>WNGJ01003043.1_pt1 | contig 18437 bp, 16 predicted proteins | sample 5400611 | NCBI WGS metagenome assembly WNGJ01 (sample SAMN13153375, study PRJNA577476) | soil metagenome | isolation source: 40 cm soil or saprolite under Garry oak tree replicate 1 | place: USA:California | collected 2016-06-15 | reverse complement strand
CATTGTCGGGCCGCCGGCTGCCGGGCCTGAAGGCCCTGAGCGACTCGATCGCGAAAGACCCGCGCGTGCGTGAAGTGCGGGGCGTGGCGACGCTGCGGCCGGGGATGTCCACCTTGCAGCTGGCGATTTTCTACGGCGAGCCGGAAGCAGTGCGCGAACGCTACCCAGAATTCTTCAACGCCTATCTCAGCCGCGACCAGCGCACGACGCTCATGGACGTGATCGCCGTCGACTCCGTGTCATTGACTGGAATGATGGATCTGGCGCGGCACGTCCGCGGCACGATTGCGCGGAGCACGCGGCTGCGCGGCGCCGAAATCGTGGTCGGGGGTTTCGCGGCGTCGAGCCTCGATCTGCAGGAGAACTGCAGGAGAATCTGCTCGCCCGCTTCCCCGGCATCGTCGGGATGATTCTTGGCGTCACCGCGATCATGTTGCTGATCGCATTCCGCTCGATCCTCGTGCCCGTCAAAGCCGTGGTGCTCAACTGCTTGTCGGTCGGCGCCGCCTTCGGGATTACGGTTCTCGTCTTCCAGCATGGGTATGGCGCCGGTTTCTTTGGACTCGAGGGCCCGACGGAAGCCATTTTCGTCGTCGTGCCGGTCCTCGTGTTCGCGACGGTGTTCGGGTTGTCGATGGATTACGAAGTGTTCTTGCTGACGCGCGTCAAGGAAGTGTTCGACAAGACGGGCCGCAACGATCACGCGACCATGGAAGGGCTGTCGACGACGGCATCCACCATCACGTTCGCGGCGCTGATCATGATCATCGTCTTCGGCAACTTTGCGTTCACGCGCGTGCTCGCCGTGCAATTCATCGGATTCGGGCTCGCGGTCGCCGTGCTGCTCGATGCCACGCTGATTCGCATGGTGCTGGTACCCGCGATCATGCACATCGCGGGCCGGTGGAACTGGTGGCCGGGCGTCCGCGCGCCGCGGCGCGATGTCGAAGAGGTTACGGAGGATCGAGCAGGCGCAGCTTCTCTCCCCACACATCCCAGTGCCACGCCTCGACGCGGACCCCGGTATCCGGGTCCTTGAGCGGCTTGTACTGCAGCCAGCGCGCGTGAAATCCCAGCGTGCGGCCGAGGGCGAGCAACCGTTCCTTATCTGAGCTCACCAGGTGGACCATCGGCTCATCGTGGATTTTGTGCCGGTGTAGCCAAACGCCGCCGTGCAGGGCGAATCGCATCCCCTCACGGCGGCGTTGGAATTCCCGATACGGAGGCTCTACGTGCAGGTAATGCGGCCCTCGATAACGGCGGGCGCGATTGGAGGCGCGTTCCCTTGAAACAGCGCGCACTGCCGGGTAGTCTGGGCGTGAATGGCCTGGGCGGACCAACCGCCGGGCGTCGCCGAGGCGACCGTCAGCGTCACGCCGGTCGAGGCGCGAAAATTGTTGAGCGCCGCGAGACTGGTCGTGTAGAACGTGCTATCATAGAAGAAGGCCTCCTCCGCCGTCGCCAGATTCTTGAGGTCGGACTTCATCTGGGCAACGTAGGCCTTCTGCTTCGTGTTGGAGAGCTTCGGGATCGCGATGACCGCGAGCAACCCGATGATCACCACCACGATCAGTAGCTCAATCAAGGTGAAACCACGTGACTTCACAGCGTTACCCTCCGGGCGCGAAAGGGCGTCGACCCGGAAACCACCGGAACCGACGCCCCTATTGTGGGCCCTACCCCCCGTTCCTGCAAGAGGCGTGCTTAACCCTTCGCGTCGATCCAATTCTTTCCGGCACCGATAGTTACGACGAGCGGCACCCGAAGACTGATTACCCCCTCCATCTCGCGTTTTACCAGTGCTCCGGCATCCGCCTGCTCGCCCTCGGGGACCTCAAACACGAGCTCGTCGTGCACCTGGAGGAGCATCTTGGTGCGCAGGTTACCTGCCTTGAGGGCGGCATGGATCCGGATCATCGCGATCTTGATCAGGTCCGCCGCCGAGCCCTGGAGCGGGGAGTTGGTCGCGGTCCGCTCTCCAAAGCTGCGGATGCTGAAGTTCCGGTCGCGTAGCTCGGGGATGTAGCGCCGCCGGCCAACCAGCGTTTCGACGAATCCGCGCTGCCGGGCTTCATCGACGGTCTTGTCGAGCCAGGCGCGCACCCCCGCAAAGCGCTCGAAGTAGTGTTTGATGAACGTCTTCGCTTCCTCGAGCGTGATTCCGAGCTGGCGGGACAGCGCCATCGCGCCTTGCCCGTAGATCGTCGCGAAGTTGATGGTTTTCGCGCGGCTCCGCATCTCGCCGCTCACGCTGGATTCTGGAACGCCGAAGATCACCGCCGCGGTCTGGCGGTGGATGTCGCCGCCACGCTGAAAAGCCGCCACGAAGGCCGGATCGTCGGAGAAGTGCGCGAGGAGTCGCAGCTCCACCTGCGAGTAGTCGGCGATGAGCAGCAGCCGGCTGGGCGGCGCGACGAATGCGCGGCGGATCTCGCCCCCACGCTTGGTGCGCACGGGAATATTCTGGAGATTGGGATCAGACGATGACAATCGACCGGTGGCCGCGCCCGTCTGATTGAAGCTCGTGTGGACCCGGCCCGTATCGGGGCGGATGTATCCCGGCAGGGCGTCCACATACGTGGACTTCAGCTTCGTCAGCTCACGGTACTCGATCAGCAGTCGCGGGACTTCAGCCCCCTGGGCCGCGAGCTGTTCGAGAACCTCGACATCGGTGGACGCGCCCGTCTTGGTACGCTTCTGGACCGGCAGCTTGAGCCGCTCGAACAGCACCGTTCGCAGCTGGGGCGTCGAGTTGATGTTGAACTCGCCGCCAGCCGCGCGGTAAATGTCGAGCTCGAGTGTCGTGAGCTCCTTGCTGAAACCGCGCGACATCTCTCCGAGCAAAACCCGGTCCACGAGGATGCCGGTGGTTTCCATATCGACCAACACCGGAATGAGCGGGATTTCGATTTCATCGAGCAAGCGCACGAGATGATGTGCTTCGATGTCGGCCCGGAACGCCTCCTCGAGCCGTAACACCATCTCGGCTTGTGCCGCCGACACGCGCGCCGCCTCGGCGGGCGGCACCTGGGCGAATGTCCGCTCGGTTCCTCCGCCCTTCCCTTTTCCCAGGAGCTGCGCCGTGACGGGCAGCTCCACCGAGAGATGCTCCCGCGCGAGATCATTGATGGCGTGGGAGCGATTGCCGGGATCGAGCACGAAGCTCGCCACCATCGAGTCGTAGGCGACGCCATCGAGTGCGACACCGGCGCCGGCGAGCGCAACCCATGCCGCCTTGATGTCGTGTCCCGCTTTGCGAACGGTGGGGTCGGCGAGCAGCGTGCGGAGCGGCGCGAGCGCCTCGCTCGCCAGCGGGGGCAGGTTGCGCGGCGGCGTGTCGTCGAACTCGCCTTCGCGCGGCTGATGGCCGAAGGGGAGATACCACGACCGGCCCGGCGCCACCGCGAACGAAACGCCTGCCAGGCCGGGCTCCGTTTGCAGCGCCACCAGGCGCGCGCCACCGAGCGCCTCGATCATTGGCGGCAGATCGGCAGGATCGTCGACGATCTGGGGATCGGCGAGCTGCGGCGCGCGCGGCCCGGCCGGAGCGGGCGGGGACGCCGGTGCGCCTTGAGCCGCGCCCGCTGCGACGGGCGGCGAGGAGGCGACGCCCACCGCCACCAGATCGGCGAGCTTCGGAATCAGAGTGCGGAACTCGAGCTCCGTGAACAGCGTCGCCAGCACGTCGGTGTCGGGCGTGCGTACCCGCAGTTGCTCGAGGTCGAACGCGACCGGCACATCGCGCCGCAGCGTCACGAGCTCGCGAGACAGGCGGGCGTTGTCGGCCTGTGCGAGCAGCGCTTCGCGGGGGCGCTTACCGGGGATCTCGGCGGCCTGCGCCAGGATCCGGTCGAGGTCGCCGTACGTCTCGAGCAGCTGCACGGCGGTCTTCTCGCCGATCCCCCTCACGCCCGGAATGTTGTCGGAGCTGTCGCCGACCAGCGCGAGGTAGTCGACGACCCGTTCGGGCGGAACGCCGAGCCGTTCGCTGGCATTCGACTGATCGACCCACTGTTCCTCGACGGCCGCCTGGCCGCCGCGTCCCGGGTTGAGCAGCGCGATTCCCGCACCGATCAACTGGTAAAAGTCTTTGTCGCCCGAGATGATGACGGCCTGCAGCCCATCGGCGGCCGCGTGCTGCGCGAGTGTCGCCACGACATCATCGGCCTCGTAGCCGTTGATCGCGATGACCGGTATGTGGAACGCATCGAGGATCTGACAGACCCGTTCGAGCGAACGGTCGAAGTCCTGCTGCAGCTCCGCACTGAGCTTTTCGCGGGTCGCTTTGTACTCCGGATACTGCGCCGAGCGGAATGACACGCCGCGATCGTGGACCCAACCGACGTACTCGGGATGATAGTTCTCGTATAGCCGCAGCAGGAAGTTCGTGATGCCCCACACCGCCGAGGTGTTCTCCCCGCTCTTGGTCGTCAACGGCCGGGCGATCATGGCAAAGAACGCGCGGTAGATGAGAGCGTAGCCGTCCACGAGGAAGACGTTCTTCTTGCCGGCGGACGTGGCGGGGATGGGGGGCGCTGGGCGCGCTGGCATGGAGGGAAAACTAAACCCCGCCCAAAGAATCGGGCGGGGCGGACGGTCGGGTGAAGGGCGCGGGTTAGGCGCGCACGACGTTCGTGGCGTGGAGCCCCTTGTCCCCCTGCTTCACTTCGAACTCCACCACCTGACCCTCGGCGAGCGTCTTGAAGCCATCCATCTGAATCGCCGAGAAATGCACGAACACGTCTTCGCCGCCTTCCTGCTCAATGAAGCCATATCCCTTGGCGTCATTGAACCACTTCACCTTTCCCTTGATCACGTTCCGCCTCCTGCAGAGTCTTGTGCCGGGCCCAACGTGGACGCGCTAGAAAAGACCGATGGCTCGCGAGGCTGTCAAGCGGGGTTTCTACGGTTCGTACAATGCCCGATACAACTCGCGATTGCGCAAGAGGCTGCGGACGTAGCCCCGCGTCTCCGGGTAGGGAATCAGTTCGATGAAGCGGTCGGCATCGGACGCGCCGGCACGGTCCAGCCAGCGGCGGACGGGCTGCGGCCCGGCGTTGTACGCCGCAATCGCCGCGTCGACCCGGCCGAAGCGTTTGAGGAGCTCGGCGAGATGCGCGGCGCCGAGGTGGAGATTGAGATCCGGGACCGTAATCCACTCCGGAAAGAAGGCCACATCGAGCCCTCGCGCCATGAGCGAGGCGGTGCTCGGCAGGAGTTGCGCGAGCCCACGCGCGCCCGCGGGCGACAGCGCCTCGACGTCGAAGACACTCTCCTGACGCACTAGCGCGGCCAGGAGCAACGCGTCGACGCCGAATTCCTGCGCCTCCGCTTCGACCGCGGCGCGATTCGGCCATGGGAAAATCGCCCGCAATACGCGCACATCGTTGGGAGCGAGCAGCGCGGCCTGCCAGCCCAGCCGGACCGCGGCCGATCCGTAGCCACGCACGCCCAATCCCTCACTCCACGCGAGCCGGCCTTCGAGATCCTGCGGGGGGTGACCCAGCACGACCCGCACCTCTGCCTGTGCTTCACTGTCGAGGCCGGCGAGGAGCAGCGTGTCGATGCGCGCGAGACCGGTGGTCACCGCTTCCGGTGGCGGCGCCGGCGCGCCGAGCGGAGCGAATGCCAGCGGTGGCAGACCGGTCTCGCGGCGAGCGCGCATGCCGTAGTAGCCAACCGAATCCTCGTGCGCCAGCGCCAACCAGATGCGCCTGGCCTGCTCCGCATCACCACGCCCTTCCGCCATCTTGCCGAGCCAGAATCGCGCCGCCGTACGCTGCGGTCCGGACGCGTCGATCTCCGATTGATACAGCGCCGCGGCGCTGTCCGGATGACCCGCGCTTTCCGCGTGCGCCGCGAGGCGGAAGCGCGCGAGCGAGGCGCGCGGGTCGGCGGGATAGCGGGCGATCAGCTCCCCATACCAGCGGCCCGCCTGCCCCCAATCGTCTCGACCGTCCTGCATGTCGCCAAGGATGTAGAGCGCTCCGGGCGCCGCCGAGTCGGCGGGGTAGCTGTACGTGAACCCGGACAGGGCCGGGATCGCCGTCGAATCGCCGAGCCGCACCAGCACGCGGGCGCGGCGGTAGATCGCGAGCGGCCGCGCAGCCGAGTCGCGCGCCGCGGCGCCGTACGCGCGCACCGCGTCGCGCAGGAGGCCGGACGAGACGAGCAGCTCGCCATAGAACAGGAGCGTCGCCGCACTCGAGTCACCCGCGCGGAGCGCGTGCTCCACATGTATGCGGGCATCGCGCGCGGTCGTGCGCCGGTTCAGGGCGCGTGCCAGGGCGACGTGTTGGTCGGGGGCACGCGGCGGCAGCGGGCCGATTGCCAGACTCACCGCGGCCGCGGCATCGTCGCTGAGCGGGTCGCGCGCCAGCAGCGCATAGAGCGTGGTGCGCGCGCGAGCGGAATCGCCCGTCGCAAGGGCGAGGCGCGCCGCGTCGAGGGCTCCACCCTTCCCCGCCGCCGCGAACGCCTCGATGGCGCGCGTCGTGTCGCCGCCGAGCAAGAGCGCGCGCGCCCGCGCGATCGGGACATCCCGGGCGGCGGGCGCCGGCAAGTCGGCGAGGAGCTGGCTGACCGCCGCGGTATCGCGCGTGACGCGCGCCTGACGGACGCGCAGCCACGTGTCGATGCTCGCCAACTTGCCGCCCGCCCGCGCGGCGGCGAATGCGGCCGCGGCACTGTCCGGCTGCCCTGCGGCATCGAACGCCACACCCGCCCGCACGGCGAGGAGCGGGAGACGCGCCGCCGGCGCCGCGCCACGGGCCAACTGAAAATGCGCGGCCGCCTCCGCGTAGCGGCCGACGCCGAACTCCGCCTGCGCCAGGACCGCGAGCGCCTCACCATCCAAGTAGTCGAGCAACCAGGGTTGCCCGACGAGCAGCGTTCGTGCGTGCTCGAACCGGTGGGCGTGGACCTCCGCCTTGGCGCCCTCGACGATCAGAAACGCGTTGGGATTGGGGTCGCGCCGCGCGGCGGCGAGCAAGGTCTCGGCGGCATGCCACGGCCGCCCCGACAACCGGAGCGAGTCGGCGCGGTAGGTGGCGGTGTGGTCGGGTGGAACGTCGGTCTGGGCGCAGCCCAACGAGGCCAGCAGCAGCTCCCCCGCGAGCGCCGCAGCCCAGATGGCGCCGGACCGTCTCATTGTCGTGATTGCCTCAGGCGCATCAGCGCGCGCTGATAATCGGCGCGCGAGGCCGGCGTCAGACGATAGCGGCTGAATCCCGTTTGATCCTGGAAGTACAGGACGAGCCGTGCCGCCGCATAAGTCCACCGCAACACACGGAGCCCGCCGCGGTCGAGGCCGCTGTTCGACAGATCGGCGATCTCGTCCGGCTCGCCGAGGGAGATGAATACTTCGCCACGCTCTGTCAGCCATCCGGGCCCACCTTCATCCTGAAATCGCATGTTTGCCTGCTGCACCCGCCGAAAGTAGTCGTCCAGCGCCTCATTTTCGGGGGTCAGCGTCACCGGATCGGTGGCCTTCCAGAACGCGCGCCAGACGTCGGGGCGATGCCCGGGGGTGGCGCGGCGCAACGAATCCACCCAATCCTGGCGGTCGAAATAACGCAGCAAGCTCATCATCTCCTCGAAATTCGTGATCACCCACTGATTCGAGAAGCTCACCAGAAAGCGGGTCCGCGTGGTATCCCCCTCCCCCTCCCCGCCACCGGCCGGGAGCACCTCCAGCTCGGCCGCGCCCACGGGGAGTTGGGACGGCACCACGACAACCGTTGCCGACGATACGTCCGTGCCGGTCGTCAGCGCCACGGAGTCGCGCCACAGCTCATGGCCCGCGCCGTCGACGACCCGGGCCACGATTGGTGGCGCTCCCCGTCCGGGACGGGTGCCGTAGCGCTCGATGTAAAAGCGCATCGAATCAGGACCGTACGGCAACGTCGCGCGCGGATTGGCGACCAGCTTCGGCACGGCGCCGCGCTCGGGCCGGCCCTCTGCGGTGTACACCGCGATCGGTCTCGTCATCCCCGAGCCGGCAAAGCGCGGCGCGGTGTCGGCCCGCTCGGCGCGCGCAAACGCGGGGCCGTTGCGATCGCGGACCATCGCCATGACGTAGTAGACGCCCGGCGGCAGGGTGAGGAACTGCTGAAAGATCACGCTCTCGTCGGTGCGCAGCGTCTCCTGAAAATTGCGCACCCGCACCTGCTCGTCGCTGCCGATCTGCCGCACCGCGGTCAAGCTCATGCTGTCGGCGCGGAACGACGCCTCCACGTGATACTCCGCCACGAATTCCGCGCCCCGACGCTGGAAGGTGAGTGTCTGGTTCGTAAGCGACACCGAGAACAACGCGAGCGTCGAGTCGGGGGTTGGTCCGGCGAGATAGTGCACGGACGCGATGAACGGCAATGCGCCGCCTCCGACCAGCGCCCCCATCGAGCGGTACACGCCTGACGCGTCGAACAGGCGGGGCGACGCGGGACCCGGGCGCGGCGCGGCCTCGGCACTCCCGGCGCGCTGCGGTGGTCCGCAGCCGCCAGCCGTGAGAATGGCCGTTGCAACCAGTGCCACGCGTCGCATCACTTGCCGAGCCTCAAATCGGGACGTTAGTTTCGCGCACAACCCCCATGGCTCTCGAAAACCTGGCCGGCAGGTCGATTGCCGGCTACCGCCTCCTCGAGCGGGTCGGCGAAGGAGGGACGGCGGAGGTGTACCGCGCCGAGCACGCGGAGCGCGGGCCGTGTGCGTTCAAGGTATTGCGGGAGCGTCTCAGGGGCGACCCCATCGTCGTCAAACGCTTCCTGCGGGAAGCGGGATATGGGTCGCGCGTCGTGCATCCAGGTGTGGTCCGCACCTACGACTTCGGCGAAGCGGACGGCCTCTACTATCTCGCGCTCGAGTGGGCCACCGGCGAGCCGCTCGCCGACTTCCTACACCGCGACGGACCGCTCGCTCCCGCGGACGCGATCGCGCTGGTCCGCCAGCTTGCCGACGCGCTGGCCGCAGCGCACGCGGCCGGCATCGTCCATCGCGATCTGAAACCGGAGAACATCATGTACGACCCGGGCGCGCGCCGCGTGAAGCTGCTCGACTTCGGCATCGCGCGCGACGCGGAGCTCCCGCCCGAGGAGCGGCTGACCCGCACGGGGTTCTTCGTCGGCACACTGCAGTACGTCGCGCCCGAAGCGCTGTCGGGGGAGCTGGTGGACGGGCGCGCCGACATCTATAGCCTCGCGAAAATCGCGTACTACATGCTGACGGGGCAGCATCCGCACAACGGGCGCAGCCCGCGCGAGTTGTTCCAACAGCTCCTCAGCGGGAAGGCGACGCCGTTGTCGGAGGCGAGCAGCCGCACGTTCCCGCCTGCCCTCGAGGCGGCGGTGATGAAGGGTCTGTCCCGGCAGCCCGGGGACCGGCAGCCGACGGTCACCGCGTTTGCGGACGAGCTGGAGGCGGCCCTCGTCGAGACCAAGGGTGCGTCGAAGTCGCGCGGCCTCCTGGGGACGCTCAAAAACATCGTCGGCAAGCGAAACAGTGAATAGTAGTAGCCACTACTACTACCTAAGAAACACGCTCAAGGATCTGCTCCTCGCGCGCTCGGTGCGGCGCGGCGAATTCGTCCTCGCGTCCGGTCGCCGGTCGTCCTTCTATGTCGATGCGCGGCTCACCACGATGTCCGGTGATGGCCTCGCCGTCGTCGGTGGCCTCGGGCTCGACCGCATGGGCGTCCGCGGCTGGACTCCCCGCGCCGTCGGCGGTCTGACGCTCGGGGCCGATCCGATCGCCTACGCCCTGGCGCTCACCGCGCGCCGCCGGGGCCAGTCGCTGGACGCGTTCACCGTGCGCAAGCAACCCAAGGATCACGGCACCGGACGGCGCATCGAGGGTTGCTTCGCGTCCGGATACGCCGTCGTCATCGTCGAGGACGTGCTCACCACCGGGAGCTCGGCGCGTGAGGCGATCAGCGCCGTGACGAGCGAAGGGGGCAGCGTGCTCGGCGTGATGGTGGTGCTCGATCGGGAGGAAGGCGGCCGGGAGGCGCTCGAGCGGGAAGGATATGTCGTCGAAGCGTTTCTCACCGCATCCGATCTGGGGTTGGGACCGCCGCAGTGACCGAGCCCATCCGCCGCCTGTCGTTCGCCGCACGCGCGCGTGGCTGGCACGACGACGCCACCGCGCTCGAGCAGCGCTTCAAGGACCTCGAAACATTCGACCGCAGCCACCGGCGCCGCTGGGCCATCGCCGCCGCGCTGTTCGTTCTCGGTGTGCTCGGCAAATTGGGCGGCGTCACCGACACGCGCCTCGGCACGATCGTGCTCGTCGCCGGCGGCGCCGCGGTGCTCAACGCGATCGTCGGGCTCATCAACGAGCGCGGGTGGTATCGCTGGTGGTTCATCTATATGCTGCCGCTGCTCGACGTCGCGCTCGTCAACATGCTCGTGATCTGGTTCGGCCACGGCGGCGTGGTCGCGGCGCTCTTCATCGCCGTGCTGCCGTACGCCTTCGATCAGGGCCAGGCGGTCGGTGACTTTCTCGTACTCGTCGCGTCGATCGCGTACCTGATCGCGACGTGGGCGCATGGCGAGCTGTATCCGGGCGGATCGGGGCTCGACACCAGCGCCTATCTCGAGACCGGCGTGTTCATCGTCGTCGCGATGGCGCTGAAACGCATCCCCGCGACGCTGATTCGGCGGATCCGCCATGCGCGCAGCGTCATGGGCGAAGCGGAGCAGGGATACCTCGCGGTGCGCGCGGCGGCGGCGGAAGCCGACGAGCTCGGCTTCCTCGAGAAGAGCTTCAACCGCATGCTCGAGGAGATCGGCACGACGATCTCGTCGGTGCAGCGCGAAGCCGATGAAGTCGCGGCGTTCGCCGAGGAGCTGGCCGCGGCCGCACAAGAGCTGCATGCCACGACGGAGTCGTTGACCCAGAGCTCGCAGCGCCTCGCCGGCGACCTCGGCAACCAGCGCGGCCTGGCCGATGGCGCTCGCGGCGAGAGCGCCAAAGCCGCCGATCAAGCGGAATCGCTCCGCGTGCGCGCCGAGCTGATGCAGGTCGATGCGTCGCGGCTCGTCAGCACGGCGGAGCGGGGACGCGAGCGCGTGGCACGCGCGAGCGCGACGCTCCGCGCGGTGGGTGAAGAGGTGCGCGCGACGGCCTCCACCGTCGCCGGGTTATCGGGCATGTCGGAGCGGATCGGCGTGTTCGCGCAGACGATTGCCCGGATCGCGCGGCAAACCCATCTGCTTGCCCTCAACGCGGCGATCGAAGCGGCGCGCGCCGAGGAGCACGGCGAAGGCTTCGCGGTCGTCGCCGACGAGGTGCGCTCCCTCGCGGCCGAGGCAGGGAAGTCCGCGCGCGAGGTCGCGGAGCTGGTGAGCGATCTGCGCACGGGGATCGAGGCGGCCGCGCGCGCGATGCAGTCGGGCGAGGTCAAAGTCCGCGACATCGGCGCCGTCGCCGCCGAAGCCGACGGCGCGCTCCAGGAACTGCATCAGGGCGTGCAGTTGATGGGCGATCTCGTGAACGCCACGGCCGAAGTCTCGCGGAGCCAGGCACACCGCCTCGCCGAGCTGGCACAATCGTTACAGCAAGTCGCCAGTATCTCGACAGCTTCGTCCGACAGCGCCAACAACACCGCCGCCGCGACGGAAGCGCAGATCACGTCCATGGGCGAGTTGACGGCAACATCGCAACAGCTGGCCCAGCTCGCCGAGCGGTTGCGCGGCGGCATCGCGAGATTCTCGGTCCTGCGTCGCGATCAAACGACCACGGAGCAGCAGGTCCGCCCGGCCGCCGACTGACCAACCTCACCCCGCCCGGGAGACCGCTACGGCGCTCGGGCCTTGGTCCCATGACCCCGCGTTGAAGGGGCGAAACGCCCGCAGGGCCTCCCGGTACGGGGTGATGAGCAGGTCGATATAGCGCGCCAGCGCCACCTCGAACGGAAAGCGGCGCCGAAACTCTCCCGCCGTGACGCCCAGGACGGCTCGCAAATGACGGCCGAAGCTCTGCGGCGAGGAGTAGTCCATGCGGTAGGCGACATCGGCCACCGACAGTCCGGGGTTCTGGAACAGGAAGGCGGCGTGGAGCAGCCGCATCCCCGCGAGATAGGTCTTGGGCGACGGAATCCGGGCGCGATGAAACCGAGACATCAGGGTGCTGGGCCGGATGCGGAGGTGCCGCGCCAACCCGCGCACGGTGCTGAGCGCCGGAGCCAGCCGCGTCACCGCTTCGAAGAAGAGGCGCGTCTCCTCCGGCGGGGCCGGGTCGGGAGGGGCGCCAAGCGCGGGAACGAGCCGGGCGAGAATGCGCGCCGCGACCGGGGAGGCCGGATGTCCCACGAGGTCCCGGAGTCGCCGCCACCCATCAGGCTCCGTGCAGTCGACCGCGTTCCGGACGCCCGTGGCGCCGAGACGGAGCAGTGTTTCCGTCGCCTCCCGGTCGTGCCGCGAGACGAGCGCGACGGCGGGAATGGCAGGGAACTCGCGGACAAACCGTGCGACGCCAGGCAGCGCTTCGCCCTGACAGCGATGGACCGAAATGACCACCGCGTCGACGCGCCGGCGCCGCACCACGTAGAGCGCTTCCCGCAGGGAGTCGGCGTGCAGGGTGTCGAAACAGCCGTGTCCCGCGGCGTCAATGCGCGGGCGTTCCGGAGCGGGAAGAACCGTGCACACGGTGACCATGCGCCATCATGGTAGCCGGGCCATTTCAACTGGTGGTCACCGGTCCCGCATTGCGCGACATCGCCCGGCGGGTCAATTTGCGAACGGAGCCTACCCAAAAAATGCTCGACCGGACCCGCCTCCTGCTGCTGGGCCTCTGCGCGCTCGCGCTGGGCTGCGATGCGCTTCCGAAATTCCAGTTCAAGCTGCAGTCAGAGATCCAGCGGGAGTTTCGCGTTACGAGCGCGATGGTCATGGTCATCGATACCACGACCATGGTGGTGATGGTCTTCGACGACGCCCACGCCGCCTTTGAGCCCAAGCAGCTGGCGGGATTCGAAGCGCAGGTGGCCCAGTACGCCGTCACACATTATCAGCGGGGAAAACTCAAGAGCGTGGGTGTCATGGTCGGTCGGGCGAGCCGGAAAGGGTCCGAGCGCCCACCCGAACCGGTGGTCTTCCTGCCCGAGTATCACTCCGACGGCAGTGTGCGGCTCGCGCTCATGCCCTCAGGACGGATGAGGGCGGCGCCGGCACTACCCGAACGCCAATGACCTCGAAGCGCTGGCTCATCGGGTTGTCGTCGCTCGTGGTCATGCTGACCATCGCCGGCGCCGTCAGCTTCGCGCGGTACGCCCGCCTCCACGCCCCCCAGCCGACGCTGGTAGCGGTTGCACCCTTCGACATTCTCGTGCCCGGCCTCGAGCCATGGCGGGTCCGCCTGGCACAAGAACTCACCACGGGCCTCGACAGCATGGCGCCCCTTACCGCAGTGTCGCAGGACGTCGTGCGCGAGCGCTGGCGGGCACAGCAGCGGCCGGAGATCGCGGCGCTCGACCTCGCGCGCCGCACCAGCGCCGGCATCGCCGTCTACGGGCGGCTCGATCCGCTCGCCAGCAAGAGCGATTCCGTGCTCGTGCGATTGATCGTGATCGACGCGGGGACGGGCGAGGTGCGTTCCGTCATGAACTCCCCCTGGCCTCGGGCGCTGCTGCCCACGCTCGCCAGGGCGCTCGCTGATGACGTGCGTCAGAACTATCGTTAAGCACGAGTGACTGATCCCTTTGCAGCGCTGAACGCCGCCCTCCCCGACAACTACGTCATTGATCGGGAGTTGGGACGCGGCGGCATGGCGCTCGTGTATTTGGCGCGCGATACCCGCCACGAACGGTTCGTCGCGCTGAAAACGTTGCGCCCCGAGATCGCGATGGCCCTCGGCCGCGAGCGGTTTTTGCGCGAGATCAAGCTGGCGGCGGGGCTCCAGCATCCGAACATCCTGCCGGTCTACGATTCCGGCGACGCCGGCGGCACGCTGTACTACGTCATGCCGTTCGTCGAAGGCGAATCCCTACGCGACCGGCTGGACCGCGAGCCACAGCTGCCGGTGGACGACGCGCTCCAAATCGCAAAGGAAGTCGCCGAAGCGCTCGCCTACGCGCACGACCACGACGTCGTGCACCGTGACATCAAACCGGAAAACATCATGATGTCGGGCGGGCACGCGATCGTCACCGACTTCGGCATCGCGCGCGCGGTCAGCGCCGCCGGCGGCGACAAGCTGACCCAGACGGGGCTCGCGATCGGGACGCCGGCATACATGCCGCCCGAGCAAGCCTCGGGCTCTGGCCTCGTGGACCGGCGCAGCGATATCTACAGCCTCGCGTGCGTGCTCTACGAGACGCTCGCCGGCCAGCCGCCGTTCACGGGGCCGACGGCGCAGGCGATCATGGCGCGCCATTCACTCGACGCCGTGCCGCGGCTCAAGATCGTGCGCGACGCGATTCCCGACGAGCTCGAAGTCGTGATCGAGCGCGCGCTCGAGAAAGTGCCGGCCGATCGTTATCAAACGTCGGGAGAGTTCGCCAAGGCGCTCGCGACCGCGAGCACGGGTGCGGTCTCGCGCGTCACCGCGGCGCCGCGGCTCTCGCGCGCGCAGCTCACGGCACGGCGCCGCGTGAGCGTCGGCATCGGCGTCGGTGTGATCGTGCTCGCCGCAGGAGCGTGGATGTTGTTCGGTCGTCACCGGAACGGCGGCGGCGGCGGGTCGAGCCTCGCACAGAATCGCGTCGCCGTGCTCTACTTTAAGGACGAGAGCTCCGACAGTTCGCTGGGCTACCTCGCGGACGGCCTCACCGAGGCGTTGATCGACCAGCTGAGCGGATTCCAGGGGCTGGATGTCGTATCGCGGGGCGGCGTGGCTCCATTCCGAGGACGCGATGTGGTGCGCGACTCGGTGGCACGCGCCCTCAAAGCTGCGAATCTCGTCGACGGCGAAGTCGAGAATCTCGGCACCCGCGTGCGCGTGACGGTGCGGCTCGTTGATGGTTCAAGCGGTGCCGACGTGCGACGCCAAACGTTCGAGCTACCTGCCGGGAATCAGCTCGCGATGCGCGACTCGGTGGCACGGCAAGCCGCGCTGTTCCTCCGCGAGCGGCTCGGCGAGGAGCTCCGCGTGCGGGAGGAGCAGGCGGCGACGCGGAGCGTCGAAGCGTGGACGCTCCTCCAACGTGCCGAGCGGGCGCGCAAAGACCAAGAGACGGCGCTGATCCGTGTGCCGCTCGACACGACCTACGCCGGTTTTGCGCAGGCAGACTCGCTCCTGAACGCGGCGCAGTTGACGGACCCGCAATGGCTCGAGCCGACGCTAGAGCGGGGCGAGTTAGCGCTCCGCCGCGCCCAGCTGGCGCAGCGCGCGCCTGCCGTCGCCGCACGGTGGATCGCTCTCGCCGCCGGTCATGCCGCCGAGGTGCTCAGACGTGAGCCGAGCAATCCCCACGGTCTGCAGTTGCGCGGGGCACTGCGGTACGCGCGCTGGGTTCTAAACGTCGACACTGACCCTGCGAAACGGACGGCGCTCCTGGACAGCGCGCAGGCCGATCTCGAGGCCGCCGTGCGCGCCGATCCGCACCTTGCGGCGGCGTATGCGACCCTCAGCAGGCTCTTGTATGCACGAAAAGACGTGGTGTCGGCTGTGTTGGCGGCGCGCTCCGCGTACGAAGCCGACGCGTACCTGCGCGATGCGGAACAGATCCTGGATCGCCTGTTCTTCGGCACGTACGACATCGCACAATTCGCGGAGGCGCAGCGCTGGTGCGACGAAGGGAGCCGGCGCTTCCCGCAGAATTACCGGTTCAGCGATTGCCAACTGTGGATGCTCACGACGCCGAGTGCCGATCTCGATGTGCGGCGCGCGTGGCAGCTGCAGACCCACGCCGACAGCCTGACTCCCGCGCGCCTGCTTCCCTACTCGACGCGAGTGCGCCAGGTCTTGGTGGCCAGTGTGATTGGCCGCTCCGGGCATCCCGACAGTGCCGAGCACGTTCTCGCCCGCGCGCGCACCGATGACCCCACGATCGATCCATCTCAGGAGCTGCTGGGCTACGAGGCGGTCGCGCGTGAGTTGATGGGGCAGGACGATGCCGCGATGGACATCCTCAAGCGCTACGTCGCGACCCATCCGGAGCATTCCTTCAGGCGCAACGGCATGGTCCATTGGTGGTGGAGACGTCTGGTGAGTCGCCCCGATTTTCAGGGGGTGCTCGCGAACGAGCACTGAGGCTATCCGCTTGCTGCAACGCTAGATAGCAGCAGTGGCCTCGCGCGACCAAATTGGTGATTGAGCTCACAAAACCCGTGACCTATCTCACTGCTTGACGGGTCGCCCTTTTTGACCGCAATTTCTACGCGTTCCGAAAATCGTCTGTAGTCAAGCAGGCCGCCGCAACCGTCCCAGATTCGCGCCCAGCTGGGGGTTGTACCAGGCCCCAACTGGGAGTTGCCCTATGAAGCGCATCGGCTTTACTGTCATCGCTGTTGCTTTAATCGCCGCGTGTCAAAGCGATCGACCGTTCCCACCCGGACCCAACGCTTTGATTCAGGACGCCAATCATAACAGCGGCAACGCGTTCTTCTTCTGGTTGTCGCCAGTCATGAACCAACACGCCCCCGCGACCCAAGCCTTCTCCGGCACGCTGAGTCCTCTCGTCACCATCACGAACCTGTGCGGCAACGCCTTCGTGCGGTCGTTTTCCGGCGCGGACATCTCGGTCAGTAATGCCGCCTATCACGTGAACTGGCGCACGGCGCAGGACAACCTGGACCCGGCGTGCACGTACCGTGTCACCGTCACCGTCGGCTCAAAACTGATGGGATTCGCGGACGTGGATGTCGTCAGCAGCGGCCGTGAATTGAAGAACGTCAACACGAACGAGTTCATCCCGCTGCTCGATGACCAGACGCTGCCGCTCCAGTTTTTCCTCGGCGTCGGCTCACAGTGCGCTCGCTTGAATTCGGACTGCGGCGAGGGCACGGCACGAGGCGGCACAAACACGGTCATCGTGACCACCAGCGGACGCGCAGGTGTGTTCATTCCGGCCAACGCGCTTGCCGATGGTAAAGAGGTCACGATCTCCGTCGAATCCGTCGACGAGCGAACCGAGTCTGGGGAATGCATTCCCCGTCTGCTTGACCAGTTCCCGGGCACAACCGGCGTGGCGGACAACGCCTGCTATGACTACCATGCCGACCCCGGCTTGCAGACCGACCAGAGTGGCCGATTCAGGTTCAATAACCCCGTGACGGTTGGAATCTGTCCCGACGTAGAAGCACTTGCCTTGGATCATGAGCTGTTGGATCAGATTCAGATCTTCCAGTTCGACGCGGGCGAGGAGTCGCCGATCCAGGCGCTGGCCAACGAGCAGGCGCCGTTCCTGCGGTGCGACCCACATTTCAATCCTTCGTTCGGGTCGCGACGCTCGATCTGATCTTCACCGACCTCGCGAACGCGTTCGCCGCGCTCCTCGGTCCGCGCCCGCTGTACGCGCGCACCAGCAGCGCGATGTTCGATGTGGGCGCCGGCGGCAGTACGGACGGGTTCAGCCGGTTTACGTGGGCGCTGCCCCACGTGATTCCCTAAGCACCGGAGCGTCCGGAGCGACTTCGGAGGGGCGGCTCTGCGGAGCCGCCCCCCCTTTTGACCTAATTCCTTGGATGTAGCTCCAACGTCCTGCCCTCAATCCATCCCTTGTCTGATGGTTTTTCCCCGCGATGAATTTCACTTTATGTATCTCCATGTTGCGACTGAGCCCTTTCTCGACGCGGACATGAAGCATCCAGGATTCGTAGTCGTCGTCTTGCTTGGAGCCGTGGCGTGTCACGGCGACCGCAGCTATTCGGCAGGCCCGTCATATCTGATCCAAGACGGCGGCCACGCGAGTGGCAATGCGTTTTTCTTCTGGCTCCCGCCGGTCATGAACCAGGAGCAGCCAGCCGGGCAGGTGTTCTCCCGGCAGCTCACTCCTACCATCACGATCAGTAATCTTTGCACCGGCGACGTTATCCGCACTCTCGCGGGCTCCGACGTGCTGGTCGAGGACGGTCAATATCACGCCAACTGGCATACCCCCGACGACAACCTCGACTCCACCTGCACGTACCGCATCGCCATTCAGGCCGGTGCTCGACAGCTCGGTGTGGCGGATCTGGACGTCGTCGATGATGGCTCGGAACTGAAGAACGTCGACACGGACGAGTTCATTGCGTTGCTCGACGATCGCACACTCCCGATCAAGTTCTTCATCGGGGTCGGCTCACAATGTGAGCGCTCCGACTCTGATTGCGGCGAAGGCACGGCCCAACCGGGGACCAGTACAACCATCGTCACGGAGCATGGCCAGGCCGGCGTCGTCATCCCGGCAGGCGCGGTGGACCAACCGGTTACGATCATCATCGAGTCCTCCGACGATCGCCCCTGCATTGCAAGCTTGCTCGAGCCGGTGTACTCGGGAAGCATCGGGCCGATCGGCAATT
>WNGJ01002564.1_pt1 | contig 18438 bp, 16 predicted proteins | sample 5400611 | NCBI WGS metagenome assembly WNGJ01 (sample SAMN13153375, study PRJNA577476) | soil metagenome | isolation source: 40 cm soil or saprolite under Garry oak tree replicate 1 | place: USA:California | collected 2016-06-15 | reverse complement strand
CTGGCCGCGGCCGACGCGGCGGTGCTGTTCCGGTCGGCGGTCAAGCAGGTCTGCCAGCGGCGCGGGCTGCTGGCCACGTTCATGTGCCGGCCCGCCCTGCCGAACTTCTTCTCCTGCGGCTGGCACCTGCACCAGTCGCTGCTGTCCCGGGCCGACGGCTCGAACGCGTTCGCCAGCGACACCGCCGCGCTGTCCGACGCCGGGCAGCACTACGTGGCCGGGCTGCTCGCCCACGCGCTGCCGATGGCGCCCTTCGCCGCGCCGACGGTCAACGGCTACAAGCGGTTCCGGCCGTACTCGTTCGCCCCGGACCGCGTGTGCTGGGCGGTGGAGAACCGCGGCGCGCTGGTCCGGGTCCAGGGCTCGCCCGGCGACGCCAGCAGCCACGTGGAGATGCGGATCGGCGAGCCGGCCGCGAACCCCTACTTCTACCTGGCCTCGAACATCGCGGCGGGGCTGGACGGCATCCGCCGGGGGGCGGAGCCGCCGCCCGCGGCCGACGCCGACCCGTACGCGACCGAGGCGCCGCCGCTGCCCGCGTCGCTGGCCGAGGCGGTCGACTTGCTCGACGCCGACGAGTTCTACCGGAAGACGTTCGGCGACACGCTGGTCTCGTACCTGGTCATGATGAAGCGCTTCGAGATCGGGCGGTACGCCGAGGCGCTGGCCGAAGCCCCGGTCCCGGACGGCCAGGAGGTCACCGACTGGGAAATGCGCGAGTACTTCGAGTTCTTCTGAGCTCGGCTGCCGTGCCTGCCACGCACCGCGCCAGTTCGTGCGCCCTCTAATTAATGGGGAGTTTTCCGGCTATGGGGAAGTTCAGGGGGGCTATGTTGCACCTGATCTTCCCCAAAGCCCGGTTCTACCCCGTTGTTCGGCCGGGTGCGCGCACCAAGGGACGCTCCTGCACCACGGCACTCACCTTTTAGCGGTCGGCACGGAGTACCAGGTCGCGGGGTCGGGCGGGTCGGGCTGGAAGTCGTAGCGGAGGCGGCCGTCGGCGGCCAGCGCGACCAGGGTGACCGACGTGCTGCCGTAGATGCGGCCGTCGGGCAGCTCGCGGCGGACGATGATGGCGCCGGGTTCGGTGGCGGCCAGGCCGTCGCCCGCGGTCAGGGTGAGCCAGTCGCCCCAGGCGTCGGTGAGTGCGCCGGTCTCCGGGTCGCCGGACGGGCGGCGCGCGGCGAACTTCGGGCCGAACCTGGCGGCCTTCTCGTCCGGCGGCTTTTGCAGGTTGTCGCGGCCCGGCGGGTACATGTGGCCGGCGTTGGTCAGCATGTGGGTGCCCGGCTCGAGCTCGGTCAGGTCGGCCGTGACGCCGTCCCAGCCGAGCAGCAGCACCGAGGAGAGATCCGCGCAGACCAGGTAGAACGGGTCGTAGCGGGCCATGGTTTCCGGGGCCTGGTACAGCTCCTTGAGGGCCGCCTGCCCTTCGGCCGCGGCGCGCAGCGGCAGTTCGCCGCGGGAACGGCGGCGGTCAGGCGGGGCGAACGTGCCCCGGCCGTTCAGGATGCAGCCGACCCGGGATTGTTCGGGGTGCACCGCCAGCCAGGTCCCGCCGGCCTGCTCGTCAAGGCCGCCGATCAACGGTGCCCACTCCGTTGCGGCCCAGTGCCGGGCCGGCGGCTGCCAGGGGCGGCCGGTGAACTCGTCGCGGACACCCAGGAGCAGCAACGGCACCGGGGCTTCGGGCAGCAGGCTAACCACGACCGTACACATCGCTTCCGAGTCTGCCATGCGTTGATCATGCGGGCGGACGTGAACCCGGCCCGTTCGGAAGAAAAGTAGGCTAGAGCGGGACGGAACGCACGGCCGGTTGCTTGCAGTTGGGCGGCCGCGCGGTGAGGAGGAACGATGAGCGACGTGCCGGACCTGCTCAGGCAGCTGATGTTCCCTAAGAAGCGACGTCGGCCCGGGCGCAAGACGTGGGACGAGAAGCCGGACCTGCCGGGGAAAACCTGGGACGAGGTGCCGGAGGAACCGGGCCGATCGTGGGATGAGACGCCGCCGCCGTAGCGGCGGGTCGCGCGGCCGCACGAGCCGGGAGGGACCATGACGGACCTGGTCAGCCTGCTGTACCGCGCGGACTGGACGCGGCTGAGCCTGGCCGCCGAGGTGAGCGCCCGCCGTGACCTCGACCTGGACCGGAGCCAGACCGAGTCCGGCGTGGCGCCGCCCGGGGGCGAGTGGGAAATGGCCACGGACCAGCTGGGGGTGGAGGCGCGCCGGTCCACGCTGCTGATCCAGCCCGGGCGGCGCTACCGCGAGCAGGGCGAGGACTCCGTCAGCGGGTGCGACGGGAACCGGAGCTGGTCCGCGATCCGCACGGACGGCGACTGGGACGTCGAGGCCGACGACGGAGCCGAGCCGCCGCTGCCGCCCATGCTGCGGCCGTCGTGGCTGCTTACCGGTTTCACGCTGGAGACCGGCGAGCAGGTGACCGCCGACGGGCGGGAGGCGCTACGGGTGGTGGCCACACCGCGACCCCGGGCCGTGTCACGGGCTTCGGCGGGTACTCGCAAGCTGGACCGGGTGGAGCTGCTCGTGGACCTCGGGCTCGGCATCCTGCTGCGGCACGAGGAGATCCTGGACGGCAGGACGCTGAGCGTGACCGAGCTGACCGGGGTCCGGCTCGACCCCGCCCCGGTCGATGACGATCAGTTCGCGCCGCCGGGTGGCTGGGATTCCGTTCCCGGCTCCGTGCCGCGGGCCGCGCCGTGGGGACCCGGCCGGGAGGCGGCCAAGCTCTTCGCGGACCTGGCGGCGGGCACGCTGTACCGGTCCTCGCGGTCCCGGTCGTTCGAGCAGGCCACCCAGGAGGAGCCCGAGGCGGAGATGCCGCCGGATCCGGAACCCCTGCCCGGGGACGCGCCCGCCGTTACCGACCAGCTGCTGCACCTGCTGTACGACAGCCGGGACAACGGGGCAAGCGGGTTCACCGCCACGCTGCACCAATGGCAAGACATGGCCGCGATACTGGCCCGGGTGCCGGATGGCGTGCGGCGCCTGGGGTTCGGTGGGCTAGGCCAATTCTTCGATGCGGCGGGCGAGCAGATGGCCACCCTGCACAAGGTCTCCCGGCTCAGCTTCGACGGGTCCTGGCGGTACCGGATCGAGCCAGCCGTGTCCCCGGACCTCGCCGAGCGCTCCTTCCGGCACCGCGGGGGGACGATGGTCGGCGACGGGAGACGGTGCTGGCATGTCTTCGGGGACGAGTGGCTCGCCGTCCCGGGCGGGCCGCCCGCCGAGGTCGCGAAGCTGCTCGACGCGTCCGGACTGCTCGAACACCGTTTGTCCGGAGGGGCCGAGACCACAGTCGACGGCCGTCGCGGCTACCGGCTCCGGGTGACGCCGGACGGCCCGGTCCCGGCGGAGATGTTCTTCGCCGATGACGTGGTGGCCGACACCGACCTGGGCATCCTGCTGCGCCTGATCTACCACGCGGGATCTAAGCCGGTATCGCGGTGGGAACTGCGGGACGTCGTGGTGGGCGGTGATATCCGCATCGACATCCCGGAGGAGACGCTGGCCGCGGAAGACGATGATCTGGCCAATCCGGCGCGGATAGCCGCTCAGTTCGCCCGGTACACAGCCAGGGACGCGTGTTCGGCGCTCAAGAACATCTTCGGCGGCCGCTGACGCCGAGGTCCTAGGGCTGGTCACCGTACAAGTCGTGCCACAACCGGCGAAGAAACGCCTCGTTGCTCCCGTCGTCGTACTGGACGGCCTTGGAGAGCTCATCATCGGGCAGCCGACTTGGGTCAGCTAGCGCTTCACGCAGTTCCTCCCTGAACACACGGATCTGCTCATCCTCCGGCGCCGCTGACCGGACTCGTTCGATCAGCTCGGGGTAGGCGTCGTTATGGACCTCGGGATGGCAGTAGGTAGCCGCTACTGCGATCAGGGTGGCAAACGGTCCCTGCGGGTTCCGCGCCCAGTAGGTTAGCGTGGAGTATTTGGCCGGACGAACCCTCCCACCCGGCCTGCCCGCGCGCGAACATGCGGCCAGCTCAGCGCAAGACGATACTGGCGATCTTGCCGGGGACTATGACCAGCCGGGCCACGTCTTGGCGTGGGTAGGCGGGGTGGCGGGCCAGGACGCCGGCGATGTCGTCGCGGGTCGCGGTGGCGGGGACCTCGACGGTGAAGCGGACCCTGCCGTTGACCTGGACGGGCAGCGTCACGGTCGCGTCCGCGACCTGGGCCGGGTCGGGCTGCGGGAAGGGCTCGTAGGCCAGGGAGCCCGGGTGCCCCAGGCGCTGCCACAGCTCCTCGGCCAGGTGCGGGGCCAGCGGCGCGACCATCAGCACCAGGGGCTCCGCCAGGGCCTTCGGAATGCAGGGCAGCCGGGACGCGTGCGCGGTCAGCTCGATGATCCTGGCGATCGCGGTGTGGAAGCGCAGCGCGGCGAAGTCCTCGCGCACGGCGGCGATGGTCCGGTGCAGCAGCCGCGCCGTGGCGTCATCCATGGCCGCGCCGGGTACGGCCACCGTGTCGCCGGTGGACTCGTCGACGATCAGGCGCCACAGGCGCTGCAGGAACCGGTGCATGCCGGTGATGCCGGCCGGACGCCAGGGCCGGTCGGCGTCCAGCGGGCCCATCGCCATCTCGTACAGCCGCAGCGTGTCCGCGCCGTAGGCGTCGGTGATGTCGTCCGGGCTGACGCCGTTCTTCAGGCTCTTGCCCATCTTCCCGGCCCGCCGGGTGACCGGCCGCCCGGCGTGCTCCCAGCCGTTGCCCGCCCGGGTCACCTCGGCGGCGGGCACGTACAGGCCGCGCGCGTCGGTGAAGGCGTCGGCCAGGATGTACCCCTGGTTGAACAGGCGGCCGAACGGTTCCGGGCTGCTCGCGACGCCGTGGTCGTACAGCACCATGTGCCAGAACCGCGCGTACAGCAGGTGCAGCACCGCGTGCTCGACGCCGCCGACGTACAGGTCGACGCCGGACGGCGACATCCAGTAGCGCTCGACGTCCCTGCCGACCAGGGCCGTGTCATTGCCGGGATCCAGGTAGCGCAGGTAGTACCAGCAGGACCCGGCCCACTGCGGCATAACGTTCAGCTCGCGCCGGTAGCGGCGCTGGCCGTCTCCCAGGTCCAGGGTGACGTGCGCCCAGCCCGGCGCACGGGCCAGGGCGGGCACGGGATCGCTGGCTTCGTCCCGCGGCACCGGCCGGAATTCGGTCATCTCCGGCAGCGTCACCGGCAGCATGTCTTCGGGCAGCGCGATCGGCCGGGCCGGTTCGGCCTCGTCGTAGACGATCGGGAACGGCTCGCCCCAGTAGCGCTGCCGGGAGAACAGCCAGTCCTTCAGGTGATACGGGCCGCCGCTCGGGCCGATCCAGTTCCGCTGCAGGCGCCTGATGGGCTCCGGCCAGTCCACCTCGTCCAGGCCGGCCAGCAGCCGCTCGGCGTACGCGGTGATGCGCAGCGTCCACTGGCGCAGCGGCCTGCGGTACACCGGGTAGTTGCCGATCGCGCTGCGCCCCTCGCCGGTCACCTCCTCGTCGGCCAGCACGGTGCCCAGGCCCGGGCACCAGTTGACGACCTGCTCCGACAGGTAGGCCAGCCGGTGCGCGTCGACGGCGTCGGCCCGTTCGGCCGCGGTCAGGCCCGACCAGGGGCGGCCGTCCGGGGTGGCGCGCCGGCCCGATGCGAACTCGGCGGTCAGCTCGCCGACCGGGCGGGCCCGTTCGGCCACGGGGTCGTACCAGCTGTTGAAGATGCGCAGGAAGATCCACTGCGTCCAGCGGTAAAAGGACGGGTCGCTGGTCATGATCTCGCGGGTGCGGTCGTGCGCCAGCCCCAGCCGACGCAGCTGGCGGCGCATGACGCCCGCGTTCCGCCGGACGGTGTCGGCCGGATGCTGGCCGGTCTCGATAGCGTACTGCTCGGCGGGCAGCCCGAAGGTGTCGAAGCCGAACGGGTGCAGCACGTTGCGGCCGCTCATGCGCTGGAAACGCCCGAACACATCGGTGCCGATATAGCCCAGCGGATGCCCCACGTGCAGCCCGATGCCGCTGGGATACGGGAAGAAATCCAGCAGGTAGAACTTGGGGCGCCCGGTGGTGTCCCGGTCCTGCACGCGGAACGTGCCCTCGCGTTCCCAGCGCTCCTGCCAGCGCCGCTCGATCTCGCCGGCCAGCCGCGCGTCGTACCGGAACGGCGGTGTGTCCGGCGGTGTGTCCTCAGCCATGGCTTCTCCCATTGGTCCGCAGGGAACGAAAAAGCCCCTCACGCATGAGGGGCTGCCGCGCTGACGGGTCTGCGGTCAGCGCGGCCCGGCGAGAAGCAGGCGGACCGTGGCGAACATGAGACCAGGATAACCACCAGGCCCCGCGGTCCCCAGCGAATTAATCCGCCCGAGCAGGGTCGCTTGCGGTCATGGACCGCTGCCTGCGCCGGATGGGCCGCCATTGGGGCGGGGACAGGCGGGGTGTGGCGGGCGACCCGTGCTAGGCCGCGGCGGTGAGCGGGAGGACGGCGCTGAGGAGGGCGCGGGCCCAGCCGCGGTAGCCGTCCTGGCTGGGGTGGAAGCAGTCGGAGGCGAACTTGCCCGTCCAGGGGGGCAGGAAGTGCGCGGAGACCTCGGCGACGGGCAGACCGCGAGCGGCGGCGGCCTGGTGGATGGTCCGGTTGATCCGGGTCACGTAGGGCATGCTGGCCCGGCCGAGGAAGCCCCAGCAGCCCGCGGGCAGCGGCAGGTCGAGCAGCACGGTCTGGTCCGGGACGGCCGCGATCAGCGCGCGCAGGTCGGCGAACAGCTTGGCCGGGCTGGTGTACAGGATGTCGTTGATGCCGATGCCGCAGGTCACCAGGTCAGCGTTGGCCGGCATCAGGGGCACCTGGGCGCCGAGCACGTCGCGGGTGAGCGAGCCGGAGACGGACAGGTTGAGGACCCGCCAGGGCAGGCCGGTCTGGCGGCGGAGTTCGGCCAGGACCTGGCCGACGTAGCCGCCGTCCGGGCTGAGGGCGCCGAGGCCCTGCGCGGTCGAGTCGCCGAGCACCACCCAGAGCGGGCCGTCGAGGCCGAGTACCTGGTCGTTGTGCGCCTGCCAGTGGCGGGCGAAGGCGGCGCAGTCCTCGCGCATCGCGGTGACCCCGTCGGCCCAGCGGCCGAACGGCCCGGCGCGCAGCCCGGACACCTCGGCGGCCTGGGTGCGGGTCAGGTACGAGCCCATGGTGGCGACGATCTCGACCGGCGAGCGGCGCGGGGCACCGCCCCGGTCGGCGAATCCGGAAAGAGCCAGCATCCAGGCCGGACGTGAGACCGCAGGCATCCGCTGCACGCTTGCCCCCATGGAAAAGGTTGACGCGGGACAAACGACGCTAAACGAGCGCACGGATACCTGTCAAAGACCACGTGGCGGCGGGCCGCCGTAGAGCCAGTCGGTATAGGAGTAGTCGTCGGCGGGACGCCGACGGAACAACTCGTCCCGCAGCAGCGCGCCCACGCCGCTGACGTGCCAGATGTCGCCCCAGGTGCGGGCGGTGCGCTGCACCCGCGCGGCGTGCGACGCGCGCTCGGCCTGGTATCCGGCCAGCGCCTTGCCGGTCAGCTGCGGGCCCGGGCAGGCGGTCAGGGCGCGGGCCAGCGCGTCGGCGTCCTCGATGGCCTGGCAGGCGCCCTGGGCCAGGTACTGCAGCATCGGGTGCGCCGCGTCGCCGAGCAGGGCGATCCGGCCCCGGGTCCAGCCGGTCAGCGGCTCCCGGTCGTACATCGGCCACCACCGGTCCCGCCACAGGAACCCGGTCGCCTCGCGCACCTGCGGGCAGCAGGCCCCGAACGCCTCGTCCAGCTCCCCCGGGCCGCCCCACTCGCCGTCGGCGAGCTCCGGGTCGGCCGCGTAGCGGCGGCTGCGGAACACGGCGACCTGGTTGTAGATCTGCCCGGCGCGCAGCGGGTACTGCACGAAGTGCAGGTCCGGGCCGATCCAGGCGACCACCTCGTCCAGCTCGGACCGCGCGGTCACCTCGTCGATCCTGGCCGTGCCGCGGTAGGCGGCGAAGCCCGAGCAGACCGGCTGGTCGGCAGAGAACAGCGCGCGGATGCCGGAGTGCAGGCCGTCGGCGGCGATCAGCGCCGCGCCCCGGTAGCTAGTGCCGTCGGCGCATTCGGCGGTGGCGGCGTCGTCGTCGCCGGTCACGGCGCGGACGTCCTGGCCGGCCTGCAGCCCGACCCCGGCGGCCAGGCAGGCGTCGTACAAGATGGCGAGCAGGTCGCTGCGGTGCATGACCACGTACGGCGCCCCGTACCGGGCGCGGAACGGCTCGCCCAGGTCCAGGGCGGTCAGCTCGTCCGCGGTCAGCGCGCTGCGCAGCAGCAGCCGACGCGGCTGCACGCCCGCCTCGAGCACCCGGCCGAGCACGCCCAGGCCGGCCAGCACCCGGGTGGCGTTAGGCGCGAGCTGAAGGCCGGCGCCCAGCTCGGCGAACTGCGCCGCCTTCTCCAGCACCCGGACCCGGTGCCCGTCCCGGGCCAGCGCAAGGGCGGCGGTCAGCCCGCCGATGCCCCCGCCCACGACCAGGATGTCCGCCTGCATCGCTCGCCTCCCAAGATCCGAGGGTAAGCCCGTCTCGAGCCCTCCCGGGCTCGGGGGGTCGTCCCCCGGGGCCAGCAGAGCCAGGTATAACGGAGCGGTGAGCTACGAGCCCGCGGATCGGAAGAGCGCCATCCAGCTGGCGGTCCAGGCGTCGCGCGCGCTGGCGGTGGGCGGGCAGGCCGACATGGTGTGGGGGCACGCCAGCGTCCGCGACCCGGACGGATGCGGGGCCTGGATGAAGAGCGCCGGATAGGGCCTGGAGGAGATCGACGCTGGAAAGATCGTGCTGGTCAGCCCGGACGGCGTGGTGGCCAGCGGGGACGGGCCGCGGCACATCGAGTACCCGATCCACACCGAGATCATGGCGGCGCGGCCGGACGTCGGCTCGGTGGTGCACACGCACTCGCCCGCGGCCAATGAGTTCGCCGCGCTCGACGTGCCATTGCGCCCGCTCGACCACGCCGGGTCGCTGTTCTGCTATCCGGATATCCCCCGGTTCACGCTGACCGGCGGGCTGATCAAGACCCGGGAGCTCGGCGCGGCGCTGGCCGGGGCACTGGACGGCGCACGGGCCTGCCTGATGCCGCAGCATGGCATCGTGGCCGTCGGGCCCGACGCGCCCGCCGCCGTGATGACGGCGGTGCTGCTCGACCGGGCCTGCCGGACCCAGCTGGCCGCGATGGCGGCGGGCCCGCTGCGGCGCTGGGGTGACGAGGAGGACACCGTGGCCAAGCGGGCCGACGTGTGGTCCGACCGGCAGCTGCGGGCGGGCTGGGAGTACCTGCTCCGCCGGTCCGCGCGGATCGAATGATCCGGGACGGGGTGCGGTGACGTATCCCTGCTGAGTATCCCGGGACTCGGAAGGGCACGGTGATGGTGGCTGCTCAGCTATGCCTGGACTACCCCGGCGCCAGCTTGATGAGAATTGGGCATTGCCGACGACGGGCATCGCAGGCTAGCGTCCGAGAGATGGAGGGGAGCGACGCCCTGCTGGCGGCGCGATTGGCGGCTGGAGACGACCGTGCTCTGGCCGAGGTGTTCGACCAGCTGGCACCGAGTGTGTACGGCGGCGCGCTGAGGGTCCTGGGGAACGGCAGCGCCGCGCAAGACGTTGTGCAGGACGTGTTCGTCGAGCTGTGGCGTCATCCGGACCGGTATGACCCCACGGCAGGCTCACTGCGCACCTACCTGGTCGTGCTGGCCCGGCACCGGGCCGTAGACCTGTTGCGCAGCGAACTCCGCCGGGTGGCCCGGCAGGAACGGCACTACCGGCTGACTCCGGCGGAACCGCCCCGGGCGGCCATCGACGCGGTGATGGCGGCGGAAACCGCGTCGGTGGTGCGGGCCGCGGTCCAGCTGCTGCCCGACGGGCAGCGGCGGGTCGTCGAGCTCGCCTACTTCGAGGGGCTGACCTGCCGCGAGGTGGCGAGCGCGATGGGCATTCCCGAGGGCACCGCGAAGTCGCGGCTCAGGCTGGCGATGGCCAAGCTGGAAACCGTGCTGGACCGGCAGCTGCTGGAGTCGACATGAGCACCATGGACCGGGACCAGGAGGCCCTCCCGATCGCACTGCGCGAGCGGGTCATGGCGGCGTCCCTGCTGGCTCGCGGGGTCGGCCAGACGGTGCCCGCCGTGCTGGAAATCTCCGCGGATGAGGCGTTCGCGCGCGCCGCGGAGGCGTTCTACGGCCTGCTCGGCACCCTCGGCGAACAGGGCTGGAAGACCGAGGCACTGCGCGGGCTCGACGTGCAGGGGCTGGTCGGGCACCTGACCGGGGTCGAGCTCGACACGCACCGCGCCCTGGCCGGCGATCCGGCCGTGGCCGACGCGGAGCACGTCGAGTCGACCCAGGGCTCGGCCGTCCGGCAGGCCGGCCGCTCCCCCGCCCAGACCCTGGACGAATGGCGCCGCGCGGCCGACCGCACGCTGGAGCTTGTGCGCGCGCCCGGCAGTGACCTGGTGGCCGACGGCTGTGCTGCCAGGATCGGGGTGCACGGCATCCGGCTTCCGCTGGGTGACCTGCTCGTGGTCCGCGCGTTTGAGCTGTGGGTGCACGACAACGACGTCCGCCGTGCCGTCGGCCTGCCGCCGTCCGTCCCCGATCCGCCGGTACTGCGGCTGATGAGCGACCTCGCGGCCCGGATGCTGCCGTACGCCGCGGCCCGGATGGGGCTGCCCCCGGCCGACGTGCACCTGGTGCTGACCGGCCCGGGCGGCGGCACCTGGGATGTAGCCACGGGCCAGGGAGCGGGCGGCCACGGAACGGGCGGCCAGGAGGCCGCCAGCCAGGAGAGCCTCGCGATCGTGGCCGACGCGGTGGGTTTCTGCCGGCTGGCCGCCAACCGGATCACCCCGGCCGAACTCGACCCGCACATCACCGGGGATGCCGATCGGGCCACCGACGTGCTGGCCGCGGCGACCACGCTGGCGCTCGACTGACCCGCCTGGCGCGTACGGACCTGTCGCGCTGGTCTCCTGGCTGGGTTATCGTGCCTGGGTGCCGGCCGATTACCAGAAGATCCGCGAGGAGAACATCGCCAGGTACGGCTGGGACACCGCCGTGCTCGACCTGCTCGGCCAGCTGTACAGCGAGCGCACGCACTTCATCTTCGAGCTGATCCAGAACGCCGAGGACGCCGGCGCGACCGAGCTGGCCTTCGAGCTGTTCGCGGACCGGCTCGAGCTGCGGCACGACGGGCGGCCGTTCACCGAGGCCGACGTCCGTGGCGTCTGCGGGGTCGGCAAAAGCGCGAAGTCCGGTGATCTCACCGCGATCGGGAAGTTCGGCATCGGCTTCAAGTCGGTCTACGCGTACACACGAACGCCGCGGGTGCACAGCGGCGATGAGCACTTCCGGATCGAGAACTACGTCCGGCCGTACCCGGAGGAACCAGGGTCGGCCGAAGGGACGCTGTTCGTCTTCCCCTTCGATCACGACACCGTGCCCGTGGGCGTCGCTACCCGGGAGATCGCGGCGGCGCTGACCGGGGTCCAGCCCAGGATCCTGCTGTTCCTGCGGAGCATCGAACGGCTGCGGGTAGCGGGCGCGGGGGTGCGGGCCTCGCTCATCGAGCGGTCGGTGGTGCTGGAGCCCGGCCCGCGGGGGGGTTCGGGGGGGTCGTCCCCCCCGGAGCCAGCACAGCGGAGAAGGGTCACGCTGTCCCGGGACGGCAGGCCGGCCGAGGAGTGGCTGGCCTGGCACCGCCGGGCCATCGACCTGGCGCCGCCGGTCGAGATCGCCTTCCGGGCCGAGGGCGATGTCGACCGGTGGCGCCTCGTGCCGTGCGACAGCTCGCCGCTGATCGTGTCCTTCCCGACCGAGAAGGAGACGTTCCTCGGCTTCCTGGTACAGGGCCCGTACCGAACGACGCCGGCCCGGGACAACGTTCCCGGGCACGACCCGTCAAACCAGCTCCTGGTGCGGGAGACGGCCGCGCTGCTGCGCGACGTGCTGCACCAGCTGCGCGACGAGGGGCTGCTCACGGCCGACGTGCTGACGGCGCTGCCGCTGGACGCCGCGCGCTTCGGAGCCGGCTCGGAGTTCCGCCCGCTGTTCGACGCGGTGGACGAGGCCCTCGTCACCGAGCCGCTGATCCCGGTGGCCGACGGCGGCTACGGCGTGACCGTGGACCTGGCCCTGGGCCGTCCCGAGGTGCGCGAGCTTCTCACACCCGGTCAGCTGGGCGAGCTGTGCGGCGCGGACCGGCCGATCCGGTTCGCGGACGAGTCCATCACCGAGCACCTCACCCCGGTCCTGTGGCGCTACCTGCGGGACGAGATCGGCATCGACGAGATCACGCCCGAGGCGGTGGTGTCGCTGGTGACCGGGGAGTTCCTGGCGGCGCAATCCGACGAGTGGATCGCGCGCTTCTACGCGTTCCTGTTCGCCCGTTCGGCCCTGTGGCGGGAGGCCCGCGCCAGACCGGTCATCCGGCTCGAAGACGGAAGCCAGGTCGTGCCGTTCGACGACCAGGACCATCCGGTGGTCTACCTGCCGGGGCACGCCCCGAGCAGCCTGCCCACCGTGCGCCGGGCGATCGCCGGCTCGCCGGCCGCCCGGCCGTTCCTGGAGGCGCTGAACCTCACCGAACCGGACCTGATCGCCGAGGTGCTCCAGCTCATCCTGCCCAGGTACGAGGACCTAGACCCGAAGACCCCGGAGAACCCGGAGAACTCCGAGGACCTGGCCGGCCTCGACCCGGCCCGGCACGCCGCCGACGTCGAGTGCGTCGTGCGGGCGCTGGACGAGGCGGCGCCCCGGCGGCGGGAGGAACTACTGGAGCGGGTGCGGCAGACCGCCTTCCTGATCGGGGAGAACGCCGCCGACGGGGCCGTGCGGCTGATGCCGCCGCCCGGTCTCTACCAGCGGAGCAAGGAGCTCGAGGCCTACTTCGACGGGAACCCGGACATCTGGTTCGCGGCCGACCGCTACGGGCCGTGGCTGGCCCAGCTGCGCCCGATGGGCGTGCGGCAGGCCGTCGAGGTCCGCGCGCGGACGCCGAACGAGCTCGGCTACGTGCTGGTCACGATCGAGTTCGGCCGGAACGAGCGCGGTCTGGACGGATTCGACCCGGCCGCGGAGATCGAGGGTCTTGACTTCGCGCTGAAGCACCCGGCCCACGCCCGTTCGGAATATGCCTGGAACGTCCTGCTCGCCCCGAACCGCCGGCTGGTGGCCGGCGTGGTGGAGCGGTCGGTGCTCCCGTCGTTCACGGACGTCAGCCAGGAGCGGGTCACGTCGGCGATCGCGGCCATCGCCGAGCGCGAGGCGTGGCTGCCGGGGCGGGACGGGGTGTTCCGGCGGCCGGGCGAGCTGTCCCTCGACGACCTGCCGCCGACGTACGCGCGGGACGAGGGGCTGGCCCAGGCGCTGGGCATGCTCCAGCCGGTGGTGGGCCTCGCGGCCCGGCGGCTCGGCGTCGCGTCCGAGGTGCTGTGGGGGCTGAGCGCTCACCCGGACCTAGTCGAGATGGTCGAGCGCGAGCTAGCGGCCAGGAGCCGCGATCAAGACCGCCGTTGAGGCATCTGTCCCTCGCGGGAGGTCCAGCGGTCGGTGCACGCCTGGGCGTCCTTGCAGTACCAGCGAAGGTCGGCGCACGCGTGGCCGCCGTCGGGCACCATGAGGCCGAGCGGAAGCTCGATGCCGCACAGCGCGCACTTCGCTACCTGCAAGGAACGGCGGCCGTCGCCGCGTTCCCGCGTCGACGCAGCCGATGACAGATCTGCGGCCATAAATTCCTCCCCGCGGACACCCTCCCTGCAATCCCAAAGATGCCCTGGCGTCCGGGCAGCCCTAGGAATGCTGGTGCTTCCCGGCTGCAGGCTGGTCAAACGCAACACGCGGCGAAAGTGTGAATTGTGATCAAAGCGAATCATAACCCGACAGGAGGTCGCGTCAGAGGCGTACGAGCATCTTGCCGGTGTTGGCTCCGCGGAGCAGATCGATGAAGGCGCCGGGAGCATGGTCGATGCCGTCGACGATGGTCTCGGCGTGGACGATCGTGCCGTCGCGCAGCCAGGCGCTGACGTCGGCAATCATGTCGGACTGGCGATCGGCGTGATCGATGATGATGAAGCCGCGCAGGGTGAGCCGCTTGCTGACCACCAGGCCGAGGTTGCCGGGGCCGGGCGGCGGTTCGGTGGCGTTGTAGTTAGCGATCGCGCCGCACATGGCCACCCGGCCGTGGTTGTTCAGCATGACCAGGGCGGCGTCCAGGTGGTCGGCGCCGACGTTGTCGAAGTAGACGTCGATGCCGTCGGGCGCGGCCTCGCGTAGCTGCTCCATGACGGGGGCGGTCCGGTAGTTGAAGGCGGCGTCGAAGCCGATCTCGCGCAGCCAGCGGACCTTCTCGTCGGTGCCCGCGCTGCCGATCACCCGGCCGGCGCCCTTGAGTCTGGCGATCTGGCCGGCCATGCTGCCCACCGCCCCGGCCGCGCCGGAGACGAAGACGACCTCGCCGGGCTTGAGCGCGGCGATGTCCAGCACGCCCACGTAGGCGGTCAGCGTGGGCATGCCGAGCACGCCCAGGTAGGCCGACGGGGACAGGCCCTCCGCGACGGCCACCTTCCTGGCCTGCCGGGCCGGCAGGACCGCCTCGTCCCGCCAGCCGAGCATGTGCAGGACCAGGTCGCCCTCTGCCAGCTCAGGCGCCCTGGACTCGATGACCGTGCCGATGGCACCGCCCTCCAGCGGCTCGCCCAGGCGGAACGCCGGGACGTAGGACTTCACGTCGTTCATCCGGCCGCGCATGTACGGGTCCACGGACATGAACAGGTTGCGCACCCGGACCTGCCCGTCGGCCAGGTCGGGGCGGTCCGCCTCGGTCAGCGCGAAGTTGTCCGCGGTCGGCCAGCCGGAAGGCCGGGAGGCGAGGACGATCTGGCGTGGCATGGGCTGCTCCCGACGCGGTGACAATTGACGTATGCCGTAAATTCGGTCCTACCGTACCGCCCGGTAGGTGCGGCTGCCAGCGAGGATGAGGACCCTGATGATCCGCAGCACCATGCAGGACTACCAGCTCACTATCGGCGCGATCATGCGGCACGGCGCCCGGGTGTACCCGGGCAGCGAGTGCGTGACATGGACCGGGTCTGGCGCCCGCCGCGCCAGCTACGCCGAGGTGGCGCAGAACGCGGCGCGGCTGGCCGGGGCGCTGACCCGGCTCGGGATCGGGCCGAACGACCCGGTCGGGACGTTCTGCTGGAACAATCAGGAGCACCTCGAGGCCTACTTCGGGGTGCCCAGCATGGGTGCGGTCCTGCACACGCTCAACATCAGGCTGCCCGGCGCCCAGGTGGCCCAGATCGTCAACCACGCCGGGGACCGGGTCATCATCGTGGACGACACGCTGGTCCCGCTGCTGGCCAGGATCGCCGGCCAGCTGCCCTCGGTCGAGGCATTCATCGTCAACGGCACCGGCGACGCGTCCGCGCTCGGGGCCCTCAACGAGGTAGCAGGTGTTCCGGTGCTGCGCTATCACGAGCTGCTGGCCGCCGAGGCGCCCGAGTACGGGTGGCCCGAGCCTGACGAGCGGGATGCGGCGCTGATGTGCTACACCAGCGGCACCACCGGGGACCCGAAGGGCGTGGTGTACTCGCACCGGTCCACCTACCTGCACGCGATGGCGGTCATGGCCGCCAGCGTGCAGGGCATCACCGAGGCGGACCGGGCCCTGGCCATCGTGCCGATGTTCCACGCCAACGCGTGGGGCCTGCCGTACGCCGCCTTCCTGTCCGGCGCCACCCTGCAGATGCCGGGCCCGTTCCTGCAGCCGGAGCACCTGACGAAGTTCATCGCCACCGAGCGGACCACGGTTACCTCGGGGGTGCCGACCATCTGGAGCGCGATCCTGAACTACGGGGCGGAGCACGAGATCGACTTGTCCTCCCTGCGGATCGGTAACTCGGGGGGCTCGGCCGCGCCCCGGGTGCTGCTGGAGCGGTTCCAGCAGCAGTACGGGCTGCGGATCATCCAGGGCTGGGGCATGACCGAGATGAGCCCGGTGGGCGGCCTGGCCAACCCGCCCGCCAGCGTCGAGAAGGGCAGCGCCGAGGACCTGGACTGGCGGATGCGGGCCGGCCGGGTCATCCACGGGGTCGAGATGCGGATCGTCGGCAAGGAAGGCGAGGAACTGCCCAGGGACGGTGCGAGCGAGGGCGAGATCGAGGTTCGCGGGCCGTGGGTCACCGGCTCGTACCACAACGACCCGGCGCCGGAGAAGTTCCGGGACGGCTGGCTGCGCACCGGCGACGTCGGCACGCTGGACGAACGGGGCTTTTTCACCATCACCGACCGGATCAAGGACGTGATCAAGTCCGGCGGCGAGTGGATCTCCTCGGTGGACCTGGAGAACGAGCTGATGGCGCACCCGGCCGTGCAGGAGGCCGCGGTGATCGGCATCCCGGACAAGCGCTGGGGCGAGCGGCCGCTGGCCTGCGTGGTACTGCGCTCCGGGGCCAAGGCCGACGCCGCCGAGCTGGCGAAGTTCCTGGGCGAGAAGGTAGCGCGCTGGCAAGTGCCGGAAAACTGGGCGTTCGTGTCCGAGATCCCGAAGACCGCGGTGGGCAAGTTCGACAAGAAGGTGCTCCGCGCCCAGGACTCCGCGGGCGAGCTGGCGGTCGAGCGGCTCAGCAGCTAACCGGCGCGGGCAGCCCATAGTCAGCTGGCATCACCCGGATCAGGGGCGTCAGCTGCATCGTGGCTGGGGCCGGGGTCACCGGCACGGTGTGACAGCGTGCCGGTTATGACCGGCTCAACGCCACATCGTGCCGGTTCGGCCCGGGGCGGTTCTGGTGCGGGAGGTGCTTGGGGGGTGGGTGGTGCTTGCTGGGCGAGCCAGTCCTGGTAGGCGGGGCGACTGCGGTCGCTCAGCGGGTAGAGGCCGTCGATGGACTCGCCCTGGGCCACCCGGCCGGCGATGAACTCCTCCTGGCGCTCCTGCTCGCGGGCGTCGGCCAGCACCCCGGCCGCGAGGGCAGGCGGCAGCACGACCACGCCGTCGGCGTCGCCGACGAGGATGTCGCCGGGCCGGATGGTCACGCCCGCGCAGGCCACCGCGACGCCGGACTCCCAGGGGACGTGCCGGCGGCCGAGGACGGCGGGGTGCACCGCGGCGTGGTAGGCGGGGATGTCCAGTCGGGCCAGCGCCGCGCTGTCCCTGATCGCTCCGTCGGTGACGATGCCGGCCGCGCCGCGGACCTGGGCGCGCAGCCCGAGGATGTCGCCGATGGTGCCCGCGGCAGTGTCGCCGCGGGCCTCGATGACCAGCACCTCACCCGGCCTGATCTCCTCGATCGCGCGCTTCTGCGCGTTCATCCCGGCACCCATCGCGCTCAGGTCCTCGCGCAGCGGCAGGTAGCGCACCGTCCTGGCGTACCCGGCCATCCGCAGGTCGGGGCGGGTGGAGCGCAGCCCGTCCAGGGTGAGGCCGTTCAGGCCGCGCTTGCGCAGCACCCAGGCCAGCGTGGCGGTGGACACCTCGCGCAGCCCGGCCAGGATGTCCGGCTGGGCTGGGCCCAGAGTGCCCCGGGCGCCGTAGGCCGCTGCCCGTTCGACATCGGTGACCCTCGGCATGGCCCCGAACGGGCCGAGGGAATAATCCGCCTCGGTAACCGGGCTCCGCAGCCTGCCCGAGGACTCTTTCCCGGCGGTGACCTCGACCTCGACCACGTCACCGGGGTTCACCACGGTCGAGCCCGCGGGCGTGCCGGTCAGGATGACGTCGCCGGGCTCCAGGGTGGTCAGCCGGGACAAGTCGGCGACGATGTCGCCGAAGCCGAACAGCATGTCCCTGGCCGGCCAGGCGTCCTGGGCCAGGTCCCCGTTGACCCAGGTGCGCAGCCGGACCGTAGCCAGGTCGACGGCGCGGGTGTCGATCAGCCGCGGGCCGAGCGGGGTGAAGCCGTCGACGCCCTTAGACCGCACGTTGGAGCCGCGGTCGGCGTAGCGCAGGTCGTGCACGCCGAAGTCGTTCGCGGCGGTGATCCAGGCCACGTGCTCCCAGCCGTCCGCGCGGCTGACCCGGCGGGCGCGGCGGCCGATGACCAGCGCCACCTCACCCTCGAAGGCGAGCAACTCGCAGCCGGGCGGCCGGGCTACCGGCTCGCCGCTCTCGGCGAGCGTGGAGGAGGGCTTGAGGAAATAGGACGGCCAGGCGGGCGTCGTGCCGCGTTCGGCCGCACGGCTGCGGTAGCTGAGGTGCACCGCGACAACCTTGCCGGGAACGCGTTCCAGGGCAGTCATGGTGCAGAAATCATATATGAATGCGTGGCCGCCCAGCCAGGGGCGCCGGGGCACGGTGATGGGACGGAGGCGAACCAACCGGGGCATGGGCTGGCCGGACCGGGTGGCTGGAGGGGGGCGCGCTAGAGTCGCGCTATGCGATTCGCCACGATCCGG
>WNGJ01002562.1_pt1 | contig 18441 bp, 9 predicted proteins | sample 5400611 | NCBI WGS metagenome assembly WNGJ01 (sample SAMN13153375, study PRJNA577476) | soil metagenome | isolation source: 40 cm soil or saprolite under Garry oak tree replicate 1 | place: USA:California | collected 2016-06-15 | reverse complement strand
TGACGGAATGATGGAGATCCTCAACCTGATGCCCAAGGCCACGATCCACTACGTGACCAACCGGTTCGGGCATTGCGGATTCCGCGAGGACTGCGAGCTGCTGGCCACGATTGTCCGCAACCTGGGAGAGGAAGCCACGCAACGGCTTCTCGAAACGTTACAAACGGCTCCGGCGACGGAGGCCGTGGAAGCCATCGGGTTGGTGAGCCAGCTTTCTCCGGAAAACGTGGAGAAGATTCTGCCGGCGCGGCTTTCGCAATGGCCGCGCTCCTCGCACGACCGCGCCGTGCGGCAGCTTTCCGCAGCTCCGGCGGAAGAGCGAGCGCGGCTGCTGGTTGCCGTCTACGATTCGCTGGACGCGCTGATTCGTCCGCTAGCCATCGACGAAATGGGGATGAGCGGGCAGGCCAGTGGCATTCCGAAATTGATCGAACTCGTGCAGAACGATTCAACGCCAGGCTTTACGAGACTCAAAGCCATTGAGGCCCTCGGCCGATTGCGCGCTTCGGGTTCCAGCCAGCTTTTTCAGCACATTCTGGACACCCGGCAGGTTTGGCGCTGGGTGTATCCAAACGAATTGAGAATCGCCGCCGCGCAAGCGCTGATGCGCGTGGAACCCACGATGGGTATGGAAAAGATTGCCGCCAGCGGGATCGATCGCAAGGAACTGACACTCGAACCAGCCGATCCAGAAGCCAACGCCTCCGTGATCCGGCAGAGGCGCTACGCGCGCCTGAAGCTTGCGCGCAACCTTATTGCGGTCACGACGAATTTGCGCGGGAATTTTAGGCTTTCCATACCTGAATTAAATCTCGGTGGCGGAATCGGCTCCGGGGAGCGCCATCTGGCTCCGGGTTCGCTGCTTTCGCTGAAATTCTCGCACGGCGTGCGCACCATTAAGGCGCAAGCGATCGTTCGCGGCGCCCGGCCGCAGGCGATGGCATTCGAATTCGTGGATATGGACCTGGATGAGCGCTACCGCTTGCGAAAATTGTTGCTGGAGCTTGGTGGTCTGCCGCTGGTTGCGCAGGTCACGAATCGCACCCGGCGCCGCGGACGCGTGGCACTGGCGAAGAGCTAGATTCGCACAAGCTGATTTTCTTTCACGATGGGGACACGCTCTCTTCCCCCCTGTCCTCCCTCTCGGCGCGCCCGTACGATTGGTCAGGGGACCTACCCGTCCTTTGGTGGCTTGACCGCCGGGACACATAGACCGGCTGTACCATTGCGGCGAACAGACGCTGGCCCTACGGTACTAGTGAGAGAGTCCCATTGCAGGAAGAAATCGGCGCAGGATGAAAGCAGATCCAAAAACAGCGTCCGGACGCGCATTCGTAAGAAGCCTGAACATTCTCCTGAAGTTTGCCCGCCTGTACGGATACGAGCATGCCCGGACCATCGAACAGCTCCAAATCGCCTGGCAGGAGCTTCGTGCCGCCATTCCTCTGGGGACGGAGGCCGGGCTGTTGCTTGGAGCGACGAATTCGCAGCTCTTGCTGGACGGCGTGCCCCTGGAAGGCTTGCCCGCTGAAAAACAATTTGCGCAGTTGCTCTCAGCGGCGGGACTCGCTAGCATTCAATTTTTCTCGAGCGTCACTGAAGAAGAGATTGGCCGGTTCGCACGCGCCTTTCCCACCGGCAAAGCCAAACCAGCAGAACTCGCACTGCAACTGAAAGACGCGCTCACCGGCGCCCAAGGAATCCGCATCAATGAGATTTGCTTTGTGGCCACGGATTCGCGGCTGAAGGAAGCGAGCATGGCCGCTCAACTTGCGGCGGCGGCGCTCGGCGGCGAACAGGATGAATTCAAGAAGTGGCTGAACGATCCGCAGAAGCTGCTGGAATTGATTGCGGCCGCGCAGGGATCAAAGGGTGGGGGTGTTGCCGGGCCCGGATCAGGAGGGTTGGCAGGTGCTGGAGTTTCCGGTGAGGCAGGAAGCGGCGGAGGGCCATCAGGAACGGGCGGCGGTTCAGGTTCCGGCGTTGGACCCGGCTTCGAAGGGGGCCTAAGCGGCAACGGTGGTGGTGCGGGTGTCGGGGCAATGGGGGTCGGCCAAACGACGGTGCCAGTCGGGAGCTTTTGGACCAGCGGTGGCAATGGAAGCGTACAGATGTCCGATGTTGTGGCTGGCCTGGCGGGAGGAGTCCCAGGGGCGCTTGGCGGAGGAAGAGGGCCGGGAAGAGGCGGTATCGGTCGCGGCGAGCCGAGCGAGGAAGAGATTTACGCGATTCTGGGCGCGCTGACGAGTTTTGGGAGCGTGGGGACAGGTCACGGTGGAGTGGCCGCGGCAGGTGTTTTCCAGGAGCAAATGGCGGAGCTGCCGGGGCGCGCGCAAGACATGTTGAAGCAGGCGCTCGCAAGCCTGGCCGCGCAAGCGCCGAGTACCAAGCCGGATGATTCCGTGATTGTGCAACTGGCTGAACACCTGGCGATCCGCTTCGCGCTGGAACGCTTCGAGCGCGGCGAAGTGAAAGTCAATGCCGTGCGCGAGATGCTCGACCGCATGAACCAAGAAATCCAGAATCTGCGGAAGATTCTCGGCGCTCACGAAGATAAGATGACCGATGCCGGTATCTTGTCGGAGTCGCACCGCGAGATTCTCGACCGGCAATTCTGGGCCGCGGTGCCGGATAGCGGCAAGCGCGCCGTGCTGCTTTCCGAAGAGGCGTGGTGCATCCCCGCGCGCAACGTGCAGTCCTACGTAGGCGATCTCATCAAGAACGGCGACATCGCGGACGCCATCAGCATCCTTCAGAATTATGCGGCCTGCGCCGACAGCGAAGAGGCTGAAGCGCGCAAGAAAACCGCGGCCGGACTTTCGGAGATGGCCGAACTGTATGCCAAAGCCGATCCAAAGTTGCTGGGCGAAGCATTGCGGCACCTTGGTTTGCGCTTGAGCATTGAGCAGGACGCGGAGTTGCAGGGGCTGGTGAGCGCGGCGTTTGTGCGCCTGAGCCAGGAGGCGGCTACCGGCCACTATTTCCCGGCGATGCGGCAGGCACTGGATCTTGTCGCAGGTGTGGAGTCGCAGAGGCCGGGAATCGCGCGCAGCTTGCGCGGAAAAATGGGAATTGAAGAGCGCGTGCCGGAGTTTGTCGAGGAAGCCCTGAAGGCGCGCCAGGTAGCAGCGGGACTGACCAATGTTCTAAAGATGCTGCCGCAAACGACCATGGAGCACCTCGCGGCACGGTTCAACCGGTGCAGCCTGCGAGACGATTCCGAACATGTGGCGAATTTGGCGGCCGACCTGGGCGAAGAGGGCGTGCAGTACCTCCGGAGCACGGTGCGCGGCGGACCAATCGCTGAAGCCGTGGAGATGGCCGGGCTGTTGAGTCGGCTCGATCCGGAATCCGTCATGGTATTTCTGCCGGGCCGGATGAAGGATTTTCCGCGGTCATCGCAAGACCGCATGGTGCGGCAGATTTCCGCCAGTGGAGCGGCCAGGCGCTGCCACATTCTGCTGGAGGTGCTCGATCACGTGGATCCGCTCGTAACGCCGCTGGTGATCGACGAGATTGGAGTTACAGCGGATCGCGAGGCGCTCGGGAAACTGCTGACGATTGCTGACGGGGACCTGCCGACCGGTTGTGGACAGTACCTGCGTGTCAAAGCCGTTGAAGCCCTGGGAAGGATCAATGCGCCGGAATCGGTCAGCACGTTGAAGCGCATTGCGGAGTCCAAGAAGGTTTTCGGATGGCTTCATCCCCAGGAGCTGCGGATTGCTGCTCTGCAGGCGCTGGAGAAACTGGACGCGGAGTGGGTCTGGGAATTCCTTCCAAAGAGCGGAATCGAAAAGGAAGAGTACGCTCTTGCGCCGCTGAACATTCCCGTCACGTCGAAATTTGTGCGGCAGCGGCGACACACGCGTGTTCGTTTGCGGAGGCCTGTCCGCGCCGTCAGCACCAACCTGAAGGAGAATTTTTCGCTGGAAATCAAGACCGCCAGCTTGAGCGGCGGTGTGGCCACCATCAGCCGCCACCTGGCGCCGGGCACGCAGGTGCAGCTAAAGCTGTCCGTCGGCATGAGGAACCTGCAGGCTACGGCATTGATGCGCGACTACCGCTCCCAGGACATGGCCTTCGAAATCGTGGACATGAATCTCGAAGAGCGTGGAAAGTACCGGCGATTGCTTGCCGACAATCTCCTCCGCAATCCAAGCGCGGCCGAGACCGATCCCACGGCCGTCCCCGTGGAAACCCTGGCAGCGCGATAACAGCTTTACCCTAACCTCCTCGCAAAACCTGCCGCTTCAAGAACCATCCCGTGTTTCTTGGCGCTGGAACGTCCGACCAGTTAGAATAAGATGTTTGTACCGGCAGCGTTGGACTGCCCAGTGCAGCGAGCACGCGGGGAAACGCCAGGAGACGGCGAAATCATCCATGGAAGCAGCGCAAATATTAGACCGCGTCGTGGCCAGGTTTATCGGCACCAAGCACGAGCGCGACATCAAGAAATTGCAGCCCGTAATCGCGGCCATCAACGCGCGCGAAGCGGAAGTACGGGCCCTCAGCGATGAAGGGCTCAAAACGCGCTTTGCGGAGCTCCGCGCCCAGGTGCAGGAGCAATTGAAGGACGCCGACCCGGCCGAGCCAACCTACAAAGAGGAATTGCAGAAGGCGCTGGAGCCCGCGATTGTGCCGGCATTCGCATTGGTCCGTGAAGCCGGCCGCCGCTTCCTGAATATGCGTCATTTCGATGTGCAGCTTATCGGCGGGATCGTTCTACACGAAGGCAAAATCGCCGAAATGAAGACGGGCGAGGGCAAGACGCTCGTCGCAACGCTTCCCGCGGTGCTGAACGCGCTTGCGGGGCGCGGCGTGCATATCGTTACGGTGAACGATTACCTCGCCCGTCGCGACGCGGAATGGATGAGCCCGCTGTACCGCGCGCTAGAATTGAGCGTCGGCGTGATTGTGCACGATCTTGACGACGACCAGCGCCGCGCGGCGTATGGCGCGGACATTACTTACGGCACGAACAACGAATTCGGCTTCGACTACCTCCGCGACAACATGAAGTACGACCTGGCGCAATGCGTGCAGCGCGGGCACCAGTTCGCCATCGTCGACGAAGTGGACTCCATCCTCATCGACGAAGCGCGTACTCCGCTGATTATTTCCGGACCGTCGGAAGAGTCCACGGACAAATACGCCAAGATCGACAAAATCATCCCCAAGCTCATTCAGGACATTGACTACACGCTGGACGAAAAGCACCGCACCGCGACGCTCACGGAAGAAGGGTTTGCCAAGTGCGAACGGCTTCTCTCGCTGACTAACATGTCCGATCCGGCGAACATCGACATCATGCACCACGTCTATCAGGCCCTGCGCGCACACACGCTCTACAAGAATGACGTGGATTACGTGGTGAAAGACGGCGAAGTCATCATCGTCGATGAATTCACGGGCCGCCAGATGCCCGGCCGCCGCTGGTCCGACGGCTTGCACCAGGCCGTCGAAGCCAAGGAGGGCGTGAAGATCGAGCGCGAAAATCAGACGCTTGCCACCATTACCTTCCAAAATTATTTCCGCATGTACAAGAAACTCTCCGGCATGACCGGCACGGCGGAAACGGAAGCGGCGGAATTCGGCAAGATTTACAATCTGGATGTCACCGTCATTCCGACGAACCGCAAACTGATCCGCATCGAAGCTCCAGACGTGGTTTACCGCACGGAAAAAGAAAAGTTTGAAGCGGTCGTCAACGGCATCCTCCAGGAAGATAACTCGCTCGCGAACGGCATCCGCCATTATCACGAACGGGGCCAGCCGGTGCTGGTGGGCACGATCTCCATCGAAAAGTCCGAGGCCATCGCGGAATTGCTCAAGAAATCCGGCGTCCCGCACCAAGTCCTGAACGCCAAGCAGCACGAGCGCGAATCGCGTGTCGTCGCGCAAGCCGGGCGCAAGGGCGCGGTCACTGTCGCGACGAACATGGCCGGCCGCGGAACGGACATTTTGCTTGGCGGCAATCCCGAGCAAATGACGCGCGACCATTTTCTGAAGAACAAGCTGGCCATGCCCTATGCGGCGGCTCCGGCGGTGATTGGCGCGGATCCCGCGAGTGGCAACGGCGATCAGCCCGCTATTCCCATGGTGCTCTTCCAGCACGAAGGGAAAATCTTTCAGGTCCCGGCCGATCAGTGGAAGCCCGTGTACGACCAGTTCGCCGAACAGTGTAAAGCCGAACACGACGACGTGGTCGCGTTGGGTGGGCTGCACATTCTGGGCACGGAACGACACGAGGCGCGGCGCATCGATAATCAGTTGCGTGGCCGCGCGGGACGCCAGGGCGATCCGGGTTCCTCCAGATTCTTCCTTTCGCTCGAAGACGACTTGATGCGCATCTTCGGCGGCGAGCGCATTCGGGCGCTGATGTTCCGCATGGGCATGACCGAGGGCGTGCCCATCGAATCGAAAATGTTGTCGGGCCGCATCGAAAATGCGCAAAAGTCCGTGGAAGCGCAGAACTTCGACGCCCGCAAACACCTTCTCGAATACGACGACGTGATGAACAAGCAGCGCGAGACGATTTATGCCATTCGCCGCTCCGCGCTGGAGGGCAAAGATCAGCGCGATTACGTTCTGGGAATCGCCGAGGACGTCGTGCGCGAATTGGTCGAAACATTCTGCCCGCGCGAGCAGCATCCCGGCCAGTGGAACACCACGCAATTTCTTGCGGAGAGCAACGCCCAGTTCGGCATCGACATGAAGGCTGCTGGCGGCGACCCGGGCGCACTGAGCCACGACCAGCTTGCCGACGCCGCGGTCGAGGCTGTCAAGAAGCGCTACGAGGAAAAGGAAAAGCAGTTTGGCGCGGACCTCATGCGCTGGCTCGAACGCCGCATCATTCTCGACGTGGTCGATTCGCAGTGGAAAGACCACCTGCTCTCGCTGGACCACTTGAAAGAGGGCATCGGGCTCCGCGGCTACGCGCAGAAAGATCCCATCGTCGAGTTCAAGAAGGAAGCGTTTGTCCTCTTCGAAGACATGATGGCGCGCATCGACAACGAAACGATCCGTTATCTCTTCCACATTCAGATGCAGCAGGGCGAGCAGCCGCCAGAGGCCGGACGCCCGCGGCCCGAGCCACCTCGGCCCCCCCCGCAGAGCGCAGCCGCTGCCGCAGCCAGCGCCGCCGCGCGTGTGAATGAACCGCAACATTTGCCGTCTGTTGCACGCGAAATCGAGCGCCGCCAGCAGCGCCAGCAAAAAGATTTGCAGTATCAGACCGGGCCCGCGCAGGCGGAAGCGCCGAAGCCAGTGAGAGTTGGCGCGAAAGTAGGACGCAACGACCCTTGCCCCTGCGGCTCCGGCAAGAAATACAAGAAGTGCCACGGCGCTTGAGTAGGACAGACATTCCTGTCTGTCTTTTCCTTGCCGAAGCTGCGGGCGAAGATTGATTGCAAATTGATTGAACAGAGGGCAGGCTAGAATGCCGGTCCCACCAAAGAGGAAGCAAATGCCACCAGGCTCAGCACCCCAGCAAATGCCGGAACGCCAGCCGATTCCCGGCGTCAAGAATCTCGTCGCCGTTGCCAGCGGCAAAGGCGGCGTCGGCAAAACCACGGTCGCGGTGAATCTCGCGCTCGCCTTGGCGAACCTCGGGCATAAAGTTGGATTGCTCGATGCCGATGTGTACGGACCGAACGTTCCGATAATGCTTGGCACTTTGCAGGAGCCGCAGGCTACTGCCGACAAGCGCATCATTCCGGTGCAATCGCAAGGGCTCAAGATGATTTCGATGGGCCTGCTCAATCCCGGCGACAAGCCCATGATCTGGCGCGGGCCAATGCTGCACAGCGTGATTACGCAATTCCTGCGCAGCGTTGAGTGGGGCGAGCTGGATTACTTGATCATCGACCTTCCACCGGGCACAGGCGATGTGCAGTTGACGCTGATCCAAACCGTCGCAGTCACGGGCGCCGTTGTGGTCACTACACCGTCGACCGTCGCGCTGGCCGACGTGCGCAAAGCCATTGAAATGTTTCGCCAGGTAAACGTGGAAGTGCTCGGCGTGGTCGAAAACATGAGCACGTTTGCGTGCCCCCATTGCGGCAAAGCGGTGGATATTTTCGGCCACGGCGAAGGCGCGAAAACGGCCATCGCCTATGGCGTGCCCGTGCTCGGCGAAATTGAAATCGATCCGCGCATCCGCGTTGGGGGCGATACCGGCAAGCCCGTCGCATCGCTCGGCGAAGCCGGCGCGGGTGCGAAGAGCCTATACAATGTCGCGCGTGCCGTAGCCAATCGCCTCGCCGTAGTTGCCGGCACCACCGGCGGTCCGGCGGTCCAGATCGACTAGAGCCGGTCCCAGGGGTCGGAGCGGCGCCAGTCCCGATTCTGATCGGGGGCCCCGACATTAGTGCTGTTTTGTGGGTCGGAGCTTTAGCTCCGACATTGAAAATGCGCTCTAATTGGGCTTTAGCCCTGAGGAAAGTCCTTGGGCCCTTCCCCATTCCGAGCCTTTCCCAAAATTCCTGAGATTCTCTTTGACTCGGAGTCTCGTCCCAACTACAATTGTTTCTGGAGAAACCTGCGGGTTTTTGTAAGCGGCAGCGAGACTGCCGCTTTTTCTTTTTCGCAATTCCGGTTTGGGCATTTATGTCCCTCTTATGCCACCCCTTTATAATCAACAACTTAAGGGGAACGCATTTTTTTAAGCCCTTTATTTTGACAAATATGCATGTAATGGGGAGGGGTAGGCAGGCTTGAATCACCACTGAAATCCGCATTGGCCTGCTCCGCGCTCGCGCCTTTCTTGTCAGTTCTAGGCACCGATGTTATCTTGACGTGATTCGCTGTGCGCCAAGTCTTCTGTAGTGGCGGGGTTTGCCCGCCCGGGCACGATAGTTCATGCCCCACGCGCGTCGCGGCGGCACCGGCCAACAGCTAACAAGGAGACGATTGGCACGTCAGCCCGACATCCGGCCGTATCGCGGCAAGCATCCGCAAATCGCGGCTTCGGCTTATATTGACCCTGCGGCTGTCGTGATCGGCGACGTGGTAATTGGCGAGGATTCGAGCGTCTGGCCGTGCTCGGTGGTTCGCGGCGACGTGCACCATATTCGGATCGGCGCGCGCACCAATATTCAAGACGGCTCTGTGCTGCACGTTATGCGGGACGAGTATCCGCTGATTCTTGGCGATGACGTCACCGTCGGCCATTCTGTGACGCTGCACGGCTGCACCATCGAGTCTCGCTGCCTGATCGGCATGGGCGCGGTCATTTTGAATGGCGTAACGATCGGCGCGGGCAGTATCGTCGCCGCGGGAACGTTGATCACCGAGCGCACCGCGATTCCTGCGGGCAGCCTGGTGATGGGCTCGCCGGGAAAAGTGAAGCGCATGCTCACGGGAATCGATCAGGCCTCGATCGACGCGTACGCCAAGCGCTACGTCGGATACAAAAATATCTATCGCGAGGAACCCACCGCGTGAGTGAAGGCGCAGCCAAAAAAGAAGAGAAGCCGCGGAAGTTCCAAGCCATCCGCGGCACGCGCGATTTACTGCCGCCCGAGACCGCACTTTGGAACCGTGTCGAGCAAACCGCTCACGAAGTCTTCGCCACTTTCGGCTTCGGCGAAATTCGCCTTCCGATCTTCGAGCAGACGGAACTGTTCGCCCGCTCCATTGGCCTCGACACGGACGTTGTCTCGAAAGAAATGTACTCCTTCCCAGACTCTTTCGATTTAATCGACACCTTTGGCAAATTCCGAGACGTCACAACTGAACTGGGAATTGACCTTCGTGATCGAGCCAAGTTCGATGCGAACGCAAAGGAGATCACGAAGCAGGTCTTCGAGGAATCGATGGTAACGCTCCGCCCCGAAGCAACAGCGAGCGCCTGCCGCGCTTACATCGAACACAACATGCAGCAACTGCCGCAGCCGGTGAAACTATATTACATGGGGCCGATGTTCCGGCGCGAGCGGCCGCAGAAAGGACGCTACCGCCAGTTTTATCAGATTGGAGCGGAGGTGTTGGGCGGCAGCGACGCTCCCGGGATTGACGCGGAAGTGATCGAAATGGTCATGGCGTTTTTCGACCGGCTGGAATTGCAGGGGGTTCAACTCGATATCAATTCCATCGGTTGCCGCAACTGCCGCCCAAAATATGTTGAACTGTTGCGCGCCGCGCTCCTGAAAGTGAAGAACAAGCTCGGGCCGGACAGCCAGCGGCGCATCGAAACGAATCCTCTGCGCGTGCTTGATTCCAAACTCGAAAGCGAACAGCCCATTATCGCCACGCTGCCGCGTATCGCCGATCACCTTTGCGAAGAATGCGCCGCGCACTACGCAGCCGTAAAGCACCAGCTCGAAATGCGCGGCGTGATCTACCGCGAAAACTGGCGGCTCGTGCGCGGTCTCGACTATTACATGCGCACGACCTTTGAAATCACCGCGCAGGGACTCGGCTCGCAAAACGCCGTGTGCGGCGGCGGCCGCTACGATGGACTGGTAGAATTGCTGGGTGGGCCGCCAACCAAGGGCATCGGCTTTGCAATCGGCGAAGACCGCTTGATCTTGTCGCTGCAGGAGAGTGGGAAAGGGCCTGCTCAGCAGGGGCGTGACGTGTACATCGCCTGGATGGGCGAACGCGCGCAAGCCACCGCCATCCGCGCGGCAAAGGATTTGCGCAAGGCAGGATTCAGCGTCGAGCTGCCGCCGGTGGAGCAGAAATTTGGCAAGGCCCTCGGCCAGGCCGACAAGCTCGGCGCAAAGTACGCGCTGATTCTCGGCGACAATGAAGTGTCCGAAGGTTTGTGGACGCTGAAGACGCTGGCCGACGGCTCGCAGGCAAAGTTCACTGAGCTGGATTTGCTTGACCATTTGCGCAAAAGCAAACGGGTATCATCCTGAGGGTGGGATGGACATTCCTGTCTGTCCCCGGTAGAGCAGATGGAGCGCAAGAGGACAGGCAAGAATGCCTGTTCCACCGCGCGGTTGACTAAGGTTTGGGCTTCGCGAGGAGAGGATGACTTGCTGGATTTTCTTGGCAATCTGAAGCGCACACACTACTGCGGCGAACTGCGCCCCAAGGACGAAGGCCGCGAAGCCATCGTCATGGGCTGGGTCGCACGGCGCCGCGACCTCGGCAATTTGCTTTTTCTCGACGTGCGCGACCGCACCGGCATCGTGCAAGTGGTCTTCAACAAAGAAACGCAGCCCGCCGCGCACGCCAAGGCCGAGCAGGCGCGCAGCGAATTCGTAGTCGCTGTGGAAGGCAAAGTCCTCAAGCGCCAGAAAGCCAATCCGGAGTTGGCCAGCGGGGAAGTCGAACTGGTCGCGTCGAAGCTGCACATTCTCAACACCGCCAAGACGCCGCCCTTCCCGATCGAAGACGAGATCAACGCTGCGGAAGAGACGCGCCTGCGCTTCCGCTACCTCGATCTGCGCCGCCCCAAGCCGCACCACAATCTCGCTTTGCGCCACAAACTTATTCTTGAAATTCGCAAAGTGATGGACGAGATGGGCTTCGTTGAAGTGGAAACGCCCATGCTTACGCGCTCGACGCCGGAGGGCGCGCGCGATTTTCTTGTGCCTAGCCGAATTCATCACGGGCAGTTTTACGCATTGCCGCAATCGCCACAAATTTTCAAGCAGATTCTGATGATCGCCGGGCTGGACAAATATTTTCAGATCGTGAAGTGCTTCCGCGACGAAGATCAGCGCGCCGACCGCCAGCTGGAATTCACACAGCTCGATCTGGAGATGTCGTTTCCGCGCCAAGAAGACATTTTTCACGTGATCGAGCAAGTGATGGTGCGCGCCTGCGCCGTCGCTGGAGTCAAAGCGGAAGCGCCGTTTCCGCACATGCAGTACAAAGACGTGATTCGCAAGTACGGCAGCGACAAGCCGGACCTGCGCTTTGGCATGGAACTTCAACAAGTGACGCACTGCTTTCCGGAAGAAGCCAGGCAAAAACTGCAAATCGAAGGCAACATCTTCGCGCTCGCCGCTCCCGGTGCGGCGGTCTATTCGCGCAAGCAACTGGACGAACTGGCCGAAAAAGCAAAAGCGCTCAAAGCGCGCGGCGCTTATTTCGTGAAGGTTGCGCCCGAAGGACTCACTTCCACCGTCGAAAAATTAATTGGCGCGGAGAACGTCAAGAAACTCGCCGAAGCTTGCGGGGCAAAACCTGGCGATCTCGTCGTCGCCGTTTCCGCCAAGGAACAAGTCAAAGGCACGGAAGCCGCAGCGCTAATCGCGGGCCAATTGCGCTTGCATCTTGGCGAGGCGCTCGGCGTGATCGACAAATCGCAGTGGAAATTCTTGTGGCTCACCGGCTTTCCGTTGTTCGAGTGGAGTGAAACCGACAAAACCTGGGTCAGCGCGCAGCATCCCTTCACCGGCATTGTCGACGAAGACCTGGATAAACTCGAATCCGCGCCGTGGGAAGTGCGCTCCAAAGGCTACGACCTCGTTTTGAACGGCTACGAGCTCGGCTCCGGCAGCATCCGAATCCATCGCCAGGACGTTCAAGAGCGCTTGTTCAAAGCGCTCGGCCTTAGTGAAGAACAGTTGCGCCGCCGCTTCGGCTTTTTCCTCGACGCGCTGACCTACGGCACCCCGCCGCACGGCGGCATCGCGCTGGGCATCGACCGTGTGGTCATGCTCCTGGCTGGCGAAAAATCCATCCGCGAAGTCATCGCCTTCGCGAAAACCACCGCCGCTCAGGATCTGATGGCCGATTCGCCGTCGCCCGTGGACAGAGATCAGCTCGACCAACTGGGGATTGCTATTCAAGAAAAGAAGAAAGCCGCCGAATGATATGAGCCGGATACGCATACTGCCGGAGGCGGTGGCGAACAAAATCGCCGCGGGCGAAGTTGTCGAGCGTCCGGCGTCAGTGGTGAAAGAGCTCCTTGAAAATGCCATCGACGCCGGCGCGAAAACGATTCGCGTCGAAGTGGAAGTCGGCGGCAAGCGCATGATTCGCGTGATTGACGACGGCCACGGAATGTCGCATGACGACGCGCTGCTGGCGTTCGAACGCCACGCCACAAGCAAGCTCAAGTCCGCCGACGACCTGCTCTCGATTGCCACTCTAGGATTTCGCGGGGAGGCTTTACCGACGATCGCTGCGGTCTCGCGGTTGCTGCTCGAAACGCGCGACGAAGCGGAAGCCGAAGGCACGCGCATCGAATTTGCCGGCGGCAAGCTCATGGGAGTCAAGCCTGCAGGATTGCCGGCAGGAACAACGGTCAGCGTCGCCGATATTTTTTATTGTGTCCCGGCGCGCCGAAAATTTCTCAAGTCGGATACGACGGAGCTTGGCCACATCGCTTCGCTAGTCACGCACTATGCGCTGGCGAATCCCGGCAAACAATTTATTCTCACCACGCCGACCCAAGAAATCATCAATTGTCCGCCCGCCGAAAAACTGGCCGACCGCGTCTATCAGCTCTTCGGACGCCAAGCGCTGGAAGAGCTGGTCGAAATTCCCGCGGTTTCCGCGCCCTTCCGCGCCGCAATTACCGAGCCGGAACTTGAGCCGGGAGAAGAAAAAGCTTCGCTGACCGTCAGCGGGTTTACTTCGCGCCCTGACATTCAGAGAATGAATCGCAATGGCATCTACATTTTTGTGAACCGCCGACTGGTGCGCGACCGTTTGATTCTGCACGCGATTCACGAAGCCTACCGCAACATTCTGCCGCCGGCCGTTTTTCCCGCGACGCTGCTTTTCCTGGAGATGCCCTACGAAGAAGTCGACGTGAACGTGCATCCCGCAAAAATCGAAGTGCGCTTTCGGCGCTCGCAATTCGTGCACGATTTTACCCGCGATGCGATTCGCCAAGCGCTCATGGATGCGCGGCCGATCGCAAGTTTTGCAGCCGCCGCTGCCGCCGCGCCGCAGACGGCAGGTGCCGGAAACGGAGCGTTTTCCGGAGGAATCACGCCGCCCGTGGAGTCGGGCGTTCCGCGCGCGATTATTCCTTCGATGGAAGAAATCGGCGTGGGCTCCGGCGTCGCCTCAGACTACGGTTCTGGAGAGGGTTTCGATCTCACCGGCGCGCCGATGCGGCCAGTTGAGCAGCGCATTCCATTCACTTCAGGAACGACATTTGGCGCGGGTATCGCGCCGGCGCAGATTTCCACCGCCGGAAATTGGGCCGGGAACCTTGCTGCTCCGAGCGCCGACGCTCCTGCAAGCCTCCCGCGACCAGAACAAATCGCCGATCTAAAACCACTGGGGCAAGTGAGCGCGAGCTTCATTGTGGCCGTGAACGGTGACGGGCTCTGGCTCGTCGATCAGCACGTGGCGCACGAGCGCGTACTGTTCGAGCAACACCTCGAAGCACGCCGCACCGGTAAAATCGAAGCTCAGCGCATGCTCATGCCCCTGGTCATCGAACTTTCGCCGCGGCAAATCGTCACCTTTGAAAAAATCGCCGAAGAACTAGCTGCGAACGGTTTCGAAGTTGAACTCATGGGGCCAAAGAGCGTGGCGATCCAGGCCGTGCCCGCAGGAGTGATCGCTCCCGATGCGCAAAAACTGCTTCGAGAGATTCTCGACGGCATCGAGCGCGAGAACGCCGCGATTTCCATCGAAACGTTGCAAGCGAAAATCGCCGCGTCTACGGCGTGCCATGCGGCCATCAAAGTGAACATGCCGCTGGAGCAATCGAAAATGGAATGGCTGCTCGACGCGCTGGCGAAAACCGATTGTCCGATGAGCTGTCCGCATGGCCGGCCCGTTGTGCTGCGGTATTCCATCAAAGAAATTGAAAAGGCATTTCATCGTATTTAAATGCGAGCAACACTGAGCCGCGTTTGGTGGCAAGGTATTCGATCTGCGCGCAGCAAAGAAGGGTGCAGTGTGCGGCTGCGGGGCCTCAGGCCGGATTAGAGTATCGCGAAGGCGATCACGTCCTTCGAGTTGGAGTTGAAAGAGCAGTTGTGGACGTCGCTTGGATTATCTACTTAGGTTCCATTGCCGGATGGATGCCTCCTTATCAGCATGAACCGGTAAGCGAGGAGAAAAGGCAACAGATACGTGAGAGGGTGATCGCGGCCTTGGACTTCCTGAAAATAAAATATTATTTGCCTAAATAACACGATTTAATTCATTCAAGCCGAGAGGAAAACTTGAACGAACATAGAACAGCAGTGATATTCGGCCTGGCGAACAAGCGCAGCATCGCCTGGGCCATCGCGCAGAAATTGCACCAGGCTGGCTGGCAGCTGGCTATTACTTACCAGAACGAACGGCTGGAACTTGAAGCGAAGGATTTGATCGCGGAAATGCCGGGCGCCGCGGGATTCATGTGCGACGTTACGAAAGATGATGAGATCGCGCGATTGTTCGAGAAACTGAAGTCGCGCTACGGCGTTTTGCATGGCCTGGTGCACAGTGTGGGGTTTGCTCCCCCGGAGGAACTGAAGAATCCTTTTCTGAACACTACGCGCGAAGGGTTTCGCATCGCGCATGACATCAGCGTCTATTCGCTGATTGCCGTTGCGCGTGGCGCGGCTCCGCTCATGACCGCCGGCGGCGCGATGGTCACGCTCACTTACTACGGTTCCGAGAAAGTAGTTCCAAACTACAACGTCATGGGTGTCGCGAAGGCGGCGCTGGAAGCGACGGTCCGCTATCTAGCGAACGATCTGGGGCCGAAGACTATCCGCGTCAATGCTATTTCCGCCGGGCCCATCAAGACTTTGGCGGCGCGAGGAATTTCAAACTTCAGTGACATGCTCAAAACCCAATTGGAACGCGCCCCGCTGAAGCGCAACATCGATGCCGCCGAAGTAGGCGCCACCGCCGCATTTCTGCTTTCGGAAGCAAGCTCGGGAATTACCGGCGAGACGATCTTCGTCGATTGCGGCTACAACATCATGGGATTTTGAGAGTGGCACAGGCACTCTTGCCTGTGCTCAATTTGTGGGTGCCTCAAAGTAGAGTCGCACAGCAAGATTGGCTGTGCCGCCAAAATGTCCAAACTGACTATCGCCATTGACGGTCCGGCGGGCTCCGGCAAGAGCAGCGTAGCGCGCCGCGTTGCGGCGATGCTCGGGTATTTGTATTTGGACAGCGGAGCGATGTACCGCGCACTTGGGCTCAAAGCTCTGCGCCAGGGCATCCCGTTGGACGATGAAGCTCGGCTCGTGGCGCTCGCAAACCAAACACATATCGAGCTGCGCGCTCCCACCGCGGAGCACGAAGCAGCCGGCGCGAAAAACTGCGTCTTCCTGGATGGTGCCGATGTCACTCGCGAGATCCGGGCAAGCGAGGTAGCGCAGGCGGCTTCGCGGCTCGCAACGATTGCAAAAGTGCGGCTCGTGCTCGTCGCCGAGCAGCAGCGCGCCGGCGCTGGTGGCGGGATCGTGATGGAAGGCCGGGACATCGGCACGGTTGTCTTTCCCAAGGCCGAGTTGAAGATTTTTCTAGACGCTTCGCCGGAAGTGCGCGCGGAACGCCGCTGGAAAGAGCACCAGGAAAAAGGCGAACGGATTACCCTCCCGGAAGTTTTCGACGAAGTGATTGAGCGCGATAAGCGCGATCGCGAACGCAAAGTTTCGCCGCTCGTGCGCGCCACCGATGCCGTGCTTGTGGACAACACCGCGATGGGCATCGAAGAAACCGCGCGATTGATCGTCATGCTCGCGCAGGAGCGCGAAAAAGAATTGGCAGGAGCCGCCGGAGGGAGACTGTGATTCGAACACTGCTGATGCTGGCATTTTCCGCAGGCAGCGCGCTGTTCGTGATGCCTTTGCTGGCATTTGCGCAGGCAGACCACAGCACAACAGAAGAAACTCGAAAATTTCGAGAGTATCTCGACGAGGATTGGAAACGCTGGATGCAGGAATATCCCGAAGCGGCGACCTCCGCCGGATTTCCCGGCCAAAATCGCCGGTGGAGCGACGACTCCCGAGAGGGCGTTGAGGCGAGAATCCGTCACCTCCATGAGAGCTCCGCCAAGCTGAAGTCCATTTCGCGCGACGAGCTTCCTGCGGGCGAGCAACTCAATTACGACCTTTACCGAGAGCTTTTGGAAACGGCGGAAGAGGGTTTGCAGTATGGCGACGACCCCATGCCGTTCCGCCATGTGGTGCCTTTCAACATGTGGATGCCGATGACCCAGATGGGAGGAATCCAGCAGCGAATTCCGTCGACGCTGGCGATGATGCCCCATCAGACGGTGGCGGACTACGAGGACATTCTTGCGCGGCTCGAGGCAGCGCCCAGGAACGTAGAGCAAAATATCGCATTGCTTCAGGAGGGTCTAAAGAAGGGCTACACACCGCCAAAGCTGATGCTCCGCGATCTGCCGAAGCAGATCGCAGACCTGATTCCTGATGATGCGTGGAAAAGCGCGCTGCTTGCGCCGTTCGGAGATATCCCCGTGAGCATTCCCGAGCGGCGGCGAAAGTCGCTCAGGGATCGCGCGTCCAAACTCTATGTTGGCCTGGTGGCGCCTGCGTTCCAGAAACTGCATGACTACGTTGCGCAAACTTATGTGCCGGCGTGCCGCGAATCCATTGCCGCCACAGCGCTGCCCAATGGCGCCGCCGCGTATGCGTTCCAGGTGCGCTGGCAAACAACTACGAATCTGACGCCACAGCAGATTCACGAAATCGGCCTTTCCGAAGTGAAGCGAATCCGCGCGGAAATGGACAAAGTCATCGCTTCGACGGGATTCAAGGGCAGCTTCCATGACTTCACGGAGTTTTTGCGGACTGATCCGCGTTTTTTCTATGACCAGTCTGATGATCTGCGGAATGGTTATCGCATCATCGCCAAGAAGATCGACCCGGAGCTAGCGCACCTCTTTGGCAAACTTCCGCGGCTTCCCTACGGTGTGTGTATAATTCCGGAGTTCAAGGCGCCTTCGCAAACCACCGCGTACTACCAGCAGGGTGCACCGAGCGCTGGGCGCCCTGGCTGCTATTTCGTGAACACTTTCAACTTGCGCGCGCGACCGAAATGGGAGATGGAAGCCCTCTCCCTGCACGAATCTGTTCCAGGACATCACCTGCAGATTTCCTTGGCCCAGGAGCTGGAGGGGCAGCCGGAATTCCGAAAGCACGCTGGCTACTCGGCGTTTGTCGAGGGCTGGGCTCTGTATTCGGAGAGCCTCGGCGAAGAACTCGGGATGTTCAAGGATCCGTACTCAAAATTCGGGCAGCTCAGCTACGAAATGTGGCGCGCCGTGCGGCTCGTGGTGGATACCGGAATGCATTCCATGGGCTGGACGCGCGAGCAGGCGATCGATTTCTTCCGCGAAAATACAGGAAAGACCGATCAAGACATCACCGTCGAGGTCGATCGCTACATCGTCTGGCCGGGACAAGCGCTCGCTTACAAGATCGGGCAGTTGAAGATTCGCGAATTACGGGCCGACGCAGAAAAGAAACTCGGCGCGAAATTCGATGTGCGCAAATTTCACGATGCCGTGCTCGAAAATGGAGCTGTGCCGTTGAGGGTGCTGGA
>WNGJ01002561.1_pt1 | contig 18441 bp, 17 predicted proteins | sample 5400611 | NCBI WGS metagenome assembly WNGJ01 (sample SAMN13153375, study PRJNA577476) | soil metagenome | isolation source: 40 cm soil or saprolite under Garry oak tree replicate 1 | place: USA:California | collected 2016-06-15 | reverse complement strand
GAGATGCCGGAGGTCGACGGGATCCTCGGTACCTCGAATCTCTCGCGCATCGTCGAGCTGGTCCGCCAGGCGGCCGGCCGCCACGACTGGGCGAGCTCGGCGCCCCCGGGATACCTGTACGACGCGACCACGCCGCGGTTACTGACCGGGCGTGTGCCGTACGCCTACGTGAAGATCGCCGAGGGCTGCGACATGGGTTGCACCTTCTGCGCGATTCCTCAGTTCCGCGGCCGTCACCGAAGCCGCCCTCTTGCCGACATCGTGAAGGAGGTCGAGGGACTGGCGGGGCGCGGGGTCCAGGAGGCGATCCTCGTCTCGCAGGACACGCTCGCGTACGGCCGTGACATTGCCGGCAACGGTGACATCGCCGACCTGCTGCTGGCCCTCGGCGAGACGCGGATCCCGTGGATTCGCCCCATGTACCTGCATCCCGCGCATGTCAACGAGCGGATCATCGAGCGATGGGCGCGGGCGCGAGTCGTGCCCTATCTGGACATGCCTGTCCAGCACGGCGACGACAGTGTGCTGCGCGCCATGCGTCGCGCGGTGACCGCGAAGCGGATGCGGGAGATCGTCCGAGCGTTCCGTGACGCGATCTCGGGGCTCACCGTCCGCACGACTGTCCTCGTCGGCTTCCCGGGTGAGACCGAGACGGCGTTCCAGAACACGCTGGAGTTCCTCGAGGAGACGCGCTTCGACCGGCTCGGCGTCTTCACCTATTCGCCCGAGGAGGGGACGCCCTCCGTCGCGTTTGCCGACCAGGTCACGCCCGAGGTCGCGGCCGAGCGCGCGGCGATCGTGCAAGAGCATCAGGACCGTCTGGCCTGGGAGCGCCATGCCGCTCTCGCCGGCACGGTCACCGACGTCCTGGTCGACGGCCCGAGCGAGGACCCGGCGTTCGCGTGGGAAGGTCGGACGGCCGGGCAGGCGCCCGAGATCGACGGCGTCGTCTATCTGAGGGATCGCAGCTTGACGCCGGGAAGGTTCGCGCGCATCCGCATCGTCGAGGTCGAGGGATACGAGCTGGTCGGCGAGCGCGCCTAGCCGCACCACGGCGCTCGACCGCGTCGCGCTCGTCATCGCAACCGGCTTCGGCGCCGGCTACTCCCCCGTGGCGCCCGGTACTGCCGGGAGCGCCCTGGCCGTCCTCATCCTCTGGCTCGTTCCGTTCTCGCGCGCGGGCGTCTTCCTGTTCCTCGTCGCGGTCACGCTCGTGGGAACCTGGGCCGCCCACCGGGCCGAGCGCCTGCTCGGTGGCCTCAAGGACCCCGGCGCGATCGTCATCGACGAGGTCGCGGGCATGACGCTCGCGGTCGCGCCGTTCGCGCCGACCCTGCCGGTGCTGGCGGTGGGCTTCGTCCTGTTCAGGATCTTCGACGTCACCAAACCATTCCCGGCGCGCTCGAGCCAGGACGCCCCCGGCGGCATCGGGATCATGGTGGATGATCTGATCGCGGGGTTGTACGCTCTGATCGTGATCGTCATCGGCCGAGCCGTCTTCGCCTGGCCATGACAGCGAGCGCTCACATCGTCACGGTCGGGGCGATGCCGTCCCCCGGCGCCGCCGGCGCGGCGGTCGCGGCGGCTCTCGGCGCCGCCGGCGTCAACGTCGTGAGCCGCGTCTTCGTCGAAGACGACGAGAGCGCGCTCGAACGGGCGCTCGGGTCCGATGAGGCGCTGACCGTCGTCCTCGCGGGCGGCGGAGGCTCGGCCGGCGACATCGTGCGCCGCGTCCTCGCGCGGGTGACCGGCGCGCGCCTCGTCCTCAACGACCGGCTCCTCACCACGCTCCAGGAGCGCTATCGCCGGCTCGATCGCCCGTTGCCGCGACGCGCCGAGCGGCTGGCGCTCTTGCCCCAGGGCGCGACGGTGTGGGTCACGGCCGACGACGAAGCGGGATGGGCGATGGAGAGCGGCCAGCGGGCCTTTGCGGTGCTCGCGCTCGACGCCACGCTCCAGACCACGATCGCGCAGCATTTGACGTCGTTCGCCCGCAACTGGGCCGGGGGGCGCGGGACCTCGGTCGTTCGCACGTTGCGCACGGCCGGTCTCACCGCGGCCGACGTCGAGGAGCGGCTCGTCGACTGGCTCGGCCGTGACGGTGAGGTGACCGTCTCGACCATCCCGGCCGACGGCGAGGTCTGGGTGAGGCTGCGGGCACGCGCCTCGACCCCGGCGGAAGCCACGCGGAGCCTGGCGAAGGCCGAGACCGGGATCGGCGCGCTCCTCGGAGAGGACTGCTACGGGCGCGACGGGGAGACGCTCGAGATGGTCGTCGGCCGGATGTTGCTCGAGCGGCAGCTGACGCTCGCGGTGGCCGAATCGTGCACCGGCGGACTGCTGGGCCACCGCCTCACCAGCGTGCCGGGCTCGTCGGCGTATTTCGAGCGCGGCGTGCTCGCGTATTCGAACCGCGCGAAGGAGGAGCTTCTCGGAGTGCCGGAGTCGATCCTGACAGCCCACGGAACGGTCAGCGGGCCGTGCGCCGAGGCGATGGCGCGCGGGGTCGCGACGCTCGCCGGCGCGCCGTGCGCGCTCGCGGTCACCGGGATCGCCGGCCCCGACGGCGGCACGCCGACGAAACCGGTCGGTACGGTGTTCGTCGGCCTGGCCGTCCGGGGCGAGACGCTCGCGCGACGCTTCTACTTTTCCGGGGATCGAGCCGCGGTCAAGTGGCAGTCGACCCAGGCTGCGCTGGACATGCTACGCCGCTCGCTGGGAGGACAGGCTTGAGGGTGTCAATCGTGGCGCTGGCTCTGGTGCTCGCGGCGTGTTCGACCGTGACGCCGCTCGACCGCGGCGTCAGCCTGATGCACCACGGCGACTACGCCGCAGCGAAGGACGCCTTCGACAAGGCGATCCGCGACTCGCCGACGTCGATTCCCGCGTACGCGAACCGCGGCACCGCCCGCGCGCATCTCGGCGATCTGGATGGCGCGATCGCGGACTACTCCAAAGCGGTTGCGCTCGGGACCGTCGACGGCGACGTCCTCTTCAGTCGGGGCGTCGCGATGATCGCGAAGAAGGATTATCAAGGAGCGATCGCCGACCTGACCGTGGCCGTCTCGACGAACCCGCATCACGCGAGGGCGCTCTTCGCGAGAGGGACCGCTCGATCGCTCAGCGGGGATGTCGACCGCGCGCGTGCCGACTGGCAACGTGCGATCGAGCTCGAGCAGGATCCGGCGGAAAAGGCGCTGATGCTCGCCGCGACCAGCGCGCCGGCGGCACTGGGCTCTGTCGCCCGGACGCCAGCATCGTCCCCCGCACCGCAGGCGCGGCCACCGAGCGCTGCCGCTCCTTCGGCGCCTGCTGAAGCGCCGGTGACCGCGCCGCCCACGGCGCCCGCGTCAACCACTGAGACCGCGGCCGCTCCAACACCGGGTGGCGCGTCGCCCGCCGAGTCGTCGCCTCCGCAGCAGCCGTCAGGTGCTGCTCCAGCGCCCGAGCCGCCGGCCGCGGCGGCACCGGTGGCGACAGCGCCGGTTGCGGCTCCGTCCGGCGCGGCCCCGTCGACAGCGGCGACTCCGCCGGTCTCCCCGTCGGCCGCCGCGCCCGAGCCCGCGCCAGCCCCGGCGCAGCAACCCGAGGTCGCATCGATCCCGACTCAGCCCGCGCCCGCCCCCGTGCCGCTCGACGCGCGCGCGCTGGCCGCTCGCGGTCTCGAGAAAGAGCTCAGGGGCGACCACGACGGGGCCCTCGCCGATCTCCGCGCGGCGCTCGCCTCCGAGCCGGATCCCGAGCGGCGCCAGGGCGTTCGAAACCTGCTCCAGCTCCTGGATGCACCGCGATAGCGGACATTCGCGCGTTCGTCGCGATCCTGCTCGACGACGCCATTCGACGGGAGCTCGGTGACGCGATCGAGCGGCTGCGCCCCGTAGCCCGCGATGTCGCGTGGGTCGCGCCGGGCAATCTTCATCTCACGCTGAAGTTTCTGGGCGCGGTGCCTGTAGAGCGGACCGACGCCATCGTCGGCGCGCTGACCCAGTCGGGCCTGGACCTGCGCCCCTTCGAGGCGCGGATCCTTGGGTTGGGCGCCTTCCCGTCCGCCAACAGACCGCGGGTGGTCTGGGCCGGCGTGACGGACGGCGCGTCCGAGATGGTCGAGCTCGCTCGGCGCGTCGATACGGCGCTCGCGAAACTCGGCTTCGCCCGCGACGAGCGGCCGTTTTCGCCGCACGTCACGCTCGGCCGGGTGCGTCGACCCGGACGCGATCCCGCGCTCACGGAGGCCCTCGGGAGCGCGACGGCGCGTGAATTCGGCCGGATGCGCGTGCCGGGCGCTACTTTGATGCGGAGCGAGCTCGGGCCTCGCGGGGCCCGCTACACCGAGCTGGCCAAGGTGACGCTCGGGCACCCCGTCTGAGTCTCGGGACATTGACGCCCCGGAGCAGGGCCACCTAGAATGGCCGAAAGCGATAACGAACGAAACGTGCAGCGAGCGTGCGAGGATACGTGCGAGGATAAATAAGGAGAGTCGCATGGCTGAGGCGAAGAACGAGCGACGGCAGGCCCTGGAGCTGGCGATCTCGCAAATCGAGCGGCAATTCGGCAAGGGTTCGGTCATGCGCCTGGGCGCTGGCGGCCCCCTCGAGGAGATCGCGGTCATCCCGACCGGCGCCATCACGCTCGACGTGGCGCTCGGCGTCGGGGGCCTGCCGCGAGGACGGGTCACCGAGATCTACGGTCCGGAGTCCTCGGGCAAAACCACCCTCGCGCTCCACGTCGTGGCCGAGGCCCAGCGCCTGGGTGGCATCGCGGCGTTCATCGACGCCGAGCATGCGCTCGACCCGATCTACGCGCGGAAGCTCGGCGTCAACATCGACGAGCTCCTGATCTCCCAGCCGGACACCGGCGAGCAGGCGCTCGAGATCACCGAGACCCTCGTCCGCTCCAACGCCGTCGACGTGATCGTGATCGACTCGGTGGCGGCGCTGGTCCCCCGCGCCGAGCTCGACGGCGATATGGGCGACTCGCTGCCGGGCCTCCAGGCTCGCCTCATGTCCCAGGCGCTCCGCAAGCTCACCTCCGCCATCTCGCGCTCGGGCGCCATCGTGATCTTCATCAACCAGATCCGCGAGAAGATCGGCGTGATGTTCGGCAACCCCGAGACCACGACGGGCGGACGCGCCCTGAAGTTCTACGCCTCCATTCGGCTCGACATCCGGCGGCAGGACGCGATCAAGCAGGGAACCGAGTCGCTCGGCGTCCGGACCAAGGTCAAGGTGGTCAAGAACAAGCTCGCGCCGCCTTTCAGAGAGGCGGAGTTCGACGTCATGTACGGTGAAGGAATCTCCAAAACGGGCAGCGTGCTGGACGCTGGCGTCGATAACGGCCTCGTCGAGAAGTCCGGGACCTGGTACACGTATAAGAGCGAGCGGATCGGACAGGGACGCGAGAACGCCAAGAAGTGGCTCCAGGACAACGCGGCGACGCTCGCGGACCTCGAAGCGAAACTCCGCGACGCCCTCGGACTTCGCCCGGCCGTGCCGATCAAATAGGAGCAGTTCATGCCGATGGAATTCGACAAGCTCCTGGTCACCGGCGTCGAGCGCGGCGCCTCCGACCTGCACCTGAAAGCCAACGCTCCGGTCATCCTCCGGATCCACGGCCGTCTGGTGCCGCAGGGGGATCTCGGCGTGATCACCGCCGAGGACATGGACGCGATCGCCCACCGGTGTCTCACCGAGCGGATGTACGCCCAGCTCATGGACGGTCGCGAGGTCGACTCGGCGTACGCGGTGCCGAACTTCGGCCGCTTCCGCGTCAACATGTTCCTGGCCCTGGGATCGGTCCGCGCGGTTCTGAGATCGATCCCGTCGAAGAAGCCGAAGTTCGAGGAGCTCGGGCTGCCCGAAGTGCTCGAGCATCTCTCGATGGAACGCCGCGGACTCTTGTTGGTCACGGGCATCACCGGCTCGGGTAAGTCGACGACGCTCGCGGCGATGGTCGACTACATCAATCGCACCCGCAACGACCACATCATCACGATCGAGGACCCGATCGAGTTCACCCACGACGACATTGGCTGCGTCGTCAGCCAGCGCGAGATCGGCCACGACTCGCCGAGCTTCGCCACCGCGCTCCGCGCCGCGCTCCGCGAGGACCCGGACGTGATCCTGGTCGGTGAAATGCGCGACCCGGAGACGATGTCGGTCGCGCTCCACGCCGCGGAGACGGGCCACCTGGTGTTCTCGACGCTCCACACGCTGAACGCGAGTGAGACCGTCAACCGCATCATCGGGACGTTCCCGCCCCACCAGGAGCAGCAGATCCGCGACCAGCTCGCGGCCGTCATCGTCGGCATCATCTCGCAGCGCCTCATCCCGAAGATCGGCGGCGAAGGACGCATCCCGGCCGTCGAGATCCTCGTCGGCACCGGCGCCATCAAGGACTGCATCCGGGAAGCCAAGCGCACGCCGGAGATCCCGGCGTTCATCGCGCAGGGTCAGTCCCAGTACGGCATGCAGACCTTCGACCAGTGTCTGCTCAAGCTCTATCGCGACGGCATCATCTCGTACGAGACCGCCCGCGAAGCGGCGACCAACGCCGACGACTTCGACCTCAAGGTCCGCGGCATCTTCTCCACCGGCGAGCAGTCGTTCGAAGAGCGGACGACCGAGCGGGCCCCTCTGTCCCCGACCGGCAGCTCCTTCTTCAAGCGATCGTAACGAGTCCGCGCGGTCCGCGCCGAACCCTCGACGCGCGGACCGCGCGGCTCGCGGCCGCCGACCTCCTCTCCCGACGCGCGTGGACCACGCGCGAGCTGACCACGCGACTGCGCCGGCGCGGGGCGCCTCCCGACGTCGCCGACGCGGTGGTAGCGGATCTCACGGCTCGCGGCTACCTCGACGACGCGGCGTTCGCCCGCCACTGGGTCGCCGCGCGAGGGGCGCGCGGCTATGGCCCGGCGCGCCTGCGCGCGGAGCTCCGGGCGCGCGGCGTGGCCACCGCGCTCGTCGACGCGGCGCTGGCGGGCGCGGCCGAAGACGGCGAGCTCGAGCGCGCCCGCGCGGTCGCCCGCCGGCGCTTGCCCGCGCTGCAGCGCGGCGATCGCGCGCGGACCGCCGCGCGCCTTCGCGACCATCTCCTGCGTCGCGGCTACGCCGCGGCGGTGGTGGCGCGCGTCGTCCGCGAGTGCGTCGGCCCGCCGGTCGAGGATGAGTCGCGGTGATACAATGACGCTTCCGATGACCGGCGCCGAGCTCCGCGAAAAATTCCTGCACTACTTCGAGCGCAACGGCCACACCCGCGTGCGCTCGTCGCCGCTCGTGCCCGGCGACGACCCGACCCTGCTCTTCACCAACGCGGGCATGGTCCAGTTCAAATCGGTCTTCCTCGGCGAGGAGCGGCGCGCGTACGTCCGCGCGACGAGCAGCCAGAAGTGCGTGCGGGCGGGCGGCAAGCACAACGACCTCGAGAACGTCGGCCGTACGGCGCGGCACCACACGTTCTTCGAGATGCTCGGCAACTTCTCGTTCGGCGACTACTTCAAGCCCGACGCGATCGCCTTCGCCTGGGAGTTCCTCACGCGCGACCTCGGGCTGGATCGCAAGCGGCTGATCGCGACCGTGTACACCGACGACGACGACGCGTTCGCGCTGTGGAAGCGCGTGGCCGGCTTCGGTGACGACCGAATCTTGAGATTGGACGAGAAGGACAACTTCTGGGCGATGGGCGACACCGGCCCCTGCGGGCCGTGCTCCGAGGTGCACTTCCACCAGGGCGATCACATCGCCTGCGCCGAGGTCGTCGCGGGCCGACCGTGTCAGGGCCCGGCGTGCGAGTGCGATCGCTGGCTCGAGGTGTGGAACCTCGTCTTCATGCAGTTCAACCGTGACGCGGCCGGCACGCTCACGCCGCTGCCCCGGCCCTCGATCGACACCGGCATGGGGCTCGAGCGCGCCGCGGCGGTCGTGCAGGGCAAGGAATCGAGCTACGACACCGATCTGTTCGCGCCGCTGATCGCCGAGGTCTCGGCGCTCGCCCGCCGCCGCTACCGCGCGAGCGAGGCCGACGACGTGTCGATGCGGGTGATCGCCGACCACGCGCGCACCACCACGTTCCTGATCGCCGACGGCGTGACGCCCTCGAACGAGTGGCGCGGCTACGTGCTCCGCCGCATCATGCGACGGGCCATGCGCCACGGGCGCATGCTCGGGCTCACCGAGCCGTTCCTGTGGAAGACCGTCGACTGGGTGGTCAAGCTGATGGGCGAAGCCTATCCGGAGATCGTCGCCGAGCGCCCGCGCATCCAGGAGGCGGTCCGTAGCGAGGAAGAGCGCTTCGCCGAGACGCTCGACACCGGCACGCTCAAGATCAAGGATTATCTGGCCGAGCACGCGAGCGACACGCGGCGCGTGGTGGACGGCCGCTTCCTGTTCACGCTCTACGATACCTACGGCTTTCCGATGGATCTCGCGGAGGAGGTCTTCCAGGACGCCGGTTGGCGGGTGACGGAGGGGACGCGAGCGGCCGCGGACGCCGAGATGGAGGCGCAGCGCGCCCGGGCGCGCGCCGGCGCGGCCTTCGGCTCGGGCGATGACGGCGCAGTCTCGGCGATCTACCAGCGTCTGGGCGCCGAGATCTCGCCGACCGAGTTCGTCGGCTACGAGTCGCTGACCTCGCCGGCGCGGATCCTGGCGATGATCGACGTAGGCGACGCGGGCCCGCGACGGCTCACCGAGACGAGTGAGGGCGCCGAGGTCGAGATGATCCTCGACCGCACGCCGGCCTATGCCGAATCGGGCGGCCAGGTGGGCGATACGGGCACGCTGGTCGGTCGAAGCGGCCGCGGCGAGATCGTCGACACGTACTATCGCGGCTCCAAGCTGATCGTGCACCGGGTCAAGGTCGTGAGCGGCGGCTTTCACGAAAACGAAGACGTCGCCGTGACCATCGAGACGCCGCGCCGACAGGGCCTGCGCCGGCATCACACGGGCACGCACCTGCTTCACGCGGGGCTCCGTCGCGTGCTCGGCACGCACGTGATGCAGGCCGGCTCCCTCGTGGCGCCGGATCACCTGCGCTTCGACTTCTCTCACGGGGCGTCGCTGAAGGACCGCGAGGTCGAGCAGATCGAGGAGCTGGTGAACGAGCAGGTCCAGGCCAACGTGCCGGTCACGCAGTCCGAGATGGAGCTGGACGAGGCGCTCCGGATGGGCGCGATGGCGCTGTTCGGTGAGAAGTACGGCAACCGCGTGCGCGTGATCAAGATCGGTGATTTCTCGACCGAGCTCTGTGGCGGCACCCATCTCGATCGGACCGGCGACATCGGTCTCTTGAAGATCGCCGGCGAGGGCGCGGTCGCCTCCGGCGTGCGGCGCGTCGAGGCGGTCGCGGGGCCTGCCGCGATCGAGAGCGTGGCGCGCAAGGAAGCGGCGCTTCGCGAAGCGGCCGAGCTCCTGAAGATCGGCCCGCTGGAGGTTCCCAAGCGCCTTCAGAAGCTCCTCGAGGAGCAGCGCGCGCTCGAAAAGCAGCTGGCCGAGCTCGAGGGCAGGCTCGCCCGCTCCCGCGCCGAGGACCTGGTCAAGGCCGCGCGCCAGATCAACGGGGTCGCCGTGATCGCCGGCCGGATCGACGGGCTCGACGCCGACGGGCTTCGCGCCGTCGCGGACACGCTGCGAAATCGCCTCGGTTCGGGAATCGTCTGCGTGGGAAGCGTCGTCGACGGCAAGGTGAACCTCATCGCCGCCGTCACGAAGGACCTGACCTCGCGCTTCCAGGCCGGCAGGCTCATCCAGGAGGTTGCGAAGGCCGTCGGCGGGGGCGGGGGCGGTCGACCCGACCTCGCCCAGGCCGGCGGTAAGGATCCGGCCAAGCTTGACGCGGCTTTAGAGCTGGCCTACGCGTTCGTGGCGCGCGCCGGGGGGTGAGGGTCAGAGCCCGTCCCTGGGGTAGAATACTGAGTAATGGCCCTTGGACGGATCCTGGTCGTCGATGACGAGGCCCCCGTGCGCGAGGTGTTGACCGAGTACTTCACCACAGAGGGTTACGCGGTCGAGGGGGCGGGGAGCGGTGCCGAGGCGCTGACCGTGGTTCGCGGCGGTCGGGCCGACCTCGTGCTCCTCGACGTCCGCATGCCCGGGCTCGACGGGGTGCAGGTCCTCCGGAAAATCCGCGAGATCAACGAGGACGTCCCGGTCATCATGGTGACCGCGAACGAGGACGTCGGTCTGGCCAAGGAAACGCTCAGGCTGGGCGCCTTCGACTACGTCGCGAAGCCCTTCGACTTCGACTATCTGGACCGGGCCGTCGCGGCGGGCCTCGCGCGCGCGGGCGAGAAAGCCCCGGCGGGCCACGCCCCAGAAGACGACCCGTGGAAGCGTCTGGCCCGCGCCGCGTTCGGCGCCGCGCGCGCCATGCAGCCGCTCGCGCGAACCTCGACGGGCGAGCGGATCGAGACGGCCGCGCTCGCCGCGGCCCGAAACGCGGCCGCCGGCCGATGCGCTGTCGCTGATGAACACCTCGCCGAGATGCAGCTGCTCCTCGACGTCGCCGCCGAGTTCGGTGATCTCCCGGCCGCAGACCGGGCGCTCGTGGAGTCAGCGCTTGAAGCGGCGCGCCGGTCACTCCAAGCCGCCGGCTGACCGGCGCCGCCGAGCGCATCGCCGCTCGGACGTCGAGCCGCACCTCAAGATTCTCCACACCGTCGCGGAGGCCGTCAGCCGTACGCTCGACGTCGAGGAAGTCCTGCGCACCGCGGTCGACGCGCTGACCCGCGTGACGGGCCACGAGATCTCGAGCCTTCACCTGCTGTCCGCGGACGGCAAGACGCTCGAGCTCCGGGGCGAGCGCGGAATGTCGGCGCGCCTGCGCGAGGTGAATCGGAGCTTGCCGATCGGTGCCGGGCTCATCGGCCGCGTGGCACTGACCGGCAAGACCATCCGGCTCGACCGGAATTACGAGGACCCGAACGTCCTGCCGAGCGCGAAGGCCGCGGTCCGGCGCGAGCAGATCCGTGGCTTCGTGTGCGTGCCGATCCATAGCCGCGGCCAGATCCTGGGCACGCTTTCGCTTGGCCGGAAGACCGTCGAGCCCTTCGACAAGCCCGAGCTCGCGCTCGTCCAGGCCGCCGCCGACCAGATCGGCCTGGCGCTCGACAACGCGCGGCTCTACTCGGAGTCACTCCGCCAGCTCGACGAGCTCAAGCGCGCGCACGCGCAGCTGATCCACGCCGAGAAAATGAAGGCGGTCGGCGAGCTGGCCTCGGGGGTGGCGCACGAGATCAACAATCCGCTGACGACGATCCTCGGCCAGACGCACCTCCTGCTCACGCACCCGGAGACGACCTCGCACGTGCGCGACCGCCTCGGCATCGTCGCCGAGGAAGCCGGTCGTGCCGCGCGCATCGTGCAGAACCTCCTGCTGTTCGCGCGCCACTACACGCCGGAGCGGCGGCCGTGCTCGCTCGCCGACCAGGCGCGCCGGGTCCTCGAGCTGAAGGGCTACCAGCTCCAGCAGGACAACGTCCGCGTCGTCACCGACTTCGCCTCGTGCCCGTTCGTGTGGGCCGACGAGAACCAGCTCCAGGTGGTGCTGCTCAACCTCGTCCAGAACGCGCACCAGGCAATGGCCAAGCATCCGTCGCAGCGGGTCCTGACGGTGCGCGTGTGGCCGTCCGACCGCCACGCCTGCGTCGAGGTGCGCGATACGGGCCCGGGGATCCCGGACGACGCTCTGCCCCGGATCTTCGACCCGTTCTTCACGACCAAGCCGCCCGGCGAGGGAAGTGGCCTCGGGCTCTCCGTGTCGTACGGGATCGTCACCGAGCTGGGCGGTGTGCTCCGGGCCGAGAACTGTGAAGGCGGCGGCGCGTCGTTCGTCGTCGAGCTGCCGCTCGGGGAGCCCGCGGCCTGACGTTGCGCTCGACCGCGGCCCTCCTGCTGGTCCTGCTCACGACCGGCTGCGCCGGGGTCGGAGCGCCGGTGACCGGCGCGCCCGCCCATCACCGCGCGAACGGGTTCGCCAACACGAACCCTTCGTCTGAACCCGCCGGCGCCTGGACGCGCTTCACATTCTTCGTCTCGCGCATCTTCGCCGCCACGTTCGCGCCCCGGACCGCGAACTTCCCGTCGATCGCCAGCGATCTGCCGGCCATCCTCGACAATCGCGGCGCCGCGACCGTGACGTGGGTCGGTCACGCGACCCTGCTCGTGCAGCTCGACGGCGTCAACGTCCTGACCGATCCCCACTGGTCGACGCGCGCGAGCCCGTTCTCGTTCGCCGGGCCGAAACGCGTCTCGCCGCCGGGGCTCAAGTTCGAAAATCTGCCGCCGATCCACGTCGTCGTGATCTCGCACGATCACTACGACCACCTGGACGTGGCCACCGTCAAGCGCCTGGCCGCCGAGCATCGTCCGAAGTTCCTGGTTCCGCTGCGCCTCAAGCAGTGGTTCGCGGACATCGGCATCACCGATGTCGACGAGCTCGACTGGTGGGATCACCGTGTCGTGAAAGGGCTGACCTTCACGTCCGTCCCGGCTCAGCACTTCTCGGGACGGACGTTCTGGGATCGCAACCGCCGCCTCTGGAGCGGCTGGGTCGTCGCGGGCCGCGCCAAGCGTCTCTACTTCGCCGGCGACAGCGCGTACTTCGGCGGATTCAAGGAGATCGGCGCGCGCCTGGGACCGTTCGATCTCGCCGCGCTGCCCATCGGGGCCTATATGCCCGCGGTCATCATGCGCGCAAGCCACACGACGCCCGAAGAGGCGCTGCGGGCATTCGCCGACGTTCGCGGGCAGCGATTCGTCCCGATCCACTGGGGCACGTTCGATCTCGCCGAGGAGCCCCTGGAAGAGCCACCTCAGCGGCTCGTCGCCGAGGCGAAGCGTTTGCGTCTCGACCTCGACCGTATTTGGGTTCTTCAGCACGGCCAGACTCGCTCGTGGTGACGGGACCAGGACGGCGCGGGCCGGGCGGGGGCGCGGGGGTGCACGAGCAGCGGAGTGGGACCCCTCGTCCCGCCCGCAGCTCGAAGAGCTGCGATTCGGGCGAGCGGGTGACGGAGTCGCTCGTGGACCCCGCGCCCCCACCCGGCCCGCGCCGCCCGGCCTCATCCTCCCAATGTGGTTCTGACGAGTTGCAGTCCGGTTGCGACCCTGTGTGGGCCTAGAGAGATTCGAGGTGGAGACCTTTCAGGTAGCGGGTCTCGGGGATGGTCAGGACAACGGGATGGTCGTGAGCTTGACCGAGGCGATCGACGACACGGAGCCTCACGCCGGCGTCCGCGGCGGCGTCGCGGCAGATCTCGTCGAACATCGTGTCGGACACGTGATGGGAGCACGAGAACGTCAAGAGGCTCCCGCCGCGCTCCAGTAACCGAAGCGCGCGCAAGTTGATCTCCTTGTAGCCGCGGGCCGCCGCGTCGAGCGCCGAGCGGCTGCGCGCGAACGGCGGCGGGTCGAGGACGATCACACCGAAACGCGCTCCCTCGCGCTCGAGGCGCCGCAGCTCGTCGAAGACGTTCGTCGCGCTGATCTCCGCGCGATCGGCCACGCCGTTGAGCGCAAGATTCATGCGGGCGCCCGCGATCGCCTCGGGTGAGGACTCGATGCAGACGGCCCGGCGCGCGCCGCCGCGAAGCGCGTGGCAGGCGAAGCCGGCGGTGTAGCTGAAGGCGTCGAGCACGTCCCGGTCCCGGCTCAGGGCGCCCACTCGGGCGCGGTTCTCTCGCTGGTCCAGGTAGAGCCCGGTCTTGTGGCCGGTGCCGATCGCCACCTCGAAGGTCACCCGATCCTCGATGACCCGAACGGTCCTGGGCCCGGAGGCGCCAGCCCAGCCGAGGGCCGCCGAGAATCCCTCCAGACGGGCCGAGGTCGGGTCGTCCATGTCGAAGACGGATGCGTCGGCAAGGATGCCCCCGAGCGCGGCCGTGAACAGGGACCTGGCGCGCGCCATCCCCAAGGTGAGGCACTGAGTGACCAGGACGGGCCCGTAGCGGTCGACGACCAGCCCGGGCAGCCCGTCGGCCTCGCTCCAGACCAGCCGGCAGAGCGCCGGCGGCCCCTGTGAGGGGCCGCGCCGCAAGCCCACGGCTACCGCGATCCGGCGCTGAAAGAACCCGGCGTCGAGCGGCTCGTCGGTCCAGGTGAGGATGCGGCAGCAGAGCGCGGGCCTTGGATTGTAGAAGCCGCGCCCGACGAAGCGGCCGCCGGCGTCGACGACCGTGACCTCCGAGCCGGGCTCGACCTCGTTCGCGTCCGCGACGTCGCCCTTGAAGATCCACGGATGCGTTCGCGCCGCCTCGTGCCCGCGCTTGAGCCGAAGGGCCGGCCGACCACGCTTCATCGCCGGGGCGCCTCCGCGGTGATCGCCCAGCGCTCGTGATCGCGCCAGCGGCCCAGGAGCTTCAGGTAGCGCGGCGAGAAGCCTTCGCGGCGGAACCCGGCGCGCCTGACCAGACGAATCGACGCGCGATTGCCCGGCTGGATGTTCGCCTCGAGGCGGTGCAGGCCGAGCGATTCGAAGGCATGGCGCAGCACGAGCCCGAGCCCCTCACTCATGTAGCCCTTGCCCATGAACGGCCGGCCGGCGTAGTAGCCCAGATAGGCGCTCCGGAAGTTGCCGTGGAAGATCTGGCTCACGTTGATCACGCCGACGATCGCGCGGTCCTCGAGCCGGCAGACCAGGAACGCTCGCGCCGTCGGCCGTCGCGTCCGCCGCAGGTACGCGGCGAAGGCGGCGCGGCTCGCCGGCGGCACGACCCACGGACGGAGCGCGGTGCGGCTCGCCCTCATCAGGGCCAGGAACTCGTCGCGGTGCCGCGCCGTCGGGGCGCAGAGGAAGACGCGGCGGCCGATTTCGAGCGCGCCGAGCGGCCGCGCGGCCACGGCGCTATTTCTTGCGGAGGACGACGACCATGATGATCGGGTGCCGCGAGCGCTCCAGGATCTGGTGGGGCTTGAAGCCGAAGAACCACTGGACGAACTCGAAGCCGCCCGCCAGCTCGACGACCGTCTTCAGTTCTTGAGGAAAGACCATGCGCGACAGGTGGGTCTGCCGGTAGAGCCGGCGGGTGCCGTTCTCGATGGCCTCGAGCGTCATGCGCTCGCGGAAGACCTGCGAGACTGGATCGACGTCGTTGAGCGCCGAGAACGATGCTCGTACGATCAGCTGTCCGCGGCGCTTGGACCACGTCCATCGCCGCGCCGGGTTCGTCCACGAGGACGCCATGTAGCGGTCGAAGACGTAGAGCCCGCCGTGCTTGAGGCATTTCGCGACGGCTCTCAGATGGGCAACGAGCTGCTCGGTCTTGAGAAGATGCCCTTGCGAGTCCTGCATGCAGATCGCGGCATCCACCGGCTGGGCGAGCCGGAAGTCGGTCATGTCGCCGACGACCAGCTCACCCGGATAGCCCTTGGCCGCGAACCGCTCGCGCAGGAACTGGATATTGCGCGGTGACAGGTCGAGCCCCGACATCATGTACCCACGGTCAGCCAGCCGCATCAGGTGGGGCCCGGTGCCGCAGGCGATGTCGACGACCCGGCGGACACGCCGGCGCGAGAAGCGCTTGAAACAGTGAACGAGGAAGTCGACCTCGCCCTTGCGGTTGAGATCGAAGGCGATCTCGTAGAAGCGCGGGGCGCTGTACTCCCGAGCCCGGCTCTTCTCGCGAAGCCTCAGCGGAGCTCCCCCCACCACGCCAGGAGCGCCTCGCGGATCACCCAGGAGGCGGCGATGCCGGTCCGGCCGGAGGGATCCCAGGCGTGAGCGACCTCCACGAGGTCGCCGCCGATGATCCGGCAGCCTTCCAGCATCCGGACGATCTCGACCAGCTCGGGCACTCGGAGCCCGCCGGGCTCGGGCGAGCCGGTCCCGGGGGCCTCGGCCGGGTCGAGGACATCGATGTCGATCGTGACGTAGAGCGGATGACTCCGGAGCTCGGGGAGCAGCCGGCGCACGACTTCCACCGGATGGCCGGCCACCATCGGGTACATCGGGAAGAAGTGGGGCCGGCGGCGGTGGTACTCCTCCCGAGCCCCGGTGCGGATCCCGACCTGGTACACGCGCTCCGGAGGGACGACGTCCATCACGCGCGCGAGGGCCGAGGCGTAGTTGTAACGCTCGCCGAGGAACTCCTCGCGCAGGTCCGGATGGGCGTCGAGGTGAAGGATGCGGAGGTCGGGGAACGCCGGCCCTAGCACCTCGATTACCGATACGGTGGCCGTGTGGTCTCCGCCCAGCATGAACGGGATGAGCCCCGGACGCCACCAGGCGGCGATCTGCTCACGCGCGGCGTCGAGCTGCTCTCGAGGCGGCGCGCCGTCGGGCAGCTCGCAGTCGCCGATGTCGGCGATCGCCAGGTCTTCGAGGTCGCGCGCGAGCGCCGGCGAGTAGGTCTCGATCGACTCGGAGCCGAGCCGGACGTCGAGCGTGCCCGCGTCGGCGCCCTTGCGGAGGTTCACCCGCCCCTCGAACGGAATGCCGTAGATGACGATGCGAGCGTCAGCGAGAGGAAGCCGGCAGCCGATGAAGGTCGGAGAGACCGAGCGCATGACTTCTTCGCTAATCTAGCCACTCGCCGATCGATTGCAAGTGGAAACTGCCGGACCACGCTCGTCGTGACCGACTCCGTCACCCGAGCGGGGCGCGCAGCCCGGTCCGCCCGCTCTCCGCGGCGCTCCAGCAGTGCTTCGAGGCGGCGACAACGACGCGCGCGACTCGAGCGCGCCGCCGAACTCGGTCGCGAGCCGCGCTCGTTCCGCCTCTCCGCGGCGCGCTCGGCTGCGCTCGAGGCCGCCGGAAAAGCGTTTTTTTCTTGCAATGGGTGAAAACGGACCCTACAGTGAAACAAGTTTTGTCTTAATAGAGAAATTTTTTCGAATACAAAGAGCACGCAATAGCGACGTGAATGAAATGTCGCAGGAGAGGTGCGGTAGATGAACGGATCGAAAGGGGGACCACTGGCTTGAACGCTCTGGGACGACACCTGCTGCTCGAGATGTTCGACTGCGACCCTGACGCCATCAACAGCCTCGAGGCCGTCAAGGGAGCCCTCATAGAAGCCGCGAAGCGGGCTCAAGCGACCATCGTCGACGTCGTCTTTCACGAGTTCAACCCGTTCGGGATCAGCGGAGTCGTGGTCATCGCAGAATCCCACCTGGCGATCCACACGTGGCCGGAGTATCGGTACGCGGCCGTGGACATCTTCTCGTGCGGCGAAGTCCTCCAGCCGGAGGTCGCCGCCAACTACCTGGTCGAGCAATTCGCGGCCGAGCGCACCTCGATCGTCGAGATGCAGCGAGGCATGTTCCTCAACTCGGCGGTGCCGATCGTCAACAAGAGCCCGGTTCCGGTCAGTTGATCAATTCGCAGTCCTATAAGTGGTTCTTCGAGACCACGACCCCGTTCGAAGGGCATATGCATGCCATCGCCAAGACGGTCGTGGAGGCCCAGACCAAGTTCCAGCACGTCGAAATATTGCAGACGGTCGCCTATGGCAAGGTCCTGGTCCTCGACGGCCGCATCCAGTCGAGCCAGGGTGACGAATTCATCTACCACGAGGCATTGGTGCACCCGGGCCTTTTGGCCACCGAGGGAGCTCCCACGAGCGCCCTGGTGATCGGCGGGGGCGAAGGCGCCACCCTCCGGGAGATTCTCCGCTACCCTTCCATCACCCGTGCCGTCATGGTGGACATCGACGGCGAGGTGGTCGAGCTCTGCAAGACGCACCTGCCCGAGCTGCACCAGGGCGCGTTCGATGACCCTCGAACCGAAGTCAGGCACGAGGACGCGCGCGCCTACCTGGAGAAGAGCAAGGAGCGCTTCGACTTCATCTCGGTCGATCTGGTCGAGCCGCTCGAGGAAGGGCCGGCCTGCATGCTGTTCACCCGCGAGTTCTACACGCTGGTGAGAGATCGGCTCACACCGGGCGGGACGATGTCGATGCAGGCCGGAATGACGAAGCGTGGCGAGCTGGGGTTCTTCACGTCGATCCACCGAACCCTGCGCGAGGTGTTCCCCGTCGTCGCCGGCTACCAGAGCTTCGTCTCGTGCTTCGGCACGCCGTGGGGGTTCATCGTCGCGTCGAAGAAAGTCGACCCCACCAAGCAGGACGCCAGGATGGTCGACAAGCTCGTCGCCGACAGAATCAAGGGCTCGCTCGAGTACTGGGACGGCGTGACCCATCAGCACGCCTTCAGCCTGCCGAAGTTCATCCGCAAGAGCATTGCGAAACAGACCCGGATCGTCACCGACGCGAACCCCCTGATCGTCGCCTGAGCCGTTCCCAAGATGCCAGCCCAGCGTGGCATCGGGCTGATCATCCTGGTCGTCCTCGCCGGCCTCGTCGTGGGCTCGCTCCTCGGAGAGCTTCTCGGCAGTCTTCTCCCGGCCGGAAACGCCCGCGAGTTGATGACCCGAGGCCCGATGATCGGGCTGATGCCGCCCGCCACGGTCGACTTGCGGTTCCTGGCCATGACCTTTGGGTTGAGTCTCAAG
>WNGJ01005113.1_pt2 | contig 18443 bp, 20 predicted proteins | sample 5400611 | NCBI WGS metagenome assembly WNGJ01 (sample SAMN13153375, study PRJNA577476) | soil metagenome | isolation source: 40 cm soil or saprolite under Garry oak tree replicate 1 | place: USA:California | collected 2016-06-15 | reverse complement strand
TCGACGTAGTCGCCCTCATGCACCACCATCAGCGGACCCGCCTGTTCCGTTTCGATGGAATCGAAACGCGGCTCTGGGCTTGATTCGATGCGTTTTCTTGACGCGAGCCGGTTAAATTACTTCCGCCTTCGGGGCATAGCGATGGCGCGATCGGGTCGCCAACGACCCGACGCTGACCTATCTGTCGCCGCGCTGAGCATCGGATCTGGTCCGTCTGCGTGGAGAGCCTGTTGGGTGATTTTGGCGGAAGGGTGTTTCGATGCTCGGCAATGGCTCCTTGGCCGCGGCGAGAATCCAGCTTCGGAATGCCTCGATGGCAGGATCACGCAGGCGATCATCTCTGATGACAAGTTGATAGTCATCGGCCCGCAATTCGGGGGCCGCGATTGGGCAAACCAGACGACCGGCTGCGATGTCCGCTTCAATCAGGTGCAGAGATCCCAGAGCGATGCCCAGGGCCATCGACGGCAGCTTGAAGGTGAAGGTAGACGTGATCCAGCTCAAGGTGTCGAATCGGCGCCAAGCCTGAGACGCCCGCTGCCGAGAACCATTGCGGCCACGCGGAGCGCGTCGTTGTGGAATGCAACAGAACGTGCCATCGCAAGTCGCGCGCGATTTCCACCGGACGGTCGCGCAAGATTTTTGGGCTGCAGACAGGAAGCCGCCGGTCCGGCATCAGCGTCTCGCAGTGAATTCCGGACCCGTACTCCACGCCCGAGCGTATGCCGATGTCGAAAGCGGTGCCGACATAACGGAGCTTGCGCGACGTGGTTGAAATTTTCACCTCGACGCTCGAATACGATTCCTGGAATCTCGAGAGCCGCGGCAGCAGCCAACGCAGGGCGAAACTCGACAGCACGTTGACGCGAACGATGCCAGACACGCGGCGCGCGGATCGAGGCTCTCGAAGTCTGCCGGTTGCCGACGTCAGGCGCGAGAGTGCCGCACTGACGTCTGTCAGGAGGTCCGCGCCATGGTCCGTCAGCGCGACGCCGCGCGCGCGTCGCTCGAACAGCGGGACGCCGAGCCAGTCTTCCAGATGCCTTATCTGCTTCCCGATCGCCCAATGGGTGACGTGCAAATCTTTCGCTGCTTCAACAAAGCTGCCGCGCCGGGCCGCGGCCTCAAAGGCTCTGATCGCATTAAGGGGTGGCAATTCATTTTCGACCATGTGTGAGTTTTTCTCCCGTCTAACGAGAAAATAGCTCAGTTGAAGCTTCGCCGCTACTGAGCTATTCCAGCCAGGCAAAAGGGAAATAGCCGCAAGCTTGGATCCATCTTGGAGGAATGCTCTCCGCTGGGAGCCGGAGAGTGAATCGGATTGCTGATGATGGCGTTAGAAGCAAACGGCAGAAATGCGGATGCCCGGGCTGTATCTCGCGGACGGACGCTCTGGACCGCCTGTGCGGCGCACGCACTGCATGACGGCTACACCGATTTGATCTATCTCCTGTTGCCGATTTGGCAGGCCGAGTTTGGGCTCGGCTACGGTGCGTTGGCATTCTTGCGCGGACTTGCCGCCGCCACCATGGCGGGATTGCAGGTGCCGGCCGGACGGGCAGCGGAGCGTTTCGGTGGGCGCACCACGCTGGCTCTCGGTACGGTACTGGCGGCGATTGGCTATGTGCTTGCAGGCTACTCGGCCGGGTTGGCCGGATTATGCGTTGCGCTCGTGGTGACCGGATGCGGATTGAGTACGCAACATCCCATTGCGTCGGCCGCGGTTTCGCGCGCCTATCAAGACGACGCACGCGGCCCCCTCGGCACTTACAATTTCGCTGGCGATGTCGGCAAGGCCGCAATTCCGAGCGGGGCGTCTCTTTTATTGGGCTTGATGTCCTGGTACCAAATGGTGTGGTTTCTCTCCGCGCTCGGCGCGGTCGTGGCGGTGGCCGTGGCGATCTTTTTTCCGGCCAACCTACGGCCGGTTTCCCTGGGCAAAAAAGCCAAACACCGCTGCTCCGGCGCGCATGGAGGATTCACGCTACTCCTGACCATCGGAATCCTGGACTCCAGCGTGCGCATGGGATTTCTGACGTTCCTGCCGTTCTTGCTGAAGGAGCAAGGCGCATCCTTATCGACGATCGGCTCGGCGCTTGCCTTGGTGTTCATTGGCGGTGCTGCCGGGAAGTTTGCATGCGGCTGGCTGGGGGCACGGTTCGGCGTACTCGCGACGGTGCTCCTGACCGAGGCGGGCACGGCCGCCGCAATCCTTTCCGTCCTGATGTTACCGCTCGTCCCGGTGCTAGTGCTTTTGCCCGTTGTCGGCCTCGTGCTCAATGGCACCTCCTCGGTTCTCTACGGCACCGTTCCGGAACTGGCGCCATCCGGTCGCACGGAGCAGGCGTTCGCAATCTTCTATACCGGCACGATCGGTGCCGGTGCGGTAGCGCCGATCCTTTTCGGGATGTTGGGTGATGCGGTAGGGGCACAGGCGGCCATGATGGCGACGGCAATCACGGCAGCTGCCATTTTGCCGCTCGCGATCGCTTTGGCGCAGCGACTCTCAGGCAGAGCACCGGCTCGCCGCGACTGACGCGCTAGTCCAAGCGTTTGCCAACGAGAATGCAAAGGTCTGCGTTTGGCACATCGCGTCATTTCGCTGTGCTGCAGAGTTTGGCAGCCATCGGCGTCATAGCGGACACCGGGCAAGCCGCACCAAACACGTCGCATGATGAATACGTAGCCATTTGCAGCGCAGCAATGCTCCGGAACCTTGCGCCGGGACAAACAGCCCGCCGCGCCGGCCGCGCTATCATTCAGGCCAGAATGGAGAAGCGCATGCCCATTGGATTTGACGATCTGGTCGACGACGTCATGACTGGCGTGCCCGAGACGATCCGTGTATTTCTGGAGTTCAAGATGCGATGCGTCGGTTGTCCGATCGCATGCTTCCACACCGTGGACGATGCCTGCCGCGAGCATGGCGTCGACCGCGACAGGTTCCTGAACGCGTTGCGCACGGTCGTCGCGGAGGTTATGGCTTCCTCGGCCCGCCGTCGCCGCGGATTTCTTCGGCGAGCGCGAGCAGCCGATGCGGTTCGCGCAGCACGATGCGTTGCCGCCCGCCCTCGATCAGTCCTTGCTGCTCCCAGGCGCTGGGGACGCGGCTGACCGTATGCAGCGTGGTCCCGGTCATCTGCGCGATATCCTGGCGGCTGATCGGAAAATCGATCTCGACGCCATGCTCGACCTTACGCCCGGATTGCTTGGCGAGCCGAAGCAGCGCGTGGGCGACGCGCTGTTCGACCTGTTGTGTCGACATCTCGACCACGCGGGTGTGGGTTTCCTGCAACCGGCTGCCGACGGTCTGCAAGGTGTTGGTCGCAAGCGCCGGATATTTCGCAACCAGGCGCGGCCATGCCGCCGACGGCCACGACAGCACGACACTGTCATCGACGGCGGTGGCGGTGGCGGGGTAGCGCTGCAGCCCGATCGCCATCGCGACGCCGAAGGTTTCGCCGGTCGCCACATAGCGCACCACGATCTGCTCTCCGGTCGGCGTGGTCTTGCTGGCGCGCACGTGCCCGTGCAGCAGCACGAAGAATGAATTCGCGTCCTCGCCCTGTTCGAATACCGCGCTGTTCTTCGGAATCCGCGTTGAGCGGGCTTCGCGAAGTATCTCGCCGAGTTCGTCGGCGCCAAAGCCTGCGAACATCGGCAGATGGGCAACCAGCGAAGGGTCGATCGTGGCCATGTTTCTTCCGCGGTTCCAGCGACTTCAACCGAATCCAGACTGCGATTGTGTCTCCCGATCAAGCGGAAGTTTGCGCTGGCGCAACGAGCGGCTGCGGTAATCCCCTAAATGATCGCCGGATCAGCCCTCTTTGGTGAGAATCGATGGACAACGACCATGCGGCGCCGTTCGAGAAACCTTCGATCCGCCACGAGGTGAATGACGGAATGGAGCGGACGTCATAAATGGCAATTCCCCGCTTTCGCGCGCACCAGGGCTGGGCGCTTCTCGCCAACGGCTTTCGCCCGTTCTTCCTGTTTGGTTCCCTCTATGCCGCGCTCGCCATTCTGGTCTGGCTGCCGGCGTTCTATGGCGAGATCACGCTGACGTCGGCGTTCGCGCCGCGCGACTGGCATGTGCATGAAATGCTCTACGGCTATCTGCCGGCGGTGATCACGGGATTTCTGTTCACGGCGATCCCGAACTGGACCGGACGGCTGCCGCTGCAGGACACGCCGTTGCTGGTGCTGGTCAACGTCTGGATCGCCGGGCGGCTTGCCGTGACGTTTTCCGCCGAGACCGGTTGGCTGGTGGCGATGCTGATCGATGCAGGCTTTCTGTTGCTGGTCGCCACGGCAGCCGCCCGCGAGATTCTGGCCGGCCGCAACTGGCGAAATCTCAATGTCGTGGTGCTGGTGTTGCTGATGCTCGCGGGCAATGTCGCGTTCCATCTCGAAGCGCATTTTCACGGCGTCGCCGACACCGGCATCCGTATCGGCATCGCCGTCGTCGTGTTGCTGATTTCGCTGATCGGCGGCCGCATCACTCCGAGTTTTACCCGCAACTGGCTGGTGCGCGAAAATCCCGGCCGGCTGCCGGCGCCGTTCAGCCGCTTCGACGTCATCGTTCGTCGCGATCGGTGCGCTGGCACTGGTCGGCTGGATTGTCGGCTCCGCCAGTCCTTTCACCGGCACAGCCCTCGCGATCGCCGGATTGCTGCCTGTTGCTGATCCTGCATGTCGGCTATGCCTTCGTGCCGATCGGATTCCTGCTCAATGCAGCTTCGGCCTTCGGCCTCGTCGCAGGCAGCGCCGGCATTCATGCCTGGATGGCGGGAGCCGCGGGCATCATGACGCTGGCGGTGATGAGCCGGGCCACGCTCGGGCATACCGGCCAGCGACTGACCGCGTCCGCCACGACGCAAGCGATCTATGTCGCGATCATCGTCGCGGCCCTGTCGCGGATTTGCGCGGTGATCGAGCCAGACCACAGCGAACTGTTGCTGCATCTTGCGGCATTTGCCTGGGCGGCCGCCTTCTTCGGATTCGCAATATCGTTCGGGCCGTTGCTGGTGGGCGCCGATCGGCGCAAGGCCGGGCCAAGCCTCGCTGCATAAGCCTGCCCGCATAACGCTCTTGTCAGCCATTGCCTCGCGATGGCAGTATTGCCCCCTCGAGGGTTATATCGGACATCGGCCGTGCGGCATATCAGGATATGGGTGTATGACGGCATTCTGGCCTCGGGCGTGGCCGGATCGATCGACGTCTTCACCGCGGCCAATGCTGTTTTGGCGGAAAGGGCCGGGCAAAGAAATGGCCAAGAAAGCGGCCAAACAAACGGTCAAGGAAACCATCATGGCCGCGGGATGTCGCCGCTGTTCGAATGGCGTATCGAATCGCTCGACGGCAGGCCGGTGCAAACCGCGTCCGGTCAGACCATAACGGTAGACGGCCCGATCAGCGCCCGAACTTCCGCTGACGCGGTGATCGTGACCGGGCCCTTCATTGCCAATATCGAGCGGTTTTTTGAGAAGCCGGATCTGCTGCAGCCGTTGTTCTCGGCGTTGCGCCGCCAGCATGCGCGCGGCGCGTTGCTCGCCTCCTATTGCACCGGCAGTTTCATCCTCGCCGAGGCCGGCCTGCTCGATGGCGGGGTGGCGACGACGCATTGGGCCAAGGCAAAGGCTTTCGCCAAGCGCTACCCCGAGGTGGATTTGCGCGTTTCCGAGATCTTGACCGAGCAGAACCGCATCCTGTGCAGCGGCGCGGTGACGACGTCGCTCAATCTCGCCTTGCGGCTGGTGGAGAAATTCGCCGGCGCCGAAATTGCCGCGGCGACGGCCAGGATGATGCTGATCGATACCAATCGCGTCTCGCAGGCCTCTTACGCGACCATGCCGGACCAGCCGCTGCATTCCGATGCGCTGGTGGCGCGGGCGCAGCGCTGGATGGAGAAATCCTTAAGCCGGGGGTTCAGCCTGACCGAACTCGCGCGGCATCTAGCGGTCAGCGAACGCACGCTCAACCGGCGCTTCAAGAAGGCGGTCGGCGAGGCGCCGCTGCATTACCTGCAAACGCTGCGCGTCGACGTCGCGAAACGGCTGCTTGAGACCAGGGGCCTGAAGGTCGACGCCGTCAGCGAGCGTGTCGGTTATAGTGATCTCTCGACGTTTCGCCGGCTGTTCAGGCGCGAAACCGGACTTTCGCCGCGCGAATATCAGCGCCGCTTCTCCCGCCGCCATCCGGGCCGTGGCGCATCGCCGGTGCCCGCGGCGCGATCGGCCCGCTAGCCGGTCAAGCTTCCAGGTGGACAAGGCTTCGAGGGGACATGTCCGTTTCTCCTCGGAAGATGGCGATACTGCCACTATCGGCTGGACCCGTTGAATCCTAAACCGTGCATGGACAGACCGCCCGACGATCGGGCGGCGGGTCGTGATGCAGTGAACGGAGAAAGGGTCTGCCATGCCGATGATCGATGTGTTGATTCCCGAAGGTGCGCTGAAACCCGAGGCCGAAGAACGGCTGATCAAAGAACTGACCGATATCCTGATAACTCATGAGGGGTTCGATCCCGCAAATCAGGTCGCGCAAAGCGTGTCCATCGTATTTCTTCATCGGCCGGCGGCGGTGTTCGTCGGAGGTCACCGCTCGGCATCGCCGCGCTACCGCATCATTCCGACGGTGCCGGAAGGGCAATACACCGAGGCTTCGCGCAAGGCGCTGGTCAAGGACGTCACCGACGCGGTGGTGCGGGCGGACGGCGGAAAATACGAAGATGTCGCACCGCGCGTGTGGGTGTTCCCATCAGAGATTCCCGATGGCCAATGGGGCAGCCGCGGCGTGATCCGCCCGCTTCCGGATATCCAGGCGTTCATCGCCGGCGAGCACGAACGAAAAATTGGCGAAGAAAGGCTTGCACGGCGTCGTCGCGTCAAGGCGCTGGCGATGCTGGAAGGGGCGCTTGACGCCGCCCGCAAAGGTGCCGTTGTGGACCCGCAATGACCGACAACGAGCGGTTCAAGCTGGCGGCCATTCAGGCGGCGCCCATCATGTTTGATCGCGATGCGTCGACCGGGAAGGCGTGCCGCCTCATCGGGGAAGCCGGCGCGATGGGGGCGACCATCGCGGGTTTCGGCGAGACCTGGCTGGGCGGTTATCCGTTCTTCGCGTTCGCCGAGATGCGACCGCTGACATGGCGGGCGATGGCGGAGTATCTGGCGAACGCGGTGGAAATTCCGAGCCCGACCACCGACCAGCTTTGCGAGGCCGCAAGAATGGCGGGCATCGATGTCGTGATCGGCGTGGTCGAACGCGACGCCGCCACCGCCGGAACGGTCTATTGCACGCTGTTGTTCATCGGCAAGGAGGGCAGGATCCTGGGCCGGCATCGCAAGATCAAGCCCACCTTTCACGAGCGTTCGGTGTGGGGCGATGGCGATGCCGTGGGTCTCAAGACCTACCAACGGCCCTACGGCCGCATCAGCGGTCTCAATTGCTGGGAGCACAATACGATGCTGCCGGGTTACGTGCTGGCGGCGGAGGGAACACAAATCCATGTCGCGGCCTGGCCCGGACGGGAGCCAGCCGCGGCGCCGCCTTCGCCGGCGCCGCTGTGGCCGCGTCAATTGCTGCTGTCGCGCGCCTTCGCCTCCCAGGCGGCCTGTTATGTCATCGCGGCCGGGGGCGTGCGCCTGAATTCCGATACGCCCGAGCGCTACCAGGAACTGTCGATATTCGAGCATACCGGCGACAGCTATATTATTGACCCACGCGGCGAGATCATCGCGGGTCCGGCGCGGGGCGAAACGATTTTGATCGCCGAGGGATCCATGGAAGCCGTTCGCGCCGCCAAGGCCTTGTCCGATATTGGCGGGCACTATTCGCGGCCGGATCTCTTGCGTCTCTTGGTCGACCGCAATTCGCCTGAGCGGGTAGCCGAGCACCGGGGGGCCGCCGAGGTGGAAACGCGGGCATCGTTGCTGACAATTTGAGCAGACCGCACGTATTATCCGTTCGACGGTAGGCATCGCTCATGCCTAGTCTTGAGGCTTGGTTTTGGTCAGTGGAGATGCTGCTGGATGCGCGCGGTTCTGGACTATTGCAAGGATGGGACCGAGCAAAGCGTATCCGCCGGCGCCCTGGTCATCCATGAGGGACAGACCACCGGGCACCTCTATGTGCTGATCGCGGGACGGCTCGAGATCGTCAGGGGCGACACCGTCGTTGCGGTCATCACCGAACCCGGCGCGGTGCTGGGAGAAATGTCGGTCCTGCTCGATCAGCCGCATACCGCGACCGTGCGCGCGGCCTCCGATTCAACCGTTTACGAGATCGGCGATGCGGCTTCGTTTCTGCGCGAGCAGCCGGCGGTGGCGCTTCTGATCGCGCGGCTTTTGGCCCAGCGGCTCAACGTCGCCACCACTTATCTTGCCGACATCATGCATCAATATGCCGGCCACGGCGATCACCTGGCGATGGTCGGCGAGATCCTGCAGAGCATGATCAACCTGCCGCCGATACAGATCTCGCCAGGCTCGGATCTGCAATCGGATTCCAGGCTCTGAAAACCGGAACTGGTGCCGATCGCCAAGGGGATCCTTATCAATTCCGAGTACGGCTCTGGGTATTTTTGACAAGCTGTCGACGGGAGCTAACGCGCGTATTTCGAACGGCCTGCGTCAGCATCTCGTACAGCTCTTTCTTGGTAAAATTGACCACGACCTTTTCTGGTCGCGCTACCCGCCGCGGTGGCATCTGCGGAGTCGGGGACGGTTCGACCTGCGGGAGTGGCTTTACCGGTCTTGCTGGCAGAGTGCTACGGGGCGGCAGCCCCAGACGCTGGACCTTGGCACAGACCGCATTGCGCGAAACCCCCAAGCGCCTGGCGCATCGCGAAGCGCTATGACCATTGGCCCAAAGGGTCTTGAGCTGTTTAATCTTGGCGGCATCCCATGCCATCGGTCACCTGACGATCACACCGTTTGCAGCCAGCGCCGAGAGGGCGGTCGGCTTTTGCGTCAGCGGAAATTCAGCGGGCCATCGTAACAGTCTACCGGTGATCTCGCAATCATGAACGATCACGGCAATAGCGGCACCGAACCTATCGGCAGGATACAACAGCAATCGCTGTTGGCGCCTCAGCGTCCTCGATCCAACGAACTATTTTGGGCGGTCTTCGGGTTCGCAGCTAAGGGGAAACATAAAATGGAGCTGTGCGGATCGGATCAGCGCTTCGATGCTGCGATCAAGCGCGAATTTCCAAGCGCGAATTTCCAAGTGCGAATTTCCAAGTGAAAATTTCCAAGCGCAAATTTCAAGCCTCGCGGATTCTCGTTTGCATCACCTCGATAACGCTGCAACCGCACAGATGCCGGTGGTCGTCCTTGGCGCGCTGCATCGGTTCGAGGTTGGGCGCGCGCTGACGTTCACGACGGCGTGCATCGGCTCGCACGCCGGGCCACTCAACCTTGTCACTCGCAGATCTGCCGAAGCATGCCGAACGCCGTCGAGGACCCAGGCTTGATTGCCTACACCCACCTGGACACTTACGCCGGCGGGCGGAGTTCGGAAGCCTCGAACTCTGTGGTGTTGCATTCTTTGAAGTGCGAAGCGATTTCCGCTTCGGCAAGATGCTCCCACTTCTGTGCTTCGATTAAATATTTCCAGCTATGTAAAGGGTCGAACACCGCGAACTGACGGAAAAGAGAACCCATCGCGCGGCAATGTCCAATGTCTTCCATTGCAAGCCCCCCTGCTTGATATCCACAGCTTATTCCGCCTCTTGCGTCAGAGTCATTATGATTATTCGAAAGAACTATTTTGGCTGAGCGGGCAACGTCTCTACCCGTAAAATCACGGGGACTGGCGCCGGCGCATGTCATCGGCGATGAGATCGAACAGGCCTGTCACCGCAGCAGCGCGTTGGAAAAGCGGCCAAGCAATAGAGGCGTGGTCAGCCGTGCCCAAGCGTTTGCGAAAACGTTGCGCAGATGCGCAGGGAGAAAAAGCCCCTCTGAGATCTCGCGCGCGTATTCGCCTTAAAATACGCTGTCGGACAAACCGCTCTATGTCGGTACTCCGGGACCGGGCGCTGTTCATGGTATCAAGCGCGCCCGCGCCAACAACAGTCAAAGGGAAGGAACCCGCCAGTTCATTTTGCGTCGGGCAGCCGTTCACCTTTTTAGGGACTTCGCCTTGACGTCTGTGGAGGGAGCGGTCGCGGAACTGGAATGATTCGCCACCGCGATGGATAGCGTGATCAACACGATCATCTGAACCGCGAACACCGCCAGGATTGCTGGCCAACAGATGCGGTAATCTTCCGAGTGAAAGTCCTCCGGTTGTAACATCGTTGCCTCCGTCTCAGGATCGGGGTCGGCGCCGTGTTAGCCCCACCGTCAGTCTGACGATATGAAGTGCCTCACATTATTGGGAATTCCGGTTGGGCCCCTTGGTGCCAACGGAGACCTTTGAATTTATGTCGCGACTGGTTCGCTGGGTCCAATTGGCGGACTAAAAACCGGATCGGCAATCCGTCCCAAGGATGCAAGCCACGCCGGAGGATGGATGACCGGCGCGGCCGGCCGTTGCATTGGCGCGTTGAGGTCGATGAATTGCTCGTCGCCGGCAGCCAGCCAGAAAGCCGTGGCGTTATCGATATCCAGCACGATATGCACCGGCGGCCGGCCGGCCTGAAGCCCGGCGTTGAACACCCAGGTGGCGCCGAGCCGGTCGAACCAGGAGCCTTCGGGAATGAACGGCGATTGATGCACGTGGCCCGAGATCACCATCGACGGCTGATAGTTCTGGATCCATTGCGCGAGTTCGACATCGCCGAAAAAGCGTTTGCCGCCCCAGCTGGTCGGAGAATTCGCCGGCGGCGCGTGATGAACCCAGATCCATCGCTGCGGCCGCGCCGCGGCGGCCTCGCGTAGCTGATCGTCGATGCGCTGCTTGACCAGCGGCCCGTCCCACCATGGGCACACCGTGAACAGCGTATCGCCGATCGTCAGGCTGTCGCCGTCGCAGGCGATGCCGAGCTCGCGGACGTCGCCGATCCAGCGCGCGACTTTCTCGCCCTCGGGACTGCGATCGTCGAGGTCATGATTTCCGGAACACAGAATGACGCGGGTCACGCTGGAAAGCATCGCCAGATATTTTTTCACGACCACGATCTGGGCGCGGAAGTCGACATAGGATCCGATGTCGAGGGCGTCGCCGGCAAAGATGACGAGGTCGAACTGCGGCGCCGCGCTGAGCAGCCAATCGAACTGCGGCAACGAGTAATGCAAATCGGCCACGACCAGGCAGCGCATATCTAATCAATCCGGATGCTCAAGAATCAGGCGATATGGAGAGGCCTGTATTCAAACAGCCTGAAGAGAGCAAAAATTGTGCCGCGAAATCCCGTTGGATTGCGACAGATACCCGCAGGAACGCTCTCGTTGTGACCGGGTCAGGCTTTCGCCATCGCATGCACGAAGGTCACTTCGATCAGCGTGCCCGAATGCGGACCGGTCTTGATGTGGAAATGCGCGCGGTTGGCTTCGACCAGCGCTTTGGTCAGGGAAAGGTTGACGCCGCCGCTCTCGGACGCGTGGTCCGACGGTGCCTGGGTCCGAAACGGTTCCATCGCGGCTGCAACTTCGCTGTCGTTGAGCCCGTTGCCGGTATCGCGGACCCGCAATACGACCTCGCCGAAATCCGACAGCGCAGTCGAGACGATGACCTGTCCGCCGGCATTGGCGAGATGGATCGAGTTGCCGATCAGGTTCAGCGCGATCTGACGCAGCGAGCGGGTGTCGGCGAGCACCGGCGGCAGCAACGGCGCCAGCGACGTCCGGATGATGATGCGTTCGCGATTGGCCTGCGGCTGCATCACCGCGACGCATTGCTCGACGAGATCGTTGAGGTTCTGGTTGGAAAAGGTGAGGTCGAGCCTGCCGGTTTCGATCCGCGACAGATCCAGCAGATCGTTGATGATGGCGATCACGCGTTCGCCTGAAGTTCGGATGTCCTTCATGTATTCGATGTAGCGCTCGTTGCCGAGCGCGCCGAAACGCTCGCCGATCATCACTTCGGCGAAGCCGATGATGGCGTTAAGGGGGATACGGACCTCGTGGCTGATCCGCGCCAGCATGTCGGCCTTGGCGTGCGCCGCGCTGTCGGCCGGCCGCCGCGCCTGTTGCAGTTCATGCTCGCTCTGCTGGCTTTGCGAAAGATCGCGAAACACCGCGAAGAAATTCGGACCGTCGGGCCGGGTGCGTCCCATCGTGATCGACAGCGGAATGATGCCGCCCCGGGATACGCGGCCCAGCACGTCGCGGCCGTGATCGAGCAGGCTCGCGACCTCGGCGCTCTTGATGCCTCCCAGATAATCCAGCACGGTGATCTGACTCTCCGGCGCGAACAGCTCGGTCAGATTGCGCTGCACGAGGTCGGAGCCATCATAACCGAACAGCGCCTCGGCGCTGCGGTTGCACGAATGGATGTTGCCCTCGGCGTCGAACATCAAGATGCCCTCGGCCGTGGTGTCGAGGATCGCGCCAAGTTCCTCGGCATTGGCGTGGCCGGCGGCCGACGGTACGGCGGCGGGGACCGCTTCGGGAAGCGCTGCGGCGACGGCCGCGGCGGCTTCCGGCCGCGCGCCGGAGAAAATCAAAGCCAGCGCGGAATCCGCATCCCATGAAATCGTGAAGAGGCGCGCATCGACTGCCGCCGTCGCATTTCCGGACGAAGCCTCGTTTCCGGAAATCCTCACCGGCGTGCCGGTCTCCGACGTGCTGCTGGCATTCGAGACGCCGGGCTCGACGTAGAGCGCGTCGAGACCTCCGACCTCTTCCAGCGCGTGGAGGCTCTCGTAACCCATCTGCACAAGAAACGCGCGGTTGGCATAAAGCAGCCGGTCAAGCCGATAGATCAGCACGCCGACCGGCACGAGATCGAGCAGCATCCGGTCGCGGCGCGCTTCGCCGCGCGCGGGTGCCTCGGCGGCCGAAAGCCAGCCGGGTTGCTCGCTCGGCGGCACTTGTGCTTCAGGCGAGTCCGGCGGCGCGTTGGACGTTCCGGTCGATGAGTGCGGCGTCGCGGCTTCGGTGCCATTCTCGCCCTCGAGCCGCACCGACAATTGCCGGGCCAGTTCGTCGAACGCGCTGCTTTCCACTGGCGTGAGGCCCGCCGATTTCTGTTCGCCGACCGGCCGAAACGGAACGACGTTCTTGGGCGTATCCACGGGAATTTCCAATTCGGTTTGGTGCGAAGTCTCCAGAGCCGTCGGCGCTGGCGATTCAGTCAAACTGGACAACGCAACATCGGGTGCGGGCAGGCCGGCGGCAGGCGACTCATCAGCAATATCGGTCTCGACGATGTCGGCCGAATTGGGCTGGACGATGACGGGCGAAAGCGGTGCCGGCCTCGCCACACCGCCGAAGCCTTCATCGCCGCGCGACGCTGCAAGCCGCGCCAGGCCTTCGAGATCGTCGCAGACCCCGAAGCCTCGATAGCCGGCAAAATTCCGCGCACGATCGTAGACCGGCAATCCCGACAATTCGACCGGCAGCGGTGCGCAGCCATCGACGGGCCAGTTCAAGGTGACGCCGATCCAGCTATCGCGCGCCGCGATCGCCTCAGCGACGCGGCGATCGGGATCTAACCCGGGCGAAGCGGCGAGTTCGCTCCACGGCCGTGCGAAGCTGGCTGCGAAGCGACCGCCGGTCAGGCGGGTGAATTCACCGGGATCGAGCGAGAAGCGGCCTTCGGCGTCGATCCGCCACATGAAGCGCAATGGATGCTGCGGGGTGTCCAGTGGCGGCGCGTCGCCAGACTCCGATGCGGTCGTCGCTGTGGCGGAATCGACGGCGGATGCACGCTCTCCTTCCGGTGCAAATGGCGGTTCATCGGCCAAGCCTTCGACATTGGAGCCTTCGACATTGGAGGCTTCGACATAGGGCGAAGGTTCGTCTTCATGAACTTCGTTATCCGCCGTCGCCGCCTCCGTTGATGCATCGGCGCGCTGCCGGCCGGGTTCGGGTGGCTGCTCCGAGACGGCAGCTTCGACGGCTGCCGCTGTCGGCCATTCTGAAAACTCGTCGATCAACGCAAACTCCGCCGCGGCTCCGCTTGATGTCGCGGCCTGTTCGTCCTCTGGTGTCGGCCGCATCGGGTCGGCCGCGATCAGCGCAACGAGGCCGACATCCGCGCCGGTACCGACCCGCTGCAGCACCATGTGGACATTGCTGACGGAAGTTTCGACGCGGCCCTGCTTCAGGGCTTCGCTGCACGCATCGCCAAGGCCGGCCTCGATGAGATCGCAAAAGCCGGGCAGCGCTCGCGCGGTGGCGCTGGCGCCGACGAAGCTGCCGTCGCGTGCAAAGGCCGCGACCGGCGCCTCGATCCCCTCGACCAGGCGCTGCAGCCGCTCGCCCGGCGGGATGCTGCGGCCGATCGCATCGGTGCCCGCGATCAGGATGCCGTGACTGCCATCGGCGAAATCGAGCCGCGCGCAGCCGCAGGTCGCAAGCGCGCCGAGCGACGCGCCGAAGCCGCGCAGTCGTTCCAGCCGGAGCGCGCCGGTCAGCGGTAGCCGCCCCGCCAATCGCGCCACCTGGCGCCGGTGCGAATCCGCCGGTCCGAAGATCTTTTTGGCAAGCGCTGTACCATCGTCCGCGCCGAACAGTCTGGCGCCGACCGGATTGGCCCACAGGATCCGGGTGCCGTCGACCGACCAGAGCCATGCGGGTAGCGCGCTCGTCGCATAGGGCGCCAGCCGCGGATCGCTGACGCCTCGCACCTGGAATTCCATATGGTTCATCGCGGGGGGACGGGACCGGAGTGGGCAACGATGGCAGTCTTAACAAGCCGTTAGTATCGCCCGCTGGAGATGACAGGTCCACGCCGTTGCCGGCGCCGAGCTATTCAAAGCCCGGGATAACCCTAAAATTAGGCGGGACCCCCATGCCGTCTGCCGCGTTGAGGTGTTGCAAAAGACCGTCAAAGGTCCGCGGTGGAAACCGATGGACGCCGGGCCATACCGGCAAGGCCTTTGGCGACGGGGCGAGGTGGGCGACCACGGAACCGCGGCAGGGGGATGACCCTTTGGCCGCAGCAGGAGAGGCACCATGAGCGAACAGGCCCCTGACCGTTTCGAGATTCCAAAGGAAGTGCGATCGATGGCCGAGACCAGCTTCGAACAGGCCCGCAAGGCCTTCGAAAAATTCCTCGCCGGCGCGCAGCAGACCGCGGGCTCGCTCGAGGAGCGCGGGGAGACGGTTCGCGCCGGCGTCAAGGATGTCGGCGCCAAGGCAATCTCCTTTGCCGAACAGAACGTCCAGGCCTCGCTGGACTATGCGCAATCGCTGGTCCACGCCAAGGATCTGACCGAAGTGATGCGGCTGCACAGCGAATATGTGCAGGCGCAGATGCGCGCGCTGGCCGAGCAGGCCAGCGAGATGGGCCAGATTGTCAGCCGGGCCGCGATAGATGCGGCCAAACCGAAAACCTGATCTGAGTGCCTCCGAAGGTTGATTTTCGGCGTTCCTCAGCCGGAACGAGCGTTTGGTTGAGACCTGCTATGCGGCATTGCACCCTAAAATTGCGTGCGTTGCACAAAATTGCCACGATACGGGTGTTTATGTGTCGGGTGCCCAACGAAGGGCAGTATCCGTGACTTCCCGTGATCTAGAGTTTGCGTGATCCAAGTCGACGTTCCCGGCAGTTTAGCTGCAGGGCGTTCGCAGGGGTCACATCATTTCACCCCATTGCGAAGGATGCCTCCATGGCTAGTACCGACCCGTTCTCCGCCTCCATTATTCCGTTTGAAGTTCCCGAGCAGATGCGTGCGTTCGCCGAAAAGGGCGTTTCGCAGGCCCGCGACAGCTACGCCAAGTTCAAGGATGTCGCCGAGACCCATAACGGCACCATCGAGGCGGTGTTCACCACCGTCAGCAAGGGCGCCAGCGAATACTCCGCCAAGCTGATGGAAATCATGAAGGCCAACACCACCGCCACCCTGGACTTCGCGCAGGAGCTGATCGGCGTAAAAACGCCCGCGGAGGCGATGGAGCTGTGGACCTCGCACACCAAGAAGCAGTTCGAGGCGCTCACCGCCCATAGCAAGGAGCTCGCCGAGTTGACCCAGAAGGTCGCGACGGAATCCGTCGAACCGATCAAGGCCAACGCGTCGAAGCTGTTCAAGCCGGCCGCCTGATCGCGCGCCGCCTTCTTCTCTCAGAAAAAGCCCGGGCCGCCAGCCCGGGCTTTTCGCTTTGGCGGCGGGCGGATCGGCAGGTTTCGCCACAAACCCCCGCCGATGTTGCGGTTTCCCGGCCTTGCCAAAGCTTGGCGTTGCACCTAGTTTCCGGCCGTTCGGCGACCCCTTTTTCGGGGGCCGGCAAGGGATGCAGTTGTAGCTCAGTTGGTTAGAGCGCCTGTCTGTGGAACAGGAGGTCGGTGGTTCGAGCCCACCCAACTGTACCAGTCGTTCATCGATACTCTGGCTGCGACAGCGTGGCAGATGTAGTCGAGAATTGAGATCGCCCGCATGGCGATGTGTTGCCGAGCCGTCGCATTCGACGACAGATTGCGCGCGGGCATTCTGCTCTGCTTGCTAATCCCATTTCGTTCACTCAGAATTCGCCGTCGCCGATCGCAGCTGCTTTGGCGATTTGCGTTCAACGTTTTGGGGGAAGCCATGTTCGCTGCAGGGTCCAGGAGTTTCCAGTTCGGTCTGATGCTCGCGACCACGCTGTCGGTTTCGATGTGGTCGGCGGCAACCGAGGCCTACACCCCCGAGCAGCAGGCGGCCTGCAGCGACGATGCGTTTCGTCTTTGCAGTTCCGAGATTCCCGACGTCGATCGCGTCACCGCCTGCATGGTCCGCAAGCAGGATCAACTCTCGCCGGGTTGCCGGGTTTATTTCAAGTCATCCCAGGCCGAGCCTGCGGTCAGGGCGGGGATGCCGCTCTCGATCAAACCGGCGGCTTCGCGATAGCCCGTCGGCGCGAAACGGTGAACGCCGGACCAGCCCGCCGATGACGGCGTGAGCTGACGGCGGGCCTTCCGCGGTATGCCGACCAGCCAGGGCAGGCGGCGCATTGGCTTGCCGAGCTTCGGCGGTTCACTGAATCCGGTTCCGGTCAGCCCGCGCGACAACCTGACGCTTTGCAGCGCGCGCGCCCGTCAACATCTCCCAATGTGAGGGAGAGATCCATTGAGCGAACATCACAGGGCAGAACTCGACCGGCATTTTGCCTGGTTCGAAGGAAAATTGCCGCCGCGGCCCGCGCGCTTCGTCGGCTGGTTGCGCAAGCCATCGTCGCGACTGGTGCGGATTCCCGCCGCCATGTTGCTGATTGCCGGTGGCATCTTCAGCTTCTTGCCGGTGCTCGGGCTGTGGATGCTTCCGCTCGGACTCCTTTTGTTCGCCCAGGACATCCCGCCGCTGCAAAAACCGATGGCGCGGATGCTTGGATGGATTGAGCGTAAATGGATCGCGCGTCAACGCGCCAAGGCCGCGCAATGAGTTAGCCCTCAAGCGTCCCGCGTTTCGTTTTTCGCCGGTACTACCCCACGGTGTGACTCAAAAGCCAACTCCCTTGATTAATCCGTGCCTTCGCCACGTTTTGCCCAACATTTTTCTTTCACGAATCAGCGCACTGATTCATTTTCGCCCCCTAGGGTCAATCTGGAGGCTGAGGTATGAACGTCATTGTTTTCGCATCGCGTAAAGGCGGCTCGGGGAAGAGTACCCTGGCGGCTCATCTCGCTGCGCATGTCCATAAGGCAACGAAGCCCTGTCTGCTGGTCGACGCCGATCCGCAGGGGTCGTTGACGCTGTGGCACAAGCTGCGCGGTACCAACGAGCCGGCGATCAGGACTGCCGTCAATTCCGTGAGCGGCATCGTCGCCGCGGCGAAGCGTGACGGTATTGAATGGGTATTCATCGATACGCCCCCGAACGTCTCGGCCGTCGTCGAAGATGCGATCCGTAATGCCACCATGGTGATCATCCCGGCGCGGCCGGGCGTGTTCGACGTCAACGCCGTTCAGGATACCATTCAGACCTGCCGTACGGCGCGCAAGCCCTATGCCGTCGTGATCAATGGCGCGCCGGCCTGCCGGGATGACGCCGAGAGCCCCATCGTCACCATCGCCCGTGAAGCGCTGGCTAAGTTCCGCGCGCCGGTGTGGGGCGGCCAGATCACCAACCGCGCCGATCTCCTGATGGCGCTCAGTCATGGCGAGGGCGCGCGGGAATATTATGCGGAAGGCCGTGCGGCGGCGGAAATCGCCCGGCTATGGTCTGCGATCGAACGCTCGGTGAAGGCGATCCGTGGATCGGCATCGGCCAACGGCGCAATGCACAAACAGGCGGCGTAGTTCCGCCGCAGCTTGTTGTCGATCAAGGACGCGCGCGGTTCGCGCGTTCTTTTGTTGTGACGACCTTGGTGCTCGGAGTCTGCGAACCAATACGCGATGTTCGAGCCGGTCAG
>WNGJ01002560.1_pt1 | contig 18444 bp, 16 predicted proteins | sample 5400611 | NCBI WGS metagenome assembly WNGJ01 (sample SAMN13153375, study PRJNA577476) | soil metagenome | isolation source: 40 cm soil or saprolite under Garry oak tree replicate 1 | place: USA:California | collected 2016-06-15 | reverse complement strand
GGCCTCGATGGTGGTGGCGGTGCGCATCAGCCAGCCCGTTCGGCCTTCTCCTTGATGACCGCCAGGTTGTGCTTCATGCCCGTCTCGTGCTCGCGCAGCCGGACGAAGACGATCTTCTGCTCCTTGTCCGGCATCGCGTCGATGGCGATGTTAAGCCCGGAGCGGGCCGGCCCCATCTGGTACCACTGCTCGAGCAGCGTGCCCGCCCCGTCGGGTTTCAGGGTGAACCGCCAGGTCGCGGACGGGTGGCCGGGGTCACCCACGGCCCAGGCGAAGCAGCGCGGCGGGTCGCACTGGACCACCGTGCTGACCGTCTCCCACTCCCCCATGGCCGGATGCGCGCTGCGGCCGGTGAACCGGTGCCCGACGGCGGGCCCGGTCACCCCGTCCAGCCAGGCCACCTCCTGCAGCTCGGCGCTCAGCCCCGGCATCAGGTAGATGTCGCTGACCAGGGCCCACACCCGCTCGGGCGGGGCCTCGATGTAGATCTCGGCCGCCACGGTCGGGGTGTCCGCGTAGACCTGTCCCGTCCACTCCATCGTCACTGGAGTTTCTTCAGGTCGGCTAGGATCTCGTTCGCGGCCCGTATGCCTTCGGCGGCGCCACCTTCCATGAAGCCCTGGAAGTTGATCGAGCAGTGCTCGCCGGCGAAGTGAACGTTCCCTTGCCGTACTTTCTCGTATCCGCTGAAACCGGCGTACTGGCCTGGCTTCCAGTACGAGTAGGAGCAGAGGAAGTTCGGATCGGTGAACGGCGTGGAAAGCATCGCCTTGCCCTTCCACTGCTTGGTGATGCCGGGGAAGATCGGCTCCAGTTGCGTGAGCAGTTGCTGTGCGAACGTCGTCACCTGCGGGTTCGTGGCCGTGGTCGTGTAGGGGTTCGCCTGCCCGAGCGACTTGGCTACGTTCGCGCCCGGATACTCGACGAAGATGCCTGTGGCCCCGGATTGCCCTCGTGTGACGTCCCAGCCGCTCTGGAACGACTGATCCGTGTAGAGCGAGCCGGTGCTCGCGTCCGAGTTCCAGATTCGCGACTGGAACTGCAGGTTGAGCTTCGCGTTGATCCCGGAGCCGAGCTGCGTGATCGCGGTCTGCTTGAGCGCGTCGAAGCCGGCCCTCTTGTAGTTGAGCGTTCGCAGCACGGAGAAGCTCATGCACAGGATTACCTCGTCCGCGGTGATCGTCTTGCCGTTGTCGAACGAGACGGTGATCGATCCGTCGTTGTTCGTCACGATCGCCGTCATCCGGTAGCCCAGGTGGATGCTCCCGCTCGGGAGCGAGTTGGCGATCGCCAGCGGCAGGTTCGAATTCCCGCCGACAATGTGGTAACGCTCGTCGGATTTCCCGTAGATCGAGAAGTTCCCCGGGCTGGCGTTGAACCCAAGCAGGTAGATCAGGTTCAACGACGACTGACCGGTCGTCTCCGCGCCGTACTCCTCGTTGTACGCGGCGTTCAGCAGCGCGCCCATCTGCGAGTTGTGACCGCCTGGAACGTAGTTCGTGATCCAGTCGTACAGCGTCATCTGGTCGAAGAACTGCCCCGCCGGCGTGAAGCTGTTGTAAAGCGTCGGATAGCCGGTCGCCTGCACCTGTCCCTGCAGGGTGTTGTGGACCGCCTGGAAGTCGTTGCTGGCCTGGCTGTAGGGGTAGTCGGCGCCGAAGATCCAGTAGGTGTCGGTCGTCCCGTTCGGCTGCGCGGCGAGCAGGTCGACCGTGGGAAGCGAGAACCTCTGTGCGAGCTGCAGAATCGTCTTGTGATTGGTGTCGATGAGCTCACCGCACAACTCCGCCTGCTGGCCGTTGTCCCAGAACTCGTGCCCGAATTCGGTCCAGTCGGAATGCATGCGGCCGCCGAGGCGGCGGCTGGACGACTCGTAGACGTCCGAGAAGACGCCCTTATCCTGCAGGGTCAGCGCCGCAGTCAGGCCGGCGATGCCGCCGCCGACGATCGCGATCCTAGGAGCGCCGGCCGTGGCCGCCGGCCTGGCAAAGGAAAGCGGACCGGCCACCGCGGCTGTGGCACCCACAGCACCCGTGCGCTTGAGGAACTCGCGGCGCGAAAATCGCGCCTCCTGCTCGCGTTGACGGAACTCTCCGGCCTCTATCCCGAGCCGCGCGGCCGCGTCGTGCTCCCGGGCCAGACGCTGCAGTGCCCGCATCAGTGGTGTCCGCGCCATGTCCTCCCCCTTACCTGTGGAGATGCCGCGATTCTTCCCGGTTCGCGTGCACCCTTTCAAGGGCCTAACTCATTGCGAGTCTTGGAGCAAGCGTGGTACAACGAGCCGGATGATCACGGTTCCGGGCCCGGCGCAGCCCGCCGCTGCAGGTGATCCGGCTGCTGCGGCGTCAGCGATCCATGTCACCGGCCTGCGCAAGCGGTACGGCGACGTGGTCGCGCTCGCCGGCGTCGACCTGACGGTGCGGCCCGGCGAGTTCTTCACCCTGCTCGGCCCGTCCGGTTCTGGCAAGACCACCCTGCTGCGGCTGATCGCGGGGTTCGAGCGCCCGGACGGCGGACGGATCGAGCTCGGCGGCCGCGACGTCACGCAGGTGCCGCCGTACGCCAGGAACGTCAACACCGTGTTCCAGGATTACGCGCTGTTCCCGCATATGACGGTGGCGCAGAACATCGAGTACGGCCTGCGGGTGCGCCGGGTGCCCCGGGCGGAGCGGCGGGAGAAGACCGGCCGCGCGCTGGAGATGGTCCGGCTGCCCGGGCTCGGCGGCCGCAAGACGGCTCAGCTGTCCGGCGGCCAGCGCCAGCGCGTCGCGCTGGCCCGGGCCATCGTCAACGAGCCCCAGGTGCTGCTGCTTGACGAGCCGCTCGGCGCGCTCGACCTCAAGCTGCGCCAGGAGATGCAGCTGGAGCTGCTGCGGGTGCAGCGCGAGGTGGGCATCACGTTCGTCTACGTCACGCACGACCAGGAAGAGGCGCTGACGATGAGCGACCGCATCGCGGTGCTCAGCGGTGGCCGCATCGAGCAGACCGGCGGGCCGGTCGAGGTGTACGAGCGGCCGCGGACCGCGTTCGTGGCCGGGTTCATCGGCGTCTCCAACCTGATCGAGCGGGACGGCCACACGATCACCGTGCGGCCGGAGAAGATCACCCTGGTCGCCGGCGGCGAGCCGGACCCGCCCGGCACGCACGTGGAGCCCGGCCGGATCTCCGGCGTCATCTACGCCGGTGTCCTCACCCGCTACGTCGTCGACCTGGACGGCGGCGGCGAGCTCGTGGTCAGCCGGCAAAACATCGAGCCACCGGGTACCAGCGATCTGGCCGGCGCCCGTGTGCGCATCGCCTGGCGGCCCGAGCAGGCATTCACGATCCCATCAGGGGAGGGCCAATGAGAAGAACCAGCGGGCGGAGCCGCCCGATGACCATAACGCTCGGACTCGCGGTCGCGTCCGTCATCGCGGCCGGCTGCTCCAGCGGCGGCTCAAGCAGCGGCGGCGGCGGCGGGGGCACCGGGAACGCCACCCAGAACGGCGCCACACAAAACGGAGGCGGCGCGGTGGCGGGCCAGACGGTGCCCACCGCGGGCCTGCCGGTGCTGCAGAAGATCGGGAAGGGCGAGGGGCAGCTCAACCTCATCGCCTGGGAAGGCTACCTGGACCCCAAGTGGGTCAAGCCGTTCCAGCAGCAGACCGGCTGCCAGGTGAACGCGAAGTACGCGGGGAGTTCGGACGAGATGGTCGCGCTGATGAAGAACGGCGGCGGCGGCCAGTACGACATGGTGTCCTCCTCGGGGGACGCCGACCTGCGCATCCTGTACGCGGGCGACGCGCACCCGGTGAACGTCAACCTGATCCCGAGCTGGAAGGACTTCTACCCCGCCTTCCAGTCGCCGGCCTTCAACACCATCAACGGCGTGCACTACGGGGTCTCCCTGCAGTGGGGCCCGAACGTGCTGATGTACAACACCAAGCGCTTCCCGACGGCCCCGACGTCGTGGAGCGTCATCTACGACCCGAAGTACAAGGGGCAGGTGACGGTCCCGGACAACCCGATCCAGATCGCCGACGCGGCGCTGTACCTGAAGACCCACAAGCCGGAGCTGAAGATCACCGATCCGTACGAGCTGACCCAGCCCCAGTTCCAGGCGGCGGTGACCCTGCTGGCTTCGCAGCGCCCGCTGATCGAGAAGTACTGGAGCCTGGCCTCCCAGGAGATCTTCGACTTCAAGAACGGCAACGCGACCGTCGGCGCCGGGTGGCCCTACCAGGTCAGCACGCTGAAGGCGGCCCACTTCTCGATCGGCACCGTGATCCCGAGCGAGGGCGCGACCGGCTGGGCGGACACCTGGATGCTCGCGGCCAAGGCCCCCCACCCGAACTGCGCCTACATGTGGATGCAGTACATCAGCACGCCGCAGGTCCAGGCCGAGCAGGCCGTCAACTACGGCGAGACCCCGGACAACAAGCTCGCCTGTGCTGACATGAACAAGCTGCAGGCCGGATCGTGCGAGGTGTACCACGCCAACGCGCCGCAGAGCTACTTCGACTCGATCAGCCTGTGGAAGACGCCGCTCGCGACGTGTGACAACGGCCAGTCGAACTGCGTGCCGTACGCCCAGTGGGTGTCCGCGTGGAACACGCAGGTTAAATGACCGAGCCGAAGGGGCGCGGTGCCGACTGGACTGAGGAGCGAGGAACGAGCGACGAGGGAAGGAGGCACCTCAAGGCGCCCCGGAGGCGAGCGGTAAGCGGAGCGCTGTGGCGCCGGCCGTGGGCGCGGGCCACCCTCCTGCTCACCCCGCCGCTGGCCTGGTTCGTGCTGCTCTACCTGGCCGCGCTGGTCGTCCTGCTGATCACGGCCTTCTGGCAGATCAACCCGTTCACCACCAACATCGAGCGGGTCTTCACCCTGAACAACTTCACCGCGATCTTCACCAGCGCGGCTTACCGGGGGATCATCGGCCGGACGGTGGGAATGGCGGCGGCGGTCACCGTGACGGACGCCGTCGTCGCCTTCCCGTTCGCCTACTTCATGGCCCGGGTCGCGTCGCCCAGGACCAGGACCGCGCTGTTCGTGGCGATCCTGCTGCCGCTGTGGGCCAGCTACCTGGCCAAGGTGTACTCCTGGCTGCTGATCTTCACCCACGGCGGGCTGCTGGACTGGGCCCTCGGCCACCAGGTGCACCTGATCTACACCAACTGGGCCGTGTTCACCGTGTTCTGCTACCTCTGGCTGCCGTTCATGATCATCCCGGTGTACGCGGCGCTGGAGCGCATCCCGGCCTCGCAGATCGAGGCGTCGCAGGACCTGGGCGCGCGGACCTGGCGGACCACCCGGCTGGTGCTGCTCCCGCTCGCCCTGCCGGGGATCGTGGCCGGGTCGATCTTCACGTTCTCGCTGACCCTCGGGGACTACATCACGCCGCTGCTGGTCGGCGGGACGAGCGCGAACTTCATGGGCAACATCATCTACTCCAACATCGGGATCGCGAACAACGTGCCGTTCGCCGCGGCGATGGCGCTCGTCCCCATCGTCATCATGGCCGCCTACCTGCTCAGCGCCCGGGCGCTCGGCGCATTCGAGGCGATCTAGGCGATGGAATCCCGGGGGCTGCGCGCCGCGCTGTGGGTATGGGTGGTCCTGGTCCTGGCGTTCCTGTTCGTCCCGATCGTGCTCATCGTGCTGTACGCGTTCAACCGGTCGAACATCGAGAGCTGGCCGATCGCGGGCTTCTCGCTGCACTGGTTCGGCGTGGCCTGGCACGATCCCCAGGTGCGCAGCGCGTTCCTGCTGTCGCTGCGGGTCGGGCTGATCGCCACCGCGCTGGCCCTGCTGCTCGGCTCCGCCGTCGCGTACGCGCTGCACACGTTCGCGTTCTTCGGCCGGGAGGCCATCTCGTTCCTGCTGGTGCTGCCGCTCGCGCTGCCCGGCATCATCACCGGGATCGCGCTGAACTCGTTCTTCTCGTTCACCGGGATCCAGCTCGGCACGCTGACCGTCGTCATCGGGCACACCACGTTCTGCATCGTGGTGGTGTTCAACAACCTGATCGCCCGGCTGCGGCGGACCCCGGGATCGCTGGCCGAGGCGTCCATGGACCTGGGCGCGCGCGGCTGGCAGACGCTGCGTTACGTCACGCTGCCGCTGACCGCGACCGCGCTGGTGTCCGGCGCGCTGCTCGCCTTCGCCCTGTCCTTCGACGAGGTCATCGTGACGGTGTTCACCGCGGGCGCGCAGAACACGCTGCCGCTTTGGATCTTCGGCGCGATCCGGCTCGGGCAGCAGCTGCCCGAGGTGAACGCGGTGGTGTCCGTCGTCATCCTGCTGACGATCGTCCCGGTGGTCCTCGCCGCCCGGGTGGCCGGCGCCGGCGCGATCACCAGGTCGGCGCAGGCCATCGGCGAGCGGGCGGTCGGCGAGCCCGGCCTCTAATAGGCCGTACTCGCCGAACCAGCCGGCGAGTTTCCCGGCGCGGCTGACCGCGCGCAGCCTGCGTTCGGTCTGCTGCCGGACCGCGGCGGGGGTCACGATGAGCAGCCGGTCGCCGGCCTGCAGGACGGTGGTGGGCGCGGGGACGAAGCTGCGGCCGCCGCGGACAATGAGGGCCAGGTTCACCTGGGCGGGGAGCCGGAGCTCGAAGATCTCCACGCCGTGCAGCCTGGACCCGGCGGGGATCTGCGCCTGGAGCAGGTCGGCGCGGAGTTCTTCCAGCGGCGCGGCCTCCACGATGATCTCGATGGGCTCTACTGGCGTGATCACGCCGAGCCGCCGAGCCGCCCACGGCAGGGTGGGGCCCTGGGCCAGCGTGAACACTCCGACGACGATGAAGACGAGGTCGAACAGGCGCGCGGAGCCCGGCACGCGGGCGCTGAACGGGATGGTGGCCAGCACGATCGGCACCGCCCCGCGCAGCCCGGCCCAGGACAAGAACGCCTGCTGCCGCCAGCCCAGCCGCAGCGGCAGCGTGGCGGCGAGCACCGCGGCGGGCCGGGCGAGGAACACCAGCACCAGCCCGACGACGATGGCGGGCAGGACCTGGGCGGGCAGCCGGGCCGGAGAGGCGAGCAGGCCGAGCATGACGAACAGCCCGATCTGGGCGAGCCAGCCGATTCCCTCCGCGAAGCCGCGGGTGGCCGGGCCGTGCGGCAGCCTCGCGTTGCCGAGCACCACCGCGGACACGTAGACAGCGAGGAAGCCGCTCGCCCGGGCCTGCGACGCAGCCCCGTAGCTGGCGACGATCACGGCGAGCACCGCGATCGGGTACAGGCCCGAGGCGGGCAGCGCCGCCCGGCGCAACGCCAGCGCGCCGAGCGCTCCGGCCGCGAGCCCGATGGCGACACCCCCGGCCAGCTGCCAGGCCATCTCGGCGGCGAGCAGGCCAGGATGGGGCGAGTGCGGGCCGGCCTGGCTGAGCAACGTCACCGCGAGCACGGCCGGCGGGTCGTTCAGCCCTGACTCGCCTTCGAGCATCCCGGCCAGCTTCGGCGGCAGCGGGAGCTTGCGCAGCACCGAGAACACCGCCGCCGCATCGGTGGGCGCCAGGATCGCGCCCAGCAGCAGCGAATCCCGCCAGGTGAAACCCAGCAGCCCGCGGGTCACGGCCGCGACGACCAGGACGCTGACCGCCACCCCGACGGTGGCCAGGAGCAGCGCGGCCGGGGCCGCCGCTCGCGCATGCGTCCAGCTCGTGGTCAGGCCGCCCTCGGCCAGGATCAGCACCAGCGCGCTGAATCCCAGAACCTCCGCCAGCCCGGCATTGTCAAACCGCACCCCCAGCCCGGCCTCACCCAGCACCAGGCCAAGGCCGAGGAAAACCAGCAGCGCCGGGAGCCCCGCAGCGTGCGCCAGCCGGGCCGCCAGGATCGCGGCGATCACCACGCCCGCCGCCACCAGCAGGACGAAGCCAAGGTGACCCGCCGTCACCCGCGTCTCCGCATCGCCGCTCCAAGATCCGGTACTGCCTAGCCATCAGTCTGCCGGATCAGCGATCACGCGCCGTGCCTCCCGGCAGGCGCGGCTCGCCGAACCGCTGGACAGGTAAGTTAGGTTAGCCTTACCTTAGCTGGATGATGTGGGCTGATGCCGTCCCTAACCTGCTGATCGGGCTCCGCGAGGGCCTGGAGGCGGGCCTGGTCGTGAGCATCCTGCTGGCCGCGCTGCGCAAGGCAGCCCCTGAGGGCCGCCGGATCTCGTCGGCGCCCTTGTGGCTGGGCGTGCTGGGCGCGGTGATGCTGGCGGGCAGCTTCGCGGCGGTGCTGACCTACTCGACCAGCGTGCTGTCGAGCCGGGTGCAGGAGGCGGCGGCCGGCCTGCTGAGCCTGCTAGCCGTCGGGCTGGTCACCGCGATGGTGTTCTGGATGCGCCGCACCGCCGCCGGGCTGTCCGCGCAACTGCGCGGCGAGGTCCAGCGCGCTGTTCCTGTGGGCCGCGGTGCGCGCGTCGGGATCGACGGCCGCTCCGCTGGCCGGGGCCGGCCTTGGCCTGGCGGCCGCGGCGGCGCTGTGCTGGCTGCTGTACCGGCGGGCGGTGCGGCTGAACGTCGGCGTGTTCTTCAGCCGGACCGCGGTGGCGCTGATCGTGATCGCCGCGGGCGTCCTGTCGGCCGGCCTCGGCGACCTGCAGGACGCCGCCCTGCTGCCCGGGCAGCACTGGGTCCTGTTCGACCTGACCACGCACGTTGACCCCAGCTCGTGGTGGGTCTCGCTGCTAACCGGGATCACCGACCTGACCCCGAAGATGACGGTCCTGCAGGCCGTCGCCTGGGTCACGTACCTGGCCGTGGTCATCCCCTTGTTCATCCGCGCCGGGCGGGCCGGCGCCGCCCCGGCGCCGACCGCGCCCGCCCCCGAGGCCAGCAGCGCCGTGGCCCGCTGGGAGCGGCTGGCCGGGCAGCGGACCTGGACCGTGGCCGGGGCGCTGGTCGCGGTGCCGGTAGTGGCGGCGGGCAGCGTGATCGCGGCCCTGCCGGCGGCGAGCGCCAAGGCCATCACCGCGGTGACCGTGACCAGCAGCAGGTGCGCCCGCGACTGGACGTCGGCCCGGCCGGGACCCAGACGTTCACCGTGACCAACCAGTCCGGCCGGGTCGGCGAGATCACCCTGGACAACGCGGCCGGCGGGATAGTGGCCGAGATCGAGACCCTCGGGCCTGCCACGACCGCGGCCATGACCGCGACGCTTGGCCGCGGCAGCTACACCTTCACCTGCCGCCTGTCCGGGCAGGCCGCGACGAGCTCGGCGGCAGTGCTGATCACCGGGCAGGACCAGGCCGTCCCGGCCGCCGTCAAGCCGGTGACGGTCCGGGAGCTGACCGGTCCGAACCGGGCCTACCAGGCCTACGCGGCCGGTCAGCTGGCCGCGCTGGCCGGCGCGGTGACCGCGATCCAGGCCGACCTGCGCCACGGCGACCTGGCCGCGGCGCGCCGGGACTGGCTGGCTGCGCAGCTGGCCTGGGAGCGGGTCGGCGCGTCCTACGACAGCTTCGGCGCCGACGGCACCGCGGTCGACGGGCTGCCCGGCGGGCTGCCGGACGGCGTGCACGACCAGGCCTTCACCGGGCTGCACCGGCTGGAGTACGGGCTGTGGCACGGCCAGGGCGCCGCCGCGCTGACCCCCGTCGCGGCCGCGCTGGCCCGGGACGTCGCCACCGTCCGGAAGAACCTGACGTCCGGTGACCTGGCCGGCGACCCCGCCAACCTGCCGCTCCGCGCGCACGAGATCCTCGAGGACGCGCTGCGTGACCACCTATCCGGGCTCGACGACCAGGGCGGCGGGGCGGCCTATCCGCAGACCCACGCCGACCTGCAGGTGACCAGGGTCGTGCTGGGAGAGCTGGCCCCGCTGATCAACGCGCGGGCGCCGAAGCTGCTCCCCGCGGCCCGGCCGCAAATGGACGCCGTGGCGCAGGCCCTGCTGGCCACCCGGGCGGGCGGCCAGTGGCAATCCCCCCGCTCTGCCCCGCTGCTGGTCAGGCAGCGGGTGGATGCCGCCCTCGGCGCCCTGCTCGAAACGCTGGCCCAGGTTCCTGACCTGCTCGAACTGCCCCCCACACGATGAGGAGACTTATGGATGTCAGCCGCCGCCACTTCCTCAAGGGAGCCGCCGCCGGGACCGCCGGCACGGCCCTGGCCAGCGGCGTGCTGATCGGCGGGGCCCGCGCGGACGCAGACGCCGCCACCGCGACGACGACGGCCCGCTCCTTTCCGTTCCACGGCACCCACCAGGCCGGGGTGCTGACGCCCGGCCCGGCCGGAAAGCAGGCCTTCGCCTGCTTCGCCGCCTTCGACGTTATGGCCGGCGGCCAAGCCGGCCTGGCCGACCTGATGCGCGCCCTCACCAGCCGGGCCCGGATCCTCACCGCCGGCGGCGCCGCGCCCGACCTGGGGGTGGGGCAACCGCCGTCGGACAGCGACGTCCTCGGCCCCGCCGTCCCCGCCGACGGGCTGACCGTTACCCTGTCCGCGGGGTCGAGCCTGTTCGACGACCGCTACGGCCTGGCCGCGCTGAAGCCGGCCAGGCTGACGCCGATGCGCGCGTTCCCTGACGACTCGCCGGACCCGGCCTGGCTGCACGGTGACCTGCTGCTGCAGCTGTGCGCCGACCACCCGGACACGATCCACCACGCGATCCGCGACATCACCAGGCACACCCGCGGCGGGATGCAGGTGCGCTGGAAGATCGAGGGCTACAACTCCCCGCCCCGCCCGTCGGGAACCTCCCGGAACCTGCTCGGGTTCAAGGACGGCACGGCCAACCCAGCCCGCGCCGAGGCCAGCCGCCTGGTCTGGGTGGACGAACCGGTCGAAGGGTCCGAGCCGGCCTGGGCGCGGGGCGGGTCGTATCAGGTGGTCCGGCTGATCCGGATGCTGGTCGAGTTCTGGGACCGGGTCTCGATCAACGAGCAGGAGGGCATGTTCGGCCGCCGCCGCGACACCGGCGCGCCGCTGGACGGCAGCAGCGAGTTCGACACCCCGGACTACGCCGCCGACCCGCACGGTCAGGTGATCCCCTGGACGCGCACATCCGGCTGGCCAACCCCCGTACCGGGGCGACCGCCGGCCAGCGGATCGTGCGCCGCTCCTACAACTACGACCTCGGCGTCGATGCCAACGGCAACGTGGCGGCCGGGCACATCTTCGTCGCCTACCAGCAAGACCTCCGCCGGCAGTTCGAGACGATCCAGGCACGGCTGGCCGGCGAGCCGCTCATCGACTACGTCCAGCCGTTCGGCGGCGGCTACTTCTTCACCCTGCCCGGCGTCAGGGACGCTGCCGACTGGTACGGCCGGGCCCTCCTAGGGAAAGGTGCCTAGCTCGTCCTGGACAGATTCTTTCCTGGACAGGGGCTCGCTCCTGGTCCGAGACTGGGCTCATGGTGACCACGACGGAGTTCGATCAGCTGATCGAGGTGCTGCGGGACTTTATCCGGGGCGAGGTGATGCCCGCCGAGGCCGGCATCGATGAGTCCGACGAGATCCCGGCCCGGCTGATCGCGCAGGCCAAGGAGATGGGGCTGTACGGCTACGCCCTGCCCACCGAGTACGGCGGTCTGGGCCTGTCGGTCCAGCAGCAGGTGCTGGTCACCATCGAGCTCGGCTACACCAGCCCGGCGTTCCGGTCGCTGTTCGGCACCAACAACGGCATCGCCGGGCAGGTTCTGGTCCTGGCCGGCACGGACGAGCAGCGCAAGCAGTGGCTGCCGCGGCTGGCCTCCGGCGAGGTGGTCGCGTCGTTCGCGCTGACCGAGCCGGACGCGGGCTCCGACCCGAGCCGCCTGACGACGTCGGCGAGGCCTGAGGACGACGGCTGGGTCATCGACGGCCTCAAGCGCTATATCACCAACGCCCCGGCGGCGGACGTCTTCATGGTGTTCGCGCGCACCGACCCGCAGGCGCCTGCCGGCAAGGGCATCGGGGTGTTCATCGTGCCCGCTCGCGCCGATGGGGTGGCGGTGGCGGCGCGGGACCACAAGATGGGCCAGGCCGGCGCGTGGACCGCCGATGTCGCCTTCACCGGCGTCCGGGTACCCCGCGACGCGCTGGTCGGCGAGGCGGCTCAGGCCGGCTACGCGACCGCCATGCGGAGCCTGGCGCACGGGCGGCTGGTCATCGCGGCCATGTGCGTCGGCGTCGCGGCGCGGCTGATCGACGAGAGCGTCGGCTACGCCAGGGAACGTTCCCAGGGCGGCCACCCGATCGGCGAATACCAGCTGGTCCAGGCCATGCTCGCGGATTCGCAGACCGAGTACCTCGCGGCCCGCGCACTGGTGCTCGACGCCGCGGTCCGGTACGACGCGGGCACCGACCGGCGGCTCGCGCCCTCGGCGGCGAAGTACTTCGCCAGCGAGGCGGTCGGCCGGATCGCCGACCGCGCGGTCCAGATCCACGGCGGCTCCGGGTACATCCGCGGTGTCCCGGTGGAGCGGCTGTACCGCGACGTCCGGCTGTTCCGGATCTACGAGGGCACCAGCCAGATCCAGCAGCTCGTCATCGCCAGGGAAATGCTCAGGTAGCGCTGTCGCTTGGGCCGGCCTCAGGCCCGGCGATTAGGGACTTACGTCCCTGTCCGTTCCCGAGCCCAGACCGGTGCAATACAAGGATGTTCGTTGGCGACGAGGTGCGGCTGGATGTCAGTTTCGCCATCGCCCGGGAAAGGCTGGCGCAGCTCAGCGAGAGCGGCGCCCTGTTCGAGCCGTCGCAAGACGCGTACACCGGCCTGGCCCGCGTGGGGGTGGCGGGCCTGTCCAAGCTGGTCCGGGTGCAGGTCCGCGAGCTGTCGTGGACCGACAGGTCGGCCGGGCTGGCGCTGCGCTGGGAGGCCACCGGCGCGGGCGGCGGGTTGTTCCCGGTCCTGGACGCCGACCTGAGGCTCGCCGCGCTCGGGGAGAGCACGGTGATGACGATGGCCGGAGCCTACCGGCCGCCGCTCGGCTCGCTGGGCGAGGCGCTCGACCGGACCATCCTGCACCGGGTCGCGGCCGCGACCGTCCGGTGTTTCCTCGCCCGGGTGGCGGCCCAGATCACCGGTCAGCCCGGCCCGGTCCCTGGAGCCCCGCCGCCATTGTCGCCGCCGGAGGTGAAGGCGTAGTCCCTGATCTCGTGGATCACGTCGTCTAGCTGGTCCAGCGCGTCGCCGAGGCGCTCGCGGACCACATCGCCGGGCAGGCCCGCGGCGGCTTGCAGGCTCAGCCCGACCTGGAACACGCGGTGCACCACCCGGTTCATCAGATCGGTGGTGACCTGCGCCTGATGGGCCACGGCCCTCCTGGCCAGGTCCGCGAGGTCATCCCGCCGCCGGGCCTCGGTAGCGTCGTGGATCACCGCGAGGACGAAGTCCTCCGAGGCCGTCGGCACCGGGCTCAGGCTGATCTCGACAGGCAGCGTGGCTCCATCCTTGCGCAGGCCGACCAGCCGGACCCGTTCGGCCATCGGCCTGGCCTGCGGCGCCTGGTGGTAGCCGACCCGGTAGCCCCGGTGAGCGGTCCGCACGTCGGACGGGACCAGCGAGTCGACCGGCAGCCCGATCAGCTCCTCCCGCTGGTAGCCGAACATCTCCGCACACCGCCGGTTGGCCAGGGCGATCTTCCCGTCGTGAGCGGCCAGCACCAGGCCGTCGCCGAGGGCGTCGATCAGCTGCCAGAGGACGGCCGGGGTGATCGTGCCCGCCGTCGCGGCGGTGATGCCTTCCGGGGTCTGGCCGTTGGGATGCGATGCGGCGGGCGGTGGTCCTCGCCCGGCGGCGGTGGCCGCCTCCAGCGAGGGATAGATAGACACCAGCCGGTCCAGTCCCTCGGTGCTGAGCACGCGCCGGATGACCGGCGCGGAGACCACCAGCCTGACCTGCGTCCCGCTGACCGCCGCCCGCTGGCAGGCGCGCGCGACGGCCTCCACGGCCGAGTGATCGCACGACACGGTGTCGGTCATGTCCGCGATCAGGACGGCGGCCCCGCGGTTGATCACGGCCAGCAGCCGGTCCCGGAGCTGCCCCACGTTCGACACGTTGACATGCCAGGGGAAGCCCACGATCGCTTGGCGGCCCGTCCACTTCACCGGGAAGAGGTCATCACGCATGGCAGAACGCCCTCCCGTCCGGGTCGTGCAGCCAGATTACGGCGGATCAGCGTCCAGCCATACCCCTTCGGCCGGACCCTCTAGCCGGCCAGGAGAACGCCGAGGAACAGCGCGGCCAGCGCGCTGAGCCCGGTGAGCGCACCCAGGACCGCGCGACCCCGGGCCGTCCGGGACCGGATGTGCAGGGCGGCGGTGAGCCCGGAGATCACCACGGCCACGAGCTTCACGATCAGCGTGGTCCGATAGCCGGCGCCGTGGCTGACCTGCGGGGAGACGGCGGCGACGTTCCAGATCCCGGTGACGATGAGCACCCCGAAGGCGGTCCAGGCGACCTGGTTGAACCGGCGGGCGGCCGCTCCGAGGGCGTCGGAGCCGAACCGGCGCAGGACGGGGACGAGCGCGGCCAGGACCAGCTGGCCGCCGACCCAGATCGTCGCGGCCAGCACGTGCAGGAACAGCCGGATGGTGTCCCAGCTGACGGCGAGCATCCCGCCATCCTGCCAGCCATGCGAAGGCCCGGGGCGAGGGGAGCCTTCCCCTCGCACCCGGGCCAGGGCCTTCGTTACTTCTGCCCGGCGGGTTCGGGCTTGGATCCGGGCTCTTGCTGCGCGGTGGGCCCGGCGGCGCCCCGCTGGTTCCAGCTCCGCCAGATGAGCCGGTGCACCGGGATCCACCTCGGGATGTCACGCAGGCCCGGGATGAACGGGATGAACAGCAGCAGCAAGGTGGCCAGGCCGGTCATGTAGATCGCGATCAGGTCGATGTTGTCGGAGTTACTCCAGCCCTTAACGTGGTACCACATCTGGAAGAGCCACAGCCAGGGCTGGCCCGGGTAGCTGCCGGTCTCGTTCATCACTCCCCACTGGTCTCCGGTGAGGTGCTCGGCGGTCGCCTTGTCGGCGTAGTAGGCGCCGTCCTCCAGGAACAGCAACGGCTTGGTGAAGTCGGAGCCGTAGAACGGCCGCTGGGCGAGCAGGTCGGTGTCGATCCCGCCGCTGCGGGCCAGCGTGAGCTCGGTCGCCAGCATCACCGGCACGGGACCGTCGTCGGCCGCGGGGACCACCGGCGTTCCGTTGTTGAACGTCACCTTGACGACCGCTTTCCCGTAGTTGGTCGCCCACTTGGCCTGCTGGTCGGCGGATGCGGCGTTGTAGGTGGCCAGGGCCGCGGCCAGGGTCGGGTCGGTGGGCGCCATGCTGGCCAGCGGTCCCAGCACGAAGGTCTGCGCCGCGTTGATGGGCTGCACCACGCCGGCCACGTCCGCCGGGGCGAACCACTCACTCTGCGGGGTTCCGTTGCTGTTGTAAGGCGGTCCGTAGGTCGCGGTCAGGCTGGTGCCGTCCAGTTCGGTCGCCGCGGTGGCGAGGAAGTCGGCGGGGGAGACCTGCACCCAGCTGCGCACCGTGACCGGTGGGACATCGGGCGAGGACAGCAGGCTGGCCAGGCCAAAGGTGAGCACCAGGATCACCGCGGTCGCGATGGTGCCTTCCTTCAGGATGTCGTAGCGCCTGGTCGGGCCGCGCCACGCCGCCCGGTCGGCCTTCGCGGCCGCCAGCCTGGCGGCCACGCCGCGGGGCCGGGCGACCGGCAGCGGGTGGCTGACGCCGCGGACGCGGACCAGCAGCACGTGCGCGCCGATCAGCGCGATGAGCAGGATCGGGAGGAGCACCACGTGCCACAGCAGCATCTGGCCGACGTTCATCAGGTTGAAGAACGCGCCGATGCCAACCTCGTCGAAGGCGTCCTTGCCGTTGGTGGCGATCCACTGCGAGTCGAAGTTCTGCTGGGTCAGGTAGCCGGTGAAGCACTCCACGATCGAGGCCAGGAAGGCCACCACGCCGGTGATCCAGGTCATGGCGCGCCGACCGCGCCAGGCCGCCATCCAGAACTTACCCCACAGGTGGATGACCAGCAGCGCCATGAAAAGCTCGACGCTCCACAGGTGCAAGCTGTTGAAGAAGTGGCCCACCGAGTTGGTGTGCCACCAGTCCGCACCGCCGAGCGCGATGGCGAAACCGCTCACGATCGCCACGCCGAACGCGGCCAGCGATCCGACGCCGAACACGTACACCCAGGAGGCGACGTAGGCGGGCTGGCGGTCGGGCAGCAGCTTGTTCGGCGGGAGCGAGGTCAGGGCGCGGCGGCGCACGCGCGCCGTCCACATCCGCTCATCCCCTTCGGCCACCTGGAAGCCGGCGGCCTCGTCCGGCTCTGTTACCTGCGGCGCCGAGTCGTCATGACGGTAGCGACCCGGGAACGGCAGGAGCAGTGCGGCACCGAAGATGGCGACCATCACCGCGATGAGCACGAGGTTCGCCACTGAAATGGTGAAAATGTTCCACGTCACGTATGAACCAGGGTGGTTCAAGTTGATGGCGACGGGAACGTGTCCCGCCAGAGCTATGGTTCCCACCGGAGCCCTCCAGGTTGGCCCGCGGACCGGTCCGCATGGCAACGGATTCAATGGGCTGAGTTTGGCCGCTGGCCGAAGGCGCCTGTAGTGATGTGGGTCATCAGGTTTCGGGACCAAAGTCCCGTCGGTTGTATGGGTTCCGGATGGCTTCCGTCCCGGTGGATCTGTGCCGGTGGAGCGGCCGGAGGATATTACGGCTCCGGAAACTGGCACCGCGATCGTGGCAGTGGCCAGCCGGAAGCCCGTAACATCAACACATTGCGATGGACAGAACACTTTGTGTGCCGGAGTGCCTGATGGCTTTAGACCGGCCTGACGACGAATTCGAGGCGGGTGATGCCCGGCCCGAGCAGCACCTTCCGCCTGGCGGCGACATTCCCGCGGCCCGGGCCGAGCCCGTGGAGCCGCGGACGCGCGAGGAGTACTACGAGGCGCTGCGCGCGGCTGACGGCGGCTCGGCGGACGGCGGATCGGCTGACAGCGGATCGGCTGATGGCCATTCTCGGTCTGCCGAAGCACGAACGGATCATTCCGGCTGGGATGCGGTAGACGCCGCGGACCGCCCGTCCGTAGAGGCCATCCGCGTCAGCCCCGAGCGCACTGTGCACATACTCGACGGTGACGGGATCGAGGGTGGGGGTGGGCACCGTCACGGAGTCGGCAAGCCTGGCAAGACCGAGTTTCCCGCTAGCTGGGACGATGAAAAGATCATCGCCAACGTCCTGGATGTCGCACGTAGACCCGATAAGCCACCTACTCGTCAGGATTGGAATGACACGTGGCTCTGCACCGGCACCCGTGACAACGTGGATGTTTCAGCCGTGGTCGAACGCAGCGGAAACATCTTGACCGGCTGGCCCGAAGAGGGCAGCCCCGGCGTGGTACGCAATCCCAGGAGAGGGAACTCATGACCGAGGATGAGATCATCGATCAGGCCGAAGCACTACCCGAACGTTTCGCCGATCGTTTGACCGAGAGCGCGCTGTGGAGCGTCAAGCGTATGCGCGGTGGCGGCGAATACGGGTTGCTTACCATAGAAATTGCCGCATCGCTAGCCGCTCACAATATGCCTGTTACTCCTGATGAAAGAGATGAATTGCGCGCGCTGCTTGAAGCAATGAACATGCCCACCGACCCCATCGAGCAGCTGAACGTTCAGAGCTAGGAGCTACCGGGTTCGGCCGGCAGGCGGGTGGCAGGGCTCCCTCAGCCTCCGTGCGTTATCGTCGGCTTGCGGTGGGCATGCCAGCCGAGCAGGGCTAAGGAGGGACTGTGGACATCACCCAGCTGATCCTTGATGACCATCACGAGCAGCGGCGGCTGTTCGCGATCCTGGAACAGATCGACCGCGCGGAGACCGGGGTGCTGTCCGCCGTATGGGACCGGCTGGCTTCGTTCCTCGAGCTGCACGCGGCGGCAGAGGAGGAGATCTTCTATCCCGCGCTGCTGCAGGTAGGTCTGGCGGCACATCGGACGGCCGGGGTGGAGGGCGAAACCCTCGATGCCATCCACGACCACAACGAGATCAGGGACGCGGTCACCGACGTGGCACGCCACCAGGTCGGCACCGACGAATGGTTCGGCGCCGTCGGCGCGGCGAACCTGGCCAACAGCGATCACATGGCCGAGGAGGAACGCGAGGGCCTGACCGACTTCCGCCGCCTAGCCGGGCTGCAGCGCCGCCATCAGCTCGCCGTCGCCTTCGCCGCCTTCGAGGCGCGGAACTTCGCCGGAGTGGCGCCCGTGGACAAGGACCCAGTCACCTACGTGCGCGAGGTAGAAGAAGACGGACAGGCATCCCGGAGTGGATCTCTGAGCATCGGCAGCCTCAAGCGAGGCTGACCGGACCGATTAGTCCGAACGCGTAGAGATACACCGTCACCATGGCATGACAAACTGTCGTGGTTCGGCTCGCTCATCTTGTCGGTGGTGACGCTGGCAGGCTCGGTGGTGACGCTGGCAGGCGTTGTGTGTGCGGCGCCCACGGCAGGTCTTGGCCCTTTCGTGGC
>WNGJ01005537.1_pt1 | contig 18448 bp, 21 predicted proteins | sample 5400611 | NCBI WGS metagenome assembly WNGJ01 (sample SAMN13153375, study PRJNA577476) | soil metagenome | isolation source: 40 cm soil or saprolite under Garry oak tree replicate 1 | place: USA:California | collected 2016-06-15 | reverse complement strand
AGCGTCTGCAACTCGTCTTCGGTCTCTTTGCCATGAATAAAATAGCGCATGAGCATCTGCAGCAAGACTTCGTAGCTGGCGTTGAATAGTTCGGAGACGCCAGCAGTGACGGGATCGGAAATGAGGGGGACCTCGCTCGTATCGCTTGGCGGTCGCATGTAAGCCGCGACCACCGGTCGCGCTGGCTCAAAGCCGGGATCCTGCTGTTTCAAGTCGCGGTATTCTTGCAGGAGTTGCAGGAATTTGCCGTAGTGCGCCTGGCGCCAGTCACCGCGTGCTCCCTCCCCCTCTTCGATAATCGTCTCGATGGCTTGGCAGGCCGAAGCCAGATCGGTGACCGCGATCAGTTCGGGCCACCCGAAGTACTCCTGGGTGGCTTGCGCGCGGGGAGGGCCGATGAAGACGCGCTGCTCGCCGTACTTCTCTACCAGGTGACGGAACCCCTGCTCAATGCCACGGTAGAGATGCCCGATCGTGGCAAACTCCTGGGCCTGGGGAACAATCTGGTCATCGTCGAGGGTGAGACGGGGTTTGGCAATGGCCAGCACGGCAAATTCCGGGGCATCTTCCAGATCCATGCCTTCGGGCCGCTCCAGGTAGAGAAAATGCTGCAAGGCATGTTCGCCAAAAGGCAGCAGGGCCAGTTGGACCCCTGGCGGATAATACTTCGCGCGTTGGGGAAAGTTGGGATGGCGAAAGAAGGGGTTAGCTCCAAGCGCGGTCAGCAGGTTGCTCACCAGGGCCAGATGCAGCATCTCCTGGGTAGCAACCAGAGACACCACGCGCTCCCAGCCTTTGATGGCTTCGAGCTGAGCCGCCGTCACGCCCTCGCTCACGTCACGCTTCAGACTGAAAGCCGCAAACAGATATTCGCACATGATCATATGCTCCAGCGCCGCTGCTTCGGAGAGCATGAAGATCAGCTCCTCGCGGTCTTCGATCACAATCGGGGGTTCTGTGGTCATGGTACTTGCTCCTTCTAGTTGTCTTCTCTGTGAGATAGGGCGATGAAGGTATTCTCCTGCAGATACCTGCTACCAGTCTATTATATCCTACCAGTATTAAAGCTGTACAGCCATGTGCCAAAGGGTTGAGCCATCACTTAGCTCTTCCTTCCGTCAGAAGAGGGATCAGGGCAATGTTGGAGTCACACTCATCAAGAAAGAAGAAGAAGCAAGAGACGCCTTCAAGGTTTGCCACCGGTCTCGATTATGGGCAGTGCCCGCGTTGTCTGTTCACTATAGCTTTTGGGAAGGCACAGCCACAACGAAACATGCGTTGGCTGCATTGTCTCCTCAACCACTTCCTCCAGCTTTGTGCATAACTGGTTCAAGTCCACCTCATCGCGTACGGTCGCACTGAACGCAGCGAGCGTGCGGGCCGCGTCATACTTGCGACGGTAGAAGCGACGGTCTATCAACGCCCTGGTGCGATCATGCAGTGGCTTGAACAGAAGCCCTATCAGTAAAGTGGAAGCGAAAATTGCCAGTTGGTTTCCCCGTATGAGTGTGAGACCGCCTGTTAAGGATTCTAGCGTGAAAACGCTGACTTCATAGACCGCAGCCAGCAAGAACGTCAAGGTGCTATAGACCAGCGTGCGGTGAATGATGATATCAATGTCATAGAGCCGGAAGCGCAGAATGGCAAGGCCAAGGCAGATCGGGAAGATGAGCGAGATGACGAGATAGGCAGGTCCAAGGACAAGCTGATAGAACGAGCTAGCTTGCCCAAGCGAAGGGAAGAGATACCGTGGCACAGTTAACCCGACTATGAGTAGAACTACCACACATCCTCCGAAGAGAATCCACTTGCCCTGCTGGCGCTGCAGTGGACTGTAAGCAGAGCGATAGCGGTAGACCAGTACGATCACCAGCAAGACTAACGCTGCATGCCATACCAGACCATAGACCGGGAAACTGAAGAAGAGAACGGCCATCCCCGAGACAACCCAGCAAGGGAGAAGCCAGCGCGTCCATCGTGGCACAAACCGCCCATCGGGCATGAGTAACAAGACCAGCACATACATTTGACTTCCAAGTACAAACAAAACGTTGGCAAGCACTTGCCATGCAGATTGGCTGCCATATACTGGGCTTCCGTTCAATGTGACTGTCGCCACCAACAAGAGCGCAACCAGGAGCGCCATCCAGTCATCGGACCGGCGCCAGAAAATCACTGCACCGAGAGTGAAGCAGACTAACGCTAAGGCGATATAGAGCGCGAGTGTGAAGGTGGTATAGGTGCCAACGGAGAGGCCAAGCTTCTGGAGGGCTTGTGCAGAATCAGGGGTGGGTTGCGCGAAACCACACATAGCGCCTGTGCAGACGGTCTGAAGGAAGGTATAGTTTGCCAGGAGCATGGCAAGAAAGGGCACCACTATCAGGGTGACCACTGTTACCCATACGACTCGCGCAAGGATGAGTCTGCGCCCACGTAAGCGCGTGTCTGGTGCTCCTGATCGATCGGAACTCCTCGTTGCCTGGCTTGCTACCAATGCATCGTTGAGAGGTGTGCTCATGGTTGCCCTCTTCAAGCTGCGCAACAAGCGCTGAAATGCGAGAAAAGAACGCACTACTCTTCCTGTGAGATGTCAACCTTCCTTGCTCTCATATCTCTATCATAACACGTTCCCACCAAAAAATATACGCTACCAATGCTTTGAAGGCATTGCATTACCATGCCCCTTGAGCATCGCCAGAAACTGTTCAATGCTTCTCGTTGAGTGACCAATAGTATAGATCGTTTTCATCACTCCATCATATCATGTCCATCATCACCCAAAAGATTGCTGCGACACAATCTCCAGAGAGTGATGCTATAATATGGTTATCGTTCAAGCATTTTTTTGGATTCGAGATGAGGGGGCTGCTGGCACATGGCGAAAAAAATACTCATCATGGATGATGACCCAACGATAGCCGATCTCCTGACAGAGTCACTGGCGGAGGAAGGCTATGATACCTATATGACAACACAAAGCTTGCGCTTCTACGATGCCGTACGCGAACATCAACCAGATCTTATCTTGCTAGACCTGATGATGCCCTACCTTGATGGCCGCGATGAACTCAAACTCATGGCCATGGGCGTGGATCATAAAATTCCTGTCATCGTCGTCACAGCCTTCCTGGCTGCCGGAAACGAAGAACGCGAATTTCGCGAAGCAGGCGTTGTCCATATTGTCTATAAACCATTCGACCTGGAGAAGCTCATAGAATTGGTCAGAACCACTATCGGTGAACCGGAGGAATAAACCCTATTATGAGTGAAACCGTCCGTGTCGCCCTGGATGCAATGGGTGGAGACCGCGCTCCAGGCGAGACTGTGCTGGGTGCCATAGAAGCTGCTCGCGAATATGGTATCGGTGTTTACCTCGTTGGGCAAGCAGCAGTCATCCAGGCGGAGCTTGCCAAACATGACACAAACGGTCTCGATCTGCCCATCGAACACACCGACGAAGTCATTCCCATGGACGAGCACAACCCTGCCAGAGCGGTGCGCAACAAAAATACTTCGATGGTTCGCGCCCTTCAGCTCGTCAAAGATGGCCTCGCCATCGGCGCAGTCTCGGCTGGCAACAGCGGCGCGATGATGGCCGCGGCCACTCTTGTGATCAGGCGTATTAAAGGCATAGAACGCGGCGCCATCGGCGGCGTCCTTCCTACCAGGGATGGCATCTGCATGCTGATCGACCTCGGCGCCAACACAGACTGCCGGCCCGAGTTCCTTCAACAGTTCGCCTTGATGGGCTCCATCTACATGGAGCGCATCATGCACCTGCCCTCGCCGCGCGTCGGCCTTCTTTCCAATGGCGAAGAGGAAAACAAAGGCAATCAACTGGTTCAGGAAACGCACCAGTTACTCAAAACCAATGCCGCGACGCTCGGTATAAACTTCATTGGCAATGTCGAAGGACGCGATATCTTCGCCGGCCCCGTCGATGTTGTGGTATGCGACGGTTTCGTTGGCAACGTCGTACTCAAGCTCACCGAGGGCCTATCTGACGCCCTCCTGGGCATGATCCGCGCCGAAATGACCCGCTCGCTTCCCAATAAACTCGCCGCCGCCGTCCTGAGATCCGATATGAGCAAACTTGCCAAACGCCTCGACTACGCCGAATCATCGCTCACGGCCGCTCAAATGCCACGGCCATCAAAAATGCCCTCCGCGTGGCCCGCGAAACCGCCGAGTCAGGCGTCGCATCAGCCATCGCCGAGGGCCTCGCAAAATTAGGTCCAGTAGCGCTACCAGAATAACATGAAGTCCCTCCCTTCAGGGCGACCGCAAGGGTCACCCCTACTATATGACGAATCGGCTTGCGAAGCCCGTGTATAGTAGGGGTGACCCTTGCGGTCGCCCTGCTGGCCTGGTGGGCGCCCTGCTGGCCTGGCTGTCGCCCTCTCGGGCGCCTCTTCATGTCAATCTACAGCTTTCTGTTTTTTCACCGAACCACCCATCTTCCCAATCTGCTTGTAAAAATCCGACCCTCGCCGCTCCCTGGTGGTGTTCCCGCCTTTCTTGCCCATCTCTGAAAAATGGCCCGGGCCATATTTAACTACGTTGGCCCGGCCCCCCTTCTGAGCAATGGAACGATAGTATTCACTACCACGTTTGTCTTTGAGTGCGTTTCCGCCTTTCTTCCCAATACGTCGAAAGTAATCATCCCCATACTTATCTCGAACCGTATTACCCCTTTTACTGACCCCTCCTCCCTCTTCCACTTTCGCCGTTGATATCAGCTCCTCTTCGCCTCCTGACAACATATTCAATTCCCTTCCCTGGCCCTATCCCAGCTTGAAAATAAAAAAATACACAGGTTTTTCGCCTGCGGCCAAATTATAACGAGAAGCTCTTCCTCTGTCAATAAACCGGCTATAAAGCAAGGGTAAAAGGTACTGGACAAAAATCCCACGAATAGCTATACTTACATCAGTAAACATGTGTCAAAGCGTAGCAAGGAGTATAGTTATATATGGGCCAGAAACCCTCCTTAAAACGCCCAAGATCATTCATCCTGGCGCCCATACCCATACAAGATCAACACAAACAAGCCACACCAGAACCCGGCTGGTGGACGCGCTGCTCCAACTGGATACGCTACTATAGCATTCAAATACGCTGGGATATCGAACGCTGGCTCGCTCGACGCCTCCACCGCCGTTGGAGCGGCTAGCGCGGCCTCTCGCTGCTTTCACATCACCATGAGTCATTCTATAGAGTTATCAATCAATAATGTCTCCCTTGTAAACTCGCCTTATACGCGATTTTGCGTAAAATGCACATGCAAATTACGGGATGTGGAAGAGCCTCAGATAGGAGGTAACGATGATACTTGAGGATCTCAAACACGAGTTGCAAAAGCTTGACCTGGCAGCTTTCTACCATCGCAGCGATGAAGAATGGTTGAACGAAGAGCAGTCCTCGCTCGCCGATCAATACGATAATCTCCTGGACGAACTCAACGCACAATTAGTAAAGGCCGGATGGTATGTGTTTTACAGTGAGGAAAAGGCCAGGCATTGTCTAACGCTTACAGAGTCGGACACGGACCAACAATAAGTCTGAGTTCCTTACGGTGATTCTTCGCTGATCCCCGGGTCCAAAGCCAACTCACCCGTACGTACAATACGCCGTGTCACCGCCGGTGGAGCATAGCCAAACCGCTTGCGTAGCAAGCGCAGCTGCAACCTGCGCTGTTTCGCCTCGATAAATTCATCAGAGAGGCGCCGGTAGAGCGACTCCCACTGGTCAAGCACCTGCGCGCGGTCATGCTTGGCGATAATCTCCAGGCTCTTCTGCCCCATCTGTGCGCGCAACGGAGCATCCGTCAGCAACGTATCGAGATAAGTCGCCAGCTCGTCGCTGTTCCCTGGCTGGAAAACATACCCATTCTCACCATGATGCACCAGCTCCGGCAGCGCATATGCGTTGGCCGCGACAACAGGCAACCCGCAGGCCATCGCCTCCATCGTCGCGAGACTTTGTAGATCCGCTTCAGACGGTATCACAAACATCTCAGAGGAACGCCGCAGCGTCAGTAAATCAGCATCGCGTACATAACCCAGGAATGAGACGCGGTCACTGAGATGCAACCGCTCAGCCTGCGCGCGCAGTTCTGCTTCGGCAGGACCTGATCCCACAAGAGCAATATAGCCGTTGCCGGTCATTTTCGCGGCAGCATCGAGCAGCACATCGATCCGCTTCTCCTCGCTCAACCGGTTGACATGCAGCGCTAATGGACGATCCAGCGGGAGATCGAATTTTTCACGAATCCGGTCGCTCCTCTCCCCAGGGCTAAACTTCTTCAGATCGATCCCGTTGGAGATAACTCCGGCCGGGGCGCGCAAACCATGCCCATATAACAGGTTCAGCGCGGTAGCCGTAGGAGCCGTGACATACTCGCAGCGGTTACAAAAATGCACCAGGTACGTATACGTGATATTACTGAATGGCTTGCTGAATAGCGGATCGGCCGTGAGTGAACGGCTCATATTGAAGGGCATGTAGTGATTCGTCGCTATGACAGGCTTCCGTAACCCGCCCGCCAGCATCTGCGCAATATTGCCCAGTACAACTGGCGAGTGAATGTGGATAATATGAGGATCACTTCTCTTCAAAAGATTGCGTATCGGAATAAAGGGAATAAAGGGAATACGCAAACCCTCGTATGTTGGCCAGTCAAATGAAGAGAAGCGATAGACGCGTACCTTCTGCTCCAGGCGACGCACATCGCGCGCCCCCTGGCTGGGGGCCACGACCCACACCTGGTGCCCTCGCTCCGCAAAATCATGGGCAAGCCCGTGTGTGACCGTCGGCACACCTCCAACCATCGGCGGATATTGATCCGTAACAATCATGATACGCATTGCTATCGCTCACTTCTCCCTGGCAATGAGAATGCTGTTACTCCCCAGCGGTCTCCTGCGTTCCCTGTGTTGCCTGCTCCTCAGGCGCAGCAGCGGCAGCTTCCTCGGCCTCCTCGGCTATCTCGGCGCGTGTAGCGGCAACCTTCGCCACGCCCTCTTTAGGATCGGTAATTAGTGTGAATTTTTCGGGCAACGGCACATCTTCAGCATGCAGAAGCGCATCAATTTCAGTCAATGGGGAGACATCGACCTCGATATATTCCGGTATATCCCCGGCCTCGCACTCGATTTCGAGCGCATCCAGCAGGTGCAGTAATACACCGCCCTCAATCTTCACACCCGGTGCTTCACCGACAAAACGCAGCGGAACCTTCACATTCAGGCGCTCTCTCATGCTCACGCGGAAGAAATCCACGTGGATTACTTTACCTGTTCGTGGATCACGCTGTACATGGCGAACAAGCGCCGTTTGCACTGCTCTCCTGCCGGGCAAGCGCAGCCCGATGATACCCCTGGCCCCATGCGAACGCTGTAAACGCTCAAAGGACACCGCGTCTACTTGCACAGCCTCTGAAGGCTCTTTATGCCCAAAGATATTCGCGGGAATAATCCCCACCTTGCGCAGGCGTTTCGTCGCCTTCCCGGTAATCTCGCGACGATCTATTTGCAATTCCTCTTGTTGTGCCATAATAACAATTCCTCTCTTATGAATATGTAACTAATAGGTTTTGTGAAACTGTCTTGTTCGTAGGGGCGGGGGTAGGGTTGTGCGGGGAGGGGACGCCTTGTGTTGTGCGTCGCCCCCGTTCCCCGCTGCCTTGCATGCTCCCCTCTGCTGGGCGACGCACAACACAAGGCGTCCCCTCCCTTCATCCCAACCACCCCCGCCCCTACGAATGTGACGATCTACCCCAAAAAACCCGCTGCCGAAAGGCCGAACTCCGGGATGCAAAAGGAGCGCATCACGTCCTCCTTCGGCGAAAGAAATCCAGCAATGCCTCGGTCTCCATCGTATTGAGCACATCACCAGCGCTCAACCAACCCTTGCGGGCAACGCCTATACCATAACGTATTACATCTAATCCGGCAAGCACATGGGCATCAGGATCGATAGGTATCTTCATGCCCCTGTCACGCGCTCGTTTGACGAACCGCCAATCCATGTCCAACCGCGAAGGGTGGGCATTGATCTCAATACACACTCCATGCTCGACCGCGGCATCGATTACCGCCTCCATATCCAACGCGTACCCCGCCCTTTCAAGCAGAAGGCGCCCGGTAGGATGCCCTATTATGTCAACATAAGGGTTCGAGATAGCGCGCAACATCCGCCGCGTCTGTTCCTCTTGCGACAGATTGAAATTACTATGAATCGACGCCACCACAAAATCAAGTTCCGCCAGCACCTCGTCCGCGTAATCAAGTACCCCATCCTTCAGGATATCACACTCCGTTCCTTTCAGAATACGCAGGTCTCCGGCAAACTCCTTATTTAAATGGTCGATCTCCTCGTGCTGGAGGCGCAGCCTCTCTTCCGTCAACCCGCCTGCATACGCGGCCGCCTTACTGTGATCTGTGATACCCAGGTACTGATATCCGCGCGCGATACATTCCTCGGCTATTTCGCGAATAGTATTCTGCCCATCGCTCCAGGTTGAATGAACATGCAGGACACCGCGCAGGTCGCTCTCCTGCACCAGCATCGGCAGCGTGCCATGTACCGCCGCCTCTATCTCACCCATGTCTTCACGCAGTTCAGGTTCGACATACTCCATGCCCAGCGCCGCGTAAATATCGGCCTCAGTCTTACATGGAACAGGCTCCAGGTTCGGCTCTTTCCCCTTAAAAAGTCCATAATCGTTAATCGTCATGTTCATGCTGAGCGCGCGCCGCCGCAGCGGAATATGGTGCTCTTTGGAACCTGTAAAGTGGTGCAGCGTAGCAGGAAACTGGCTATCTTTGACCACGCGCAAGTCCATCGCGATGCCAGTGCCCAGCACAACGCTTGATTTTGTCTCGCCTTTCCCCGTGATAGCCTCGACGGATGGCTGCCTGGTGAAAAAGTCCATGATCCTGTTCCTGGCTTTTTCATCGGCATCATCGGCAACGCTCGCCACCATATCGATATCTCCTATCGTTTCACGGCGCCGGCGCAGACTCCCCGCCACCTGTAAACGCACGATCTCCGGCAGCTCCGCTAGCGCGCTGCGGATGCGCTCAGCCTCCTCCTCTGCCACCGGATACAGGAAGCGGTCAGCATGTTGCGCCAGAAAAGCGAGGCCCTGCATGATGTTATCCTGCGTCTTTTTACCAAAACCCGGCAGGTGTGCTATCTTATCCTCGCGGCAAGCCTGCTCCAATTCGGCAATACTATTAATATGCAACTTGTCGTAGATAACATTGATTTTTTTAGGTCCGACTCCCGGGATGCGCAGCATCTGCAACTTGATCTGAGGTGTGCTGGCACGCAGTTCGTCATAGAAGGCCAGGTGCCCCGTATTCACCAATTCTTCGATACGCTTGATAATAGTTGATCCCAGTCCAGGCGTCCCCTTCAGCTTGCCGGTACGGACAAGTTGCTCGATATCACCATCAAGCGCATTGATAGCGCGCGCGGCATTTTCGTAGGCGCGCCCCTCGAACGGATTGCTGTCCTCCTTCAAGGCCAGCAGTACCGCGACCTCTTCAAAAATAGCGGCAATCTGATTCTTATCCATTCAACCAATCAATCCTTGTTCTGACGCTATATTAACTGATACGCATATCAAAAAATTCGGGCGGGTGCGAGGTCACTTCAAAGGGATCGCGTCCCTTCAGATCGCGGTTGAGGTACCTCTTACAATCGAAATGCACCAGGAGCCAGCAGTACATCTCCGTCGTCACAAACACCGCGTCCCACGGCTTCTCCGTCCCCATATCCAATTGCTTATTACACACAAAGCAGCAGCCCAGCCCGGCTGCAACCGCTTGCTCGAACCACTCGTAGACAAACTGGTGAAAATCGTCTATGTTCATCATATCCAGGCAGGACTCTGGATAGCCGAATAGCACCGGGTCTGGACATTCCCGGAAGTCTTCATGCGCGCGGCTCAATGCAATGATCGGTGCCTTCACCGACACCTTGATCTCATCATACTCCGGCTCTTCCGCCGCTGTAACCACATCGTGCAGCAGCAAGCCTTCACGTGCAAACCAGCTTAACAGTTCGTTTCTCATATATTTGTTCTAAATCACAGATCTCAGATACCACTGTATCACTGATATCGGTCGACCGCAAGGGCCGCCCAGCTTACCTTTTTGCCCTCTCCCACAACTCACCCCACTCCTCGTCACCGTACGAAGCGATTGTACGCTCCTCCTGGCGGATAATCTCCTCCACCTTTTGGAAACGCTGGCGAAACTTGCGATTAGCTCTGCGCAGCGCCTCCTCCGCGTCAATATCGAGCCAGAGCGCCGCCTTCGCCACCATAAAAAGAATATCCCCCATCTCTTCGCGCCGGTGTTCTGGCGAGGTAGCCTCTTGTAGCTCCCGTATCTCCTCCTGCACCTTCTTCAGCAGATCTTCCACACTGCTAAACTCGAAGCCAATACGGGCGGCGCGCTTCTGGTACTCCTGCGCCACAATCAGCGCGGGAGCCGCCAGTGGCACCCCGTCCAGCACGCTCTCCTCCTTCACATCCCTTCCCGCCGCAATGCGCTCCTGTTTCTTGATCTCCTGCCAGTTCACCAGTACCTGCTCAGCCCCGCTCACCTCGGTCCCGCCAAAAACATGGGGATGGCGGCGAATCAACTTGGCGTTCACATGCTCGAAAACATCGCTGATCGCGAACTCGCCCTCCTGCCGCGCAATCTCGGAGTGCAGGTACACCTGCAACAACAGGTCACCCAATTCGTCCGCCAACTTCTCCATATCGTTCTCTTCCAGCGCCTCCACCACCTCGTAGGTCTCCTCGATGACATAGCGGGTCAACGATTGGTGCGTCTGTTTGCGATCCCATGGACAGCCATCCGGCTCCCGCCGCAAACGCATAGTAATGTAGCGCAGCGTCTCCGGCAAGCGCAGTGCCGTCAACTCATCGACTGGCGGCACATACAGCGTGCTGAGGTGATTGGCAAGGCTGGTGCCGCGATCAAGTTCGTACAGTGGCAGCGTAACCACCGTCTCATCATCGCCTACGCCAGCAGCCCTCACCAGCTTCACCGGCCACTCGTCGGGATAAACCTCGCTCAAAACCAGCTTGACCGCGCTCGCCAGTCGCCGGTTATAAACCTGCCCCACCAGCAACGGCAGCGTCGGAATGATCTTCCCTGCAACCTCGTCATCACCGAGAGCCGCCAGCGTCGTCGCGTCGAACAGTTGCGTCCCTGCCTCCAGCGGGTCCAGTTCCAACACCGTACAAACAGGCTCCAGGAAAGAGACCCCTGCCACGATACTGGTGCTCAAGCCCCGCTCTCGCGCCAGCGTTAGCACCCGCTGCACCGAAGCTTCCCCAATCAATGGATGGCCGGGCACAGCGTAAATCACCAGCTGCGCCTCCGCCAGCGTACAAACCTCCTCCGCGATCTGCTGGTACAACGTCTCCCAGTTCTGCGATTCATCATAGTAATGATCAAACGACTCGCAGCGCAGTTCCGTAATCTCCGCCCTCAATCGTTCAACAGTTGGATGTATCAACGTGCGAAAGTACACCGTCTGCCCCGCAGCTGCCGCCTGCGCCACTACCGCATACGCCTGGAGCGTCAAATCATGCCACTCTCCCGGCCCCAACCCCACAATAGTTATAGATGCTGCCATATTAGTATTCAGTCCTCTCAACTCGCATAGTGCTTTCACCTAGTGTAGCGGCACAACCAAAACGTGTCAAATTGCCAAAATAAAAAAGCATTGTCTTACAACAAACTTCGTGTTATGCTTCTAGTAACACATTAATTGTTGCTATTCCTCAACTCGAGCAACAAAGGGAGGTCATCAATGGTAACAAGAGAATCACAATTACCCCTCTGCCCTGTATGCCACAAGGCAGATAAAGTAAAGAAACTGGAAGCAGCATACAACGAAGGCCTTGAGCGTTTCGCTCCCCCACCTATGCCCGGCAAAACAGTATCCGTGGTGCGCTACATGGTATCCAGCATGATACTTGTCGGCCTCTTCATCTTTTTAATATTGGTTTTGGTGGGCTCGGAATCATTTGGCCAGGGATTTAGCTTTGTAGAACTGGTGCTCGTTTTAGGTGCAACCGCCAGCATCATCGCCGCCCTCGTCCTCTCCTACATCGCCTTCACCAAAGTAGTTCGCGGTGACCAGGAGGCCTCCAAACATTACGCTGACTGGGATCTCGCCATGGAACGCTATGGACGTCTACGCTATTGCTCCCGCGACAATGTTGTCTTCGATCCCCAAACTCAGAGAACAGTCTCCGTAGAGGAACTTGCCTCTCTTATGTCAACAGAGGCCAAGAGCCGGCAGCAAGCCTCCCAACAATCTACATCCCTCGCCCATTAACAAACATCGTATATCCCGAAATTTACCGACAGGCTTGAGAAGCGGCTCCGAAGGGACACTTGCGTCGCCCCGTTTCATACCCGTAGGGGCGGGAGTGGTGTGGTGTGGAGTGGGGACGCTTGCGTCGCCCTGGCGGGAGGGGGAACGCGTGCACAGGAGCAGGACGGGGGCTTTCTCCTTCATAATTTGACCCCTTTGAATAGCCTCATCCGTATTATATATAATGACCATTATCATAGGCAAAGCTTGCCATCCTTGACATTGCTGAGATAAAATCATGTTAAATATATCTATGCAAAAGCGCAACCCAACGAAAGGACATTCAAAAAGTGGAAGCACTACTATGTGAAACCGACATACTCACAAAAATCTATCGAGACGTGGAGCAACGTTTCGCGGGCATCGATGACCTTGCTCATGGATGGGAACACGTAAACAGAGTCTACCAGCTGGCCCTATATATAGCCGAGCAAGAGGGAGCAAACTGTTTCATCGCCGGTACGGCGGCACTCATGCACGATTTGGGACGCACAGTGCCTCAAAGCGACACTGCACATCACGCTGATCTCTCAGCCGACCTTGCCGCCGAGTTACTGAAGACATACCAGGTCCCTGACGATACGCAGGAGGAAATTTTACACGCCATTGTTGCCCACAGTTTCAGTCGCGACATCGAGCCTCGCACATTAGAGGCGTGCGTAGTGCGCGACGCCGACCGGCTCGACGGACTTGGAGCGATAGGTATCACTCGTTGGGCCATCACAGGCACGATCCGTCGCAATGCACAGACCAGGACGTATCACCCCACCGACCCCTTCAATGAGCAACACACGCCCGATGACCACAGCTACATGCTGGATCACTTCTATAGCAAGCTACTCAAACTGAGCGACTCGATGACCACAAATACAGGCCGCCTCCTGTCACAGCGGCGGACCCTCTTCATGCACTCATTCTTAAATGAGCTGCGTAACGAATTAGAGATCTAGGCTTTGCCATCTTTGTCTTTAATCGCTGTCAATTGTTGCGCGTGCATCTGATCGTGAAGCGGCAGTATATTCACCAGCTGATAGAATTTGCGCTGCCCCCAGGTATTATGGCGAAATGGGCGTTCCCAGGACTCAGGAGATAAAGTAGAAAGGTACTCGAAAATCTCTTCACGCCGTGCGGCCATACCACCTAAAACAGCCTCAAGCGAAGCGGGAGGTTCAGACGCGTTCGTCATGCGCGGCGCCTCCTCCTCGGTCGCCACAACCATCGGGTTATCCTCGCTCTGCACCAGTTTCAGCTGTTCCAGGGCGAGTCCATCAGTAATATAAAGGTGATTGGCCAGTTCAATTGGGGACCACTCTCCATCGGCCGGGCGTTTTTTCAGTTCACTCTTATTAATTTTTGCCAGTTGTCCCAAAAACTCTATGCGCGCCGCAACCATCTTGCGCCGTACTTTTTCATAGGGATTATCAACATTAGTCATCTAACTTCCTCCAGCCTCCAGGGCGACCGCAAGGGTCGCCCCTACTATACACGGGCTTGACAAGGCGATACGTCGTATAGTAGGGGCGACCCTTGCGGTCGCCCTGCCTCGTGTCGCCCTGCCTCGCGTCGCCTCGCGGTCGCCCTGGTTTTCTCTTTATTCTTCAGGCGACACAAGTCGGCTATATAAACGCTCCAATTCATCCTGATTGTTGAAATGCAGTACCAGCGTACCTTTCCCCTTCGTATTGCACCTCAGATCAACCTTGACCATCAAAGAGCTGCGAAAACGCGCCTCCAGATCATCTAACTCCGCTCTCCGGGCGTGAATAGAAGAAGAGGCATGATTCTCCATGTCAGCGCGTTCCACCGCCTTGATTCGTGCCGCCAACTCTTCTGCCTGCCGCACATTCAATTTGAGGGCAATAATCTTGCCCATGGCGGTAATCTGATCCTCCTCGCGTGTGATACCGATTAATGCACGCGCATGCCCCTCGCTAAAATGCTCCTGCTGATTAATAAGGGCATCTCGTACCTTTGGTGTTAACTGCAGCAGGCGAATTGAGTTCGTAATCGTTGAACGATCTCTCCCTACCTCTTTGGCAACCATCTCCTGCGTCAGCCCAAACTCCTGGATCAGTGCCTGGTAGGCAAGCGCCTCCTCGATGGGATTGAGATCGGCGCGCTGGATATTCTCGACCAGCGCAAGCTCCAGCATCTGCAGCGGCGTCACCTCTTTAATGACGACCGGCACCTTGCTCAGGCCCGCCAACCTTGCAGCTCGCCAGCGCCGCTCACCGGCAATAATCTGGAACTGCACAACGTGAGCCGCCTCTTCCTGCTTTACCTCTCTCCGCTCAAGCCATGGATCAACACCCTTCTCCCCTTCGAGCTCCCCATATGAATCCAACCGCGTGACAACCAGCGGCTGCAACAGCCCATGTTCTTTGATCGAATAGCTCAGTTCCAACAATTTGGGATCGTCTTCGCGAAAAATGCGTCGCGGCTGGCGCGGATTGGGAATGATACTATCGATAGCGGCAAATAAAATAGCGTTCTCGTCGATGCGTGAAGGTTGCTGTGCCGGAATCACGTCAGAGGCTCCCGGCATCAAAGCATCAAGACCACGTCCCAGCCCAAATTTGTGTTTAGCCACGAGCCATAACCTCCTCTGCTAGCGCCCGGTACGCCAGTGCTCCAGGAGAAGTTGGATCATAATCAATTATCGCCTGCCCAAAACTGGGAGCTTCACTTAAACGCACATTGCGATTGATGATCGTTTGAAATGTCTCTTTCGGGAAGTAATTGCGCACCTCCCGCACAATTTCACTGGCCAAGCGCGTGCGTGGATCAAACATCGTCAGGATCGCTCCCGCGATATAAAGTTCAGGATTGAGCTTGTTCTTGACAATACGAATAGTATCGCTCAACTGGCTCAAACCCTCCAACGCCAGGTATTCACACTGGATAGGAATGAGCACCCCGTCAGCAGCAACAAGGGCATTGACGGTCAGTAGCCCCAGTGAAGGAGGGCAATCTATGAGGATATAGTCACACCGGTCGCGGATAGGCATAAGCGCCTGTTTGAGTTTCTGTTCCCGTGCGATTGCCCCCACCAGCTCGATCTCCGCCGCCGCCAGGTCCACTGTACAGGGAGCCACCACCAGTTCACGACGTGGGGTTGGCACAATCACATCAAAAATACTTATCTCCTCGGATTCTTGTACCAGTAAATCGTAGATTGTATGATCTTTGAGATGCTTCGACGCCCCGATACCACTGGTCGTATTGCCCTGCGGGTCAATATCGACGAGCAACACTTTGCGGCCCGCGGCGGCGAGGTAGGTCGCAAGATTGATTGCAGTGGTGGTCTTACCAACTCCCCCCTTCTGATTCGTGATTGCGTATACTCTAGACACAGGCTGCTTCCATACCTTTCATCTAACCTTGCTAACCGCTGCAAGCAGAGGCCATCCACAGGATCCCCTACATTATGGTAAAGACATTGTAACAAATGCACGATAGAGAAGCAACAGGTGAAAAAGCTCCCCTCCACCTCCGCTCACCCCACTAATCTCCCTCGCCCAATACGCAGCGCAAACAACAGCCCGAAAGAAACCGCCAGTAGCACCACAGAAAGCGCAACCGCCGTATCCAGGTCACTTTCAGCGGCAATATACACAGCAATAGGCATCGTCTGCGTCACGCCAGGAAAGTTACCGGCAAACGTAATGGTAGCTCCCAGTTCCCCCAGCGCGCGCGCCCACGCCAAACCAATCCCCGTCAGCAGTGCGGGCCGGATCAGCGGCATAACCACGCGCCGGAACGCGTAAAATGGAGAGGCGCGCAGCGTATAGGCAGCCTGCTCATACCGCCTATCCAACTGCTCGAGCCCGGCCTTCGCCGTATTGATGAAAAAAGGAGAGGAGACAAACATCTGCGCCAGGATCACCGCCGGCGTCGTAAATGGAATCGACAAACCGAGGGGAGTAAGGTAGCGACCAATCAGACCAAAGCGCCCAAAAGTAAGCAACAAAGCCACCCCGGCAACAACGGGAGGAAAGACCGTAGGCAAAGTCACCAGCGTCTCCAACAGGTTATGGCCAGGAAATTGCATGCGCGCCAGCACATATGCTACCGGCAGGCCAAAAAGCACCGTCAAGAGCGTGCTGATACTGGTCGTGTAGATACTCAACTGCAAAGCCTGGAGCGCCTCCGGCTGCTGCATCGCAGCCCACAGCAGCCCCGGCGGCTCATGGAACAGCAGCGCCACCAACGGCACGCTCAGAAAGAGAAAAAAACATCCTGCCAGGACACCAACAAAAATCCTGGCAGGCCAGCGGGACAACAACAAGCTTTTGCTCATAGCAACACACCCTACGGGTTGAAGGCAATAAAATGATATTGCTGCAGCACAGCCTGCCCTTCTGGTGAAAGGATATACTGTACAAACGCTCGAGCGTCGTTGCTGTGCGCCGAGCTTTTCGTGACCGCGATAGGATACTGCGCGATGACATTGAAATTATCAGGAATGTCAATCATCTTTATCTTGTTGCTGACAGCAGCCGTCACATCCGTCACATAGACAAAGCCTGCATCCACCTCACCCAACTGCACCTTGTTTACCACAGCTTTTACGTCGGTTTCCTGCGAAACAAAATTCGCCTTGACTGCGTTCTCATACGCCGGGCCATAATTCGACGACTGCGCCATCTTGGCCAGCACCTGCAAACTGTACTTCCCCGCCGGCACTGCTGGCGCCCCGATATCGATCTTCACACCCTTCCTGGAGAGATCTTTCAAAGTATTGATATTCCCCGGATTGGCCGCGGTCCGCCGAGGCAAAGACATCCGCCGGCGCGCCACTGGCAATCTGTTGCTCAAGTATCTGCGACCCCGCGAAGTTCAGCTTAATCGTAATATTCGGGTGCGCCCGCGTATACTTGGCAGCGATCACGTTAAACGACTCCTTCAGCGACGCGGCCGCAAAAACATTCAATATCGTTACCGCCGGTGCCGTTGTCGCTGTACTTGTCGTGGAGCTCGTGGATCCCCCACAAGCAGCAAGAAATAAGGTACAAAGCAAAATGAAGAGCATCAGTGCATGTCGGAATCGTCTCATATAGACCTCCTCAGATAGTGCATAGATGAATATTCATGTATTGAATATACCATACCTAAATAGGGCTGTACAGACCTTTACTCTGGTGATTCCCCAGAAGTCCGCCAGGCCACGTGAGGCAGGGTGGCTGGACGAATGTGCACCAGAGATCCTTCGCCGCGCTCAGGATGACAAAGCCCCAGGCTGTCATCCTGAGCGCAGCGAAGGATCTCTCCGTCCGTCTCGCTAGACCCAAAGCTCGCGCTCAGAGCCTGCCCTAGAGCGCAGCGAAGGGGTGACACGCATGATCTCCAAATGTCTAGGCTTCATTGATGTTTTCTTATGAGACCTGTTCTTTCATAGACATCGCGGACTGGTAATTGGATGCCAGGGCTTTCTAGTGGTGCCTCATCTTCCAGTTTGTAGGTGGAGAATGTCCATCTGCTCTTTTCACGGTGATAGACTTCTAGAAGGATGCCGGTTAAGTTTGCTGTGATGGTCGAGTGATCGGCGCTTCCTCCTGCCAGCATCCTTAATTCACCATCTAAATATTCGTAGCGTGCGCTTTGGCTGTTTTGATTGATGATATGGTAGTCTTCTATAGTGATGTTTGGGTATTCGCGTTGTGCCATTGTGCCTCTCCTTACTGTCGTATATGATACCATACTTTTACCTGGATATTTGTGTTGTTTGAATCAATTCCGTGGCTCATGTCCACTTTTGGTGAAAAGATGAATTGATGAGTTATTTCGACTGGTTAACAAGCACGAAGCTTGAGGCAGATCAAACCGATAAGCTCATCTATCACCAAAAGTGGACATGAGCCATATCTTTTCCAAAATTGGCTTGTAGAGCCATCTTAAGAGAGGAAGTCCTTTAGCCACATGAAAGATCTCTCAACCAGATTTGCACGCCTCTCCATCGGATTGTCCTTCTACAGTTTTGCTCTTGTTGGCTTGAGCGTCGGTGTAGGCGGCGTCATTCTCAAAAGTCTGAGCACGTCTT
>WNGJ01002744.1_pt1 | contig 18460 bp, 18 predicted proteins | sample 5400611 | NCBI WGS metagenome assembly WNGJ01 (sample SAMN13153375, study PRJNA577476) | soil metagenome | isolation source: 40 cm soil or saprolite under Garry oak tree replicate 1 | place: USA:California | collected 2016-06-15 | reverse complement strand
GAAGGGCTTGGGCCTGAAGTCGAGGGCGAAATCCGCGAACTCGTTCGCAGGGACCTGCCACAATTGCGCAAGTCGCAATCGGAAGGCGGCGAATTCGGCGTGAGCAGTCTCAATGCGCTCATCCAGCGTGTTTCCGGGACGTCGGTGATGGAGATCGAGAAGCTCATCGCCGAGTTACAGACGCTGCGCGACTACTTGGAGAACGAAGGCCAGCGTGTTCAGCGGGAGATCACCGAATACGCGCACATGAGTCAAGCGGCGACCAAGTCAACGAAGATCATCGCCGAGAACCTGGCCCAGTGGAAACCTATCGCCGAAACCGACCGCGGCGCTCGCGGGTGAGGCCCAATAGCCGCGACGGTTAAGACCACAGTCCAGGAGATGGGAAACGAATGATATCGTTCGTGGCCATCTGCCGCGCTGGCTCGCGCCATCGGCCGTAACTTCAGCTCTTCCAGCTAAGGCCCAAGGCCGGGCGTCCCTCGCTTCCGTTCACCTAGCCGGTGCGCTGGTCGAGCTGAGCCGCGGCTCGGCATGTGGGATAAAGCGAGACAAGATCGCCTAACGTCGTCCAGAAAGGGAGCAGTTATATGACTAGGTTTCTAGCGGCAATAGGAGCTGTTTTCCTACTGACAAATTTCTCGTTGGCTCAGTCCGCCCCAAGCGCCGCTGAATGTGAACAAATACGACATGCCGTAGCTACTTATGGATATGTCGCGGCCAAGCGGCACGCCCTGGCTAACTACGGTATAGAATCGGTAAAATACGGTGATCGATGTTTGACGGGAAGACACAAAGTGAGAGGAAGATAAATCCGTTCGCCGCATTGCAGAGGCGGCGTCAGGGGGGCTACGAACCGTCGACACGTTCCCGTCCGCGGAAAATGCCGCGCATCCTTGCTCGCTCAGCACATATTAAAGACGAGATCGTCGGCGGCGATGACCGATGCCGAGCGCGTTGCTCGATCCAGGTCGCCAGCTCGCCGAAGGCGGTACCGGCGCAAAGGTCACGAGACGGATGTCTCCGCCGTCGGCCTGCCGCAGGTACGCGCTCGCGATATTGGTTGTTTTTCGTAATTCGCGGGGCTTTTGTTCCGCCGGCCGAGACGCGATAGGATGCGCCCTTGCTTGCCTTTACTCAGGCCGGCAGACAACCGAGCGGTAGCCGGGTTAGCTTGCCAACGATGTGGAAATGCGACCCCGATCATAGGCGTGAGGCGGCAACAGCGATGGTTACGCCAAGCCCTAGGACCTCAGCATCTGCGTCATCGATGGCGGGCTAAGGCGGCAGTTCCTGTTGCGATGCAAGATCAAAGTTATCCACAAGTGTCGGATATCGAACAGACGGACACGTCATATTTTGGAATCTTCGTTCGTTTAACGTCAGTGCCATGGCCGTTCGGGAAAGCCCATCTTCAGGCGCCGCGAAGCGTCCGAGTTGCGAGGCTTGTGGAGAGGCCATGAGCCTAGCCAGGATTGAGCCGTATACAATCGGGGAGGCGTGGTATGAGGATTGGATGTTTGAATGTCACTGCGGAAGGGTTGTGAAGAAAACAAAAAAACTAATCAAATGATTTTTGCGGTCGAGTGGCCGTTTCGTAGATCACATCTGTTTCGGCATTCTTGGCAGCTTGGTCAGCGAGGTTACTCCACGACTGAGCCATGGCGACTAGCAGTGCCTTGTTGCCAGGGCCATTCATCTCCTTCGCTAGTTCAAAGCATTCCCTAGCATGTTGGCGGTATTGGTTTTCGTTACTCACCGGAGATATCCCCTCTTCCAACGCATCAGCACAGTGGTATCGGAAGGTTCGATTGCCGCTCGCGATGACAATATACGGTTTACCGGGGGCGAGCTCTGTGATGTCGGTCACACCAAGGAACCAGCCTGCAGATTGGAAGTCGTAGGGCTGCGCTACATCTGGTGGGTTTGGAAAAATGCAGGTGACCACCGCGGCTTTGCTGATTGCGGATGTGGTGCGAAGTTAAACTGCGACCCGTTCTCTGTGCAAAATGAATTGACCAACGACGTTTGCATTTCCATCGTGTACCGCACCTTGCAACTGGCCTTCGCTGATGCATTTTGCGACATCGTCAAGAATGTGCATGACCTTCATTTCAATATCGGCTGGTTCATTTTCGGGGGATAGGCTGGTGGTGCTGAACTTGAGACTGAACATTCGCTGCTTCTCCATGGGTTCTCGGTCAAGCCCCCACGATGCGTCATGGGCGCAGGCATCGCAGCGTCGCCAACGCCACGCCGAACCCCGCCAGAAGCGCGAAGTTCAACCGCAGCGCTGATCAGCACTGAACGCCCTACGACGTCGGTAGCGGCGCAGGCGACTTCCGCAGCGTCATCGTTGCCGTCTGCAATCTCAACAGCCATATTCATGCGATGCGTTCGGCAAGGCGGCGATCGCAAGCCGTCACAGCATCGTTGAACTGTTCCTGGATGTCGTCGTTCTGCACGGTTTGCCCCCTGTGCTTGACGGGCTTGTGTGGGTGCCCGTCTTTTTTTCACCATAGGGCAGCGGGGGCGAGGAGTCAAACCTCGGCGGGGACTTTGCCGGCCAGGCTACTGCCGATTGCAAGGAGGCGCTAACCGACTGCGTTGGGTTGGCGCCTTAGGTCAAATCGGAGGGATGCACAGCATGAGCTCAACGTGCATCCGCATCATAGTCTGTTTAGCACCCGGATGGTCGCCTTGACGCGCCTCGTTCTCGTTTTCTGCGCGCCGTTGCGCGGCTGCCACAAAAGTGAAGGCGCCCCACACCACAGGTTTCGCACACCCATTGCGATGGGCATGGACATCATAACCTGTCCGGTGCGCGGATCGCCCGCCGGGAAGCCCAGCTTGCGCGTTTTTGCACACCACGTTGCGCGGCAGTCACACACGCACCGAAAGCGCGGCACTGATGGGACCGAGAGCGTGGCATGTCCGCCGAGGATTGCCAAGTTATTGCGTCGTCTGGATCGCCAGGGCGTTCAGTCCGAACGTAGATGATTTTCGCTCTGTCGGCTGTGGTCTTGACAGGGCTCCTACGCCATCTGGGGCGATCGAATAGACCCGGTTGAGACCCAGCCCCAGAAAGCCAAGCCCGTCGCCCCGGTCTGGGGGCGCTTGCTGCTGTGCTCAGGCATCGCTTTCCTGTTCGGATTCCAAAAGCTCTAAAAACTCGCGGAGTGCGATTTTGCCAGCCGCAAGAGCGACCTCCTGCGACTTAAACGGACCATCCCGCATCCGGACCGAGAGCGGTTCGCCCTGGCAGCAAATCTCCCATTCCCATATGCCGTTACCGTACTCCGTAACGACGATATGAAGTTCATCTCGCAGCAGGGTAGCCATGCTCAGCAATATGGGCCCTGACCGTCCCGCTGGAAGGGAAAAGCGAAGACCCCGGCTATTTGTGGCGCAAGCAGCCGGGGTCTCGAAGGCGGCATGGGGGCATGAGGGAGATCGGAAGTGCCGCCTAGCCTACGAGCAATTCCTCGGTAGCCGCAGAGTTCCCCCGCCTGATGCGCCGGCTTTCCCGCTTGACTCGGCTGCCTGCTTCGCCCGATTTCCGGCCCATGCAGCCGATCATCCCCATTCGCCGCAAGGACCCGTTCGATGACCCGGCTTGGCTGTTCGAGCTGAAGCTCGACGGCTTCCGGGGCCTGGCCGACACCGTCAACGGCCGGATGCTGTCGAAGAACGGCAACCGGCTGAGGCGGATCCAACGCCTGCTCGACGCCCTGCCTCCCGGAAACGTCTTCGAGTCACGAGACGACTCCGCGATGGGGGAGCATCGACATACCGCGGCCGGCCCTCCGGAGCGGTATCGCTTAACGGATCGGCATGGGTCTCAATGCGCCCGCAAAATGAGCTTCCTGAGTCCCTCCGTTCGTAACTGGCGCAGCCTGAAGGGAACAACTGTCCTACAGATCGCGTTGTGAGCTCGACTGGCGATGGGACGCTGCCTCCCACGCTGATCCTCAAAACAAAACGGACATATCGACGGCCATCGAAGAGGCGCGCCATGTTGCAGGCGCCCATCGAATTACCTACCACACGTGATCGTGGTGGGAAACGAGAAGGGAGGCTCGGGGAAAACCACGGTCGCGATGCATATCGCGATCGCGTTGATGAAAGCCGGCCAGCGCGTGGCCACGATCGATCTCGACAGCCGGCAAAAGAGCCTCACTCACTACCTTGAGAACCGCCGTGCCTGGGCCGAGCGGACCCATATCGATCTCGAGCTGGCGGTCCATTTCAGCGTCGCTCGCGTCGAAGGCGCCAAGTTTCACGAAAACGAAGCTGCCGAGTTCGCCGATTTCGACAAAGTGATTACTGCAGTGCAGCATTGCCATTTCCTGGTGATCGATACGCCGCCCCACGACAGTTACCTGATGCGGCTTGCCCATTCGATCGCAGACACGCTGGTAAGCCCGCTCAACGATAGTTTCCTCGACCTCGACGTGCTCGCGATGGTCGACCCGGTGACCTTCGCGGTGACCGAAGTCAGTCACTATGCGGAGATAGTGCGCGAAGCGCGGCGCCGGGGCCCGCGGTCCCTTCGCCTGACCAGCAGCAGCTCGACGCGATGGCGCGCGATATCGCTAGGCTGCAGGCGGCCGAGAAGGACATCCGTCACAAGATCGCAGTGCCGCCGCCGCAACCGACTGCTGCGTTGCGCAAGCCCGTGCCCGCGCCGCCGGAGCAAGCCACGCCGCAGGTTTCAGCCGCTCCGCCCCCGCCCGCGCTGCCAACGCAGTTGCGGCCGCCGGAGCCGATGCGCTGACGTGCGATCCTGTTCAACACTTTTGACCAGCGCTCTTGCCTTGTTGATGCTATCTGGCTGTTTGTTTATTCCCATTCCTATCGGAATGGTTTATTCCCCGACCACTTATCAAAAACCAGAGGGTTCCGTGACGTCACGGGAGGAAGCCATGACGACTTCTCCAACCCCCTTGCCGTCAACTCCTGACAACAAGCTCGCAGCAAAAAAGGAACATCAGGAGAGTGCCAAGAAAAGGCAAGAGCGGGTTGAGTGTAAGGAGCAGGCCCAGAAGCTTCTCTCTGATGCAGACAGGCGAACCTACACGAAAGAGTGCATGTCCAAGGAGTATTAAGCGACGGATGAAAGAAGCCCAACGCGGTCGCCTACAGCGGGAGGCACTGACCAGGTGAGTCGAATGAGGCGGCGAACATTCCTCGGCCTTCCGATGTTGGCCGTAGCTGCGCGGCCAATCATTACGCTCAACCGGGGGCCGCGCTGCCGCCGCCTGGATGCCGAAGTAATCCGATGATCTTACCATTCGGTGATCTGTAGCATGCTCAACAATGCTCAGCAGAGCGGGCATTCGAAATGGCAATTGAGCAGGATTTTCCGACCAATCGCACTGCCTTGATCCGTTCTTTGTTTCCGAGCGGTGTCCCGCAGCTTTGGGTACCGACGCTGGTGTTCTATGACGAGGCGGGTAGGATTGATCGCGAACGCCAATTCGCGCACTTGGCGTTTATGGCACCTTACCTGAAGGGATATCTCGTACCTGGCTCGGCCGGTGAATGCTCAACCTTGCGCCGACCTGATGGGTTGGCCTACTATCTCGGTATACAACGTCGTGAGCGCGGACGACTGGTTTCGGAACGGAAGTCCCGGCCGAAACAATTTTCGATAATATGTGACCCAGTTCACAAAAATATCAGGTGGAATTGAGCCATTAAAATTGTTCCAAGCCAAGCGCGGGCGGTGAGCCGGCGATATGAGCCGGAAGTCATGCCGGAGTCTGAGGCTGGCGTTCCGTCGTTGCAAGCGCGTTCACCGCGCCTGGCCAGTTGCAGGAGGGTACCACCATGGCAAACGACGCTTCGACTGCGGGCCTTTCGCTATTATTGCGATCCAATGATCATCCGCGGTCGCCGCAGATCTCTTACGGCGAGTTGTTCAAGCAGTTCAAGGCTGATGTCTATGGCAAGGAAGTTCAGAGTGCGGCGACGTATTCCTATATGTGGATGGCCGATCAAATGGGCCATGTCTGCGTCGGCATCCTGGTCAATCGGATTACGACGTTCGGCGCGCGGCACCTGTGGCAGTTTTTCGGCTGGCACAGCTTCGCCGAGATTGCAGGCTTGATCGCCGCGATCGCAATCGTCGCTGTCTGGGAGGCCTCAACCTTCTTCAGCTCCGAACAGAGTGCCAAAGGACTTTTTCCGCTCGGCCGCGAGTTGCTGAGAGACAACGCGATCATTGCAACCCTGTATATGGCGCTGGGCGGTGTCGTCGGATTTGGATTTCACATCGGGCTTCCCTGGAGCGACGTTGTCGTCATCATCGCCTGCACGATTATAGCCATTTGGCTCGCTCCCAGATGGTTGCGGCAGAAAATCATATGGCAGAAGGCTGCGCTTCCTTACTTGTCCCGGCTTGCAGACGTGGAACCGACCATGGGCCAGGAAGCTGCGAAAATGTTGCAGGAACTGCTCGACAACGGAGCGCCACCGAAGGTCAAACCTGCTCAAGTCATTATTGGCGGCCCGGTCGGGTCGGGACGCACTCAGCTCGCGACCGGCATCGGCACGGAATTCGCGTTCAGGAACGTGAAGACGCGCTACATCAGCATCCAGTCGCTGCTGGAATTCGCATCGGCAGCGCAGCCGCCCGACTTCCCCGACGATTCCGGCCCGGTGAATGTCAACTATTGGCCGTGGAGCGAGTCTCAGGTCATCATCATCGACGATGTCGGACCGCTGATCGCTCCGCAGCGTGATCAACATGAAGATGTCCTGGATCACTTTCGCGGAATTCTCAACGACGAACTCAAGTCTGTCGCACCGGTCCTCGCGAACTGCCACACGGTTTGGGTCATCGGCGATCTTTGCCCGCCCGGCAAGACGCAGCTGGCTGGTGAGGTTCTCAACAAATTCGCAGCCGCAGTATCGGATTACGTCGAGGGCAAGGAAAAGCCGCTGGTGATAGAACTGCGGGCAAAATCCGCGGCCAAGACGGCGGCGGGCGACAGTGAAAGGCTCGGGCCCGAGGCGGCCGCGCGCTACGTCCCCACGTCCCGCTCAAACGGCGACGATGCGATGGCGCAGATATCCAAGGCGCTTGGCAGCGGGGCCGGTAGGTGAAGGGACCGGCCTATTTTCGCGGGGCTGGTCCTGGCCTGTCAGCGCGGTAAAGCCTGGGATTGGTGCGCTTCCGCGACCATCCGGCGGACGGTTTGCTCCAGCCCTTTGGCGAGCTCCTTGCGGTCAGAGCTCATGTCGGCCGGCATGGGTTCTCCCCGCGCCAGTGCGACGTCAATCTGGCGCAGGCCGGCGTGCAACAGGTGCGGAAAGAACGGAATTTCATCTTCAAGCGCCCAGACCGCCGATCGTCGATTCGGCCCGACATAGGTGACTGAAACGGGCTGGACGAATATTGCCGACTAGGCGCTCCTCCCGTCGCAACGCCTCGTGCACGGCGCCAATCAGCGCGGATCGAAACGGGACGACGTCCATGACCTCGCCTGCAAGGAGCTCGTCAGCGATGCGATCGATGGTTTGATAGACTTGATGCCTTCGATGCCGGTTCACGAATATCGAGCGTTGAAGCTGCGCGAGCCAACCGAACAATGGCCAGCTTGCAACTTCCTGCGCTTGGCAACAAAGACGACGGGCAAAAATGAAGAGATGACGATGATATCCAGCCACGAGGTATGGTTCGCCACCACGCACAAGGCCCGACATGACGACGGAGAGCCTTTCACGGCAATCTTCAATCCCAGCAATCCTCGCATGATGCGATGATAGGCTTTGGGGATCAGTCGTTGACCTCTCCGGGAGCGCAGAAGAAAGGACGCAGCCAACCACGGATACAAAGCGAAGGTTACGACAAAAATCCCGCTCATCACATAGGCCACGCGGAGCAGGTAGAACGCTCCACGAATTGGTCGAAATGTCATGTTGGAATCGCTACCCCGCGCGCGGGCTTCGCATGACGCACTTGACCTTGCGTTTCTTCCGCAAGTCTGACCGTTCCAAGATCAGGGGTGGGTGCCATATCCGGCCCGGCCTCAAGCCCTCATCAAATCCGCGTGTGTGTCCATTACGTGAGCCACTCTTTGAGCGAGATCATCGACGTACGATAGCTGCTTTAACCTCGCTTCAGCTTCAGCGTCATGATGATTGGGGCCAAGCAGCTGCTTCAGGCTAACCAAGCAGCGACGCTCCAGGACTGGAAAGGCCAGGGTTTGAGCGCATGCGACGGCGCGCCGGAGCGTTTCTTCCGCAGCGATTGGTCCCTTGGTCTCTTTCAAAATCAGCGCTTCTATCCTGCGAAGTTCGGGTTCAAGCCAGAGGAAGCTGCTGGCAGCGATCAAATCCACTGCCCTCGCGCAGGCGGCTTCCGCGGCCGGAAGATTTCCCTGTTGCCGTCGGACGTCCGCCAACAGTCCCAGAAATCCTGAAAGCGCCAGGCGAAACTCAATCGAATCGAGAATTTGAACCCCACGCTCAATGCGCTCCGCGGCTTTTTCGAGTTGACCCTGCTGAGCCAGTCCCCAGCCCAGGAGCCCATTCCCATGTCCACTGAAGGCGGTCAGTCGATGCTGTTCGGACAAAGCCAACAGCCGTTTGGCTTCGTATATGAGATTTTCGCTCGCATCGCACAGCCCGAATACCCAACCTCCGACATAGGACAACGGGATCGCCGTCGAATGGGGGTGGCGAAGCATATCTGCCGACCGCAACACGTCGGCGCCAACTTCCAGCGCGCGGTCGATGTCGCCGAGGCAAAACAACACCAGGCTCAGCGAGGATTTGGTGTGGACTTCGGTGTTCTGTCCAAACTGATGCGTCGTGACGGCATCGCGCTCAGGCAAGTACAATTCCAGCGAACGCTCAAATTGTTCTTTCGCTTCGACCGCCTTGCCTTGTCCGAACAAGACCGTACCGAGCATGCGGTGCCCGATCACCCGGCCCGATTCGCTCTTCGCGCGTTCGGCCAGCGACAGAAACAGCTGGGCGAGCGAAAAGGCTTCTTGAACCTGTCCATGGCAATTGGTGTACGTGAACTGGCCAAACGCGAAGGGCAGAACAAGCGGCGTCGGCTCACCCGTTCGGCAGAGTTCGAGTCCCCTTTGACAGCATTCCGACACCCGTATCGAGGTCGCGCCTTCGGCGGAGATGATCGACCCCATGAGGGCGGCCTGAAGTTTGAGCTCGAGCTGCCGGCGCACAGCCGGGTCCGGAATCTTGTCCACGAGTGCGAGCCCGCTTCGAAGGTGTTCGATTGCTTCGACGTGTGCGGATCGTTCGGCCGCATGGACACCTGCGCGTAACCACGCTTCGATTGCCTCCCGAAACTCACCTGCTTCCGTGAGGTGATAGGCTATCACTTCCAACGGGATCTGCTCACCGGCTTTGCGCAGCACGGCGACCACGCCAAGGTGAGTTGCCCTGCGCTCTACCTGCAGCATGGATTCGTAGGCGATCCGTTGCAGCAAGGCGTGCCGAAACTCATATTGAATCTCGGCGCCGTACCGGCGGGGAAGCAGAATCTCCGCTTCGACCAGGGCCTGGAGCGGATCTGCGACCTCTAGCGGCTGCTGTTGCAATAACGCGGCAAGGAAGGCTGGGGCGAACGAGCGCCCGATACAGGCGGCGGCCTGAACAATCCGGCGTGCACCGGGACGGCGATCAAGACGCCCCGACATCTTCTCGGCGAGCAGCAGCGGCACGCCAGCCGGCTTTGAACTCAGGTCGGGCGCCCGGCGATGTTCCTCGATCAGGGAGATCATGAACTGTTCGAGAAAGAGCGGCACGCCTTCGGCTGCTTCAACGCCGCGTCTAAGCAGAGCATCGGGCAGCTCCAGGGCGCCCGGCATTGACCTGGCGATCTGGAGCGCCTCCGAGTCCGAAAGTTGCGTAAGCTCGACCGTCTCATCGACATGAGGTAGCGCTACCGACTTGGGAAAGGACCGTCGCGTCACAACCACCAAAAGCGGTACGGCGGACAGCGCGGCGACGATTTCCTGCAATAGTTCGGCAGAAGACGCGTCAAGCCAATGCGCATCTTCTACCCAAAGAAGCGTAGGCTGGGCGCTTGCCGCTTGTCGCATGACCCTGACGACAAACTCGTACTGCTTTCTTTTGAGCAGAAGAGGCGTCGGCGCGACCGGTTCGGCCGCTCGCATCGATTCAACACCCAGCAGACTAGCGATGATCTGATTATTCTCAGAGGTGTTCAGCGCCAGTTCGTCGAGAAAGGTCGATATTTTCTGTATTCGTGCATGAACGTCGTCCTCGGGTGTCAACCCGATGCGGGCCCAGAGATAACTGGCCAGCGGATAGAGCGGCGTGTTCGAAAAAAGCTCCTGGCAATTCGCCTGGATAATTGTGGTCTCGGCGAGCTCGGGCTGGCTGCAAAGCTCTCGCACAACGCGCGTCTTGCCGATGCCGGCGTCGCCGATAATAACGACGGTTTGACAGCGACCCTCATGCCGCGCTATCCGCCATCGATGAAGGATGCGCTCGACGCTAGGTTGGCGCCCCACGATCGGTGTCACGCCGAATCCCAGCGAGCCAGCGGCACTGGCGCTCGTTTGAATGGGCGCGATCACCTTGTAGATTTCGATTTTGCGCGAAAGACCTTTGATCGCCCGAGGACCCAGGTTTTCGAATACGAACCGGTCTTCGATAAGCCTTGCGGTCTCCTGGCTGACAACCGCGCTGCCCGGGGGCGCCTCAGCCTGGAGGCGCGCTGCAAGATTGACGGCTTCTCCGATCGCGCTGAACTCGGCAACGCCACCGCTCAACAATTCCGGCCCGATCAGCACCGGACCGCTATTGATCCCGATCCTGGCCGTAAGCCGGAAATCCGAGCCATCCCTGACGTTGGTATCAAGATTTTGCAGGCGATGGAGAAATTCCAGCGCCGACCGCACGGCGCGCTCGGCGTCGTTTTCATGCGCAACGGGATAGCCGAAGTAAACGACAACGCCATCGCCCTGAAACTGGGATACGAATCCACCGAACCGCTCCATGACCGTCAAAGCGAGGTTCTGATAGCGGCGCTGGAGCAATCGAAGATCTTCAGGATCAAGCTGCTCCGACAGGGCTGTATAGCCAACCAGATCGATAAAGATGCTGGTGAGGTAGCGTCGTTCGGCAGTCAACGACGCCGGCATGGTCCCGTTTGCCATGAAGATGGGCCTCTCAGGCCGTACTTACTCTTAGACTTGCGAAAATCCCTGCAACGCGGCGTTTACTTTCAGGATTGCCACGATTGCGATTGTTGCATACCATATTTCAACTGACCATGGTAGCCCGCGGTTTCGTCACGTGGGCAACGCTGCAGTGGAGATGTGATGAGCCTGGAGCCTTCATTTCGGCCACGTGGTGCGCGATCACCCAAACTAAAAGCCTTGGTGGTTTGCGCCCATCTTCGGCCCGGCCGGGACAAGCGCCGCACAACCTACCTGATGCAGCCGATCTCCGGACTGCACGTTGCATCGCTCATCGACCAAACGGTCTTCGATGTTCGCCTCCATCATGAGGACTGGCACGGTCCACTTGAAGTTGCGGACTGCAAAGGATACGACCTCGTTTTCCTCTCGGGGCTTCAGGTCGATTTCGACCGGTTGCGCCAGCTGTCATTTTACTTCCGCCGAAGCGGCGCCGTCGTGGTCGCAGGCGGCAGCATCTGCACGAGCTTTCCGGAATTTGCGTCGCAATTTTTCGATGCTGTATGTGCCGGTGGCGTGGACAGCGTTCCCGTCGTCGTCGCGGATTTCGTGAAGGGCTCACTCAAGCCGATCTATCGATCGCCAATTGCCGCTATTTCTTCCTACGCACTCGACTACAGCCTTTTCACCAGAAGCCGGATCAGTCCCGTCGTTCACCTGATCGAGACAACGCGGGGATGCAGCTTCAAATGCTCATTCTGTGTGATCCCGACCGAGGTCGGGGGTCATGCGAGCTACGACTTTCACCAGCTCGCGGAAACGGTGCACAACGCGATTTCGACCAGCCCGCGACTAAGTTTCCGTCGACTCTATCCGATCTTCATGCTGCTGGACAATAATTTTTCCGACGATCGCGAGCATATGCTGCGCGTGTGCGCGTTTCTGAAATCGAACCGGCGGGTGCGTGGCTGGGTGGCGCTGGTCACACAAAACGTGCTGCACGACCGCGAATTGATAAAACATCTGGCCGCTTCAAAATGCTTGGGCCTGTTTGCCGGACTGGAATCTTTCGATGTGGAACTGTTGCGGCGATATCGAAAGACGCAAAACTTGAGCAAACGCTACAAGGTCATCGACGATATTGCCTATGCGGAGAGCCAAGGCATTTCCATCACCTACGGTTATCTCTACGATCCGCGTCATCAGCAGGCTTCGGACATGGAGCGGCAGATTCGTGCGATCGCCGAAAACCCGCTGATCCCAATGCCGGTTTACATGAGCGTCGTTGCGCCGCTTGCGGGCACCGAGAGCTTTTGGGACGACCTGAACTCGGGGCGGCTCGCGCCAAATTTGCGTCTGCGGGATCTCGACGGCGAGACCATCGCGTATTCGCAATTGGCCGACCGTGCAGACGCGATCGTCACGTTCGTCGAGAAGATCTTCCGCCGTCCGTGGACCGTGGTTGGCCGCGTCGGCATCATCCTCAAGACACTTCGTCGTCTTGTCAGGAGTGGGACGCTGAATCCCATTCGCTGGTATTTCATGTCGGCGGCGAATTTGCATTGCTTCGTCTGGTCGCGCGGAACGCCGTCACAGCCTCGATCGTATCTCGCCGGAAGCGACACCCTCGATCCGCAATATTTCGAACGCCCCGACGACCTCAGCGATCGGGACCGCGCCGCCTATTTCGATCCGATCTATCTGACCGATGCCGGCGGCGGACCGTCGGATTGGCTGAAGCCCTATCTGTCGCGGCGCACAAACCAAAATGTTCGCCGCAGTGGCCCGAATCCAGGTCCGGTGCAGGAGGTCGCGGCGTCATGATCACATACGACACAACGCGCGAAAGCGAACAGCTTCGATATCTCAAAGTCGATATCGCAAGCTTTATCCAGCGCTACGAGTCGAAGCCGCTTTCCTCCGGCCGGCGGACGCTTTTTCTGTTTCCCGGCGGGATGGGCAGTCAGTTGCTTCGAGCAACCACCCCCTATCAGGACAATGGCTCGCCGCAGACGTTTCAGTATGACAATTATTGGCTGTCGCCGCTGACATTTCTAGGCGGGGCGCTGTTTTTGGGAATGCACAGGCATGGCAACGGCTTTCGCGATTACGAAGAAAATATTGTCATTCCGTATAGCGTCGTCAATTTTTTGGGCCTCACGCCATACAGCAGGTTCACTCAGTGGTGCGAGCTCAATGACCTCGACTGGTTCATTTTTTCATGGGATTGGCGTCGCCGCCTTGACGACACCGTAAGCTTTTTTTTCAACCAATTCCTTCCGCTGTTCAGAACTACGGTTCAGCAACAGTGCGGCGCTGATCCATTGCAGCAGTTCATCCTGATGGGGCATAGTTTCGGCGGCATGGTGGTCAAGCTGATGCTGCATCAGCAGGATCCGGTGCTCGCGAATATGTCGCAAGCGGTTACCGTAGCTTCACCGTTTTACGGATATGACGGTCAAATTCATCGCTGGTTTGAGGGCGAACCTCTCCTCAATCGGATCGGTCCCTTCGACGTCACGTTGCCGATGATCAGGGTCATCACCTCGCTGCCGGGATGCTATGTTTTGCCCTATCTCGATTACCAGACGTTCCTGACGAACCAGCTCGCCTTGAATAAAGATCCGAACTACCCGCTCAATGACTATCCGAGCAAGGACGCAAATACCGGCCAGCCCGTCGATCCCTTCAACCCGGGACCGAATCGCTATCCGACGGATACCGGGTTCGACCTCACCGAACTCAGCTCCGCCCTGACGACCTACCAGACGATTGCGGCCGCACCGCCTGCGGCGTACGCCAACAAGTTTTTCAATATTCGCGGGATTCAATCGCCGACAGGGAGTACACCGGGCTCGATTACCTGGGGAGCGTTGACGGGACCACTCAATCCGCATGCATCCCCTGTCAGCAGCGGACCGGGTGGTCCCGGAGACGACACCCAGCCGGCGTGGTCGGCGCGGCTGGTGACGCTGGGCGCTAATCAAATAGTCCCGGTCAAAGGCAGTGTGGACCATATGTTCATGATGGAAGAAGACGCAACACAGGCGGCGATTGCCTCGGTACTGTGAAGGAGGAGATTGATGAAGAACAAACCATTGCCTTCGCCTCCGCCCGTTCCGCCGGCGGCGCGAGCACAGGTGGATAAGTTTCTAAAAGGGCTGCAGGAGTTTCGCGCCAAAGGTGACCAGCCGCTCGACGAGGCCGAGGTCAAGAAATATGACGAGGCCGGGGTCAAGGCATATCTCGACAAGATGACTGTCGGCTTGCAGCAAGGCATCGCGCGGCGCATCATGATGGATATCTTGAAGTCTCATGCCTCCAAACGTCGCAAGGAGCCCGAGCCCAAACGAAAGCCGACAAAGAAAAAGCCGACCAAAGCAAAATCAAAGCGAGCATCCAAAAAGAAGCGCTCACCGGTCAAAAAGAAGAAGGCGGGCCGGCGCAGGTGACGCATGGTCAGCGCTAATCCGGCGCTACGCGCTAACCAACGCAAGCATCGGCAAAAGGCCTTTATGACGACCCGGGCTCATCGCGACGAAGTCCAGCGCCTCGCTACCGAGGGCATTGTGCCCATGGACCGCCCTGGTGTCCTCGCGCGCTTTTTCATGGCTGTCGTCCAGCTCGCAGAGCGGCTGAACCTGCGCTACGCTAAATTCGGCAACCCCTATGTCTACGACAACAGGCTATTCCCATGGGTGGCTGGGATTGAAAGCAGCTGGACGGCGATCCGGAGCGAACTCGATCGCGTTCTTGCGCGCAGGGACGAGCTGCCAAACGTCCAGGACATCACTGTGGACGCCAGGGCTATTACGAAAGACGATGGATGGAAGATTTTTCTGCTGGTGGCCTACGGTATCAAGTCCGAGCCCAACATCGCGCTTTGTCCGGAAACCTGGAAGGTCGTCCAGCAGATACCCGGCCTGAAGACGGCGATGTTTTCGGTCTTCCAGCCGGGCAAGCGTTTGCCGCCGCACCGGGGTCCGTACAACGGGGTGCTGCGGCTCCATCTCGGACTCCTGGTGCCCGAACACGACAGCAATCTGGGAATTCGCATCGGGTCCGAAAGGGGAAGCTGGAGCGAGGGAACCGTTCTGATCTTTGACGATGCTTACGAGCACGAGGCCTGGAACGAAACCGGCAAACCCCGCGTGGTCCTGTTCGTTGACTTCGAAAAGCCCCTCAGGTTTCCGGTCAACATCATCAATAGCGTGCTGCTTAGACTGGCGGTGCTGACGCCCTATCTTCGCGAAGGCAACGAAAATCTGCGGCGCTGGGAGCGGCAATTTCATGCATGACGAGATCGCTGTGGTGGCAGATGTTGTCACGCGACCGCGTAGCGTTGCGCATCCGCTCCGAAGTGGCTGATATAGCGGGCATTGATCGCCTTGACCGGCAGGACAATCAGCACATCGGTCGTGCCGAACTGAGGGTCGATCACCGCGCCGTCACCGACGAAGGCGCCGACACGCAGGTAGCCTTTGATCAGCGGCGGCAGTTCAAGCCACGCGGCCCTGATGTCGATCTCGCTTTTCGCCAGCCGGTTCATCTCGACTTGCCGCAATGAATGCGCGGCGGCGCGCCATGACTCCGGCGCGCTCGCGAAGTGGTGGAGAAACGACAGCGGGCGCGCCAAGTGCTCGGTGTCGATGCCTTCGAAGCTTGCGCAGCCAATCATGACGTCGATGCGGTGCTCGCGAACATAGCTCCACACGCCGTGCCACAATATTTCGATCGTGCGCCCGGTTTGGTAAGCGGGCAGCACGCATGAGCGGCCGAGCTCGAGAAACCGCAGGCCCGCATGCCGTCTAAGCAAGCCGGAAATGTCGAATTCGTCCGCGCTATAAAATCCGCCTTTCTTTTCTGCGACTTCCTGCCGAAGCAGACGGTAGGTGCCGATGACCGCTGATCCGCCGACTGCCGATCGCGGCCGAGAGCGGTCTACGACCATCAAGTGATCGCATATGCTGTCGAAATCATCCTTGTCGCGCCGCTTGAGCCGGGTGGCGATATCGGCGACCGCCCGGCCGTGTTCATAGAAAACGCGATACCGAAGTTTCTGCAGACGTTTTACGTCGCGTTTGTCGCGGGTGAGACTAACCTCGAGCTGGCCGATAGCGCCGAGTTTTGCAGACGCGGACTGTTGTCTCGATTTGCCAGGACGTCCGACGACGAAATATCGTTTTAACCACTCTGGCGTCCAGCCGACGTTTTGCCGGTTGCATGCCTCAGCGGAGATCAATTTGGAATCGGCTAGTCCATCGACCCGCATATACGTCTCTTCGTCTGACGCTTGCATCTTGCATGGCGTCTCGGGCCATAGCAACCCAGAAATACCTGGTGGGGAGCTTGTGATCCACCGCCACGACGCGCTTGCCCGGTGCCCGGGCGCCTCATCCTGCAGCGTCATTCCAACCACGGCTGCTAATAATTCGGGTCTGTCTCAGCAAAATTCGCGAACCCAACACGGAGGCCAAACTGAGTCCGCTAATGGGAGTCGGGTAGGATCGAGGCGCGGACCGGGCTTCGAATGATGCCGACGTTTCCTCGATCCTCCCTATCATTCCGTACGGCGGGTTTTCCCCAGTACGGCTGGAAGGCTGGCTTTCCAAAATCGTCGGCAGCTTAAGCCTGCTCCCGGCATACGCCGTCCGACATCCGGTTTGCATCCGCCCTTCGTGCGCCTCGTAGTCACAACGGTTGTCCCGCACTGTGTCGGGCCGCAGACTCGATTGCACACCGCCGTGGAGGATCATTACTCCTCCGCCCCAGGGGCCCTCGCTCAGGTCCGGGTTATAGTGTCCCGGTCCGTCGTCACTTAGTCGGCCCCATCCGTCCCACTCGTGGGCACACCGCGATTTCGCCGCACGGCGGCTTATACGCAATGCCTTCGCTGTGCGGGAGCGCCTAGAGCATTTTCCAGTTAGCATGAAGCGTAGCCTGCATTGCGGAGGTAGTTGGCGCATTCATGGGGTGTGAATGCGTCGAGCAGATCAGCAATCCGGTTCCAGAGGGCATCAACGGAACGCTCGGCGGCCTTGCGCAGCAGTGCCTTGAGCTTGGCGAAGAGTTGCTCGATTGGGTTGAAGTCGGGCGAATAGGGCGGCAGGTAGAGCAGCATAGCACCCGCGGCTTCGATGGCGTGGCGGACGCCTGCGACCTTGTGAGCCCCGAGATTGTCGAGGACGACGATGTCGCCCGGCCGCAAGGTGGGCGCCAGGATCTGCTCGACATAGGCGAGGAACGCATTGCCGTTCATCGGGCCGTCGATGACGCAGGGTGCGGTGAGCGCGGTGGAGCGAAGCGCCGCCACGAAGGTCGTGGTCTTCCAGTGGCCATAAGGGCACCTTCCCGACCAGGCGTTCACCGCGCGGCGCCCGGCCGCGCAGCCGCGCCATGCCTGCTGCGGCGCGGCGTCGCCACTTTGGCCGATCGGATTTGGCGGGAGAATGGTTCCGAATCTGGGAAGGCGGAGCCGTTTGAGGCGAGCGCGATCCCACACTGGTCGAGCCTGGCGCAATGGCTCCAGGTCGCGGATCAGGATCGCGGCGTCCATCGACGCCACGAGGTGCGAGCGCGACAGGGTCATCCCCCGTAGGGCACGCGTGGCCGCATTTTTCCGTCGATCTTGGCGCGCGGGCGGTCACTGCCTCAAGCTCGCCGAGGAATAAATCATTAACCTTGGTTAACAGGCTCCGCGCGCGGCATCGGCGCTTGGCGCGTCGCCCGCCTGGCCAAGGCGGTGGAAACTGCCGCCGAGAAGGCCGGGGAGCCGGAGCTCGCCGCGGCGGTCCGTCAACTCGGCGCCGCGGCCGAGGGGCGCTCGAGGACCCGGCGATCGAGATGCAGTCGCGCGGGCTGTCCGTGCCCGACATCGAGGATGCCTTCAAGGAGGAGAGCGGGCGGCTACCGTTGTGGCGGACGGCGGTCTCGGAGTTGGGGGCGCGGCTGTGGGAGGATTACTACGGTTCACCTTTGACGGCGTCTGCGCTGCCCGTTGCAACTCCGCTGGGGCCTCGGGGGTGCTTGGGGTTTTTCTCCAAGCGGACATAAATCTCTCGGAGTTCTGGCGGAAATGGCCGACCAAACGCGGCCAATGTCCGAATAAGCTCGTTCATGTTCCTTGGCTCCTTCCTGCGGGAGGTTCCGATTGAAAGAGCTATATACCCGTGGGCGCAGAGTGCGCGGTCTTCCTCGCCTCCGGGTTTGCATTCCCTGTATCGTCCCCCGCGTTTCGCTGGCCTACGAAAATGCCCGCAGCCAGCATCAGCACCGGTGCGAGTAGCACGATCAGCATCAGCACCTTCGCATCC
>WNGJ01010463.1_pt1 | contig 18465 bp, 21 predicted proteins | sample 5400611 | NCBI WGS metagenome assembly WNGJ01 (sample SAMN13153375, study PRJNA577476) | soil metagenome | isolation source: 40 cm soil or saprolite under Garry oak tree replicate 1 | place: USA:California | collected 2016-06-15 | reverse complement strand
TCGGTGTATCCGTGCTTCACCAGCCAGCGGACGGCGTTGCGCATCGCCTCACCGGGGTTCTCCATGCCGTCGACGTACGGCACCTGCGTGTACGACGGGCCGGTATCGCGGATCGCGGCAAGCGAGAGCTACGTCGGTGTCTGAGGCGGCGAGCCCCGCGTAGCCGGTCGCGTCGCGACCCTGCCGTCGCTGCTCGAGCACGCGGCCCATGTCCTCCGGGAAGATCGACGTGTGGTCGTGCATCGACACGATCTGCTGGCCATCGAGGATGGCCCGAGCCCGCTTCTCCTCCGCGTCCGACAGCTCGACCTTCGTCGACGGCACGCGGTCGATCTCTTTCGCGAGGGGGATCGCCTGGTAGTCCTCGCCCTCCTTGAGATAGGAGTACGAGCGATAGCCGCCATATTTCTTTTGCGACACGCCTACGGCTTCCAGGCCCTGCGCGAGACGTGCGCGCCGACGCTCGAATCAGGTGCGGCCGGGTACTGCTCCATCCGGTCGTAAAGCCATTCGAACCACTCGAAGGCCGTCGGGGTGACCGCGCGGAATTGCCCGATATACCCGCGGCATTTCCGCCAGGTGAGCCGGACCAGGCCACCGATGAGATCGTCGGCCATGTGGAGGGGGATCGCGCGCGAGTACACGAGGTAGCCGAGGTTCTCGAACTTCACGAACGTCTCGATGAGCGCCTGTTCGAGCTCCGGCCCGAGCGCGTGGATCGCCTCCGCCGGCGCGGCGTCGGGCAGCTCGAAGATCTTGCGGACCGATCGCGAGAAGAGGTCCGGGGGCTGGGTCGTTTTCATCAGCGTGAGCGCGGTCTCCTGGCGTCGCTGCCGCACGAACGCCACGAACTGGTACGCGGCAAAGACGAAGCCCCCGACCACCGTGGCCGTCGAGATCAGGGCGAAGGCGATCTGCAGCTCGGCCGGCATCGCGTCCCTCCCGCGTTTCCAGGATGATGCGCCGATGCCACGCGTCGCGGCGGGAGACGTCGAGCTCTACTACGAGTCGCTCGGCGAAGGCACGCCGATGGTGCTCCAGGCGCACGACCACACGCCCTGGCTGTTCGGCCAGGCACCGGTGTTCTCGCAGCGGTACCGCTTCCTCACCTACGACCGCCGCGGGACCGGGCGATCCTCCAGCCCACCCGGCGATTGGAGCGCCGAGGATCTGTCGGACGACCTCGCTGGACTGCTCGACGCGCTCGAGATCGAAATGGCGATCGTCGGCGGCTCGAGCCTCGGCGGGGTGGTCACCGCGCAGTTCGCCGTGGACCACCCCGGACGAGCGCTCGCGCTAGTGATCGGACACACCGTCCCCTACGTCGACGCGGAGGGACGCGCGTGGCTCGAGGAGGAGATCGTGACGGCGCGCGCCGGCCGGCCGCCGATCGAGCGCCAACCGCGGTCCGGTCCCGATGAAGAGGAGGGGCCGCTCACGACGGATCCCGAGTTCGCGGCCTCCGCGTGGGGAAAGATGATGGCCGCCGCCGGCACCGGCCTCGGGCGCACCGGCGACGAGCGCGCCCGCGCGATCGCGGTGCTGCGCGACTGGGATCAGCGCCCCAGAAAGGAGGACCTCGCGAAGATCCGGGTGCCGACGCTCCTCATCGTCGGCGAACGCGAGCCGCGTTCGACGATCGCAGGCGCGCGCGAGTGGGCTTCATGGATCCCCGGCGCCGAGTTCCTGGTCCTGGCGGGCGCGCATCACGCCGCGCCGCGCGAGGCGGCGCCGGCCTGGAACGCCGCGGTGCAGGGTTTCCTCGACCGGCACGGTCTGGGTGGACAATCGAGGCGATGACGATCGCGGCACGCGCCGTTCGCGCTCCCCGCGGCACCACGCTCGCGTGCCGCGCGTGGCCGCAGGAAGCCGCGTTCCGGATGATCCAGAACAACCTCGATCCGGAGGTGGCGGAGAAGCCGGACGAGCTGATCGTCTACGGGGGCACGGGCCGCGCAGCCCGCTCGTGGGAAGCATTTGACCGCATCCTCGCGACGCTTCGCCGACTGAAGAACGACGAGACGCTGCTGGTGCAGTCGGGCAAACCGGTCGGCGTGTTCCGCACGCACGAATGGGCGCCGCGCGTGCTCATCGCGAACGCGCTCCTCGTGCCGAAGTGGGCCACGTGGGAGAAGTTCCGCGAGCTCGAGGCCGCGGGTCTGACGATGTACGGGCAGATGACCGCGGGGTCATGGATCTACATCGGGACCCAGGGGATCCTGCAGGGAACGTACGAGACGTTCGCCGCGGTCGCGCGCAAGCACTTCGGCGGCACGCTCGCGGGACGTCTCGTCGTCAGCGCCGGGCTCGGCGGCATGGGTGGCGCGCAGCCGCTCGCGATCACGATGAACGAAGGCACGGGGCTCATCGTCGAAGTCGACCAGTCACGCGCCGAGCGGCGCCGCCGCCAGGGTTTCCTCGACGAGATCGCGCCGACCCTCGACGACGCCCTCCAGGTCGCGCAGCGATCGCTCCGCGATCGGACGCCACGGAGCATCGCGCTCGTCGCCAACGCCGCCGACGTGCTACCCGAGCTCGTGCGCCGTGGCGTGCGCGTGGACGTCGTCACCGACCAGACGAGCGCCCATGATCCGCTCGACGGGTACGTGCCGGCCGGCGTGGAGGACGTTGCCGGCCTCCGCGAGCGCGACCCCGACGACTACATCCGGCGATCGCGCGCGTCTATGGCGAAGCACTGCGAGGCGATCGTCGCGCTGGCGAAGAACGGCGCCGTCGCATTCGACTACGGGAACAACCTGCGAGGCGAGGCGAAGGAGGGCGGCTTCGCGGACGCCTTCAGCTATCCGGGCTTCGTTCCCGAATACATCCGTCCGCTCTTCGCCGAAGGTCGTGGACCCTTCCGCTGGGTCGCGCTGTCCGGCGACGCGTCGGACATCCACCGCACCGATCGCCTCGTGATCGAGCTCTTCCCCGAGAACGAGACGCTCGCGCGCTGGATCCGCCTTGCGCAGGACCGCGTGCCGTTCCAGGGTCTTCCCGCGCGCGTGTGCTGGCTCGGGTACGGCGAGCGCGCGCTATTCGGCGAGCGGATCGATGAGCTCGTCGAGCGCGGCGAGATCAAGGCGCCGATCGTCATCGGGCGCGATCACCTCGACTCGGGGTCTGTTGCCTCACCCTTCCGCGAGACCGAGGGGATGAAGGACGGGAGCGACGCGATCGCGGACTGGCCGATCCTCAACGCGCTGGTGAACGCGTCGGCCGGCGCGACGTGGGTCTCGGTGCACCACGGTGGCGGCGTCGGGATCGGGAATTCGATCCACGCCGGGATGGTCGCCGTCGCGGACGGCAGCGCGCTCGGACGCGAGAAGCTGCGCCGCGTGCTGACCACCGACCCCGGCACCGGCGTCATGCGTCACGCCGATGCAGGGTACGACGAGGCCCGGCAGTTCGCGGACAAGTCCGCGATCGACCTGCCGAGCCTCGAGCGATAGCGGGTTACCCGACCCGGGTCGCGATCAGCGCGGAGAGACGCTCGTAGGTCTCGCGCGCTCCCTCTTCCATCCCGGTCGCGATGGTGGCGTCCCTAACGAAGCCGTCGCCCTCAGGCATGTCCCCGAAGAGGAAGCTGTAGACGAGCTTCTCGGGGGCGATGACCTCGCGGTACGTACCGTGGAAATCGACGACTTCGCCGCCCGACGTGTGCGTGATGTATTGCCACTTTCCGCCCGGCCGCACGTCCATCTTCTTGACCTCGGTCGCGTCGGCGGCGAAGCCCCACCATTGCGGGATGAGCTCCGCGTCCGTGATCGTGTCCCACACGATCTCCCGCGGCGCATCGAACTTGCGCGTCATGAGGATCTCGCGATCCGATGGCAGGGTCAGCGTTGTGTCGTACTTCGTCTTAGTCACCACGTTCTTTCTCCCGTTCTTTCTTTGCCTTCCGCTCGCTGATGAGGTCCTCCAAGCGATCCATCCGGTCGCTCATCGAGCGCCGGAACGTATCCAGCCAGGTGTCGAGCTCGTCGAAGGGCTCCGCCCGTAGCTCGTAGATGCGCTGCTGCGCGACCGGGCGCACGTCGACCAGGCCAGCGTCGCTGAGCACGCGGAGGTGCTTCGACACCTGCGGTTGACGCAGCCGGAGGCGCCTCGCGATCTCCCCTACCGGGCGCGGCCGATCGCGGAGGAGCTCGACGATGCGGAGACGATTTGGTTCGGCGAGGGCTGTCAGCGTGGCGTTCACGCGGCGAACATACCTCTAGGAGAATATACCTGTCAAGGCATATTCAAGACTGATACCTAGGGTGCCCTCCGGACGGCGCCATCCGGACCTGTGGCTTCGTCAACCCGCGTTCTCGCCGTGGTATCGACCCTTGTAGCCCTCGGCCGTCGGCGACGACAACCGGAAGAACACGAGCTGAAGCACGCGGGCGCCGCGCTGCAGGCGGTAGCCGCGCGCGTTGAGAACGGACAGCAGGCCCTCGCCGCGACCGGAGTAGCCGGCATCCCAGACCGCCGTGTGGATGGCGACGCCCGAGCGCAGCAGCGTCGAGCGCGGACGCGCGAGCGCCATGATGTCCGTCGGCAGATTCAGCTTCTCCTGATAGGTGATGACGTACGCGCCGCGATGCAGGTCCCACCAGCCGTCCTTGTCGACCGCCACGTCCTCGCGGGCGGCGGGCTCGCGCACCTGGTCCGACGCTCCTAGGAGGCCCGGCGACGTCAGGCGCTGCACGCGGTCGACGCGGAGATCGATCCCGTTGGGCTGGAGCTGCAGGGGCTGGTCGAGACCTTCCACGAGCGGAGGCTCGCCCGCGAGCGCGGCGCGCAGCTCTTCACGCGACAGAACGGACATCGCCAGGAGTTTAGGTGCGAGCGAGGACCGGTCACCCGCGACGTACGATTCGCACCCATGCCCGACCCGAAGCCCGTGTCCGCCTCGAAGACGATCATGTCGCAGACGATGCTCCCGTCGGACGCCAACCCGTACGGGAACGTGCACGGCGGCGAGATCATGAAGCTCATCGATGCTTGCGCCGGCGCGGCGGCCACCCGCCACGCGCGCGCGCGTGTGGTCACGGCGCGCATCGACGAGCTCTCATTCCTCGCGCCGGTGTACGTCGGCCACCTCGTCACCGCCTCCGCATCGGTGAACCACGTCGGCAAGTCGAGCATGGAGGTGGGCGTCCGCGTCGATTCCGAGGACCTCCTCACCGGCAAGGCCGCACACGTCGCGTCCGCGTACCTCGTGTTCGTCGCGATCGACGAACGCGGACGGCCCGTGCCGCTTCCTCCCTTGCTCGCCGAAACGGACGATGAGCGCCGCCGGATGAAGGCGGCGGAGCAGCGGCGCGCGCTTCGGCTCAAACGTCCGCGCACCTCTTAGACTCCGGCCGCTGGGAGGCTGAGATGAGAGGCTCTTTGCGCACCTTCGGATCGCTCGTCGCGCTCGTGCTCGTGGCCGCGGCGTGCGCCGCGCCGCGGCAATCGACGCCGACACAGACCGCGACGGCGGCAGGAACGGCGGCGGCGTCGGCGACGCCCGACTTCACCGGACGCACCCTGAACATCGTGACCGGCGGCACCGGCGGCGTGTACATCGTCTACGGCGCGGGTCTCGCCGACATGCTCACGAAGCGGCTGAAGGTCGCGGCGAGCGCGCAGTCCACGCCGGCATCCGTCGACAACATGAAGCTCATCCGCGACGGCAAGGCCGATCTCGCGTTCACGCTCGCCGATACCGCCTTCGACGCGATCAACGGGAAGAACCGCTTCGCGCCTCCGGAAGGCAAGGTCGACGCGAAGGCCATCGCGGTCATGTACTCGAATTACATGCACCTCGTCGCGAAGGCGAGCGGCGGCATCAACACGGTCACGGACCTGAAGGGCAAGCGCGTATCCATCGGCGCGGCCGGGTCCGGGACGGAGACCAAGGCGATCCGGATCCTCGAGGCCTACGGCCTGAACGCGACGACGGACATCAATCCGCAGCGGCTCGCGGCACAGGACTCCGCGGACGCGCTGCGCGATAACAAGCTCGACGCGTTCTTCTTCGACGGCGGTCTGCCGACGAGCGCCGTGGCCGACCTCGCCAACTCCACCGCGATCAAGCTGATCGACCAATCGGATGCGATCGCGAAGATGAACTCGAAGTACGGCAACTTCTATTTCCCGGCCAAGATCCCGAAGGGGACGTACAAGAACGACGCGGACGTGGTGACCGCCGGCGTGGCGAATCTCCTCGTGGTGCCGTCGTCGTTCGATCCGGCCCTGGTGAAGGCGATCCTCACTGCGATGTTCGACTACCAGGCTGACCTGGTGCTCGTGCATCCCGAGGCGAAGAACCTGAAACTCGATACCGCGACCCAGGGGTCGTCGATCGACTTCCACCCCGGAGCGATCGACTTCTACAAGACCAAGGGCGTCTGGAAGCCGTAGTGGGATGAGGGCGATCGCCCTCGGGGTCGTGATCGTCGCGCTGACGGGGGTGGTGTTGGCCACCCCCGTCGCCGTTCTCCGCGTCGACCCGGGAGGTCACCTCTACGCGCTCGCGGATGGTGAGCGCTACGAGTACTCGTACCAGCAATCCATCTATCAGGTGACGGTCGTCGAGGAGCACGTTCGCGACGGCGACACGCTCCGCATCGTCCGCGTGCGGTCGCGCGACCTGAAGGCCGTGGAATACTTCCGCTGGGAGGGCCAGATCCGGCGCGAGGGCGATGAGTTCGTGCAGGATGCGCCGCCGAACCGCGTCGGGGCGCTCACCATCCGGATCACCACCGAGGGCGGGCAGCGCCTTCGCGGCGGCGCCTTCGACGTCTCCCTGCGCGGGGAGTTCGGCGAGACCGTCGTGACGGTGACACCGGCGTATGTCCCGCGAGTGCTCGCGCTCGTCGGTCGCTCGTGAGCGACGTCGTCGTCCGGCCCGACTTCGAGGCGGTCCAGAGCGACGAGAAGAACCGCGAGATCATCGAGGAGTTCGAGAGCGAGGCGAAGACTCGGACCCTCACCGGCTGGTGGGCGCGCTTCGCGACCTCTCTGTCGGTCGCCACCACACTCTTCGCGCTGTACTACGCGGCCGCAGGCGCGGAGATCCCGTTCACGAGCCTCCAGGTCCCGACGATCAGCGTCTTCGGCGAGACGATCACCACGAAGCAGATCTACGAGATGCTGTTCCTCGCGGCCGTACTGACGCTGACCTTCGTCCTGTATCCCGCCCATCACCGCTTCCTCAGGCACGTCAGCCCGGTCCTCGATCTTGTCCCCGCCGTCGGTGCGGTGGCGATCGCGCTGTACGTGCTCCTCAACTTCGAGCAGGTCATCTACCGTGCGAACAGCCCGACGCCCACGGACTTCGTGTTCGGGGTCATCGCGATCGTCGTCGTGCTCGAGGCGGCGCGCCGCACCATCGGCTGGCATCTGCCGGTGCTCGGCCTCATCGCGATCGCGTATGCGTACTTCGCGGACTTCATGCCAGGTCCGTTCCGCGGACCGCCGAAGAACCTCGACGACATCGTCGCGAATCAGTACCTCGGCACCGACGGGATGCTTGGGCAGCCGCTGCTCGTCGCGGCCACGTTCATCATCCTGTTCACGATCTACGGCGCGATCCTCGACTACACCGGCGCGGGCAAGTTCTACGTGGATCTCGCGTTCGCGCTGACCGGCCGCAAGCCGACGGGCGCGGCGCGCACGGTGACCGTCGCCTCATTTCTGCTCGGCACGGTCTCGGGCTCCGGCGTCGCGACGACCGTGACGCTTGGGGCCATCGCGTACCCGATGCTGAAGAAGGCCGGGCACGATCGCGAGTCCTCGGGAGCGATCCTGTCAGCCGGTGGGATCGGAGCGGTCATCTCGCCGCCGGTGCTGGGGCCGGCCGCGTTCATCATGGCCGAGCTCCTACGCATCAGCTACCTCGACGTCGTGATCATGGCCATGATGCCGACGATCCTCTTCTACCTCGGCATCCTTCTCACGATCGAGATCGACGCGCGCCGGCTCAAGGCGCAGCCGATCGTCCTCGATGCTCCGGGCTTCTGGTGGCTGACGAAACGCTACTGGTACCAATACACGTCGCTCTTCGCGATCATCGCGTTCCTGCTCCTCGGATTCAGCACGATCACGGCGATCTTCTGGTCCATCCTGCTGGCGATCGTCGTGCCGTACATCCGCAAGGAGACGTCGCTCACGCCGCGAAAGCTCGTCGCGGCGCTGTCCGCCGGTACCCGCCAGGTGCTGTCGGTCGCCGCGACGACCGCTGTGGCGGGCATCGCCGTCGGGATCCTCCTCCAGACCGGGCTCGGCCTGAAGATCTCGAGCCTCATCCTCACGCTCGGCGCGGGGAACCTGGTGCTCACGCTCGTCATCGCGGGCATCGTGCTGTGGGTGCTCGGCCTGTCGCTTCCGATCACCGCGACGTACCTGGTCGCCGTGCCGACGGTCATCCCCGCCCTCGTCACGCTCGGCGTGCCGCCGCCGGCGGCGCACATGTTCGTCTTCTATTACGCGGTGCTGAGCGAGGTGTCGCCGCCGGTCGCCCTCTCGCCGTTCGCCGCGGCCGCGATCACCGGTGGCAACCCCTACAAGACGATGATGCTGACCTGGGCGTCGGTGTCCGCCATCATCGGCATCATCGCGGTCGTCGCGGGAGTCGGCGGATATCTGCTGCGGCCCACGACCCTGCCCGAGCGCGCGCTGCTCGTCGGCGCCGGCCTCCTGCTGCTCTTGCCCGGAACGCTGCAGGACGCGCTGGGTCTCGCGGGGTTCGCCGTCGCGTTCGGTCTGCAGTTCGCGCGTCGAGCGCGCGAGCGGCTCGGGGCCGCGCCGGTCTAACGCCATCCACGCGTGCGATCCGAGTGTTAGGCGGTCGCTCCCGTGCGCTCGAGACCGACCGCTCTGCGCGCGTCGGCGAGCGTGAGCTGCCAGAGGGCGGCGGACCACGCCGGCTTGAAGCCGAGCTGCGTGTTGATCGCGAGCATCTGGGCATTCGTGTTCGCGTTGCCGGTGCGGATGAAGCGCGCCCGCGTTCGCTCCGCGAGGATCCGCTCCAGCATCACCGCCTTCATCCAGAGACCGAGGCGATGTCCGCGGTGGGCATCGATGACGGCGGTGCCCTGCTGCCAGATCAGGTGCGGGACGCGCGGGTCGTATGTGACCTCGGTGAAGCCGGCGCCGGCGCCGCTCGCCTCGTGCACCGCGACGATGAGCCACCGCTCGATGCCGGCCTGTTGCTGCCAGCTCTCGCGGTCGCGGATCTGCTCCTCGGTGAGCTCCCAGTCGTCCATGCGGAGGTCGCCGCGCGGCGCGTCGTTCATACCCGAGGCGGACTCGATGTACGGCCGGACGAGCTTGTCGGGAACGACACCGTCGACGCGCTCGAGGCGGTAGCCCGCCGGTGCGATCGCGGCCCACTCGCTCACGCTCGCGCGATCCACGCTCGCAAGATCGAGCTGGTTCGTCTTCATCGCGAGTCCCGGCGTGGCGCCGATGGCGCGCGCGAAGACCTCGGCGGCCGGCACGCGGTCGCTGACCTGGCTCAGGAACACGATGTCGTCACCCTGATCGGCGACCGCCTGGACGGCACCGCGGAGGAGCGCACGACCCAGACCCCGGCGACGGTGCGCCGGTGCGACGGCGATCTCACACCAGCGCAGATGCTGGTTTCCCGGTTCGTTCTTCCCCCAGAACACGCCGCTGTAGCCGACGACCGCACCGCTCCTGTCGCGCGCGCCGCTGAACGCCCGCCACTGGCCGGGCGCGCTCGCGCGAAAGCGCGCCTCGATCGCGACCGGATCCATGAGCGGATCTTCGGGGACTCGCTCGTGCTGGAGGGCCTGCTCGAACAGAGCAGCCTCGCGCAGCTGTCCGGGCGCGAGCTCCGTCGGCTCGAACGCCTCGATGCGGTATCCCTGGGGAGCGGTCACGATCGGAAGAGAGTACCGATGCGGCGGGCCCGCACCATCACACGCGCTACGTTCGGGCTCTAGGCCCCGGCCATCACCGGCAGGAACACGAGGATCGTGCGGCCCGCGGACTTCTCCCGCAGCACCTTGATCGTCTCGCCGAAACGCCGCAGGAAGGCGAGCTCGAGCTGCCGGTCATCCCAGGTCGAGGCATCCCAGGACATGGCCTCGCTGGACATGAAGCGGAGCACGAATTCCCGAAGGGCGGCGTCCGATACGCCGATACCGAGGTATCGGAACTCGGTGCCATCGGGCATCTCCCAGGTGACCATGCTCTCCTGCCGGGACCGTAGGCCCGCATCCCCCGACCGGCATCCCCCGTACAGGGGAGCGGGGTCCCTCCCCCTTGAGGTTTCACCCGGACGGGTGATGCTTTGCTCGTGCGTGATATGAGCGGTTGGCTACCGGGCGTCATCCTGATCGTGATCGGCGCGACGCTGTTCGCCATCCAGTGGCTGCACCTCGACGCCGATGTCATCGTCCTCGTGATCGGACTCGTCTTCGTCGCCGCGTACGCCGCGACCCGTCGCTACGGGCTGCTCATCGCGGCCGGCATCCTCACCGGGCTCGGCGCCGGCGTCATCCTCCAAGACTTCGCCGTCACCCGCGAGGCGGTGGTGCTCGGCCTCGGCATGGGGTTCCTCGCGATCTACGGTGTCGACCTGGCAGCGCGCCGTTCGCCTCAGCGAGCGCGGTGGTGGCCGCTGATCCCGGGCGCGATCTTCACGATCATCGCCGGCGCGGGCGGTGCCTTCGGCGACGAGGGCGGGCGGACGATCCAGCAGGCCTGGCCGATCATCCTCGTCGTCATCGGAGCGTGGCTGTTCCTCCGTGACCGGGTCTCGGTCTGACCGAGCCGACGGTCGCGCGTCTGGTCGGCGAGCGTTTGCGCGCCGCGGGCGTGCGCTACGTCACCGGCCATCCGGGCGGCGAGGTCGTCGATCTCATCGAGGGCTTCCGCGAGGCCGGGCTCGAGTTCGTCCTCACGCGGCACGAGACGTCCGCCGGGTTCATGGCCGAGGCGATGGCGAGCGCGAGCGGTGTCCCCGGTGCGTGCATCGCGACCCTGGGGCCCGGCGCGACGAATCTCGTGACCGGAGTCGCGCAGGCCTACCTCGACCGCGCGCCGCTCATCGCGTTCACCGGCCAGCTTCCCGTCGACCGTCTCGAGATCGCGACGCATCAGAAGCTCGACCTGCGCGCGCTCTTCGCGCCGATCACGAAATGGCAGGCGCGCCTCAGTGCGTCGAACGCCGCGGAGGTCATCGATCGCGCGCTTCGCGAGTCGCTGCAGCCGCGACGCGGTCCGGTCTATATCGAGGTACCGAGCGACGTTCCGCGTCAGGCTGCAGCAGGAGGACACGATGGAGCGTCTCGCATCTTGTCGCGTCGCGGGAACGATGTCAGCGCGGCGGTCGATCGCGTCGCGGCCGGTCGAGCCGCGCAGCTCCTCCACGAGTGCCGGCGGCCGGTGATCCTTGCGGGGATGGACGCGAACGACGGCGGCACCGCGGGCGAGCTGCGGAACCTGGCGGAGGAATGGGGCATCCCGGTGATCGTCAGCCCCAAGGCGAAGGGCGTGTTCCGTGAGGACCATCCACTCTTTCTCGGGACGATCGAGATGCTCGGCACCGCCAGGCTCTACGAGTACATCGACGGTTCCGACCTCGTCCTCATGATCGGATTCGACCCGGTCGAGTTCGACCGCGATTGGGCCGCCACGGCGAGCGTGATCCACCTCGGTCCGCTGCCGAACGACGATCGCAACTACCACAGCGCCGCGGAGATCGTCGGCCCGGTGCGCGAAGGGATCGAGGTCCTTCGCTCGGTCGCCGGCAAGCCCACGCCGAAGCGCTCGCCAAAAGAGGTGCGCGTCTTCCGCGAGTCGTTCCGCGCGTTCGTGACGCCGAAGCGCGACCGGCTCACGTCGCAGGAGGTACTGACGGAGCTGCGCGCCACGCTACCGGAGGACGCGCTCGTGACCTGCGACGTCGGCTACAACAAGGCCGTCACCGGTCAGTGCCTGGCGATGTACCAGCCGAAGACGTTCTTCATGTCGAACGGCCTTTCGTCGATGGGCTATGGGCTCGCGGCCGCGCTCGGGCTGAAGCTGCTGCACCGCGACCGGGAGGTGGCGTGCGTGCTCGGCGACGGCGGCTTCGCGATGGTGATGGCCGAGCTCGAGACCGCGGTGCGCGAGAAGCTCGGCGTCACCGTCATCGTGCTCGCCGACGACGCGCTGTCGCAGATCAAGGCGAACCAGGAGCGGAAGGGCTATCCGGTGACCGGGACCACGTTCGGCGGCCTCGACTACGTGGCGCTCGCGAAAGGCTTCGGCATCAAGGGGCACGACGTGCGGACCGTCGCCGAGTGCCAAAAAGCGCTACGCGCGCGCTCGCCCGACTCTCCAACGCTCATCGCGGCACATGTCGATCCGTCCGCATATCAGCTGGGCTGACCTCAAGGCGTGCCTGAGCCGCTCCTTACCGCGAGCAGGTAGCCTGAGAGGCGTGAACGTGTCTCCCGAACAATTCCCTGACCCGCTACTTGACGCCGCTGCGTCGAGCAAGAACGAGCAGACGGCGGTCCTCGCCGGCGGCTGTTTTTGGTGCGTCGAGGCCGTCTACCGGCAATTGGACGGGGTCACGTCCGTGACGAACGGCTACGCCGGGGGTACGTCCGACTCGGCGGACTACGAAACCGTTTCTGGCGGTCGCACCGACCACGCCGAGGCCGTCGAGGTGCGCTTCGATCCTTCGAAGATGAGCTTTGGACAGATCCTGAAGGTCTTTTTCTCGATCGCACACGACCCGACGACCCGCGACCGACAAGGTCCCGACGTAGGGCGGCAGTACCGATCGGTCATCTTTTACGCCGATGACGAACAGAAAGGTGTTGCCGAGGCGTACATCAAGCAACTTGATGCGGCCAAGGTCTTCGACCGGCCCATTGTCACCGAGGTCGTCCCGCTCGACCGCTTCTACGAGGCTGAGGCGTACCACCAGGACTACGCCGCGCGGAATCCAACGAACCCTTACATCCTGTTCACTGCACGCCCGAAGGTGGATAAGGTTCGGAAGTACTACAAGGACCGCATCAAGAGCGCGCGTTAGGACATCGCGCTGGCCTTCGCCGCCCGATCTGCTTGGCGTGCGCGCTGCCGCTCACGCCGCAGTAGATCACTCGACGAAGAGGTCGTCGGGATAGCAGTAGCGCCAGCGCTCCCCCTTCTCGAATGAGCGAATGACCGGATGCGTCGTCGCTCGGTAGTGCTTGGTCGCGTGCCGATTCGGCGAATCGTCGCAGCAGCCGACGTGGCCGCACGCCAGGCACAGGCGTAGGTGCACCCAGCTGTCGCCGGTCTTCAGACACTCCTCGCATCCGCGCGGCGTGTTCGGCGCGTGATCCTTCGCCGCTCGCAGGTGTGCGCAGAGCTGCGTCTCGTTGGTCACCTTTCCGACGATACGCCTCGCGCGCTCATATCCTCCAACGGTGGCGAGCACGCGCGGCGCGACGGTGGAGTTCCGCGACGTCTCCAAGCGCTACGCCGGACAGCTGGCCGTCGACCAGCTGTCGTTCAAGGTCCCGGCCGGAAGGATCTGCGTCCTCGTCGGGCCCAGCGGCTCGGGCAAGACGACGTCGCTGAAGATGGTCAACCGGCTCATCGAGCCGACCGGCGGATCCATCCTGATCGACGGGCGAGACGTGCTTCGCGAGGAGCCGACCGCGCTGCGACGTCGTATCGGCTACGTGATCCAGCAGGTCGGGCTCTTTCCGCATCAGACCATCGCGGAGAACGTCGGCACCGTGCCGCGGCTGCTCGGGTGGCCGAAGGAGCGCATCGCCGCGCGGACCGAGCAGCTGCTCGCGCTCGTCGGTCTCGAGCCGTCGCGGTTCGCCCTTCGCTATCCGGCCCAGCTCTCCGGCGGCGAGCGCCAGCGCGTCGGCGTCGCGCGAGCTCTCGCCGCGGAGCCGCCGGTGATGCTCATGGATGAACCGTTCGGCGCGGTCGACCCGATCGTCCGCGATCGGCTTCAGAACGAATTCCTTCGGATCCAGCGCGACCAAGGCACGACCGTGCTCTTCGTCACGCACGACATCGATGAGGCGATCAAGCTCGGGGATCGCGTCGCGGTGATGCGCGGCGGCAAGCTCGTGCAATACGCGCCGCCGGCCGAGCTCCTCGCACATCCGGTGAACGCCTTCGTCGCCGAGTTCGTGGGCTCCGATCGCGGACTCAAGCGCCTGGTGCTGCTCACCGTCGGCGGCGTGGACCTGGACACGACCGTTGCGCGGGCCGCCGTATCGCCGAACGCGCCGATCCTGTCGCCGGCGAGCACGCTTCGCGACGCGCTCGTACGCATGCTCGCGAGCGAAGCTCAGGTCGGAGTAGTCGTGGACCGAGACCGTTATCTCGGCGTTCTAACGCTGTCGACCATCGGGCGCATGATCCGAGACGACACGTGATAGAAGGCCGCGACGAGTGACCGAAGGCGAGCCGCTCATCCGCTGGGACTGGATCGCGAGCCACCTCGACGAGTTCGCGTTCCGCCTGGGGGAGCACGTCGAGCTCACCGTGATCGCGGTCGGCGTCGGCTTCGTCATCGCGTTCGCGCTGTCTCTGCTCATCCTCCGCGCGCCGCGCACCGAAGGCCCGATCACCGCCGTGACCGGGACCATGTACACGATCCCGAGCCTCGCGCTGTTCGCGCTCCTCATCCCATACACGGGGCTCACCGTGGTCACGGCTGAGATCGGCCTCGTCAGCTACACGCTGCTCATCCTCGTCCGCAACATCGTCCGCGGCATCCGCGGCGTGCCTGCCGACGTGCGCGAGGCGGCGGTCGGGATGGGCTACGCGCCACGCGAGGTGCTGTGGCGCATCGAGCTGCCGCTTGCCCTGGCAGTCATCATCGCCGGGGTCCGGCTCGCGACGATCAGCACGATCGGCCTCGTCACCGTCACGTCGCTGATCGGACAGGGCGGCTTCGGGTTTCTGATCCTCATCGGGATCCAGCGCTTCTTCACGACCGAGCTCATCGCCGGCGCGGTGCTGTCGGTGGCGCTCGCCATCGTTGCCGACGCGCTGCTCGTGCTGCTCCAGCGCCGACTCACGCCCTGGGCGGGTGCCGCATGACGCTTCTCGGCGACGTCGCCCGTTGGTTCGCCGATCCCGCGCACTACCAGGGAAGCGACGCGGTCCAGACGCGGGTCCTCGAGCATCTCGAGGTCTCCGGCCTCGCCGTGCTGGTGGGCGTGCTCCTCGCGTTGCCGGTCGGGCTCTACCTCGGGCACACCGGCCGCTTCGGCTTCATCGCGGTGAACGTCGCGAACGTCGGCCGCGCGATCCCGTCGCTCGCCGCGATCGCCCTCGCGATCCCGATCGCGGGCACGCTGCTCGGTGCGGCGAACGGGCTCGGCTTTTGGCCGACGTTCCTCGCGCTCATCCCGCTCGCGATCCCGCCGGTCCTCACCAACGCGTACGTCGCGGTCCGCGGCGTCGACCGCGACGTCACCGAGGCCGCCCGTGGGATGGGTCTCGGTGAGGCTGGGATCCTGCGCCGGATCGAGCTGCCGCTCGCGCTGCCGCTGATCCTCGCGGGGATCCGCACCGCCGCCGTCAACGTCGTCGCCACCGCGACCCTCGGGGCCCTGGTCGCCTTCGGCGGTCTTGGCCGCTACATCGTGGACGGCCTGGCGCTACAGGAGTACGACCGGTTGTTCGCCGGCGCGCTGCTGGTCGCGCTTCTCGCCATCGCCGTGGAAGTCGCGTTGGGTACATTCGAGCGCGCGGCGGTCTCCCCGGGCATACGTGTCCAACAGGGAGCGTTGTGAGGTGGTAGCCCGCGCGGCGGGCGATACTGCCAGCGAGGGCCGAGAGACATGCGCTGCGGCCCGGAAGGAGTTTCCCAGTTGAAGCGAGCCATCCGCGTCGCGATCCCCTTCATCGTGGCGGCACTTGTCGCGAGCGCCTGCGGCGGTACCGGCACCGGCGGAACGAAACCAGCAATCACGATCGGCTCCACGAACTTCAGCGAGCAGCTCGTCCTTGGCGAGCTGTACAGCCAGGTCCTCGAGGCCAACGGGTACACCGTCACGCGCAAGTTCAACCTCGGCGCGCGCGAGATCGTGTTCCCCGCGCTCCAGAGCGGCCAGATCGACCTGGAGGCGGACTACCTCGCGACGCTCCTGGCGTTCGTCGACAAGACCGCGACCGGGTCGACCGATCCGAAGCAGACCCTCGCGACCCTGCAGAAGGCTCTGACGTCCAAGGGCGTCACGGTCCTCGACTACGCCCCCGCGGTCGACCAGAACGGCTTCGTCGTGACCAAGGCGACCGCCGACAAGCTCAAGCTTGCGAAGCTTTCCGATCTCGCGCCGGTCGGCAACCAGCTCGTGCTCGGTGGTCCGGCCGAGTGCCCAAACCGCGAGTTTTGCGCGCAAGGTCTGAAGACCAAGTACGGCATCACCTTCAAGGACTTCAAGGCGCTCGACACCGGCGGTCCGCTCACGGTCCAGGCGCTGGTCGGCGGACAGATCGACGTCGGGCTGCTCTTCACCAGCGACGCGACGATCGCCGTGCGTGGCTTCGTGCTCCTCGACGACGATAAGCAGCTCCAGCTGTCGGACAATGTCGCGCCCGTGGTGCGCAACGATTACCTGACCAAGGCCGGCGACGATTTCAGGAAGACCATCAATACCATTGCGCCGAAGCTCACGACCGCTGAGCTCACCGGCATGAACAAGCTCGTCGAGGTCGACAAGCAGGACCCGAAGGATGTCGCCAAGGCGTGGCTGAAGAAGCAGGGTCTCATCAAATAGGCGACTGGGCGTCTCTCGGCGGCGCGCTCGAGCGTGGCGCGGCCGTCACATCGTGGGGTGATGGCGGAGAGTGCGAGCTCTTCGCCATCCACGACGATGGCCAGCTTCGCGATCGCTATTGGGACGGCAAGCGGTGGCACGAGTGGGAGTCGCTCGGCGGCACGTTCACCGGCCAGCCTGCGGCCGCCGCCCGAGACGCGGACCGCATCGATGTCTTCGCCTTCGACCGCGACGGACGCCTCAACCATCGCTGGTGGGACGGCACGCGCTGGGTCCCGTGGGAGGTCGTCGAGGGCGCTCCGCTCGGCCACAGCGTGAGCTGCGCGTGGAGCGGCGAGCGTCTCGATGTCTTCGTGAGCCGCGACGGCGGCCCGCTCTGGTACAAAGCGCTGCGGTGACCGAGGGCCCGTTCGATTTCGTGATCATCGGGGCCGGCGCTTCGGGCGAGGCGGCCGCGCATTACGCGCGCGCCCGCGGCGCGTCGGTCGCGATCGTCGACCGCGACCTGTTCGGCGGCTCGTGCCCGTTTTGGGCCTGCATGCCGTCGAAAACGCTGCTGCATGCCGCCGAGGTGCGCGCGCACGGCGGCGACTACCCGTGGCCGAAGGCCTCGGACCGCCGCGACTACATGATCGTTCGCGAGCACCGCGACTACCCCGACGACGGCGGACATGTGAGGTCGCTCGAGCGCGCCGGCGCAAGCGTGATCCGCGGGACGGCGAAGCTGGCGGGTCGCGCGCGGGTCGTCGTCACGCACGAGACCACGACGCACGAGCTCGCCGCGAAGAACGTGATCGTCGCGGTCGGCTCGGTCGGCAAGGTGCCACCGATCGAAGGGCTCGCGCAGGCCGGGTACTGGACGAACGTCGAGGCGACGTCGACGCGCACGCTGCCCCGGAGCATCGTCGTGCTGGGTGCGGGGCCGTCGGGTGTCGAGATCGCGCAGTACTTCGCGCGCTTCGAGGTCCGCACCACGATCGTTGCCCCGCACGAGGTCAATCCGACGGATCACCCGCGCAACTCCCGCATGCTCGCCGAAACGCTGCGCCGCTCGGGTGTCGATGTGCGCACCGGCGTTCGCGCGCAGCGCGTGCGCCCGAAGGCCGGGCCGGGCGGCGAGCACGCCGTCGAGCTCTCGGATGGATCGAGCGTGACCGCGGAGGTGATCCAGCTGTCGGTCGGACGGACGTCGGCGCCTGCGCTCAAGGAGATCGGTCTCGAGACGATCGGCGTCGCCTACGAGGGAGCCGACACGCTGACGGTCGGCGACGACCTGCGCGTCACCGAGAACGTGTACGCGATCGGCGACGCGATCGGTCACGAGCTCAGCACCCACCTCGGCCATTACGAGGGCGAGATGGCCGTGCGTATCGCGCTCGGCGATGACGTGCGCGCCGACTTCAGCGCGATCCCCCGAGTCGTCTACACCGATCCGGAAGCGGCGGCGGTCGGCCTGCGCCTCGACGAGGCGCTGAAGCGCGGGATCGACGCGTTCGAAGAGACGATCGACCTCACGCGAACGTCGAAGGGGTACATCGTCGAGGCGGACCTGGGGCACGTCACCATCGTCGTGGACCGCGCGAACAAGATCGTCGTCGGCGCATTCATCGGTGGAGTCGGCGCCGGCGAGGCGATCCACCAGGCCGTGCTCGCGGTGAAACTGCGCACGCCGATCGACACGCTCGCCCAGACCGTCAACGCGTTCCCCACGACCGCCCGTGAG
>WNGJ01002554.1_pt1 | contig 18467 bp, 11 predicted proteins | sample 5400611 | NCBI WGS metagenome assembly WNGJ01 (sample SAMN13153375, study PRJNA577476) | soil metagenome | isolation source: 40 cm soil or saprolite under Garry oak tree replicate 1 | place: USA:California | collected 2016-06-15 | reverse complement strand
TGAGTGGAATACTCGTGATGAGGTTGCCAAAGTTATCGACGTGGACGATGTGTGCGTCGATAGTAGTTCCTCGACGAGTAGTCCCCCCTACCTCAAGATGTCGTAGTGTTGCGGGGTCTACTGATGGTCCTAGTTTGTGGAAAATTTCAGTCAATCCACGCGCAAGGTAAGCCCCTACTGGCGCAAAGATATCGCGACCATGAAAGGTAGAACTGACACCTGGCAGATGATATGTTGAGTTTGAGAGAAGAACGGCTGCGTGTACGGGCTGTTCCGCAAGCACGTAGTTGAAAAGTCCGTTGTCTGGACCCACAAAATACCAATCGCCTGCATGGACTGCGATGGCCCTGCGAGAACTGCCAACACCAGGGTCAACGACACAAATGTACACAGTGTTCTTAGGGAAGTAGCGATAACCTGAAGCCAGTATCCATGCGCCTGATGGAACGTTTTGTGGCCTAACATTATGCGTAATATCGATAATGTGGGCGTCTGGAGTAATACCAGCAATGACCCCTTTCATTACGCCTACATCGGCATCGCCTACACCAAAGTCGGTTATAAGAGCGATAACCGGGCGTGAATAGGAGATATTGGCTTGAGTCATCGTGTGTTTGTACTACCTTTCTGTGGAGTGTATGTGATGCAGATGAACTGTTTCATTTTACTATGTCAAATAGTCTCAATAGCTATGCCTGTGATACATTTGTGTGCTATACTAGCGAAAATGTCAAATGTAGGTACCCAGGAGGCATCCTATTCCTCAGGGTGTCAAGTATGATGGACCGAAGTGAATCGGGGTATCAGCGAGTTGCGACGCAAGCAAATCAACAGAACTCGAAGGCTACGCTCGCTCATTCGCCTGGAATGCGAGCAGCAACTGGAGGCAGTGCTATTATGAACGTTAATAGTGGCGGACCTCATATTCTACTATTTGAACGTGACCAGCAACTTACAACGTTACTGACGAGCGAGTTTCAACTCGCTGGCTATGAATGTCATCCAGCGCGTACGGCTGTAGAGGTTTTCGATGCAATTGCGCGCTATCCTATCCGGCTGGTGCTGGTGAATCTGGCACAGGCAGCAGCGAGCCGGCGTGAGTTCTGGGTGGCGCTGGATGCGCAGCGACGAGGTCGCGGAGTACAAGTTTTAACATTCCGCTGTATGAATATTGCCGGGTATGGTTCGGATGATTCTGAAGAGTCTTCGCGTACTGTACTCACCGACATGGAAGTAGAGGGCATGATAGGCGTAATGAACCTGGTTGCTGCCGTGCGCGCGCGCATTCCAGGGTCTACAACAGGCTCATACTCGCGAATAGCCGCTATGCCAGACACTAATGCCCAGGAACCTGGTAATCAAAATCCGGCATCTTCGGGACCCATTAACCCTACGGGGATCAGTAAACCAGAGAATCTCACACCTGGTTTTACGGATAAGATCAGAGCTGTAATTTATCCAAGCAGCCGTAGCTATCCACCAATGCCGGAAACGAACAGGGTGGTGCATAATCCACAGAACCCTGTTTCGACTCAACGGGTTGTTAGTACACAGGATACCTCTTTCAGACCACAGGGACCTCAGAGGCAATCGGCCGAGAATATGCAGGCGGCACCTGGGAGTATATCAGCAGTATCGCCTCTGCAAGAGCAAGAATCGGGACTGGCTCAGTTATCACGAATGGTGCAGGAGAGTAGATACCCTGAAAAGGATGTCGATTCCAATGCTATAAGTACGCTGCCCTTGCGTGCCTCGCCTATTCAAGATATACCGATTGAACGCGAGCAAGAGTACCGTAGCGGGCATAGTGGAACACAATCGCCTCCATCAGAAGATACCGCGCCAGGAGTAGCAGGCGCGCCACTTGCATCTTTTTCAGTCCCAATTACGATACCACCATCGAACATAGCGATATCTCCGAGCATGACACATGTACAAGAGGTAGCGGAAGGGGAGGAGGATATCACAACCGGGGCAAGAGAAGAGAATGTTATTGCTCGTGTTCTTGCTGAAATGCCGCAGCTAACTGAAACACAAACGCCGAACCAACCCTCATTGGCAAACACCACATCCGACGATACGCTGCTAAATATTGTACAAAGTCTTCCTCCTATGTCTGCTCTGCCGACTCCCCCATCTCAGCCTAAAACACCCGTCTTGAGCGGGCGGGCGACCCGTTCATTAGGGAGTGTGCTACTTGAGGGCCACCTCGTACCACAGCATCGTCTGGAAGTTGCCCAACACATTCAGCGCATGCTGCGTGGTGTAGACATGAATTACCAACTTGGTGAAATTCTGCTTATGTTCAAACTATTGACCCCAGATCAATTATTGGCTGCGAGTCTCGTTAGTTATGGTTTGATCTCGACAACGCAGATCAGCGCTCTCGGTCGAATCCGGCAGGAATTGCATGCTATTGGTCTGGAATACGATTTGGAGAGTTTGCTGATTCTCTTCCGTATACTTAGACCTGAACAATTGCGTGAGGTACGAGCTAGCTGGTCCGGATAGAGAACTCCAGGAATCTCTAGTGTTTACGGGGGTTTGCCACAACCGGAGATCCTTCACTGCGTTCAGGATGACAGTCCTATGGACCAGGATGACAGTCCTATGGACTAGGAATCTCTAGTGTTTACGGGGGCTTGCCACAACCACCGGAGTGCGTTGAGGCGCGAGGGCGGGGAAATGACATTGCGTGGGCGATTGTTGGGCGCAAAGAATTGGGGCGCGATAAATCGGGCCCCTACGTCGGTTGCATCAAGCAAGTCAAGAAGATGATTAACACTCTGCGCTACACCCTCCACCATAAGATAGCCCGAAGGTTTTACCGCGTCTCCTACTAAATAGAGGCCTTGAACTGCAGTAGTAGGAGGCACATCCGCGCCCTGAACGATGCGATTCACAGGCCATTCACCGCGATAGGCGCTCGTGGTGAGGACACGACAATGCTGCTCAAATGTCTCTCCAAACATCATGCGTAAATCTGCGAGGGCTAAACGCTTCTCTTCTTCAATATCATCGCTCTGAATGACCTGGTGGCTGATCAGTAAGTGCTTTCCTGGCGGCGCCAGGCTGGGATCACAGTTTGTTGGTTGCACCATACCAGCAATGCGCTGTGTATCCAGGCAGTACATAATGCCTTTATGTGGAATCAGTGAAACATTGCTCAGCACATGCACTTTAAGTCCAATCGCTTCATGACCGGATGAGGGAGCAATAGAGTGCGCCGCCACTGGTTGCCCTTGTTGTTTCAGAACCTGCGCCTGGGTTATCTGCCGATTGTGGAGCAAAGCATCTGTAGCACGCGGTCCAATATCGCTGACTACCAGCGGCGCCAGTAATAACGATTCCTCGCCATTTGCCTTGTTTCGCACGCGCACGCCCGTTACCTGCCCGTCTTCTTGCAGGATTTACAACACATCGAAACGTAATCACAGATCGACTCCTCGTTCGAGAATACGCTGAACTAATTCCCCCGTCAGTGCGCCACATCCACCCTCTACAATGCCAGGAGCGCCAAAGCGAAGCATATTTTTTGTGGTCTGGATGACTTCTTCTGTGCTCACCTGATGAAGTTCCAGACTGAGGGCAAAGCGAGAGATGCAGCCAAAGAAAGCAGTGAGCTCACGGTTTCTTTTTAGATCAAAGTGACGCTCAAGCCATTGATTAAAAGGTAAGCTGCGTTGATTGTCTGGGAGGCGGCGAAGGAACATGAAATAGCCAATGCGGGTGAACCAGAAGAATTGGCGAGGGCCAAGCACCTTGAAAAGACCCAGCAAGCCACGAGAGCGAATCTGCTTACCATGCACATGAAATGATGCGAATACATCAGCATCAAGAAAGTGATGTGGAATGTGTAGGCGACGTAACATGCGTGCCAGAACACCGCTGCTGCCAAAGGGGATCATATGCACAGCGCCTGTGCTAATCTGAGCGCCCTGATATGTTTTTGCAGTGAAACGTCCGCCGCAATGGGGTAAACGCTCTACAATTGCTACTCGCTTGCCACGCTGAAGTAACTGCGCGGCGCTGAGCAATCCGCCCAATCCTGCTCCAATGATGACCACATCATACTGTTGTTCGTACATGAAATTGTCCAGTGTAGTTCCTTGCAGGGCAATTCAAGGAGTCGTCCTGCAAGGAACCAGGTTGCATAGCGGCCATGCAAGCTATTTGTCCTCACCGAGCAGACTGCGCAAGAGGCTTGTGCATTCTGCCAGAGTGCTGAGAACATTCTGATGAATCTGGAAAACTTTGTTTAACTCTCGTGCCTTGCGAGCGAGTTTGGTGACATACTCGATATCACGAGGGTTATTCATGACATCTTCCATTAATTGCATTAATTCAGTCCAGGCCAATTGCTCGCGGTTACGCGCAACATCGGCGATGGTGTTATCCATGCGTTCTGATACCCGTCGTACTCCTGAGCGAAGCTGGTTGGTGGTCTGAGTAATGTCTGTTTCGTGATTGCGCATGGCTTCCTGGGTAGCATTCAGCTGCTCTTGCAATGATGCCACCTGTCCGTCCAGCGTTGCAAGGGCGGCCATCAATGGGGCCACGTCTGGGAGCGTTGGTTGTGGCAGACTCGTGAGGCGACTGAATGTAACCTCTGCACCTGTATCAGGTGGTGTGGGAACCACTGGTATGCTCGGCGCCTCGGATGTAGCATCGCTTGCTGGCGCCGCGTCGCTGACTGTGGATGAAGTCACAGGAGGGGGTACAACAGCAGAACTGCCAGATGCATCATCGCCATTCATCGAGCGCGTGCTGAAATCATCGCTAGTTGCCGCCATCAGTAATTCATCTTCGCGAGTGCGGTAGGTGATATCGGCGATGGCTGAGGAGCCAACGGTGATCGTCGGCATACTTTCTATATCTACGGCAGACGATGCATCTTTGTAAGCCTGGAAAACCAGCTCGTGTTCACCAATGCCGATATGATCCCCGTCCTGAAGAGGACGCGGGGTCATTTCCTCAAGTTGTTGCCCATTGACAAATGTTCCGTTGGCGCTGCGCTCGTCACGAAGGACGTAGTTGCTGTTTTCGTAACGGATAGTCGCATGACGGCGCGAGGTGAGCTTATCTTTAGCAAGCAATATGTCGCTGCTGGGGGCTCGACCGATGCTGACATCGGATTTCTCCAGGGGATATTCCTGCAACACCTCACCAGTATCTGTACGAAGGATGAGATGAGCCGGATGTTCAACCTTGTCCAGGGTGGCCTGTGCTATAGGAGCAGCAGCGCTGGAAGAGGCTGAAGAATCAACGGGCAGGGAAGCCGACTCCTGGCTTGTATTGGCAATAGTCAGTAGATTTTCATCTCCCCATTCACTCTCCTGAGCGGGCGGTGGGACTTCTGTCCCTGGTGGTACCCAATCCTCTGAAGCCGGAAGCGTGGCGTCACCGATTACTGCCTGACCCTGCTGTGACGAGGGAGTTGATGGAAGCAGGCGGTTGCCGCAGTTCAAGCAAAAGTTGTCTCCAGGCCGAGTCTCGGCGTTACAATAGGGGCATTTATCCATGATCGAAATTCCTCCCTTTGTTGGTATGTTTCATTGACGTGCGCAATATGCAAAAAACTGATGCTATTATAGCAGAACCAGGTGTTGAGCGTCGAGTGGACTGCTACAACACGATCACTCCAAACGACCAACAATACGACGTACAAAACTACGAACATGTAGCTACATGAACCGTGGTATCAACATAATCAACAGGTTCATGACCAGGTTAGCATTACGTAAACCAGCAATTAGAGCCACCAGAGAACCAATGAAGATTATGAAGTACTAAAGTACCTGATACTCATTCACACATCCTTTACCTTCACCATTAAGAGGCGGGAATCCAGGGTACATTCGGCTGTAAATTAGTAAAGATCTGTTGTAAGTGATCTGTACTACCTCGTGCTGACATGACAATATTCGTAGTGTTTTTTGCCCCCGAACATAAAAGTAGGGGCGCCCCCAGTGTAGCGCTGGGAGATGATGTGGGTATTCCGGCCTTTGGCGTAATGTTCGCTTGAGGTGTAGCACCATTGGACGGATTACACTGAAACGCGATGTTTTGAGAGATCAATGGCGCTTCCGATAGCGAGAGAGCGCTATGATCAGGAAGTAGATAGCCAATAGTAAAACTACCGCCTATGATAGGGTCGTCTATAGTAGCTTGAGCATTTACCAGGCATGTATTCCTTGGCAGTTGTGAAGGCAAAAAAACGGTGAAACCAAGGTTGGCTTCGACCTCAGACCAATCGGAAATTGTCCTGGGAGTTCCAGAAACTACAGGAACTGTTGCAGTTGGAGTACTTCCCACCGTGGTGGTAGCCGTTGTGCCTGGAGTGGCAGTTGCTGCCGTTGCGGTTACTCCAGGAGTGGAGCTAGCTGTTGCAGTCGGTTTTACGGCTGCTCCTTCATCCCGAAAGAGCATGGATGGCTTCCCGCACCAGTGTAGCTGTACGATCGCCAACGCTGATGGCGTCGGCGTTGCAGTAGGTTCGGGACTTCCCCCAAATGAACTCGTGCATGAAGCCAGAAATACATTTGATAAAAACAGGATAGTAGCTAGTAATAACCAGATAAATCTTTTCGGCGAGTGTTTCAAATTAGACGTAATCCGAGATACAATCATAAAATCTCCTGTATTCCAGGCACTATCCCTGGAAGGTTGCGAATATTTTGACCAAATTGAGACTCCTTAAAGAGTGAGTACTCGTATGCCCTTTTCGCCTAGTATATAGTAAATGAGAAGATTTTCCTATGAAATAGCTCTCACTTTTCAACCAAAAAAGGACTTTACAGCGTTTTGATTTAATGCTACCATTACCCTCTGCACTATTGAAATTTAAACGGACGGCCCATCCGTTCTGTATTATTTAGTATAAGAAATTAGTCTATAATACCTATTTTTGTTTGTTATATCCGTCTTAAAGAGTACGGTATGCCGTACTCCTCTACTTTAGAAACGCATGAGCTTATCAATATTATGTAAGGTTACCTGAGAGGTAATAGCATTTGAATGCAAAGCAAATCTGGCAAACAACAATAGAAAGAGTACAATCGAAGGTTTCGCCAGCCGTCTTTACGACCTGGTTCCAGGGTACTGCGGCTATCTCCTTCCAAGACGGCGTCTTCGTTGTGCGTGTGCCAACGACCTTTGCTAAGGCGCACCTGGAAGGACGGTTTCTCGATTTGATTCGTTCAATCTTGTCAGAAGTTACGGCCAGTCCAGTGGAGGTGCGCTTTGTTGTAGCCAGGGAGAATCCTGAGCAGGTGAGCGACCCTGCGGGAGAAATGTCCTCACCCTCGCACAAGCGAACATACCGTCTTCCGAAAAGCCGCCTGACGTCTCTGCAACGAGAGAAATTCAGACTAGATGGCGCATCGGCCTCAACAAGCTCAATTGCGGCAGGAACTCCTCATTCTGTAGCGCACAGGCGTAGCGATATTGATGAATCCGAAGTGGTTGAATACGATCATTACACCGATCAGAGAAAGCCACCCAATTACACCAGGAATGCTCAGCCGGGACTTTTGCCGCTTGGCGGGGAGGGATTACTCAATCCTCGTTATACCTTTGGTACATTTATCATGGGTAAATCTAATCAGTTAGCGCATGCCGCTTCCCTTGCTGTGGCCGAAAATCCAGGCAGCGTCTATAATCCCCTCTTCTTTTATGGCGGCGTTGGCCTCGGCAAAACCCATCTCCTGCATGCTATCGGGCATGTCGGTGAATATGCCGGGCTGAATGTCTTATATGTCACATCAGAAAAGTTTACGAACGAAATAATCAACGCAATCCGTTTCCAGCAAACTGAAGAGTTCCGCACGAAATATCGCCAGATAGATATCCTGCTCATTGATGATATCCAGTTTATTGCTGGCAAAGAGTCCACCGAAGAAGAATTTTTTCATACTTTCAATACATTGCATGATGCCAATAAACAGATCGTTGTCTCGAGTGATCGGCCTCCCAAGGCGATTCACAGTCTCCAGGATCGCCTGCGGTCTCGTTTTGAGTGGGGCCTTCTGGCTGACATCCAGCCCCCAGAGTATGAGCATCGCCTGGCTATTCTGCGTTCCAAAGCCGAGTCCTTACGCTTTGCCGTACCCGCTTCAGTTATCGAATATATCGCTCGTCCTGAATGCAATAGTGTGCGTGAGCTTGAAGGCGCGCTCAACCGTGTGATTGCCTATGCCACGTTGCATGATGCTGCACTTTCGGTGAGCCTGGCCGCTCAGGCGCTTGAACATATTTATAGTGAGAGTAAAATTCCCTCAAATTTGACACCTACTGAGGTTCTGGAAGGCGTTTGTCGCTACTATAATGTCGATATTGAGCGGATACGTGGCAAACAGCGTGAGCGTGAAATCGTCTGGCCTCGCCAGGTCGCTATGTATTTGATGCGCCAGGAGACCTCAGCCTCGCTGCTGCAAATAGGCATGGAATTGGGCGGGCGTGACCACACGACAATCATGCATGGCTGGGAAAAAATTCAGGGGGAAGTTGCCAATAATGACCGCGTCCGTCGTGAAATTGCTGCCGTCCTCGAATCACTGCAACGGAAGGACTAACTGATCGTCAGCGCTTGACAATCGGCCGTTGCGCCGCCTGTATGTGGTGTGCCATCTCCTGGTGATGGTCACCGCTTGCGCTGCTGGGGTCGGTGTGTATAACCACCTCTGAAATACCCTTAATATCATGGAAAAGGCGATGGCGCACTTCTTCAGCTATAGCATGCGCTTTTGACAAGGTTAGTTCCGCATCTACCTCTATGTTCATGACAATGTGCAGCGTGTGCCCTATCCAGCGAGCCCGTACGTCTGCTACTTCTTCCACACCGGGGACTGCAAGTGCGGATGTAATTATCGAGGGAACGATGTGCGGATCAACTGCATCGAGAAGGCGCTGCAGAACGCTGCGTGAGGTGGAAAAGACGATAGTGACGATTACAATGGTGATTACAATACCTGCGATAGGGTCAGCTTTCGGAAATCCAAGCTTGACACCGACCAGGCCGACAAATGCCGCCAGGGAGGTGAGACCATCGATGCGTGAATGGTGTCCATCTGCAATGAGTGGGACGCTATTGATACGTTTACCCACCGATATTTTGTATTGTGCCAGAAGTTCATTCCCCGCGACTCCAACTAATGCCGCTGCCATACTCAAATAGATCTGCGTAGGGATATTGCCGCTGATTAACTTTTGCACTGATTCTATAGCGCTGGCCGCTGCACTGGCGACAATTACCAGCACGATAAAAATACCTGCCAGGTCTTCGGCACGGTAGTAACCGTAGGTATAGCGCTGATTTGCAGCACGATTGGAGATCACGAAGGCTATCCAGAGCGCGATTGTGGTGAATACATCTCCAAAGTTATGAAGCGCATCAGCAAATAGACCGGCGCTTCCCCCGATCCATGCGATAGCAAATTGAATTGCTGCAACGAGTAACATACCCGCCGTCGATATTTGCACTGCACGTAGCCCCGCCCGGTTACCATAGAGGTCTGCATCTATCCTACCATGCTCGTGTCCATGCCCATGTTCATCGTGATCATGGTCGTGGTTGTGATCCTCATGGTCATGATTGTGTGTGCCGTGCTCATGCTCACTTTCAGTCTGGTGTTCTTGCAAAGCCTTCCTCCTTCACTTTGCCTGGCGGGGGCAAGCCCCGCCACTACATTTTATGTGTTGGATGATCCTGGCTCAAACCGATATGTAGTGGCGGGGCTTGCCCCCGGCCATTAATAGACGGTATATGTCAATCGTACTGTTGCAGAGGCAAATCCTCATGTTTTTGTGACAAATGCAACAATTCACTTACTGGTACGTCTAATTATTAATACGATACCTGTTTTCGTTAAAAATTACCAGTATGGATTCATTTACTGACTATTATTCAGTGCTTGGAGTTGATGCACATGCATCTGCCAGCACTATCAAAGCGGCCTTTAAAAAGCTCGCTCTGAAATATCACCCCGATGTTTACAAAGGGGAGGATGCAGAGGAGCGTATGCGTATCTTGCTGCTCGCTTATCAAACCTTGAGTAATCCTAGCTCACGCAGAAATTATGATGTGCAGCGTGCCGAACATATACTGGATACTCCGAGCATGGAGCAGGATGAGTGGCAACGGGCACGGGTTGCAGGAAAGCCTCGATCCGGCTCACCCAATGCGGGTATGCCTTCAAAGGCAGCACGACGAGATAATCGACGTGCTTATATTTTCCCCGATTTGAACGCCTCTCGCTCCGCACCAATTACGTTGAACCTCGGTGATGTTAGCTATCAACTTTGGCCGGATGATGTCCATACGTTAAAATATGAGGGTATACTGCGAGGGATTGCAAATCAGTCAACTGGTGGGCTACCACCGACTTCAGCTCAACGTCCAGAAAACTATTGTCATCGTTGCCATCATCGATGGGTACCTGGTGTAGGGCAAAATCGCGCGCCCTCAGCGAGTTCTCGCGTTGTATGTCCCGCATGTAATGCAGGCGACTGGGCCGAATACCTGCTTTTACGCTGTATTCACTGCTACGCCGTCTTCGAGAGTGAGGAGATTCGGGAAAAGATTCTCGGAGGGGGCCGATTATACGACCCCTATGAGCTGTTCCCGCTCTGCCCCAATTGCAGAAGATCGCAGTGGTGTCCTGCCGAGGATGCTCGCGTCGATGCTTTACGCGCGGCTGCCGCGCGTCAAAGAGCGCTTCTGTGGCTGAGTGTACTGGCGATTATATTGCTGGTTATCGGTATCATGGCTGTGGTGTTTTTGAGGTTGTTTAGCTAGAGCATGGGGAGCCATCACTGGAGGCTTACCACTTATCCGTCCCGATCTGCACTTTCTGTATAATTTGCTCGAGGAAACGCTTATCCTGATTGCCTATGCATATCAGCTTAGACAGCTTACTGGGTCTGTCACATCAAATGCAAATCTCCAGGGTTCCCTGATCAAGGAAGTGTGATAAGGAGGTCGTTCCTGGCTACTCTTCTCTAGTTACGCACGGGGTTTCCGACACTGACCACCGTGATAGCGGGATACTGAACTTTGACCGTGACTGCGACATTGTTGCCGATAGCCTGTGCGTTCCCACCGAAATCGGTCAGAACCGCCGTCGCAGGAATAGCGAAGGTGTAGCTCGTGACACCGGCTGTGAAGTGCAGCACGCGATCTGCTCCACCAGCGCTTGTCGTGATACCAGTATACGCAATGACGTTCAGGTCTGGGTCACCCGGTTGAGCAGGCTTCAAGATCGTTGCCCTCAGGCTTCCATCAAGGTTAATTGCTGAGTCCATATTGACGGAAGACCCAACAGCCGGAAGACTTCCACCATAGGCCGAGCGATCCGTTGAGGCAGTAATCGCCAGCGTGTAGGTCTTCCCATCCGGCGCGCTCATCACAAGACTGCTGCTCGTGATACTCTTCACCGGGCCGATGAACGAGATGCCTCCTGCTTTAGCGGCGGACGGGTTGGCAGTCGGGGGCGATTGGAGAGTAGCGGTTGGTGTCTCGTTAGCTTCAGGCGTAACATTTGTCCCTGTCTCGATGCTATATGTGCCATCAGAGTTCTGTGTCACCTGGATCGAATACACTCTGCCTACCTGGCTCTGCAGGAAAGCTACCTGGTCGTTGGTCAATCCATTGATCGTTATCCTCTGGCCGTTGAAACTCAAGATGACGGAATGGTTGACTGGATCGACCGACAACACCTGGCCTGTTAAAGTGAGGTTAGTCGGATTACTGCTACTACCATCATGTAATAGAGAATTGATACCTCCAGTAAGCAACCAGACAATACCACCCCCTGCTATAACCATTCCAGCTACACCTGTCAGGACAACGCGACGCGAGACACGTCGTTTTCGAACTTGAGGACTGCTAGCCGGTCTAACTTGACTGAACGGCTGGGCGGCTATGTCTGGTGGAGTGTTTGGACTGTATGGCAAAGGAGGCTGGCTAAATCGAGCAGTTGGGCTTGATGACAGAGTAGATTGATTCGATATCATGTCCGGTTTGGATGAAATAAAAGGTTGACTTGCCGGGGGTGTTCTGTTAATTGGCAACGAAGATTGACAAGCCTGATCAAAAGCAGTGGCAAACTCCTGCACACTGGCGAAACGTTGATGTGGGTCTTTGGCTATTGTTCTCATCACTACTTGCTCAATAGCAGGTGAAATTCCTGGTAGCTTCTCGTGCAAAGGTGTAGGAGGTGCCAATACCTGCTGAGTAGCTATTTCAGTGAAAGACCCCTGAAAAGGACGGCTACCACACAACAATTCGTAGACGACGATCCCAAAAGCATATTGGTCACTAGCTGAGCGTGGCTTACCTTGTATTTGCTCAGGAGCCATATAAGAGACTGTACCGGCGACTTCCTGAAAGGATTGGTAGCGCGAACTCTGCATGATGAGAGCTATGCCAAAATCACTCAGTAGAAGCTGATTGCGCCGGTCCAGTAGCATGTTATCTGGTTTAATGTCCCGGTGGATTAACTTCTCTTCATGTGCATACTGTAAAGCTTCAGCGACCTGTTTGACATATGGCACGATAGTTTCTGGTAGTAAGCGGGTGCCTTTCGCATGGCGTTGGCGCAAGGTGCCATTTGGCGCATAGCTCATAATGAGAAAAGGCACACCATCGGTTACATCAAAATCGAAAACTCGTACGATATGGGGATGTTCCAGGCGAGCAATCGTCTGTGCTTCGTTCAGAAAGCCATCTATGTCGTTTTCTGCGAGTTGCGTATGCAGTACTTTGATGGCAGCCTGTATTTTGAGACGCAAATGCTCGCCAAGGTAAACCTCAGCAAAGCCTCCTCGCCCTAACAGGCGAATCAGGCGATAGTTACCAAACTGTTGTCCCTCACGATCAACCATCTTCGCCTATCTCCTTGAGGTGGTGACTGGCATCTTAAAAGGTATTGATTGCAGCAAATTGAAAATATGCAGAGTACGTTATAGTTGAAACTCTCTATCTGGCACGCAATGTATATGGTTGGATGGAAGAATACAAGGGTATCGCCTAAATTTCTATACCATGTATAATGACGAATGAGAAAACAGGTGGGCACCCATCGCTGGTGCCCACCTGTTTTCTCATTCGTCAAACTGGTTTGTGCAAGAGCGCATATCTTTAACGCGCTCCTACACATTTAGATTACTGACTGACTTTGGTAACAGTCCCAGCCGTCCCGTTGTACTCTACAGTCACTTTCACAGTTACGCCGCTTGCGATGGACAGAGCGTTGCCACCGAAATCTGACAGATCCGCAGTAGAGGGGATAGTGAAGCTATAGCTCTTGTTGCCAACCGCGAAGTGGATAACGCGATCAGCGCCAACAGACTGGGTCGTAACCCCTTGAAACTTCACCTGGTTGGGATCGTCACTGCTGTCAACGCTCTTAATTTTCGTTGCTGTGAAGCTGCCATCGGTGTTCGCTGTGGCCTCGACACTGACACGGGTGCCCGTGCCTGGCAGGGAGCCGTTGAAGTCCTCCAGATTGGTCCCATTGGTACTCATCGACAGACTTGAGCCATTGGGCATACTCACAACGATGCTACCATTGCCGCTGCTCGTTACATTGCCGATAAACTCGACGCTGCCTGGCTCGTTGGCATTTGGAGTCTCGTTGCTGTTTGGTGTCTCGTTAGCCTCTGGAGTCTCGTCAGCCTGGAGATTGGTCCCGTTCTCTATGTTGTACGTACCATTGCTGTTTTGCGTCACCTGGATCGAAAATCCCTTCCCTATCTGGCTCTGCAGGAAAGCTACCTGGTCGTTGGTCAATCCATTGATCGTTATCCTCTGGCCGTTGAAACTCAAGATGACGGAATGGTTGACTGGATCAACCGAAACCACCGAACCTGATACGTTGAGGTTAGTTCCCCCTCCAGTGGTAGTGGTGCCAACGCCGGCACAAGCTGTGAAGAGGACCATCAGTACGAGTGCCGCTATACCCACCACAATTTGCTTTACTACTTTTTGATTCATTGAGTTTCTCCTTTTTTTCATTTTAGTTGGCGTACTTATGCTTTTTAACTTTTTCCATCTGGATTTCGGAACATCCACCGAGGGCCGATCAATCGGCGATGGGCGCGATAAATCGGCCCCTACGGATGTCCCGATTAGTTTGTTAAAGGCCATTAGTAGCGCCCATATATATCTCTGTATATGTACGACTATAGCGCATAAAATTTGTCATTACTATGCTAAATAGCACACAACGCCTGTGAGGTTATACATATTCAAGGATAAATCTGCAAGAGAGAAACATTGGTGCTGCCGTTTAAGAGCGATTCCACCTGGTGAAAGGGATCAATTGGGGGACGCTTTCTTTAAACTGCACATATCGCTCGCCAAAGGTCGAGAGCAGGAGGCGCTCTTCCATAACGATTTTGACCTTGAAGATGATCAGCGCGACCACGACCCCGACAAACCATTTGCCACCACCGCTTATGAGGAGAGAGCCGATGAGCATGCCGAGCAAACCAGTATAGATGGGATGGCGCGTTATGCGATAAGGACCATCTGTATGCAAAATATGCTCAGATTTGATCACAGGCGAGGAGGTCCACATCAAGCCCAGGACGTAGCGAGCCCAGAGCGTAAAAGCTGTTGAAGTAAGCAGGAGAATCAGACCAAGAAGACGTAGCCAGAAGATGTCAAAGGTCAAAAAATTCCAGACGGAGAGCGGAGTGAGGAAGAGTGCCGCACACACAAGTATGATGCCAAGTCCCCAAGAAAACAGCTGTCCTGACTGTTTTTGCACAGCAGGAGCTTTAAAGGCGTTGTAGAGGGCACCAGCGCACCAGACGATGAGAAATGCGGCCCAACACAGCACGAGTGACCCGAAGTATATCCAGCCCCAGAAGGATGTCGGCATTGTTCTGTCCTTTTTTCCGTGCCTGGCATCTTCCCCTGCTTCTCACAATGAGTAAATTTTTTCATCCATAAAAAGGATAAAACCTATTCCTCTATTTTGTCAAGACAAGAAGTTGAGAGCATTCATCGATAGGTTGCTATTACGACAGAGCCACGAACGAAGTAATGGTTGCGACGATACCGCTTTGTAGCTGGATACGCAAACCACAATTACCTGACGACAGTGAGTTGTCTGTCACTGTAGCCATCCGGTTGGATGGCTCAGGTGTACCGGTCAGCCACACATTGGCCGAGAGGGTCGTACCGACGACACTGAAGTCTATAGTGTACGATGTACCGGCGGTCGCAGCAAACGAGGCCGTTTTCAGTGTAGTATATGTGCCGTTTACCTTCTTCTGCAGCACCAGGTTGCTGCCATCAATGTAGGCTTTGTACCAGTTGTTGGTACTTGTCCAGCGTAAGACTGCTCCCATATTGGTGTACTTAAAACTGCTCAATGAGCCGCTGAAGATCACCTCGGAGTCTGTAGCAACCGGCCCGAGCACGGCGTTGTAAGCGGACGACCCATTTGCCAGTTGTCCGGTGTTATTGTTGATCGAGAACACGCTGGAACTGTTTGCATCTCCTCCCCAGGTTTGCCCGTCGCTGGCCTGACCCCAGTGCTGCTGGTTGGCGTGCTGGAACGTGTCCCGCGCCAATGTTGTCCCAGGCGGTGGCGAGGCCGTTGGTGAGGGAGAGACCGTGGGTGAAGGTGTTACGGTAGGTGAGGGGGACAGCGTGGGCGAGGGAGATGGTGTCACACCTGGCGATGGGGACATGCCTGGTGTTGGCGTTGGCACACTGTTTTGCACGGCTTCAGCAAGCTTGTTAGCAAACTCCTCAGAAAACCAGATGCGATTTTGCACGTCAACGTTCAATCCATCGTGAGGATGTGCGTTTTGCGAGGGAGCAGAGTAAACAGAGAATGAGCCTGCTCCAGTATCTGGAAAAGAGCCAAAGATACCCTGCAACGAGTCATCGAACCAGATCTGGCCATTGCTATCAACCCCGATGCCAGAGGTATGTTTACCGTAACAGGTAGTACATGTAGCAGGATAGGCATATTCGGTGACGCCGTTAGTTGTTCCTGGTATCGCTTGCGCTATGTTAAGCTCGCCAACCATACCGACCCATCCTTCAGTCCACCAGATACTGCCGTTGGGATCAACGCTAATGAGGTGAGGCGTCAGGCCGCCAGGCAGATTGTTGCGGATCTTAAATTCGTTCAGTGTTCCACCGGCAGTATATTCGCCGATGAGGGCGACCGCCGAGTTATTTTCGGTAAACCAGATATTATTTGAGGCGTCAACAGTTATCCCGTAGGGCTGACTATTGCTTGCCGGTGTCGAAATTTCTCTAATGGTCTGAGTTAAGGGATCGAATTCACCAATTTTGTTTGCGTAGTGCTCGGTAAACCATATTTTGCCGTTATGGTCGATTGCAATATCCCAAGGACCAGCACCGGCGGTTGGCACGGGGAATTGTTGGAAGGTCTTTGACTGAAGGTTCAACATAGCGATTGAATTTGCCATTGGCATGGGAAACCAGAGATTACCCTGGGCATCAAACGCGAGGAACAGCGGTTGCGCGTAACCTGAAGGGAGTTGGTAGGTAGCAATCCAACTCGAAGCAGCAGGATTATATTCTTCTATTTTGCCAGGCGGTGTAGTAGTGCTGCAGGTCGGTGATGGATCACAACCGGGGACAGCCATCCACACATTGCCCTTGCTGTCAAAGGTTATTCCCCAGGGTTCCTGACCACCATTTATCCAGAAGTCGGTGACGGTGACGCCAGGTGACTGTGCAAAACCACGCGGGGTCCCTTTGCCGAACATGTTGAATGCCAACGCGAGACTCGCCAGGAGCGATGCCAGTGCGACGAAACTTAGGAGGATTTTTCTCTTATCCATATGCTACTTTTCCCCTATCATGGTAAATGATTCAATACTTGTCAATCAAGTAAACGATGAAATGCTTGTAATAAGTACAACGAGCCAGAAACGCCTTCGTACTTTTGAAACTGGTTAAGATAGGTCTATCGCAACCCACTACTCATTCGTCAAGCTGACAGCAAAGCCGATGGGAAACCATGTGTTATAATCTCTATCGTGAAAACATTGCTCATATTCCTGGGAGTTTTAGTAGCTTCTTTTGAAATTGCTATGCAGTTATTTGGCGTATCTAATAACTCTATGCTTGTCATTTATTTGTTCATAGGTGTATTGATTGCTACTTGGACGGGTCTTGCAGGCGCTTCCAAATGGGAAAGCAGGTCAACAGAATTCAAGAATTTAGCAGCGAATTGTCGAATAGAAAGACCCTCTATGTCAAGAGTCAAAACGCGGAAAGGAGGAAGCAAGATGAAAGTGGGTGAAGCTGCCTCCCGTGTGGTGGTGCAAGTCTACCACACCGGTCAAGGCCAAGACGAGCGGACCGAGGCCAGCGACCCCCGTCCACACGCCCCCTGGCCTCGGTCCGGCCTTGACTCGGCGTGGTCTGGAGCCAGCAACCCACACCGGGAGTCGGGAACGCGGTGGCGGGCTGCGGCAGACGTTGGAGCGACAGGAACTGCAGCGGGACCGGCTCGCGGTCGGCAGAGCAGACGCGACGGGAACCGCTTGGGCGACTCCGGTGGAGCACAGGCTCCCAGCACTGGCGAAGGACTTCGCAGCGCTGAGCATGCCCAACGGGGCATGACGGAAAAGGGAGGCATCGACTCAGGCGACGTGTTGCCGGGGCGCATGAGCCAGCTTCGCCGCTTCAAACGTTGCAGTCTGGTAGCAAGTCTTGCTTATCCACATGCGATAGATAATGCGCACCCAGACATTTGCCAGGGCTCGAACAGCCATACTATGGGTCTTGCCCTCAGCTCGTTTGCGCTGGTAATAGGCCAGCGCCCAGTCTTCCTGCAAGGTCGATTGCCAGGCGAACTGGTGCAGAGCGTTACGCAGCGGTTTCAAGCAGGCGAAACGTTTGTGCGCTTTGGCGTAATTGCCGCTTTCAAACGGCACAGGCGCCGTCGCGGCCAGGGCCTGGACACTGGTGGCATCAGCATAGCGGCTGCGATCAGCGCCCCATTCGGCCAGCAGACGTGGAGCCAGGCGCTTGCCAGCCCCAGGCAGCGAACTCCACAGTTCCTGGTCGTTATGCGTCAAAAAAAGGGTGCTGATGGCCTTGTCATACTTGGCGATCTCCTCGATCACGACCAGCAGTTGCTTGACCAACGAGAGCATCAAGCGCGACTTGGCACGCACGATGACCTCGCTTGCCACCAACTGGGGACGGTGCAGTTCCTCAACGATCTTGGGAGCCGCGCGCCTCGGGTTGGTGTGCTTGCCGGTGCGCAAGGTGGCCGTGATCTGCTCGATCGAGGCGGCCAGGGCGGCTTGCGGCGTGGGATAGGCCTGCAAAAACAGCAGAGTGGAGCGCTGCTGCACCTTGGCAAACAGCTGCAAGGCGGCAGGATAATATTCCTTGAGGCAGGCCGTCAACTGGTTCACCAGGCGGGTTTGCGTCTGGATCAGCGCATCCTGATCGCGGGTGA
>WNGJ01005378.1_pt1 | contig 18473 bp, 15 predicted proteins | sample 5400611 | NCBI WGS metagenome assembly WNGJ01 (sample SAMN13153375, study PRJNA577476) | soil metagenome | isolation source: 40 cm soil or saprolite under Garry oak tree replicate 1 | place: USA:California | collected 2016-06-15 | reverse complement strand
GGACGAGATGGAAGATGAGGTCGGCATTTATGGCTTTGTCGTACGGCCTGAGCAGCGGGGACGCGGGTACGGAAGGCAGATTTTAGAAGAAGCAATCCGCATCATTCGTGCGGAAGGTGGGAAAGAGATCACGCTAGAGGTAGAGACAGACAACGTCAATGCTATCGGGTTGTATCGTTCTTGCGGCTTCCAGGTGAAGACCACCTACGACTACTATACTCTCGACACTTAACAGAAATTTTATGCCTGCTCTGCTACGCTGATTTTAGGGTATGTCTGATCTCCATCACGATCGCTTGCTCGCGCCTGCGGCGTTCGCCTTTTGGCGCGGCTTCGCCGCGCGAGCACCCGACGAGCGAGGGCGAAGACGCTGAGCATCAGATACACTCTTAGTAGCCACCATTTTCACCTGCTATCGTTTGGAGAAATCCGTGAGATTGTTGATCGTCGAAGATGAGCTTGACTTCGCTCAGGCATTGGCGAGAGGTTTGCGCCAGCAAGGGTATGCCATAGATGTTGCTCTCGACGGCGTGCAGGGATGGGAATTGGCCGAGGTCAATGAGTATGACCTCTTGATCCTCGACCTGAACCTGCCGGAGATGGATGGACTGGAGGTGTGCCGCCGCTTGCGGGCCTGCCGACCTTCGTTGCTCATCCTCATGTTAACTGCTCGCGACCGGCCCGATGAACGTGTCAGGGGGCTTGATTCAGGCGCGGATGACTACCTGGTCAAACCATTCCACTTTGCTGAGCTGCTGGCTCGCGTGCGTGCATTGCTGCGGCGTGATATGCGGGTCCGCACACTGCTGCTGCGATTTGCAGACCTGAAATTGGATCCCACCTCGCGAGTTGCATGGCAAGGCAATCGCCGGCTAGAATTAACCAGCAAAGAGTTTGGCATTCTAGAGTATCTACTGCGCCACCAGGGAGAAATCGTGAGCCAGGAAGCATTGCTGGAACATGTCTGGGATATGCGAACCAACCCGCTCACCAATACTGTGCGCGTCCATGTTAACTCACTGCGCCGCAAACTGGGCGATCTGGCGGAAACGCCACGCTACATCGAGACTGTTGTCGGTCAAGGGTATCGACTGGGCACGCCCTCTCATTCGGAGGAAACCTCATGAAATTTCGCCGCCTTCGACATCTCTGGCCCCGGAAAAAGCGGCGCCTGCCGCTGCGACTGCGGCAGGCGCTGTGGTCAGGTGGGCTGCTGCTGGTGCTCAATTTTGCGCTGTTGCTGATCATAAACACCGATGCGATCAGCACCTTCCCCCGCATAATAAGAAGTAACGATCCGGCGGCAGCGAGGAGAGGGTTTGATGGTCGATTGTCGCATGCTGCCCCCACCTCCTCCCTTCCCCCGCAATTGACAGACCTTTTCGGGCGACCAGCGAGTCCGCTTGAGAGAGCCCTACTATTAGAAGTTCGCACCAGTTCGCTCATTGGACTGGTGCTGGTGGCTATAGCAGGTGGAGCAGGGGCATACTGGGCAGCGGGAATCATCTTGCGACCGGTACGCATGGTCAGCAAGGCTGCCCAGCGCATCAGCGCGAGCACCCTCAGTACCCGCCTGGCACTGGATGGCCCCAAAGATGAGACGAAGGAACTGGCCGATGCCTTCGATACTATGCTGGGACGGCTAGAAAGGACCTTTGCTCGGCAGGTGACACTGCGTCTTATGAATGAAGAGGAAGTAGTGGCCTACGGGGACGAGGCGCTCCTCACCCGCGCCTTCAGCAACCTGGTTGAAAACGGCATCTACTACAACCATTCCGGCGGAGAGGTTGTGGTCACCATCCTGCGTAAAGATGCATGGGCGGTGGTGACGGTCGGCGATACAGGCGTAGGTATGGCCGCGGAACAGCAGGCTCTCATATTTGACCGTTTTTACCGTGTAGATGCCTCCCGCACCCGCAACAGGGGAGGCGCCGGCCTGGGATTATCTATCGTGGCTGCCATCGTGCAGCGCCATGGTGGTCAGGTGCAAGTTGAGAGCACTCCCGGCGCCGGTAGTACCTTCACCGTGTTGCTGCCCCTTGCGGAGACTTAACACAGATTTTATACCTGCTCTGCTACATTATCGCTCATAGCGATAATATCATGCGCAAGGAGTATTGAAGTCTATGCAAGTATACCCTGGCCGTATTCTGGGCAGCATGGCCCTTCCCCTCTTGCTGGCAGTCTTTATAGCAGGTTGTGGCCCCAACTTTACTTCTACCTCTGCCACCAGCGCTACTGCTACTGCCACAGCCTGTGCGCGTCCGCGCACCCAGTCATTTAGAGGAACCACCGGCACCCTTAAGCAGGTGAGTGGTACCACATTGTTCGTTACCGATAGGAGTGGCAAGACTATCCAGGTGACCTTTACGAGTACTACCCGCTTTCTGCGTGAGACCGTGGTAACGACGACAGCACTGAAGGAGGGCGCCTTCGTTTCCATTACAATCACTCAAAACCCGGATAACACCTACACAGCAAAAACGATTTCTCTCATTAACCGCACCAGCTCGGGTCCATTTCAAGGGCAAAGAGGGCAAGGCCAGAGAAGGAATACAGCCTGTCCCAGGCCAACACAGTTTGCTGGAACTGGGACCACCGGTAATGCCCGTGGCATCACTGGTACTGTTAGTCAACTCAACGGCAACACGCTCACGGTGACCGCACTGAATGGAGGAGAATATCAATCCCAGGAAGGATAGGTATGTCAGAAGAAATAAAGATGCACCTCCAACCCTTACTGGAGGAGGAGCAGGAGCAGGCTGGCGTGGTCCCGGTCAAACCTCAATTACCACGCCGGCGAAGGCGCGGCAGGATAATTGCTCTGGTAATCGTGCTGCTGGTAATACTCATTGCAAGCGGCGTTATCTTTTATATGCGACGTGCTAACCAACCAGTCGTGCGGTTTACTCAAGCAGCTGTCACCACGGGCAATATTACCGTGCAAGTTTCCGCGACCGGCCCCGTCACCCCCAACGCCGAGTATGACATGAACTTCCTCACGGCTGGCCAGGTGAAAGCGATCGACGTAGAGGTAGGACAGCAGGTAAAAAAGGGCCAGGTTCTGGCCAAACTCAACATCGATAAGACAGCGCTCGAGAGTGCCGTCAATCAAGCGCAACTGGGCGTCGTTGCCGCGCAAAACTCTGTCGGCTCGGCGCAGGCAAACCTGGGCAATGTGGCGGCAGCAAACGAGATCGCGCTGAAAATCGCCAAGGCCCAGGAGCAGAATGCGCTCGCCGCCTGTGAGAATGCCGAGATTACACCCACGCCCGGTACACCTGCGCCCACTGTTTCACCGAATTGCGATCAATTGGCGAAGGATCAATATGCGCAGGCGCAGCAGCAGGCCAACACGAGCGCCACTTCAGCGCAGAATCAGATCGTCTCGTCACAGAACAGTTTGAATAATGCTCTCGCTCAACTCCAGAGTGCGCAAAATAACCTCACCGATGCCGCCCAGAATGCAACCCTCACTGCTCCCGTGGCGGCGACCGTGGCGGCAATTAATGGCTCGATTGGTGAAACTGTAGGAACCGGTTCTAGTTCTAGCAGCACGTCGTCGCAGGCATTTATAGTCCTGCTTGATATGAGCAAGATCGGTATAACTGCCCAGGTGAATGAAGCGGACATTGGCGGCTTGCAGGTAGGCCAGCCCGCACAGTTCACCGTGACCGCTTATCCCACGCAGACGTTTCGAGCCAGCGTAACCGCTGTTGAAACTATCGGACAGGCCACCTCGAATGTCGTTTACTACACGGTGAAGCTTACAGTAGACAAGCAGAGCCTGAACGGTACCCACCTCTACTCCGGCATGACTGCCACGGTGAACATTACAACCGCTGAGCGTATAGGGGTATTGCTGGTTCCTGCTGCGGCACTCAGCTTCCCGGGCATCGCTCTGCGATCTGGAGAACTGAGCCGTTCTGCTCTGTCCTCACTCGCCTCCAGTGCCACAAGTACCGCGACAGGAACGCGAGGCGTCGTAGTGGTACTGCGTAACGGCAAGCTGGTTCCGGTGGCGATCACTACGGGGTTGAGCAATGGACAATTCACCGAGGTGCTTTCCGGGCTGCGTGAAGGTGATCAGGTAGTAGTGAGCCAGACGGGTGGCAATACTACTACTCCCTCGAACGGGGGTGGCGGCGGTGGCGGTGGTGGTAATCCCTTCCGTGGGGGGTTCGGTGGCTGAAAGAGTCCTGAAGGGATGAAGTATATGCAATATGATCAGCAATCGAACGGGGCAACGGCTGCAGTGCCTGTTATTCGCGTGTGGAAACTGAGCAAAGACTACTATCTGGGGCGTACTGTTGTGCCAGCGCTGAGCGCCGTTGACCTGGAGATAGCACGTGGCGAGTTCGTAGCCATTATGGGGCCATCGGGTTCTGGGAAATCGACGCTTATGAACATCCTGGGCTGCCTGGATCGTCCCACCAGCGGCAACTACTGGCTCGACGGCATACCGGTGGGCGAGATGAGCACCGGTGAACTGGCTGACGTGCGCAATCGGGAGATCGGTTTTGTCTTTCAGAACTTCAACCTGCTGCCGTGGATGACAGCACTCGCCAATGTGCAGTTGCCGCTGGTCTACGCGGGGGTGCCGACAGAACAACGAGAACAACGCGCGTTGTGGGCCCTGGCCATGGTGGGCCTGGCCTCGCGGGCGCACCATCGACCGATGGAACTATCAGGTGGACAGCAACAGCGTGTCGCAATTGCTCGTGCGCTGGTCAATGCCCCATCGTTAATTCTGGCCGACGAGCCAACAGGCAACCTGGATAGCCGGACCAGTATGGAGATTTTGACGATTCTGCAAAGGCTCAATGCGCGCGGTATTACCGTTGTGCTTGTCACGCACGAAGCGGACATAGCCAGCTACTGCAGCCGCAAGGTCACGTTTCGCGACGGGCGAGTGATGCAGGATACCGTCAATGTGACGCCGGCCATGGCTCAGGAGCGACTGCTGCGGCAACCTCCAGCAGAAGGGGAAAGGTAAAACGATGAGTGTTCCAAGACCAGGGGCCGATACACACATGGCGCAGTCTTCGACATCGCTGGAGTTTCCTCCGATGGACCGGCGACGTGGACGTGCCCGCGGTTTACTCGCTGTTTATCAGAGCTATGTAAGCGCACTGGAAGCACTACGAGCCAATGTGCTCCGCTCTCTGCTCACCTCGCTTGGCATTATCATAGGGGTGGCCGCCGTGGTTATGGTCATTGCCACCGGCGAGGGCAACTCGGCCACCATCAACCAGCGCCTCTCGGGCCTGAGTCCGAATGAGCTCGTCATCAGGTCAGGCAGCGCGCGCGGTTTTGGCGTGAGGCAGGGTGCAGGCACGCTGCAAACGCTCACACAGGCTGATGCCGATGCCATTACTGCACAGGTACCCAATGTAGCTGCTGTCAGTCCCGTGGTAAATGTCAGCGGGCAGGTGATATTCGGCAACCAGAACTGGGCGACGCAGGTACAGGGAGTCTACCCGAGTTATCAGCAGATTGGCAGCTGGCAGGTGCAGGAAGGGGCCTTCATCACGCAGGGAGACGAGCAGAGTACCGGCGCCGTTGCTGTGCTGGGCCAGCAAGTCGTGGACAGCCTGTTCACTCCACTGGGCATCGACCCCATTGGCCAGCAGATTCGCATCCGCAATGTGCCCTTTACCGTTATTGGCACGCTTGTCTCCAAGGGAGCAGCGGGCGGTTTCGGCAATGCGGATGACGTCGTCTTTGTGCCGTTCAGCACCGCGCAACAACGGCTCACGGGCAGCCAGTCTGTCAATTCCATTGACGTGTTTGCGGATAACGCAACACAAGTCAACGACGTGCAGACCGCGATTCAGCAGTTGCTGGAGCAGCGCCACCACATCGCTACTCCACAGCAGGACGATTTCACCATTCAAAATCAATCGCAGATCCTCCAGACCGTGCAGGGTGTCCAGCAGTCGTTGACACTCCTGCTCGTGAGCGTGGCGGCGATCTCCCTCCTGGTAGGCGGCATCGGCATAATGAATATTATGCTGGTCTCGGTAACCGAGCGCACACGCGAGATTGGCATTCGTATCGCCATTGGCGCGCATCCTGGCGACGTAATGGCACAGTTCCTGATTGAAGCGTTAATGTTGAGCGCCCTGGGTGGTCTGGTGGGAATAGCGGTAGGCCTGATCGGCGCATGGATAAACGCTTCTGTGAGTAACGCGCCTTTTGTGCTGGATCCACGGGCAGCGTTGCTGGCGTTCTGCTTTGCCGCAGTTGTGGGTGCTGTCTTTGGCTTTTATCCGGCGCAGCGTGCGGCGCGGCTGGACCCGATTGAGGCGCTGAGGAGGGAGTGAGCAAGTTGCATCTATTGACAGCTTCGGCTATACTAGATGAGGTACAAACGAAACACTATCCTCCAGCGATGATGAAGAAGAGTAACCCGCCAGGGTAGCAGCGAGCCGATAGAAGGTGCGAGGTCGGCAATCCGCAACAGGTGAACGGCGCTTCGGAGCTGGATTACAATGAGTGGCTTCACGCACGTGAAGAAGCAGGGTGGAACCGCGCATGCCGCCGTAAGACGTAGTGGCCCCGGGCCTACGTAGGCGCATTCGTCCCTGGGCGTATTGGACGCCTGGGGATTTTTTATGAGGAGAAAAACACCCATGACCTGGTGGTGCAATTTTCTTCATAGGGCAGCTAAGTTGTGGAAAATTTTTTGCGGAGGAAACCACTCATGACACAGACAGAGGAAAAAACACAGGCTACCGGCACTCCAATGGTTCCAATCGAGAAGATCGTCTCGCTAAGCAAGAGGCGCGGCTTCGTCTACCCAAACTCCGAAATCTACGGGGGCGTCTCCGGCATCTATGATTTCGGGCCGCTGGGCGTTGAATTACGTAACAACATCCGGCGCTACTGGTGGTGGTCGATGGTACAGACTAATGATAATGTCGTAGGGATCGAAGGCAGTATCATCACCCACCCGCGCGTGTGGGAGGCGAGCGGCCATATCGAAAACTTCGTAGACCGGCTGGTAGACTGCAAGAACTGCAAGCGGCGCTTTCGCCAGGACCATTTGCCGGAAGAAAACTTGTTGAAAAATAAGTGCCCCGTATGCGGCGGCGAACTCACGGAACCGCGTACCTTCAACCTGATGATGGAGACATTCATCGGGGTGGTCGAGGGCGAGCGCATGAAGACCTACCTGCGCGGTGAGGCATGCCAGAACATCTACCTGGACTATGATAATGTATTGAAGTCCTCACGCATGCAAATCCCGTTCGGTATCTGCCAGATCGGGAAGGCCTTCCGCAACGAGGTGACACCGGGGAACTTCCTGTTCCGGCAGCGCGAGTTCGAGCAATGGGATCTGCAATTCTTCGTCCATCCAAGCGAGATGCAGAAGTGGTTTGACTACTGGAAACAGTTCCGCTTCGAGTGGTACAAGGGCATCATCAACCACAAGGATCGCCTGCGCTTCCGCGCGCACGGCCCTGACGAGCTGGCGCACTACGCGAAGCAGGCGTTTGATATCGAATACCAGACGGTGCTGGGCTGGATGGAATGGGAAGGCATCCACTGGCGGCAGGACTGGGACCTTTCCCGCCACAGCCAGTTCAGCGGCCAGGACCTGAGCTACACGGACCCGGAAACAAAGGAGAGGTACATTCCGTGGATCGTCGAGACTTCGGGTGGCGTGGACCGCACGTTCCTGAACCTGCTGCTCGATGCTTATGAAGAGGAGCCCGACCCGACTGGCAAGGAGTCGCGCACGGTACTGCGGCTGCATCCGTGGCTTGCTCCGGTCAAAGTGGCGGTGCTGCCGCTGCAAAAGAATAAGGAGGAACTGGTAACGACGGCCAGGGACATTCACAAGAAGCTGCGACGCCTGATGGTTTCGCAGTACGATGACATAGCCAATATCGGCCGGCGCTACCGGCGCCAGGATGAGATTGGTACACCTTTCTGCGTCACGGTCGATTTCCAGACGTTAGACGATAAGACGGTGACGGTGCGCGAGCGCGATCACATGACGCAGGTGCGCCTGGCTATCGATGAGCTACCGATGTACCTGCTGGAACGGGTGATGTGGAAGTGACGACTCCCTACGGCTGAAGCCGGGGCTCTTCGCTGCGTTTTGGTAAAGGCCTTTTAGAAGCTGGCTCATCTTAAGGGCGGGGCGCGTCCCCGCCCTATAATTTTATTACCAAGTGTCTTCTATAACGCTATATTCGTCTGGTATAGTGCTATTAGAGATTGCAATAGAAGGATATATATTACATGCTACGCATAGTTTCATATAACATACTTTATGGCGGGCGGGGCCGCGTTAACCAATTGACTAAGATGATTAAATCGGTACAACCTGATGTTGTTGGATTGATAGAGGTAGCGGACACCAGGGTGGTCGAGGAGTTGGCAGAACGTTTAGAGATGCAATACCTGGCAAACCCGGCCGGTGAATATCCACAGCACCAGCGGCTGGCAGTGCTCAGTCATTTGCCGCTTGTATACTCAGAACTGCATGCACGCCCTGGTATACTCCGTGAGCCGCTGCTGGAGGTTGGTGTGAAGGAAGCCGGAGGGTCACAATTTACCATATTCGTTACACATCTATGGGCCGCCTTTAACCAGGGTTGGGCCGGCAATCATATACAGCAACGCGAGGTACAAGAGATACTACGCATCACGGCTGCAAAGCGAGGTATGCCTCATCTACTGATGGGCGACTTCAACGCGCTTGCCCCTGGTGATGCCTTTAAGGGCAGCCAGCTTTTACGCCACATGGTCTACCTGGACGCACAAGAAAAACAATACAGGATAGCGATGCAAGGCCACCCCAACCTTGACTCCGTAGTGCCACCTCGCTTACGAATCTTCAATCCACTGCTGCGGGTCATTCCTCGCAACAGGCTGCTGGGCGCGCTTTTTGATGTGGCTGCTTCCTGGTACGCGCCGAGGGGAAGCATCAATCTCTTGCTCAAGGCTGGCTACGTGGACTGTTTTAGACGCATGAACCCAGGGGCCCGGGGCTTCACCTGCCCAGCAGATACACCCGCTGGACGCATTGATTTTATCTTTGCCGACCCGGAGCTGGCTGCTCGCCTCACAAGGAGTAACGTCATCACCACAGGCGAAGGCCTGCCTGGGGAGCAGGCAAGCGATCATTTCCCCGTATGCGCGGAATTTCGTGAGACTACGACAAGTTAGAAGTCATCCCGAAGGGATGCTCACATTGCTTAGTGGAATACATCTTTTATCTTGTCAAAGATGTTCTTATCGTTTTGCTCACGTTCGAGGCGAGCGAACTCCTCGAGCAGGCGCTTCTGCTCAGCGGTCAAATTGGTGGGCGTTACTACTTTGACGATGACGTGCTGGTCGCCACGTGCGCTGCTGTGTACCACAGGTACGCCCATGCCCTTGAGGCGGAAGGAGCGGTTACTCTGTGTGCCAGCAGGGATTTTGAGGGTGGTTGCCTTGCCATCGACAGTAGGCACCTCGACTTCGTCGCCAAGAGCAGCCTGTGTGAAACTGATGGGCAGTTCATAGATGATATCATTGCCCTGGCGTTTGAAGACATGATGAGGCTTTACAGTGAGGATGACATAGAGATTGCCCGGAGTGCCACCACGCGCACTGACCTCGCCTTCGCCGGTTACCCGCACGTTGATACCGTCATCCACACCGGCAGGAATATTGACTACTACACGGCGATTGTTACGCACACGACCCTGGCCACGGCACTTCTCGCAGGGGGTGGTAATGACACGTCCTTCCCCGCGACAGCGCTCACACATCGTCACATTGACGAACTGCCCAAAGATGGACTGTTGCACGCGACGGATTTCGCCGGTTCCCTGGCACGACGAACAACGCGCCGTAGACGTGCCGGGCTGCGCGCCGCTGCCACGGCAGTTGGTACAGGTCTCCCAACGGGGCAGTTCTATTTCCTTCTGGCAACCGAAAACAGCCTCCTCGAATGTGATGGTGAGATCATAGCGAAGATCAGCACCACGTTGGGTTCCAGCACGGCGCTGGGCACCCGCTGTTCCAGAAAAGAAGGTTTCGAAGAGGTCATTGATGCTGCTGAAGGAGCCAAAATCGCCAAAGTCGCTGAAGCCTGTGCCCCCGCCATTGCCAACAGCAGCATGTCCAAAGCGATCATAGGCAGCACGTTTCTGCGGATCACTCAGTATTTCATAAGCCTCGTTGATTTCAATAAAACGGGCTTCCGCTCCCTGCTCTTTATTGGCATCTGGGTGATACTGTTTGGCAAGACGGCGGAATGCTTTCTTTATCTCATCATCGCCTGAGCTACGCGATACCCCCAGTACTTCATAATAATCTCGTTTGCTAGTGGCCATTGACTGGTCCTTCATTAGGAGCAACAGGGCGCGGATGATGCCGCGCTACCGAATTTCAACGCTAATCTACTTCGTGCTATTTCATACTACATTGTCTAAACGATAGACGCAAGGGAGTAGCCTATTTCGGCACGCCGCCTGCGGCGGCGAAGAAGGGGAGAGAAGGTTGGGGGACACCCCCCAAACCCCCGCCAAGGGCTGCGCCCCTGGACCCTGCTTCCAAAAAAGCTACCTGTGCAAAACCCCCGCCGGGGGCTGCGCCCCTGGACCCCGGACCAGGTTCCCTTGTTTTTACTCTGGGTAGAGCGACCATGAAGGCCGCCCACATACAATAGTTTTGGCAAGTGCGCCAGGTGATGGATCAGGTCTCCCGGTACTCGCCCTCGATGGTATCATCCTGGGAACCGCCCTGGTCGCTCGGGCTGCCTTGCTCCTGGCCGCCGAAGTCAGCACCGGGACCGCCAGTAGAACCGGACTGGCGATAGATCGATTCGCTGATCTTGTAAAAGGCCTGCTCCAGGGCCTCACGCGCGGACTTGATGCGAGACACATCATCGGTTGAGAGGGCAGAGCGTACATCAGCGATCTTGGACTCGAGTTCGCTCTTCTGATCCACAGTGAGCTTGTCACCAAGGTCAGTGATGCTTTTCTCGGCGCGATAGGAAGCACTATCCGCCAGGTTACGCTCCTCGACCTCTTCCTTGCGACGCTTATCCTCTGCCGCGTGTGACTCAGCGTCACGCACCATGCGCTCAATCTGGTCTTTGGAGAGGCCGCTGGAGGCGACGATGGCGATCTTTTGTTCGCGCCCGGTCCCCTTGTCACGCGCCGAGACATTCACGATACCGTTAGCATCGATATCGAAGGTGACCTCGATTTGTGGCACGCCGCGTGGGGCAGGTGGAATACCATCGAGGATAAAGCTGCCAAGCGAGCGATTGTCCTTGGCGAACTCGCGCTCACCCTGCAAGACATTGATCTCGACGCTGGGCTGATTGTCACTGGCCGTCGAGAAAACCTGGCCCTTCTGCGTTGGGATAGTGGTGTTGCGCTCGATCAAGCGAGTGAAGACGCCACCCAGGGTCTCGATACCCAGCGAAAGCGGGGTCACATCGAGCAGCAGGACATCTTTGACATCTCCGGTCAACACACCTGCCTGGATAGCGGCACCAACAGCCACCACCTCGTCCGGGTTCACGCCACGGTTCGGCTCACGGTCAAAGATGCGCCGTACCATGGTCTGCACTGCCGGCATGCGCGTCTGTCCGCCGACCAGCACTATTTCCTGGATGTCACCGGGGCGAACACTGGCATCTGCGAGGGCCTGCATAACCGGCTTGCGTGACTTTTCAATCAGGTCCTCCACCAACTGCTCCAGCTTCGAGCGGGTAAGAGTCATGGTAAGGTGTTTAGGGCCGCTGGCATCGGCAGTGATGAAGGGCAGGTTGACTTCCGTCTGCATAGAGCTGGACAGCTCTTTCTTGGCCTTCTCTGCCGCTTCCTTCAAGCGCTGCAAGGCCATGCGATCCTGCCGCAGGTCGATACCGCTCTCTTTGCGAAACTCATCGGCCAGCCAGGTGATGATGCGCTGATCGAAATCATCTCCGCCCAGATGTGTATCGCCGTTGGTGCTTTTGACCTCAAAGACGCCGTCGCCCAGTTCCAGGATGGAAATGTCGAAGGTGCCACCGCCGAGATCATAGACGCCGATGCGCTCATCTTTTTTCTTATCAAGGCCATACGCCAGAGACGCGGCCGTTGGCTCATTGATGATGCGCAAGACCTCAAGTCCGGCGATTTTGCCGGCATCCTTGGTGGCCTGGCGCTGCGCGTCGTTAAAGTAGGCGGGTACGGTGATGACAGCCTGCGTCACACGCTCACCGAGGTAGGCCTCTGAATCCGTCTTGAGCTTCTGCAAGATCATTGCAGAAATTTCCGGTGGGCTATACTGCTTCCCCTGTATCTCCACCCAGACATCGCCATTGCCTGCCCGAACCACCTTGTAGGGCACAATGCGCCTGTCACGGTCCACCTCAGGATCATCATATTTGCGACCCATGAAGCGCTTGATGGAGTAGACAGTATTTTCGGGATTCGTTACGGCCTGGCGTTTTGCCACCTCGCCCACGAGTCGCTCACCGTTCTTGTTCACGGCAACGATCGAAGGGGTAACCCGTGCTCCCTCTGAATTAGGGATAACGACAGGCTCGCCACCTTCCATCACGGCGACACAGGAATTTGTCGTTCCCAGGTCGATTCCAATAACTTTTGGCACAATTGCCTCCTAAAAAATGTATAATAGTTACTCGGTTGTACTGGATTTTTCTGATTCTGACTCACGTCCGGCAGGTACTGTTTGAGGCTCACGGGCAATTTTGACAAGCGCCGGGCGCAGTACCTGGTCATGAAGTTTGTAACCACGCTGTAACTCAGCCGTGATAGTCTCCTCAGGGTAAGCATTCGTATCTTCGTATGCTACCGCCTCGTGCTCGATAGGATTAAATTTCTTGCCATATGTTTCGATAGGCGTAACCCCAGTCCGATGGAGAATACCGAACAACTGAGCCTGGATCATGCCTATACCTTCCACCCAGGTGAAGTGTTGGAACTCTTTTGGCAGCGTAGTAAAGGCGCGATCAAAGCTATCAAGGACGGCTAGCTGTTCATAGACGACAGATTTGAGGGCGTCCTTGAGTGCCAGGCTCAGGTCTTGTTGCAGGCGTTTACGTGCATTAGAGATCTCTGCCTGGGCGCGCATAGCGCGATTCATATAATCGGTTGCCTTCTCGCGCTCTTCGGCCAGTTCTTTCTCCAGTTCCTCTATGCGTATCTTGAGCTGGCGGATCTGCTCGATAGGCGTCTCTGGCTCTTGCGAAGATGCCTGTGATTGTTCAGTTCGTTCTACTTCATCAGCCATACTTCATACCCTCTTGAAGCGGGCGACTGGGCGGTCGCCCCTACCTATGTGATGTAAGACAAGGCTTTAGCACACTATGACTTCACGTCGTTACTCGTAGCCGTAGACTTCTGACAGCAGCTCATTCATCACCTGCGTCATATAGCGCACAACAGCGATAGCACGGCTATATTGCATGCGTGTCGGGCCGATCACACCAAGCAAACCGCCAATCTTGCCCTCACGACCGTAGCGAGCAACGACTAGACTGACATCGCGCATTTCGTCCCACTCATTTTCGCCTCCTATAATAACCTGCACGCCATCGGACTCGCGCAACTGCGATGCCAGGACAGGTAAGAAGCGGTTCTGCTCGAGTACCTGCATAACCTTGCGCACACGCTCGTTGCGTTCTTCTTCCGGCCCCATCCGGCTGTATTCCGGCTGCTGCAGAATGTTGAGCACACCTTCGCGATAGAAGACGTCGCCCAGTGGGTCACCATGCTGCTCCAGGATATGGGCAATAGTAGAAGCAATCAAGTGCTCCACTGGTGGGAAGTCGTGCTGGAGCATGATGGCATTTACCTCGGCAGCGCTCTTGTTTTGAAAGAGTTCGTTCAGAGAAGCAGCCAGGGTGCTCAATCCTTCCTGCTGCACTGGGAACTCTAACAACAGCCGCTGCTGCTTGACCGTGCCATCCATCATTACCAGGACGAGATGAGCAGTGAGGTCCGAGACCGAAAGTACTTCAAAGTGCTTGAGTCGACCTTCTGTGGCGCGAGGCGAAGTCATAACCGCCGCGCTATGCAACAAACGAGCCATCACCGAGGCTGTTAAACGTACCCACTGATCCAGTTGATCCTGTACTTGGTAGAACTGGTGACGAATCAAACGCTGCTCATCGAGCGAGAGCGCAGATTCTTCCATGAGGTATTCTACAAAGTAGCGGTATCCCAGGTCTGTAGGTACGCGCCCGGCGGAAGTGTGCGGTTGATAAATAAGCTGTGCCTCTTCCAACCCCGCCAGTTCATGACGAACAGTCGCGGAACTAAAGTTGAAATCATACTTACGCACTAACGTTTCAGATGCGACAGGCGTGACAGTATGAATATATTCTTCAACGAGTGCGCGCAAAATCTGCTGCTTACGCTGGCTTAATGGTGTCATATGTGGCGCGCCTTCCCAACACGTCGTATATGTTGGTATGATACAAAACTTGTCAGCCCTTACTGCTAGCAGTCTCCATTTGAGACTGCGAATACAGAATAGCACTCAAAGGGTGAGATTGTCAAGTGCAGGAGGAGATTTGGTGATCTTTTTTTTAAGTGGCCTAGCATTCTATCTCGATTGTCTCGCCACCGAGCTCTGCCGAACGTTTCGCCGTCTCCATGACTGCAATGTTGCGCCGCGATTCTTGTGGCGGCACAACCAGGGGCTCGCCATTGTGCAGGTGATTGGCCAGGTTGCGATGGAAGGGGTAGAAGGGCTGCTGAGGCACCATCAGGCGCTGTTCGTGGATGGCACCGCCCAGTTCACGGGTGAAGACGGTGAGTGTTGGAAGTGCTTCGGAAGGAGCCAGGCGCTCTTCGATGAGATCGCCGGACCAGCGCCGCGTTTTCACCGTCTCCTGCCGCCAGTGCCCAACAATAGCGCCTTGTTCGCCCAGGATGTACCACTTGGGTTTCATGGCTGCCGCGATATCGGAATGCATGAACTCGGCCTCTTGTCCTCCTGCGAAACGCAGATGGACAACGGAGTGGTCGGCATTCGTTACATCGTGCCAGACTCGCTTATGCTCTGTAGCACGGACACTGATTACAGGATTGGGGATAAGTTGGAGGATCCAATCCAGGTAGTGCGAACCCCAGTCATAAAAGACGCCACCGGAGATCGGTTCATGCGAGTGCCAGTAATCGCATGGATGCGCATAACCACCTATAAACGTCTCGACGTGGAAGGGAGTGCCGATGGTTCCGCGTTTGAGCACCTGCTGAATAGCAAGAAAGTCGGGGTCCCAGCGCCGGCATTGGTAGACCGTCAGCGCGAGTTGTTTTTGGTCCGCGAGCTGGATCATCTCATCGGCTTCGGAGGTTGTCAGGCAAAAGGGTTTCTCGGTCACAACATGCTTGCCAGCACGCAACATTTGCATGGAGATGACCGCGTGGGTGTTGGGGGGGGTAGACACGATCACTATGTCAATATCCGGGTCATCTGCCACCTGCTGCAAGTCGGTACAGGTGCGCACGCCTGGGAAGGCCTGCCGTGCTACAGCCAGGCGCTCTTCGTTACGATCGCAGACTAGCGCATACTCCAGGCCCGGTACAGTGTTGATAGCAGTACCGTGCTCGAAACCGATGGCGCCGTAACCGATCATCGCCACGCGAGCGGGAGTTTCCTGTACATCCACGCCAGCGACATAACGGGCAGCGCGGCCAAGCGTTTGCTGGAAGACTGGATTGGTTTGCGTCTCAGGTGCGCTGCCCAGGGTAGTGCAAAAGACGCGGCCCTGGCCATGGCTGCGTGTGTAAGCGAGGGTAGGAGATGTATAGTGCCAGGAGGTACGCCAGAGTACCTGGGCATCGGGCGGAATGACATCGAGCAGGTAAATGCCCTCGAGCGCAGCAAATGCAGGATCGACACGGCGGGTAATATAGTGATCATTTGTGGCCACACGAGCGCAGTTCATATTCATGATAGGCCTCCGCAGCATCCCCGATACAAAGCAATCCGCCTCCACGTTCGACGAAAGCGCACAAGGCCTCTTCTTGTTCGGTATTGATCTGTCCTGTTTTACTATCCAGTAAGACGACATCGCGTCTGCTCAGCTGAGCAAACATTGCCGGAGCAGTGACAAGGGGGATGTCTTGAATATGAAACATGGGTGGTCAATCTCCTACTCGGGCACCGGCAAGGGGCACCCCTCCTACACAAGTAACCGAAAGGCTGCCGAACCTGGCAGAGAGCCCCCAAGCTCTCTTGCGCGCAAGGAGTCCCCGATAATGAGGGTTAAGAAAATACTCCGGCAGCCAAATGGGCTGGCCTTCGCTTCGCTCGGCCGGGGGATTCATCGCTCTCCTGCTTATGTTGTAAAAACTCATAATCGGGGACCTACCACATTTTTTCTTTCCTGGCAGTTAAGATTCGTGTCTTTCGTGCCTGAGTTCGTGATAGTGTGCGTGTTCGTGCGAATGATCGGGCCAATGCTGGTGTGTGTGAGTGTGCATCACTCCAGCGGGTGGAAGCTCAATCTCCTCATGGGTGTGTGTTCCCTCCAAATGATGGTGATGGTCATGACCGCGCCAGAGGTGCTGCGGATTGTAGTTGGCAACCAGCAGGCTTTCGCCGTGATGCCAGCGAGCACGGAAGATGTCATAATTCTTCTTGCTTTTTGTTGCGCGCTCGTCGTCACTCAGGCTATACCATTCACGATGTGGGTGCTTCTGGATGCGCTCAACCACGTGTGGAGTCGTCAGGACGCGATAGCCGGAGGTTTTGAAGAAGAAACTGTAGTGGATGTCCATCAAGCGATAGAAGCGGAAACGCTCGTCGATCCAGCCGACTTCTGGCAGCAAACTTCGCCGGAAGGCCATCAGGTAGCCCTCAATGGCATCTACGTCGGGTCCGGTGGCCTCATGAAACTCGCGCAGGTCTTCGGTCACCAACCCGTATGGTCCCACGACTCCCATATTGCGGTCGGCCAACGCGCTAGCCAATGGCTCCCAGATGTCGCCCGTGACTTCGATCGAGGTATCCATCAGGATAATGAAGCGTCCCCGGCTGGCGCGCATGGTTGCATTGCGGCCAGCGGCAAAGCCCATGTTGTGATCGGCAAAGAGTACCTGCAAGGCGACGCGCCGTCCATGTTCGCCAGGCAGATCGTCATGACGCGCAAGCTGTTGTAGGTAGGGGAGTGTCTCGTCGGTCGAGCCGTTGTCGATGATCACCAGTTCAATGTCACGGTGGCCGGAGTGGCGACAGATGCTCGCTATGCAACGTTCCAGATCGTCCCGGCTGTTGTGTGCGAGCAGGTTCACCGAGAACTCAAAGAGATCAGGTGATTGAGTGAAATCGGGTGCGTCGCTGGAGCTGGAAAGCACGGTGAACTCCTCTTCCAGGTGGCGGGGCAACACAAGCGGACCCTGCCGTGTATCTCTAATGTTATAGCCAGCAGCATTCAGGTCGTGACGCAGCTGGTCGGCACGAGAATAGTGGGTGTGATGGCGCAACTCTTCACGCTCGAGTACCTGCGCGGCCACTTCACCGGGTACTGCTGCCAGGTGTACACGCGGATCCCACTTTTCCCGGGGTTGGTCGCTTTGCAGGTAGTTTTTCAGGTCAAAGCCCAGGATACGATCAAATTCGAGCAGCAGGCGCGCTCGCGTGGCCGGATCATCTTCGTGCGAACGCAGCATGGCCCAGACCACCGCCATGGCACGAGGTATATTCAGATCATGCTCGACTTCTGCCAGGAATGCGTCTCGCCAGTGGGCTGGCCCTAGCGGTTCATCTGAGAATACCAGTGCTTCATCTGCCTGTGTGAGTAATTGATAGGCCAGCTCCCGCAGGCGTTCGAGCGAGGTCTGCGCAGCTTGCAGGGCACGGAAGGTGAAGTTGACGCGGCTGCGGTAGAGAGCCGTCGTGTAGAAATAACGCAGCGCCATAGGATCGAAGCCACGACCTTCGATCTCAGAGCAGGTATAGGCATTGCCGGTGGACTTCGCCATCTTCTGTCCGTCGGCGAGGAGATGCTGGGCATGCACCCAGTAATTCACAAAGGCTTCGCCTGTAAATCCTTCGCTCTGTGCAATTTCATCTTCGTGATGGGGAAAGATATTGTCTACACCACCGGTGTGTAGATCGAAATGCGGCCCAAGATATTTCATTGACATGGCGCTACATTCGATATGCCAGCCGGGGAAGCCACGTCCCCAGGGGCTATCCCAGGCCATTTCGCGTCCGGGTTCAGCGATTTTCCACAGGGGGAAATCTTCTGGATTGCGCCGGTCGACAACTACTCCTTCGCGCACGCCTGCTAACATATTCGCGAGCTGGTTACCGGAGAGCTTGCCGTAGCCGGGGAAGCGTTTGATATCAAAATAGACATTGCCGTTGACTTCATAGGCGATATCCTTTGCCTGTAGACCCTGGACGATGGCTATCATCTCGGGGATATGATCCGTGGCTCGTGGGAAGATATGCGCCGGGAGGATATTGAGCCTGGCCTCATCCCGGTGGAATGC
>WNGJ01002552.1_pt1 | contig 18473 bp, 18 predicted proteins | sample 5400611 | NCBI WGS metagenome assembly WNGJ01 (sample SAMN13153375, study PRJNA577476) | soil metagenome | isolation source: 40 cm soil or saprolite under Garry oak tree replicate 1 | place: USA:California | collected 2016-06-15 | reverse complement strand
CCGACGAGCGAGTTCTGGAGCTGCTCGAGCGCCCGTACCACGAGGACGCCGTCCCGAGCCGCCTCGTTCGGGTCACCCTCGCCCTCGATGAGCGCGAGGAAGTGGCGGCACTCGAGCCGCAAAGGCTCGTCGCTCGGGATCTTCGGGATGAAGATGTCACCGGTTCGAGTCTGCCACTCGCCGTAGGTCGCCGTCCGCTGCTCCGGGCCCTTGTCGTAGACCGTGATCTTCCGGTCGAGCTCCATGTCGTCGAAGACCGCCATCTTCTCCCGCCCCACCACCGTGATCCGCCGCATCTTGTGCGGGTCGAGCCAGGAGAGGTGCATGTGCGCGGTCTTGCCCGAGGGAAAGCGCAAGTAGCAGAAGACGACGTCCTCCACACCGGGATTCAAGAACGACTCGCCGCGGGCCCAGGCCTCGCTGGGTTCCTCGCCGACGAGATGCAGGATCACCGAGAGGTCGTGGACGCCGAGCGACCAGAGCGCGTTCTCGTCGGTACGGATCTTCCCAAGGTTCTGACGGTTTCCGTACACGTAGAGGATCTCGCCCAGATCGCCCGCCTCGACGAGCTCCTTCAGCTTCCTGACGGCCGGGTGGTAGAGGAGCAGGTGTCCAGGCATGAGCACGAGCCCGCGTTCTGCGGCGAGTGCCGTGAGCTCCTCGGCTTCGGCGCTGTTGAGCGCGGGCGGCTTCTCCACGAGGACGTGCTTGCCCGCCTGCAGCGCGCGCTTGGCGAGCTCGAAGTGGGTGACGGCCGGGGTGGCCACGACCACCGCTTCCAGCTCCGGATCGGCCAGCATCTCCTCGAAGTCCCCCGTGACACGCGCCTGAGGAAAGCGCTGCGCAAAACGAGCGCGCTGTTCCTCCGACATGTCGCAGAGCCACGTGAGCTCGGCGAGCGCGTCGAAGTTTCGGGCGAGGTTGGGGCCCCAGTAGCCCAGCCCGGCGAGGCCGATTTTGGTCATAACTTCCAGACTTTTCCGTTGGCGCTGCCGTTCCTGCCCGTTGCGTTGCGCAGGTCGACTACGAGGCGGGCGTCGTCGACGAGCTTGTCGTAATCGATCGACGAGTGGGCGGTCACGATCGCGACGCAGTCGTAGGCTCCCGGCTCGAGCGCGACGGAGGAGAGCTTTTCGTCCGGAAGCTCCGGCACGTGCGGGTCGTGGTAGGAGACCTCTGAGCCGGCGTTGCGCAGGAGCTCGATCAGCTTTAACGCCGGCGACTCGCGCACGTCCTGGATGTTCGGTTTGTACGAGACGCCGAGGATCAGCACCTTGGCGCCCTTCAGCGAGCGCTCGAGCCCGTGGTTCAAAGCCTGTGAGATCAGCGAGCGGCAGAAGTACGGCATGTTCTCGTTCACCTTTCCCGCCAGCTCGATGAACTCGGTGTAGAAGTCGTACTCGCGCGCCTTCCAGGTCAGGTAGAAGGGGTCGATCGGGATGCAGTGGCCGCCGAGTCCGGGCCCCGGCTCGAAGCGCATGAACCCGAAGGGCTTCGTCGAGGCGGCGTCGACGACTTCCCAGACGTCGATGCCCATCCGGTCGCAGAGCTGCGCCAGCTCGTTCACGAGTGCGATGTTGACGGAGCGAAAGATGTTCTCGAGCAGCTTCGTCAGCTCGGCGACTTCCGGCGAAGAGACCTCGTGCACGGTCTCGATCGCGGAGCCGTAGAGCTTGGCGGCCGCACTCGTGCAGGCCGGAGTCACGCCGCCCACGACTTTCGGCACGTTCCGCGTCGTCCAGTCCTCGCGACCCGGATCGACGCGCTCCGGCGAGAACGCCAGATGGAAATCCTCGCCCGCTTTGAGCCCGCTGGACTCGAGGATCGGCTGCAGCTGCTCTCGGGTCGTGCCCGGGTACGTGGTCGACTCGAGCACGACGAGCTGGCCGCGCTGGAGTCTTTTCGCAATCTCGCGTGCGGCGCCGAGCACGATCGAGAGGTCAGGCTCGCGCTGTTTGGAGAGCGGAGTGGCAAGGGCGATCAGGATCGCGCTCGCCGACTTCAGCTCGTCGTAGTCGCTCGTCGCGCTGAGCTTGCCGTCGTCGACGAGGCGCTTCAGGTCCGCCGAGTCGACGTCGTCGATGTAGCTCTCGCCATTGTTGATCTGCGAGACCCGCTCCGCGCTCGTCTCGACGAGCAGGACGGAGCGGCCGGCCTCCGCGAAGATCTGGCCCAAGGGCAGGCCGACATAGCCTGCGCCGATGATTGCGACATCGCTCATGAGGCCGGAAGCCTAACGAGGGCCTCCGCGATCCTCTCCGATGCATGGCCGTCGCCGTAGAGTTGCGGCCGATCTTTGGGCATGCGCGCCCGGGTGACCGCTTCGACCAGTCGATCCGGGTCGTCGTCGACGAGCTCGTTGGCGCCCACCTCGACGGTGTCGACCCACTCCGTGGAGGGCCTGAGCGTCACGCACGGGACGCCGTACCAGTACGCCTCCTTCTGGAGGCCGCCGGAGTCCGTCACGATCACCCGGGCCTGCGAGGCGAGCGCAGCGAAGTCGAGATAGCCGAGAGGCTCGACGGTTCGAACCGCCGGCTCGAGTCCCTCCGCCTCGAGTGCCTTGCGCGTTCGCGGGTGCACAGGAAAGACCACGGGCCCGGCGAGCCGGCTGAGCCCCTCGGCGATCCGTCCGAGTCGAGGCTGGGCCGTGTTCGCCTCGCGGTGGACGGTCGCGACGACGTAGCTGCCGGGGTCGAGCTCCAAGCGGTCGAGCACGTGCGACCGGGCCCTCGCGATCGGAGCAAGTTGTCGCGTCGCATCGGCCATGACGTCGCCCACGAGCTCGATGTGGCCCGGCACGGCCTCGTCGCGAAGAATCGCCTCGGAGCGGGTGTCCGGCGCGAGCAGAAGCTGCGCCAGCCGGTCGACGCGGATGCGGTTTTGCTCCTCTGGCATCGAGATGTCGCCGCTGCGAAGGCCAGCTTCGACATGGGCAACCGGAAACCCGAGCTCGGACGCCGCCAAGGCTCCTGCGAGGGTCGAGTTCGTGTCCCCGTAGACGAGCACCCAGTCCGGCCGGTTCTCCCTGAGCACGCTCTCGATGGGTGGGCGCATCGACTCCGGGTCGGCGGTGCGGAGGTCGAGCGAGAAATTCGGCGGCTCGAGCTCGAGCTCGTCGAAGAAGACCTGAGAGAGCAGCCGGTCGTAGTGCTGCCCCGTATGCAGGACGATCTCCTCGATCCCAGCCTCACGAAGCGCCACCGAAAGCGGCGCGGACTTAATGAACTGAGGCCGGTTTCCGACGACCGAAAGGACTTTCATCGGAGACTCGGATTCCGAAAGAGCGGTCGCCGGAGCCGGGCTTTGCCCGGCGCAGGCTCGACCGACAAGAGTGTCGGCAGACAGAAGAAGGAGGGGGTCCATGGGGGAACCCTGGGTTCCCCCATGGTCGATTGCTGAGGCCGGTTTCCGACGACGGAGAGGACTTTCAAGGCGTCGCTACACTAGTCCGCGGGTAAGGGCCGTTAGCTCAGTTGGTAGAGCAGGGGACTCTTAATCCCAAGGTCGAAGGTTCGAATCCTTCACGGCCCATCGAGTCCCCCGGCCCGGTCTACTCGTTCGAGCTCCCTGTCGCAGAGGCCTGAAGCGGGGCGGCCTCAAGCCGCCCCGCGTGAATCGGTCTAGTAAGGCGGACCGGGGGGCGGGCCTTCGTCGTAGGCGCCGCGCCGGCGAGTCCAGTAGCCGGGGCCTGCCCACGACGACCAGAAGATCATCGAAAGCGCGAGCCCGACCATCCCGACGATCGCCAAGATCCAACCGACCGTGTGGACGTCCACCCCGGAGACGTGCGTGTGCACGGCCAGCGCGAGGATCAGGCCTACTGCGATCAGAAAGATGCTTACTCCAAGTCCCATCGAACCTCCTTCGTCGCGGCGGCTGTACCCGCTGCCACTCGACGTGAATCACGCATCAGCCCGCTTAGTTCAGGCCGTATCGTCGCCCGGAGAAGGTTCCCCGCTCCTCCGGCGAACCCGCCGCACGATTGAGTAGGCTCGCGCTCGGTGCGCAGGGGAGTTGTCGTTCGGCTCGTGGTGGTCGGTATCGCCGCGTCGGCGGTCGCTCTTTGCGTTGCCCTCTTCATCCCGTGGCTCCCCACGCCGGCGTCGCGCGAGGCCGACCGGATCGACTTCGTCTTCTGGTTCGTCTCCGGAATCTCCATCGCGATCTTCGGGCTCGTCGCGGCCGTGATCCTGATCGCCGTGGTCCGGTTCCGCGCGCGCCCCGACGACGACTCGGACGGACCGCCGATCCACGGGCATACGGGGCTCGAGATCGTCTGGACCGCGGTCCCCGCGGTGCTCGTGACTGCGATCTCCGTCGTGAGCGCCGTCGCGCTTGCCCAGAACGACAGCCTGCCGCGCAAGCACCTGACCGTGGACGTGCTTGCACAGCAGTTCTACTGGAGCTTCTCGTATCCGAAGTACCACAACCTGACCTCGAACGTCCTGCGCCTGCCGGTGAACGAAGCCGTGCAGCTCCGCATCACCGCGCGCAAGAACGACGTCATCCACTCCTTCTGGGTCCCGCAGTTCCGGCAGAAGCAGGACGCCGTACCGGGGCTCGTGCGGACCATCGTGATCACGCCGGACCGAACCGGAACGTGGGCTGTCATCTGCACCGAGCTCTGCGGGCTCGGGCACGCGCTCATGCGCGCGCGTGTTGTGGTGATGAAGAAGGCCGCGTTCGCCGCGTGGGTAGGAGCGGCCCCGAAGCAGACCGGCGGGGGGAAGGCCGTCTTCGTCAACAACGGCTGCAGCAGCTGCCACACGTTCAAGCCCGCTGGAGCTTCCGCAACCATCGGCCCCGACCTCGATAAGCTGCCGGCTGAGGCCCGAAAAGCCGGCCAGCCGCTCGAGCAGTTCGTCCGAGAGTCGATCGTGCACCCGAACGCGTACATCGAGCCGCACTACCCGCCGAACCTGATGCCGCAGACCTTCGGGTCGCTGCCGAAGAGCCAGCTCGACGCGCTCGTCCGCTTCCTGATCGGCAAGGGCAAATGACCGAGCTCGCGGCCGGAGCTCCGCACGAAGCGCATACGGCGAAGCCTCCGCCGCGCGGGTGGCGCAGGCTGACCGCGCCAGGCTGGCTGCGCGTCCCGTGGACGACCGCCCTGGCCTTCGGCATCGGCGCAGGCCTGATGGTGCTGGTCCGTTGGGCAGAGGGCTGGCATCCGATCTGGAAGGGCTCGGTGCTGACGACGATCGAGCTGACGGCGGCGCCGATCGGCTTCCTGGTCGGAATCGGCGCGTTCGACTACTGGGGGCGGTACGCGATCGGCTCGCCGACCCAGCCGGAGGATCACTCAGGGCACGGCGCCCGCAGCTGGCGGGACTACTTCCGCGTCAACACCGACCACAAGGTGATCGGCGTCCAGTATGTCGTCACGACGATCTTCTTCTTCGTCGCGGCGGGCCTGCTGGCGATGTTCATGCGGGCCGAGCTCGCTCGCCCGGGGATGCAGTTCTTCGACAACCAGACCTACAACGGCCTCTTCTCCGTCCATGCGGCGCTGATGATCTTCCTGTTCGTGATTCCGGCGTTCGCGGGGCTCGCCAACTTCGTCATCCCGCTGATGATCGGCGCGCCGGACATGGCGTTCCCCCGGCTGAACGCGCTCTCGTACTGGCTGCTCCCGATTGCCGGGATCATGATGCTCTCGAGCTTCCTCGTTCCGGGCGGCGCATTCGCGAGCGGCTGGACCGGGTATGCGCCGCTCGCGAGCACGCACCAGCCGCTCGGTTCGGTCTTCTTCAACATGGGCGTCCAGTGGGCGGGCGCGTCGTCGATCATGACCGCGCTCAACTTCCTGGTCACGATCATCACCATGCGTGCGCCCGGCATGACCTTCTGGCGAATGCCGCTGCTCGTGTGGGCGAACTTCACGACCTCGCTCCTCGTCGTGATCGCGACGCCTTTCATCGCCGGCTCGCAGTTCTTCGTCATGTTCGACCGGGTCCTGCACACGCACTTCTTCGACCCGACCCAGCACGGCTACGTGCTCGGCTACCAGCACATCTTCTGGTTCTACTCGCACCCCGCGGTCTACATCATGATGCTGCCGGGCTTCGGCATCGCCTCGGAGGTGATCTCCGTGATGGCACGGAAGCCGATATTCGGCTACCGATTGATGGCGCTTTCCCTGATGGCGATCCTCGTGCTCGGCTTCTCGGTCTGGGCCCACCACATGTTCGTCTCGGGCATGGCCCCGTGGCTGCGCGTGCCGATGATGGTGACCTCGGTGGTCATCGCCGTCCCGACCGGGATCAAGGTGTTCTCGTGGTTGGCAACCATCTGGGAGGGGCGGATTCACTTCACGACGCCGATGTTATTTGCGCTCGGGTTCGTCTCCATGTTCGTGATCGGCGGCCTCTCGGGGATCTATCTCGCCGCGGTCCCGATCGATATCCACGTCTCCGACACGTACTTCGTCGTCGCCCACATCCACTACGTGCTCTTCGGCGGCTCGTTGTTCACGATCTTCGCCGGGATCTACTACTGGTTCCCGAAGATGACGGGCCGGATGTACAGCGAGCGGCTCGGGAAGCTGCACTTCTGGATGACCTTCATCGGCTTCAACCTGACGTTCTTCCCGATGCACTGGCTCGGGATCCAGGGGATGCCGCGGCGGGTGGCCGACTATGCGCCGCGGTTTGCGGGGCTCAACCTGTTCATCTCGATCGCCTCGTTCGCGCTCGGCGCCTCGACGGTGGTCTTCCTCTACAACATGCTCGTGAGCTGGGTGCGAGGCAAGCGGGCGCCGGCGAACCCGTGGCGGGCGCTCACGCTCGAGTGGCAGGTCTCCTCGCCGCCCCCGATCTTCAACTTCGACGAGATCCCGCAGGTCGTCGGCAACCCGTACGAGTATGGCGTCCCGGGCGCGCGGCACGCGATCTTCAACGGCGACCGGACGACTGAGCTGGAAGAGGCGCGGGCGCCCTGATGAGCCACACGCTGGTGATCGCGAACGAGACAGCGGCGAGCAGCAGCCTGCTCGACCTGCTCCGGCGGGAAATGGGCCACGACGACCTGGTCACGGTGATCGCACCCGTGAACGAGCCGAGCTCAGGCTACGTCGTCTACGAGGACACGCGTCGCGCCGCGGCCGGACGCCGGCTCGACCAGACGCTGAAGGCGCTGCAGGAGGCCGGCATTCCCGCCCACGGCTTCGTCGTCGAGTCCTCCCCCGTCGAGGCCGTCCGCGACGCGCTCGCTCAGCTGGAGCCTCGACCGGACCGGATCGTCGTCTCGACCCACCCGCAGGAGAAGTCAGGCTGGCTGCGGCGCGGGGTCGTGGAGAAGATCCGCGGGGTCGCGGGTGACCTGCCCGTCGAGCACGTGGTCGCCGACCTCTCTGGAGAAGGAGCGTCCGCGAACGTGCTCGTGATCGCGAACGAGACCGTGATGGGCAACCCGCTGCTCGACAAGATCCGCGAGCGCGCCGCCCACTCGCCGGCCAGTTTCCTGATCGTCGCGCCGCAGAGCGACCCGAGCCAGGGCGAGCACCCAGAGGCGGAGCGGCGACTGCGCCGAGCGCTCTCGATTCTGCGCGCCGCGGGTATCGACGCGCATGGTCAGATCGCCCACCCGGACCCGTTCGCCGCGGCCGAACAGGCAGTTCGCGACGAGCGGATCGACGAGATCATCGTCTCGACCTTCCCGAGCATGCGTTCGGGCTGGCTGCGCCGCGACCTCGTGGAGCGTCTGCGGCGCGAGACCGGCCTTCCGGTGGAACACGTCGTCGGCGAAGCCGAGATCGCGCCGGTGACGCCGTGAGCGCGCACACCGAAGCCCACCACGGCCCGCCCGAAGCGCACCAGAGCTCGCGCGTAGACGCGCGTGTGCTCGGGATGTTCCTGTTCATCGCCTCTGAGGTGATGCTCTTCGGCTCGTTCTTCACGGCCTACTTCTTCGTGCGGGTGAGCGGACACCAGCCGTGGCCGCCGCACCCGTTCCACCTGCCGGTCTTCGTCGCGGGCATCAACACAGCGATCCTCGTCACCTCCAGCTTCACCATGCACTGGGGACTCACCTCGATCAAGCGGGGCAACCGCGCCGGGCTCCAGGCGGGCCTCCTGCTCACGTTCCTGATGGGCCTCACCTTTCTGCTCACGCAGATCCGGGAGTACTCGCGCCTCGGGTTCGCGCCGAGCGACCAGGCCTTCGGGACGATCTTCTACTGTCTGACCGGCCTGCACGGCGCGCACGTCTTCGTCGGCCTGATGCTCCTCCTGTTCGCCACGATCCGCGCGTTTCGCGGCCACTACACCCCGGAGGCCCACCAGGGCGTGGAGATTCCGGGGATCTACTGGCACTTCGTCGACGTCATGTGGATCGTGGTCTATTCGACCGTCTACATCCTCTAGCCGAGCCGTGCGCAACCCATTTCGCAGCGAAGCCGAGGCCTACCGGTTCCTACTACTGACGATCGGGTACTTCGGGGCGATTCTGATCGCGACCCTTGCGGGCGGGAAGTGGGCGGGGCTCGCGATCTTCGCCGGCCTGACGCTGGCCGGGCTCTACTGGTTCTTCCGCCGCGGCGAGTCCGAGCGCCCGGTGCAGACCGCGCCTAGGCGGCGGGGCGGCGAGGACGAACGCCGGATCCTCGTGATCGCGAACGAGACCGTCGGGGGCGCGACGCTTCGCGAGACCATCCGCGAACGCACGGCGGGCTATCGCGCGAACGTGCTCGTCGTCAGCCCGGCGTTGAACTCGCCGCTCAAACACTGGGTCTCGGATGAGGACGCCGCGCGCGCAGGGGCGCAACAGCGGCTCGACGCGAGCCTCGCTCGCCTGCGCGAGTCGGGTGTCGAGGCCGAAGGCGAGGTCGGCGACGGAAACCCGCTGCAGGCGATGGAGGACGCGCTCAGAACCTTCGGCGCCGACGAGATCGTCATCTCCACCCATCCGGAGGGCCGTTCCAACTGGCTCGAGCGCGGAGTCGTCACCGGCGCGCGGGAACGCTTCGTCGTTCCGATCACCCATGTCGTCGTCGACCTCGAGGCTGAGTCCGAAGACGTGCGGCAGGCGCCTACTTAAGCGATTTGATGAATTGGACGAGCGCTTTGGCGTTTGCCATCGAGACCGAGTGCGGCTTGATCGTCGCGCTCATGATTCCGCGGCTGTAACCCTGGACGATCTGCTTGTCCGGATCGACGATCGACTCGATCAGGTAGGCCATGTTCGCGGTGACGCTCTTGCCGCCGGTGAGCTGCACTTTCGACCCGTAGAGACCCTTGAAGGTCGGACCAGTGCTCTTGGAGCCGTCGAGCGAGTGGCAGCTCTGGCAACCGAGCGAGACGTAGAGCTTTCCGCCCGGGCCGGATCCCGGCGGCGGGCCGGTGGTGAGCCCGGTGCACGTCGTAGCCGCGCACTTCGCGACGAAGGCAGCGACGTCCGCCGCGTCCCCGCCCTTGACGAGGTTCGCGGGCATCGGCGGGCTCGGGATCTCGATCTGATCGTGCACCATCTGGCGGATCGTGCTCTCGGCGATTCCCTGCTGCCGGTCGGCCGAGAAGGCGTCGTCGAGGTTCGGCGCGCCCGGGTACTTGCCCTTTGCGCCGGCCGCCGCAAGCGTGTGGCACGAGGCGCACTTCTTCGTGAAGAGCGTTGCGCCGCGGGAGACGTCGCCGCCGGAGGTGTACCCGCCGGTGCCGCAACCCGTCGCGGCCAGAGCGATCAGGAGCGAGGCGCCGGCTAGCCCTCGTGTAACGCGCAACCTACGCGGACGGATGGTTCGACGAGTCGAGCTTGGCCACGGCCTCGTCGCGCGTGGGGTAGATCGTGAACACGCGGTCGAGCCCGGTGATCTCGAAGATCTTGGTGATGTTGCGGTCGCTGCAGACGAGGGAAAGCTGGCCGTCGTTTCCGCGCAACCGCTTGACCCCGCCGACGAGCACGCCGAGGGTGGTCGAGTCGATGAAGGTCGTGTTGGAGAAGTCGACGATCACCTCCTTGCCGCCCTGGCCGATCACGTCGAGGAGCTGCTGCTTGAACTCGGGCGCCGTGTAGAGGTCGACCTCGCCCGCCAGCGAGATCACGTAGGCGTCACCGTCGAGCTTGTCCGTCTTGATGTCGAAGTTCATCCGCTCCCCCGTCGTCAGCGTCGCGCGTCGCGGTGAGTCTAACGACGCTTTGGCTTAGCAGGTGCAGCCGGCTGCAGCGCGGCAAGGCGCTGCTTGACCGCGCTTGCGTAGGTGCTGTCGGGAGCGAGCTTCAAGTAACGCTTGTAGGAGGCGATCGCGACGGGATAATCGCGGATGTTCTCGGCGAATTGACCTAGCTGGAGCCGGAGGTTGGGGTCGCTTGGCTTGACCTTCACGGCCCGCTTGTACGTGTCCTCGGTCTTCTGGACCACGGTCTGGAGCTTCGTGAACGCGTCCGTTACCGACTGGTTGAAGACCTGAGTCGCCTCGTCGTTGCCCTGCAGGAGCTGCGCGACCGGGTTGTTAGTCGAGAGCCCGGCGTAGGGCTGTGGCATGGCGGCGAGAGCCTCGTCGCGCCGTGCGTTCGCCTCGTCGTAGAGCGCCTGCAGGCGGCTCTGGTAGAGGCTGGCGAGGTCGCCGAGCGCGGTCGAGTCCTTCGGGCGCAGGCGCGTGTAGTGCTCGAGCGCTGTGATTGCTTCCGCGTCCTTGCGCTGGGTTCGAAGGGCGGTTGCGAGCCGTCGCCAGGCGCCTGCGTCGTTCGGGTGCTTCTGCACTCGGTCGCGCGCCTTGGAGACGGCGGAGTTGGTGGAGCTGCCGCCGCCGAAGATGGAAGAGATGTTGCCGTGCAGAAGATCGCCGATCCCGGTAGAGCCTGAGCCGACGCCGAAGAAGACGAAGCCGCCGGCGAAGACGAAGACGAGTAGGACGAAGACCCACTTGGCCTGTCGCCGCAGCTTCGGGAAGAACATCGCCTGCTCCGCGGCGCTCAACTGGATCCGCTGCCGCCGCTTCTGGGGCGCCTGCGTTGGGCGGGCGGTGCGCTGTTTTGCGGCTCCTCGCGCCACGCGCGAAGCCTACCCCGACCCGCCGTCCGTGGAGAGACTCGGCCAGTCGAACTCCTCGCCCTTCAACCGGACCTTCGCCTTCGTGGCCTCGTCGCAGAGCGCACCCTCCAGGCCGGCGTCGAAAAACGAGCGCGGCTCGAGGCCGAACGAGGTGGCGGCCTGGTAGTCCTGCGCCAGGTCGGTGCCGAACATCGCCGGATCGTCGGTGGAGATCGAGCAGAGGGCACCCGCGGCCACCAGGCGCGGAAGCGGGTGCTCTTCGAGCGAGCGGACCGCCCGGGTCCGCAGGTTCGAGATCGGGCAGACGTCGAGGACGACGCGGCGGTCTGCGATCTCCCGTAGGAGGCCGGGATCCTCTTCCGCACGAATTCCATGGCGCAGGCGCTGGGCTCCGAGGGCCTCGAGCGCCCCGCGAACCGACGCTGCGCCGGCTGCTTCGCCGGCGTGTGGCACCGAGCCCAGCCCCTCCGCGAGAACCTCCTCGAACGCGGGCGCATAGGGCTCGGGCGGGTACTCGGCCTCGAGACCGCCGAGGCCGACGCCGACGACGCCGCGGTCGCGGTACTCGCTCGCGTGCCGGACGAGTGTCCTTGCCTCCTCGAGCGAGGCGCCGCGGAAGATGTCCGGGGTCAGTCGGACCTCGACGCCGTGGCGCTCACGTGCCTCCTCCGCCCCGTCGCAGTAGCCGCTGAAGATCTCGTCCCAGGCGACCCCGCGTCGAACGCGCTCGGCCGGCGAGAAGATTCCTTCGACGTAGACGGCCCCGTGCGCGGCCGCCTCGGCCGCGTAGTCGACGACCACCTGGCGGAAGTCCTGAGCGCGCTGGAGCGCATTCGTGGTCAGGATCCAGACCTCGATGAAGTGCGCGAAGTCCTGGAACTCGTACAGCTCGGCGAGGCCCTCGACCGTGTCGGCCGGCAGCGGGTAGTCGTTCCGCCGCGCGATCTCGAGCAGGGTCGCTGGACGCACGGTTCCCTCGAGATGCACGTGGAGCTCGATTTTCGGGTAGGTCACGAAATCTCTGTGAGAGGAACCTCGTGCGCTGCCCATCGCTTTTCGAACACGCTGGCGAGGAGCACCGAGAGCAGGTAGAGCGAGATCAGCGGGATCATCTCGAACGCCGTCGTCACCGGATCGACCCCCGGGAGCGCGACGGCAAGTGCGGCCATCGAGACGACGCCAATTCGCCAGTTCCTCCGCAGGCGCGCGGCCGTGACGATCCTCAACCTCACCAGCGCGAGCACGAAGATGGGCACCTCGAAGACGATCCCCACTGCTAGCAGCGCGAGCATCACAAAGGAGTAGTAGTCGCGCGCTCGGATCTGGATGTTGTAGTGACTCGAGTCGAAGTTGGTCAGGAAGTGGACCGCGGCCGGCAGCACGACGAAGTAGCCGAAGGCGATCCCTGCCGCGAGCAGGCCGAACGAGAGCGCAACGAAGCCCGCGATCACGCGCTGAGTGTGCTCGACCATCGCCGGCGCGAGAAAGCTCCAGACCTGCCAGAAGACGATCGGCGTCGCGAGCAGGAAGCCGGCATAGAGGCTGACCCACATCGAGGTGACGAATGGCTCGGAGACGCTGAAGGTGACGGGCTTGCGCTTTCCCGGCGGCAGCGGCTGGTTCAACCAATGAAGCAGGTGCCCGCGGAACACGTAGGCGACGATCGTGCCGACGAGCAGAGCGCCGAGCGCGACGAAGATTCGCGTCCGCAACTCACCGAGGTGCTCGACGAGCGTCGCCTCCTCGCCGTGGCGAAGGCGCCGCGGGAGCCGCCTCATCGGCTAGGGCGTACGGTCGCGCTCGCTCGCCGTTCCGACCGGCTCGTGCTCAGGCGGCGGGGCGGCGGGCGGGAGGGCGGCGTCCGGCTCGTTGTCGTCCTTGCCGGTGATCGAGTCCTTGAACTCACGCATCCCCTTGCCGAGCGAGCGCCCCATCTCGGGCAGGCGCTTCGGGCCGAAGACGAGCAGGACCACGAGCAAGAGAAGCAGGAGCTCGGGGAAGCCAATCCAGCTGGGCATGAGCCAAGGGTAGCGTTTGCCGCGGCGAGACGACGGACACTGAAGGCCAGTGCAAAAGAAACCGCTGTCCGAACAAGTCGCAGTCGTCACAGGCGCCTCTTGGAAGAAGCAGCTCACCGGCGAGGACAAACCGGTCGACGCGCCTGACAACCTGTTCGATACCCTTCCGGGAGACCCAGGTGCACATGGCCGGTTCGACGATCAGTCGAAGGGCTCGGCGGCCTGGACGAGGTCGCGGCTGCTGCTTCCGAAGGGCTGAGCGCGACCGCTAGCATGGCTTCTGAATGGCATTACTAGAACTGAAAAATCTGCACGTCGCGCTCGAGGACGGCACCGAGATCGTCAAGGGCGTCGACCTCGCCGTGGACGTGAACGAGATCCACGCGATCATGGGCCCCAACGGGTCGGGCAAGTCGACGCTCGCCTACGCCCTGATGGGCCATCCCGCATACGAGATCACCGAGGGCGAGCTCCTCTTCGACGGCGTGAGCCTGAACGAGCTCGGGGCGGACGAGCGCGCACAGCGCGGTCTGTTTCTCGCCTTCCAGTACCCGCACGCGATCCCGGGCGTCACGGTCACGAGCTTCCTGCGCTCGGCGATCAACGCGATCCGGAAGGCGAAGGCGGGCGGCGAGGACGACCCGGTTCCGATTCCCGCGTTCCGTAAGGAGATACTCGCCGCGATGGACCGGCTCAAGGTTCCGCGCGAGCTCGCGCAGCGCTACCTGAACGAGGGCTTCTCGGGTGGTGAGAAGAAACGGATCGAGATCCTGCAGATGGCGATGCTGAAGCCGCGGATCGGCGTGCTCGACGAGACCGACTCAGGCCTCGACATCGACGCGCTCAAGGTCGTCGCGAACGGTGTGAAGGATCTCGTCGGCCCCGAGATGGGCGCGCTCGTGATCACCCACTATCAGCGGATCTTGAACTACGTGAAGCCCGATTTCGTGCACGTCTTCGTAGACGGGCGTATCGTGGAGGAAGGCGGGCCCGAGCTCGCTCACAAACTGGAGGCCGAGGGGTACGAGGCGTTTACGCCCCAGCCCGTCGGCGGAGGAGAGTCGTAAATGGCCGTTTCACCCGAAACCGAAGTCGTCAAGGGAATCCGAGAGGAATACGCCTACGGCTTCTCCAACCCGGACGAGGCCGAGGACTACTTCTTCAAGTCCGGCCGCGGGCTCAACCACGAGATCGTCGAAGCGATCTCGGCGCACAAGAACGAGCCGGAGTGGATGCGCAAGTTCCGACATCGCTCGCTCGATTACTTCTTTGCGCGCCCGCTCCCGCAGTGGGGCGGCAACCTGAACGAGATCGACTTCGAGAACATCTTCTACTACATCAGCCCGACCGAGAAGCAGGCGGACAAGTGGGAGGACCTGCCCGCTGAAATTCTCGACACCTGGAATAAGCTCGGAATCCCGGAGGCGGAGAAGAAGTACCTCGCAGGCGTCGGCGCCCAGTACGAGTCGGAGGTCGTCTACCACAAGCTCCAGGAGGATCTCGAGAAGCAGGGCGTGCTCTTCCTCGACATGGACTCGGGTCTGCGCGAGCACGAGGAGCTCGTCAAGCAGTACTTCGGGACGATCATCCCGCAGAACGACAACAAGTTCGCGGCGCTGAACTCGGCCGTCTGGTCGGGCGGCTCGTTTATCTACGTGCCGCCGGGCGTCCACATCGAGATGCCGCTCCAGGCCTACTTCCGGATCAACGCCGAGAACATGGGCCAGTTCGAGCGCACGCTGATCATCGTCGACGAGGGCGCCTACGTGCACTACGTCGAGGGCTGCACCGCGCCGGTCTACTCGAGCGACTCGCTGCACAGCGCGGTCGTCGAGATCATCGTCAAGAAGGGCGGACGCTGCCGCTACACGACGATCCAGAACTGGTCGAACAACGTCTACAACCTCGTCACCAAGCGTGCGGTCGCCTACGAGAACGCGACGATGGAGTGGGTCGACGGGAACCTTGGCTCGAAGCTGACGATGAAGTACCCCGCCATCTGGCTGATGGGCGAGGGTGCGCACGGCGAGGTGCTCTCGATTGCGTTCGCCGGCAAGGACCAGCACCAGGACGCGGGCGGAAAGTGCGTGCACGTCGCGCCGCGCACCACGTCGGTGATCACGTCGAAGTCGATCTCGAAGAACGGAGGTCGCGCCGGTTATCGCGGGCTGCTGGAGGTGGCGAAGGGCGCCGAGCGCTCGAAGTCTAAGGTCGTCTGCGACGCGCTCATCCTCGACGACCAGTCGCGTTCCGACACGTATCCGTACATCTCGATCGACGAGTCGAACGTCGACATCGGGCACGAGGCGACCGTCTCGAAGATCGGCGAGGAACAGCTCTTCTACCTGATGTCGCGCGGCCTCTCGGAGGCTGAAGCGAGCGCGATGATCGTCTCGGGCTTTGTCGAGCCGATCACGAAGGAGCTCCCGCTCGAGTACGCGGTCGAGATGAACCGCCTGATCCAGCTGCAAATGGAAGGATCGGTTGGCTAGACCGGGCGCGCTCGAACGCTATCGGGAGATCCCGCTCCCGACGACAACCGAAGAGTCCTGGCGCTTCACCGACTTGAAGGGCTTCGACCCGGATTCCTTCGCCTCGAACGGCGATGCCCGGGGTCAGACCCCAGACGTGGCTTCGGAGGCGATGTTGGAAATCGACACGGCGGGCATCGTCACCGTCAGCGAGAGCGGGATCGAGGTCGCTCGCGCGCCGGATGGGATTCGCTTCGAGCCGCTTGCCGACCACGAGCTCCTCGGCACATTGGTCGGCTCCGAGGAGAAGTTCGCCGCGCACAACGCAGCCATGTGGGAGCACGGGTTGCTGGTTCACGTCCCACGCGGTGTGGTGCTCGAGAAGCCGTTGTACGTCCGGATCGCGAACGGCCGCGACGGCGGGGCGATCTTTTGGCGCCTGCTCGTCGTCGCAGAACCGGAGAGCCGGTTCACCGTGATCGAGGAGTACGCCTCTGGGTTGCCCGAGCTCGCGGGCTACTCGAACGCGGTCTCGGAGATCTTCGTCGGGCAGGGTGGGAAGGTCGAGTACGTCTCGCTCCAGAACCTCTCCGCCGAGACGTGGCATTTCGCCTCCCACCACGCGCGGGTCGACCGGGACGCCGAGCTCGACTGGGTCGCGGGCGGCTTCGGCTCGAAGAAGGGCAAGGTCCGGATCCAGAACGACCTCGCGGGCGAAGGCGCGACCTCGCGCGTCACCGGCGCCTACTTCGCCGACGGTGACCAGCACCTCGACTACGACACCTTCCAGGAGCACATGGCTCCGTCGACCACGTCCGACTTCGCCTTCAAGGGCGCGTTGCGCGACACCGCGACGTCGGTCTGGCGCGGGATGATCCGGGTCGAGAAAGAGGCGCAGAAGACGAACGCCTACCAGGAGAACCGCAACCTCCTGCTCTCGCCGAAGGCCCATGCCGACTCGATTCCTGGCCTCGAGATCCTGGCGAACGACGTCCGCTGCACCCACGGCGCGACGGTCAGCCAGGTCGACCGCGAGGAGCTCTTCTACGCGATGAGCCGCGGCCTGACGAGGCCCAACGCGGAGCGCCTGATCGTGAGAGCGTTCTTCCAGGAAGTGCTCGACCGGATCCAGCTCGAGCCGGTGCGCGAGGCGGTCACCGAAGCGCTAGAAGCCCGGATTCCTCAGGGCTAAGCGCCCGCCCCGCGCAGGCAGGACCGGAAGTATGCGGTCGTGGCGGCCCGGCAAGCCCGTCGCCGCGAGGGCGACGTTGCGTTCAGCGTGCCGAGGATCGAGCCGACGCCGAAGAAGCAGTACGAGCGGTAGCGCGCCGGGGCGATCTTGCAGAGCTGCGAGGCGCGCGTCCCGTTTGCGTAGTCGTTCGCAAAATCGCGGGCGGCGCCGTAGAGGCACTCTCCCTCCATCGTGCCCGTGATCCGGCACAGGGCGAGCGTCTTCCGTGGATCCTGCTGCGTGTTTCCGGACGCGTCACGTCCGTAGGACTGGAAGCACGTCTTCACCCAGCCCCGCTCGCTGCGCCGGCACCACGCCGCGGTCTTGCGCCAGTTGTAGCCGACGGCCGGCAGGATCCGCGAGGTCGCGAGCAGGTAGCAGTAGAGCTTGTACTTCTTCGAGACCGTGTTGCACGGGTAGATCAGGTCGTTCTTGCGCAGCCATTGCGAGTGCAGGCCCATTGTCGTGACTATGTTTTGCATGAAGACGCCGCCCGAGCACGAGACCTGGTCCCAGTTCGTCTTGAGCTGGTCGCAGATATGCAACGAGTAGGGCAGGTCGTCGTAGCTGTAGATCATCAGGCCGTGGCCTAGGCCGTGGACGCACTGGTAAAGGGTGAACTCGCTCTTCGAGATCGAGCCTGAGCACATATGGCGGACGGTCTTCGAGACCTGGTCGCGCGGGACCCCCCGCAGGGCCTGCTCGACGATCCCGTGGTAGTAGCCCGACGAGCACGTCATCCCGCCCGCACCGAGCGCGGCGGACGTGTTCCCGTGGTAGCGGGCGAGCGCGGCGTGGCCGATCGAATGGGCGATCTGGTGGCAGTCGTTCAGGATCGGGCCGGGCGAGCGCGATCTCGCATCGAGTAGCGAGAGCGCCTGCTGGGGGCCTCGGTTGTAGGCGATGTTCCCGAACGCCTGCTGGAGACAGCCGAAATCGCCCCGGCAACCGGCGATCGTCTTCTTGTCGGGATGAAAGGCCGGCACCTTGCCGTTCGCGACTTTGTCCACGTAGGCCGCAACGCTCGCGATCTGAGAGTTGCTCAGGCGGCTGCGAAAGGACGGCATCCCGGCACCGCCGCGCGTCACCTGCCGGATCACGGTCGCGGAGTCGGGGTTCAGCTGGTCGAGATTCGGGCCGATCGTGCCGCTGGACTGCGCGGCCGCAAGCGTGTGGCAGCTGCCGCAGCCGGCGGATGCGAACACCTTCGCGCCGGCGGCGCTCGACTGGCCGCCCTTCCCGCCGCAGGCCGAGAAGGCGAGCGCGAGCGCGGCGCCGGCTGCAAGCCAGGCTGAGTGACGAGGTCTCACCAGGGAACCCGGAGGTACGATAGCCCCGTGGCCGTGACGACAACCCGCCCGAAGCTGGACGCGCGCAAGCTCCGCGCGGACTTTCCGATCTTCGAGCAGGAGATCCACGGGAAGCCGCTCGCCTACCTCGACTCGGCGGTGAGCGCGCACAAGCCGCGCCAGGTGCTGGACGCGCTCCGCTACTTCTACGAGCACTCGTACGCAAACGTCCACCGGGGCGTCTACACACTCTCGGAGCGCTCGACCGCCGCCTACGAGGGCGCTCGCGAGAAGGTGCGCGCGCTGATCAACGCGCCCGCCGCGCGAGAAGTGATCTTCACCCACGGGGCGACCGAGAGCCTGAACCTCGTCGCCTACGCCTGGGGGCTCGACAACCTCGGCCCAGGGGACATCGTGCTCGTGACCGAGATGGAGCACCACTCGAACTTCGTCCCGTGGCAGTTCATCGCCAAG
>WNGJ01012354.1_pt1 | contig 18486 bp, 13 predicted proteins | sample 5400611 | NCBI WGS metagenome assembly WNGJ01 (sample SAMN13153375, study PRJNA577476) | soil metagenome | isolation source: 40 cm soil or saprolite under Garry oak tree replicate 1 | place: USA:California | collected 2016-06-15 | reverse complement strand
AGTTCTCTACCTTGCGATTCGTAACCCAGGCGGCGTCGGCTTCGCGTACGCGCTTATGCTCGTGGTCTTCCCGTCCAATCCACTTGCCGCGCCATTCTCTAGCATCCAGCAGCCCAGTCTCCCACCAGCTTGCGTCACTTGCTGGATAGGGCTTGCCCTCCTTGTCCCAGACTTTTACGCACCAGGAGTATCGCTTCTCAGGAACCAATGCTGGCCCTGCGTAGCTCACCCCAGCGGATTGATCCGATTCGACTCGGCCGCTATCCCAAATATCAGGTTTTCCAGCGGTGAGCAGGTCGGTGCCCGAAGCGATTTGAATCTGATAAGCGGTCTGCCGGGCTCCTATTCGCGCATCCTGCAATTGCCAGGAAAGCATGGGATTTTTCGAATCGATGCCTAGGGGAGTGACCAGCGAATCGCACTTCAACTCCACGGGTTTTAACGAAGGCGATTGCGCCGATGCAATTCGCACCAACGATGTGAACAAGAGAAAAAATAGGGTAAGACTACGGAAAGTCACTGTCATTTTTGTTGCTGGCTGAATTCGATTCAAGGCACTTCTCCAATTCTCTTTAATCTTCCATGCCATTCCCACACATACCCTTTGTCGTGCTACGGCTCCGCGTTCGGCTCGATCACCTGCTTGGTGAGTTCGTTCGGCGGCGTCGGCAGCGTCTGCTCCTTCACGCGCGATTGTTGTAGCGTTTTCTCGTGCAACCGGTGGAATTCGGACAGCGCCTTTTGTTGCAGGGCATCATTCCCCAGAGCTTTCTGAGCTCGCGACAGCCGGTACCAAGCCACTTCGTCTTCGGGATTGATCGTCACCGCCTTCTGGAGATGCGGCAGTGCAAGCTTCGGCTCGCTCTGCGACATCAGAACCGCCGCTAATCCCAGGTGTGCCTCCTCAAAGTCTGGATAGAAGTTTAAGGCTTGCTCAAAGTATCTTCCTGCTTCCTCGAGCTGCCCGGCGCTGCGAGATGCTTCTCCGAGCTCGTACGCGGCGCTGGCATCACTAGGATCCAATCGTAGCTCCTGCTGGAACTCCTTCAGTGCTTCTGCCTTAAGCTCCGCGGAATTGATCTGTCGCGATTGCGCGAATAGGGTTCGGCCCAATCGATAATGGATGCCCTTCCGGTCTGGATCGAGAGTAAGCACACGATGATACTCCCCCACCGCTTCGGTATAGGATCCCTGGCTCTCATAGGCTTCGGCCGCCGCCATACTTTTCCAGACTGAATCCGGTGCCACTTGTGACAACCGCTGGATCGTCAGGAAGGCCTGGTTTCCGTAAATACGCGCCGTGTGATAGAGCACTTCAGGATCATCTGGATAGAGCCGATTCAATTCCAAGGCCAATGCGACTGATTTGTTCTCCTGCTTCAAGCCCGTTTCAGCCCTCAGGAGCTCGAGGCCACACATGTGCTTTACTGGAGGATCTGTCGAGTGACGAAAGCACTTCTCCAGTCCTGGGGTTGCTTCGTTATATTTGCCAAGCTCCGACAAAGACATCACGAGCAGTGCTTCGGTCTTCGGTAAATTCGCTCTCAAGTTGAGAGCTTGCCGCAGAGCCCCTACTGCCTTATCGAACTTTTTCTCCTGAAAGTAAATGGCCCCCAGATTTGCGTGCACTTCGGCCGTTGCCGGCGACAGTTCTCTCAGTTTTTCGAACGCGGCTTCGGCTTCTGGGTAGCGGCCTTCTTCCAGCGCTTTTTGACCGATTTCCGCGTATCGCTCAAGTTCCCTGGAATTGCTTGTCTGCGGCGCACCCACAGAAGCAAAAATCACAAGTAAGACAGAGATCATAAGTACACTTTTGCTGACGCAGCTCACCATGGCGCTTATACTACCCCTAACAGACATTCGCCAGGCCCTCGCGAACCTGCCGGATCTGGGTGGTTAGGCGGTGCACCTACCTAGAAAGTCAGCCTCGCTCCAAGCTGTACTTGCCTGGCCGTTCGAGCGTCTATGATCTGCCCGAATCTCCCGGTCGGGTCTTGGAAATTGTCAGACACGGCACCCGTACCAGGACCAGACGATGCCGCGAGGGCAGAACCTGGATCCACACCAAATTGCGTGTGATTGAAGCTGTTGAAGGTCTCCACCCGAATCTGCAAGCCAACCCTTTCTGTGAAATTAAACGTCTTAGCAAAGGCGATGTCCCAATTGTTGATTCCGGGGCCACGCAAAATGTTGCGGCCGGCATTGCCAAATGTGCCGGCTAGAGGTTGCGTAAAGCACGCGGTATTGAACCACTCCGTAGGGCTCTTTTGAAATCCGCTATTTGCATTGCAGCCGGAAACTATGTTAGGACGCGCATTGAATGCCGTCATCAGGAAGAATGGATCGTTTGTTAAAGGCGAGAACGGAAACCCCTTCTGGAATGTTGTGACCGCGGACACCTGCCATCCCCCGACGGCAAGCTCTGCCAGTTTGCTCGCCCCGCTCAGGTGACTCTTCCCGCGTCCGAACGGCAATTGGTAAATGACACTGTTCACGAAGCGATGGTTTACGTCGAAATCCGAGCGCCCATAATCCATGGCCGGGTTGTGGTCGTTCAGGTGTCCATTGAATCCGTTGGTGGCGCCGATGCCGGCAGCAGCGGATTTGTCATCTAGGCTCTTCGCCCAAGTGTATACGGACAAAAAGGCAAGGTCTCGACCATGATGATTCACGGTGACATTCCCCGCGTTGTAATTAGAATACCCCTGCCAGAGGCTGTCCAGAGTGATCGTCCCTGAGAAATTACCGTACGGCTTGCGGGCGTTCGCCGGGCAATCGGGCGTGTTGACGTTTGCTGCAACGCTGCAAAACGCGGGATCAGTGACGGGTACCGGCTGATTGATGTTGGAACGATCCAGCAAATGCGTTCCCTTGTTGCCAACGTAGTTCAACTCCAGCACGGTGTTCCAGCCAAGGTCTCGCTGCACAGATAGAGACCATTGCTGCACATAAGGATTCCGCGGCGTCTCCGAGATGATTACCGCGATGAACTGCGCGCCCTGCTCCGCGATACTGACTGGCTTCAGTGCACTAAGCGCGGGATACAGATTATCCGTCAATTTCGGCGCGACTGCAGGGGTCTGTGTTGCGGGACTCAAGTTTGTCCGTGTGACGAACGGATAGAGATCTCCGGAGTCGTCGATCTCTCTTGTTTCCGAGGAATCCCAATAGATTCCGTATCCTCCACGGACCACAGTCTTGTTCCCGCCGAACGGCCGGAAGGCGAAGCCGATGCGCGGTGCAAAGGGCTTCTTCGAACCGTCAGCAGGATTATTCCGGCCGCAGTAATCGTAAAAGCCGTTGCCAGGAGGGGCGATGCCGTCCGTTAACAGAGTTTTGTCGGCGAAGCACAATCCGCCTGCGGTATTTTGCCTGTTGATCCAGAACATCTTGTTATTCGTTTCGGTCGGTACGCTGCGGTAGTCCCACCTCAGGCCGAGGTTTAGCGTCAATTTGCTGGTCACCTTCCAGTCGTCTTGTACATAGGGCGCTGTATACAAAAAATGGAACTGGTTTAGATTTCCGGCAATTTTTGGATCACTGAAAGGTCCAGGCTGAAACGTCGAAGCGCCGGAGTAGTAGCCCAGCAGGAAATCTGCAACCGCGTTCCCGCTTCCGCACAACCTGGATGGCGTTGTGCAGCTACCGTTGGCGCTGTTTTGAAGTACGAGGGTGTTGTTAAAACCATAGCTGCCCAGGAAATTCGAGGATAGATTGCGTCTCTGAACCCATTTGCGGTAGTCGAATCCCACCGTGAGGGTGTGTTTCCCACGGATCATCGACATCGAATCCGAGAACTGCCACATCGGAATGTTGCTGTAGGTTGGATTGTTCCCCGGGCTCCCGGAAGAGCCGGAAAAACTATCCCCAAAACCGATCGTCGGGAATCCCTTGCCATAGGCAGGCAGCGTCGTAAAAGTGCCCGCAAAACCCAGCGCGGTAACGTTCGCGTCGCTGATGGCCGTCGCCCCTTGGATGGCTGTAGCCTCCAGCTTACCGAATCGGAAAGTATTGATATTCCTTTGACCCAGCGAGATCGTGTGCGAAATCGCCCAGCTGGTGGAATCTTGCGTAAAAATGTTCAATCCATCCGGGATTGAAGTCGTTCCTGCATTTTCATTGGAATAGTTTGCCTTCGTGTAGCGGAAGCCCACTGATCCGTAGCGTCCGAGACTCTGGTCCACCTTGTATGTCTGCTGATTTGTGTTATTGGGGAGGGTAGTCCGGGTAGCGAGACTGCATATGCCATGCATGTCGCACGTTGCGGGGTCGGGGTTCGCAAATACGTTTGTCCCTAATGCCACTTGTGCAAGCCTAGAAAAACGGGTGGAGGGAATTTTATTGCCGGGGAACGGTAGACCGGTCTGCGGATCTATCGGCAGGCAGGGCAAACTGCTGCTTAGATTAGCGGTACACCGATTGGTTACGTTCGGATTGTATGGATCCAAAGTTGTGCTGTAGGCCGAAAAATCACCGCTCAATTCCGCCGCGCTTGGAACAGTAGCCCCGATGTTCGTTCCGTTTTTAATGCGCCATCCTTCATAATTCACCCGCCAGAAGGTCTTGTTTCGTCCGTCGAAGAGCTTGGGAATATAAACCGGTCCGCTCGCGACAAATCCGAACTGATTTTGACGCAGTTCTGCTCTTACCGGTTGCGCCTGACCTGGCAGAGGATTGGGAACAATCGTTATGGCATCCAGTGCGTCGTTCCGGCCAAAATAGAAAACAGAGCCATGGATGTCATTGCCGCCGCTCCGGCTAACCAAGTTGACCTGATTCGCACTGAAACCGAACTCCGCAGAATAGGTTTCGGACTGCACTTTGAATTCCTGAATGGCGTCTTGGGACAGAATGACCGCCGGCGTATTCAGAGCTGTGTCCGTATTGGCCAAACCGTCCAAGGTGTAGTTATTGGACTCCGGGCGTCCGCCGTTGATGCTGATGGCATTCCCTGCCCCCTGTCGCATTTGCCCTTGTTCGCCGACTGTCTGAACCGCGCCTGCAGTGATGAAAAGCAGGTTCAGGAAGTTCCGGCCGTTGAGGGGAAGTTCTTGCACCTGGGTCTTGCTCACAACCTGTGAGACTGCGGCGCTGTCGGTATCCAGCGCGACGGCGCCAGCAGACACTTCAACCTGTGTTGTCACCGCGCCGACCCTCAGTGCGACGTCCACGCGGCGTTCCTGGGCCACAACCAGGGAAATGTTGTCTACGACTGATTTGTCGAACCCCGCGGCTTCTACCGTCACCCGGTACACGCTCGGGCGGAGGTACGGCACCGTAAAGTTTCCGGAGTCACTCGTTGTGATCTCCTTGGTGATGTTCGTCGCGATGTTAGTAACCTGCACCTTTGCGTTGGCCACGGCCGCCCCCGTAGGGTCAGTTACCGTGCCCACGATCGAGCCCACATCGCCGCCTTGGCCGTACACTGGTCTGGCAATCGCCATAATGAATAGTAGACACAACAGAAGACTTCGCAGTTTCATTTCGCCCCTCCAGATTTCCCTCATCGCAGTCACCCCCATTTGGACTTCCCTAGTTCCTAAACACCGCCGCCGCAGCCAGCCGTGCTTCTATCTTGAAGAGCCGCTAGACCTAGCAGTACTCCCATCCTCGACTGGAAAACCCGCAAGCTGTTCTTGAACTTGGCGTCCCGCAGTAGCACCTGCGAAGGCTCTTGGTTGCTCCACACTGTGGCGCGAACTGTATCGGCAAAATTTGGATGCTGTCAATAGAAAAATGAATTAGTTTACCTATTGAAATTCACGCCGTATGGTTTCCCTATCGCGATCCAACACCCCTATCCGTTGTTTGCTAGGAAGGTCACCGACTTAGGCGTAGGACGCCGTTGTGCCCGTGTGACGGTCCTGGCGTTCCCGCGTCACTCGCTCCAGGTAACCGCTCTCTCGAAAGGCCTTCATGGGGTTTTCGGGCAAGCCCTTGGATTTCCGCCACTCTGCGATGATGGGCCGCACATCCAGCCAGAAGGCCCCTCGTAAACATTCCTCAGCATCTACAAGAGAACAACTCTGTTGTAGTCCTGACAGTTTGGTGTGGTCCACGGTGGCCGCCTTCGCGTAAAGCTCCTGGGCAGTGCACACTGTCTGGATCATCGCTTCGATTTTTCCTTTGAGGTTGTGGCTCTGGTCCACCATGAAAGCGATATCTGTTGCCGCGCCATTCTGTGCTCCGAACGCAAGAATCTCGTGAAAGATGCGGAAGACCTGATAGGGATCGATGGAACCAAGAGTGAGGTCGTCGTCGGCATAGCGACGGTCGTTGAAATGAAACCCACCAATCATTTTGTGATGGAGCAGCCAGGCGACGATTTGCTCGATGTTCTGCGCCTGGTAATGATGTCCAGTATCCACGAGCACATACGCCTGCGGACCCGCCGCCTTGGCCAAAAGCAAAGCCATGCCCCAATCAGCGATGTCCGTGTGATAGAACGCCGGCTCAAAGGGTTTGTATTCGACCAGCAGCCTCTGGCCAGGCCGGAGTGCCGCGTGCACTTCCTTCAGTCCATCTTCAAAATAACCGATTCGTTTTCGAATGCTCTGAGTCCCTGGATAATTGGAACCGTCAGCAAACCAGGGCGAGATATCCCGGCAACCCAGGGCCTCTGCAATTAGGACGCAATCGAGAATATGGTTTAGAGCTTGGCGGCGAATCGATGCGTCGGGATTTCCGACCGATCCATATTTGTATTCCTGGTCCTGGAACACGTTCGGATTGATCGAACCGGGCTTGACACCATGTTTCTTTGCCAACTCTTTTACCTTGCCTGCATCTTGCAATCCATTGGGGAGGTCCCACTGGACGTGCAGTGCCAGGGTCGGGCAGGCGCCAGTCACCGCATGGATCTGAGCGGCGTCGCTAAATTTTTCTTCGATCGTGCTGGCGGCAGCGAGCTGTATGAACTTGCCAAATCGGGTGCCGGTGTTCGCAAATCCCCATGAAGGTAGCTCTATTCGGAGATTGTCAAGCGCCTTCCAAACCGCCTCGCTCTGCTTAGTTTTCATGGTGACCCCAACCCGTGCCCGCGAATCCGTCGCCTTCCTTTGAAACTTTCCTCACACTGTTTCTCGATTCTGAGCTTCTTCGAACACCGGCTCGGCAAATTCCTCAGCCCACTGAGCCACTGCGGAGGCAGCCACCCCGGTTGTCTCATTCCAACTTCCCTGCAGCACCGCCATCTGGATGGCAAAATTACCTAAAGTTGTGGACTCGGTCGACCCCCGCAGTACCTCCAGCCCGGTCCGCTCTGCCGTGAGACGATTCAACAGAGTGTTTTTGCTTCCCCCACCCACAATAAACAAACGCTTTAGTCTCTTCCCCGTAATGGCGGCAATCGAACCGAGGACCTCTGCATATCGCTCGGCCATGCTGTGAAATATTGTGTTTGCAATGAATGGAATATCGCGGCTTTCCGTTGAAAATGCGGGGTGCCCTGCGCGTCGGAGTTGTCCATTGATTTTTCCCAGCATATCACCAGGAAGTGTCAACGGCGGATCATCAACATCGATCAAGAAGTCTGGAGCAGGAAGCCTTTCGCACTCGAGCACCAACGCATTCACCGATACGGTCGTCCCGCGCTCTTCCCATTCATCCATGCACTGCCGCAGCAGCCACATCCCATTCACATTTTTCAGAAAGCAGATGGATCTCCCCGCGCCGCCGAGGTTGGTAAAGTTCATTCCCCTCGCCTCATCGCTAACGCAGGGAGTTTTCAGCACGGTTCCCACGAGCGACCAAGTTCCGGAGCTGATGAACGCCCAATCCTCCCCGCTGGCGGGAATCGCCGCGATCGCCGATGCCGTGTCATGGCAAGCCGGGACAATCAGTTTGGTGTCGCGAAGGGCGGGGAGCTTGCTGACGCCGCCGACACTACCGACGACGGAACCCGTGGGCACGATCTTGGGGGCCGCCGAAATATCCAACCCTAGCGACTGAAATATTTCCTCGCACCATTCCTGACCACCCAGGCGCACCAACTGCGTATGTGTGGAATTTGTGTATTCCGCAACGCGTCGCCCCCCCAGTCGGTAGGTCACATATTCAGGCAGGTTGAGCCAGCCTGTCCCTGGACACCCGCCTGCCAGTTTGTCCGCGTACAACTGATAGAGCGTGTTCAACCCGAGCAACTGAATACCGGTCAATGAATAAAGCCGAGACGGAGAAACAATTTCATGGACCTTTTTTTCTGCCTTCTGTGTTCGTTCATCCCGGTAGCAAAAAGGGTCTGCAAGTGCCTCGCCGTTTTCATCCAGACGAACGTAATCAACAGCCCAACCATCCACGCCAACGGACGCGATCCCTTCCGGCGCGGCGTCAGCGCACAAACGCAACCCATCTTGCACGCCGTCAAAGATCCGTCCAATATCCCACCGAAGCCCTTCCTGCGTAGCAATAGGGCCATTCGGGAAACGATACATCACCTGAATCTGCGGTTGGCCTTGTTTCCATCTCAAAAGCGACACACGGCAACTCTGTGCGCCCAAATCCACAGCAACTAGAGCCGCTCTTTTCGCCGACGTCTCCATCGTTCTGGCTCTCGATCTCTAGGGCCGCGCGGCCCCACCTCGCGGGGACGCTACCCTACCTCAGAAAAGCTTCCGTAAGACCACCATCCACGGGTATCAGATGACCCGTCGTGCAGCGAGACCCCGGCCCGGCCAGAAAGAGAATCGCTGCCGCGCAATCTTCGGGATCAATGGGCTGATGCGTTAGAGTCCGCCTGGCGTAAAACCCGGCCAGCAATCCGCGCAGTTCTTCATCCGTGGCCTGCGAATCAAACTTGATTTCATATTTCGTGAGCGATGCTATCACGCGGTCGCGCGGAAACATCGTCGAACCTTTCACCACCGTCGCGGGGCTGATTCCGTTCACTCTCACCTTTGGTGCAAGTGAAATGGCCAGTTCGCGCACAAGATGGCTGAGCGCCGCTTTGCTCACGTCATAGGCTTCGCTACCGCGCTTTGCCACCACCGCATTTGTCAGCACGACGCTCCCATCCAGATCCTGCTCGCGCAGAATCTTGGCAAGCTCGTCCGCCAACCGATGATTTGCGGTCACATTAATGTCCAGCGTCGTGCCCCACTGTCCATCGTGAATCACCCCGTCGGGCGACGATGGGAAAACCGCGGCAGTATTGATCAGGATGTCTATCCCGCCATATATGGCGATCACTTCCCGAAATGCTTTGCGGATCGCTTCGCGGTCCCGGATATCAATGGACACCACCGTGACTGCTTCCTTGTTCGCAGTTTTTTGTAGATCCGCTGCCGTTCTCGCTGCCGCGTCTTTGTCGCCGTCCGCAACCACTACGTGCGCTCCACGTTCCGCTGCCTGTAGGGCAGTGGCTTGGCCTACTCCATTGCCTCCTCCGACCACCACGACCACCCGCCTACTTAATTCCTTTTCGGGTGGTTGCCGCCGGATTTTTGCTTCTTCGAGCTGCCAGTACTCAATACGGAATGCTTCTGAGGGCGGTAGCGCCACATAATTCTCATGGACGGCAAAAGCCTCCGTTTTTGCCGCTGGCCCCGCTTGCGGCAAAATCTCGGGAGCCTTCCCGCCTCCGAGAGCCGTCGCGCCCTCCATCACGTGAATCGCGTTGGTGTAAAACTCCCCGGTGATTCTCGCTTCCGTCTTGTTTTTGCCAAGACTGAACATTCCGATGCCCGGAATCAACACTACCGTGGGATTCGCATCTCGCATTTTGGGTGAATCGGGCAGCGCAAAAGAGTCGTAATACTGCTGGTACTCTTCGCGATAGACTTTCAGCGCTCCTTCGAACTTCTCGCGAAGCCCGCCCAACTTGTTCGAAGGTTCCCAATCCACGAACAGCGGCCGTATTTTCGTTCGAATGAAATGATCGGGGCAGCTTGTTCCCAAATGCGCCAGCTTTGCCGCATCTCTTGAATTGACGAATCGCAAGACCTCCGCGCTATTGCTGAAGCTTCCTATCATGCGTTGCCGCACGGACACCCGCCCGCGGATGAACGGGAAAATGTCGATCGCCAATTCGTGCTGACTATCGAGCGCCGCTGTAGCGGCGCCACCAAAGAGCTTGCTTCCTTTCTCTTCCACGTGCTGCACGACGAATTGACCCAGCTGGTCAATGATCGTCAGCGTATTCAAATAGCATTTCCTCTGCGTCTCTCCCCACGTGAACAAACCATGCCCGCCCAAAACAATTCCGTCGCAACCCTTACTCGCACTAACCGCCTGTCGCAACATCATGGCCAGTTCGAATCCCGGCCGTTGCCAGGGCAGCCAGATCAATCGGTGTTCAAACTGGCGATTGAACTCCTCCATTTTTTCGCGACCATTCGCCGCTGCCGCTACAGCAATTCCCCAGTCCGGATGAAGATGATCGACATGGGCAAATGGAAGAAAGCCATGCAAAGGCGTATCAATCGAAGCCGCTACCGTGTTGTTCCCGAACGCGCATAACGGATACATCTCTACCATCTCGTCTTCAAACTCCGCGCCGCGATATCGCTGCGCCGCGGCATGCAGCTTATCGAGATATAAGGTCGCAAAACCTTTCCTTTGAATGCTTCCAATATCTCCGCCACTCCCCTTAATCCATAAAACCGTTGTTTTACTCCCATCGAGCGGGTCCATCTCCTCGATTTTGGAACTTGTGTTCCCTCCCCCGAAATTCGTTATACGCAAATCCGATCCCAATAAGTTGGACCGATACCGCAGCAATTCAGGGCCGTCCAGGCTCTTCGTAATCTGGTCGTCCCAGCGATCTTCGAGGTATCGAAGTTTCGCTTTGGATTTCATGGGAAAAACCATCGTCGGCTTCCAGGCGAGCAAGTTGCCCGATTAATTCCTGTTTCGACCACCAGGAGCGTTCTAGACGATACGCTCCGGGAAGAAAGACTGCAATAGGTCAATTCTTTCAAGGGCTTGCGATGTTCCGCGGTTCGCGCCGCACGGCCATCGACCCTCAGCTTGCCGCGCGCGTCCTCTTCACCGTTGACGCGGCAGTGACCAACTTATGGGCGACGTAATTGTAAGGCGGCACCGTCTGTCCATTCAGGATGGCCAATCCCAACTGGATCAATCGCGGACCATAGCTTCCCGCCTCATGTGACACAGACGCGATGTACGGTGTGCCGGGAGTTTTCATTTCTTCGAGGGCGTCGTGGATACAATCCTGGCCGACAATCGCCACATCTTTTTCTCTCTTCATTTCTCTCACTGCTTGCAGTGCTCCCAGCCCGCTGGTATCGGTGGCTGCTGCGATCAACAGCCCTCGTTCTTTCGAATGCCGTCGAAGGAAGTCTTGCACCTGTCGACAGCTTTTTTCTCGCAAGCCTTCTCCGTCCATCAAGACGTAAGCGTCATCCTTCAGGCCGGGAAGCCGCGAGCGCACTCCCGCGAAAGCGCCGGTGATCCGGCTTTGCACCAGCGGCCCCGCCTCCTCAATCCCCAGTCCAAGCACTCGGCTCACTTCCCCGCCCCAGTGACTCTTGGCAAAATGAGCCAAATACTGGCCCGCCTCAAAACCGACCCGGTAATTATCCACACCAAAGTAAGTGGCGTGCGGATGTGGGATGTCTACCGCGATCAGCGGAATCCCTGCTCCATTGATTTTGTCGGCGATCGCCGGCGCGATTCGCTGATCGATCTGGAATTCGATGACCAGGTCAACCTGCTGTCGGACAAATTCCTCGGCATTCCGCACTGCTGTCTGCGCGTCGTAGTGGTTGTCCAGAACTAACAAATCTACTCCCGCCGAGTTCGCCGCTGCTTGCAAGCTCTCTCTCACTCCCTCCGAGAAAGGCATCTCGGATGATTCACCTCCGAAGCCAAACCGGACTTTCCTTGGCCTGGACACTAGTCGATACAGCCCATTCTCCGAATGCGCCAGGTAGCCGCGGTGGACAAGCGTCTTTAGAATGCGATAGACGGTGGTCTTGGAAATGTTTGTACGTTGATAGATTTCCTCGAGCGTCCTCGGAGTATTCTCCTTCTGCATCAGTTCCAGAACATCGAGCGCCTTGGACAAGACGGGAATCACATACAATCGGCTGCGGAACGAATTGCTCATAGTGTTTCGCCTCAACGCGAGCTGTTCTCTGGAAGTATACCCTTAGCGGCAAATTTCAATACGGATATTCGTTTTGTATTGACAGGTCCTCATTCTGGCACTACAGTCGCGAGTCGCCGTGCCTCCCTCTGGTTTGCTTGGTTTTCTCGGGGATCCACGGCTCTACCCTGCTTGACTCAAGAACAGAGAGGACCGTTTGCTCGCACCAAATCCCTCCTTGGGCGTGTTCTTACACTGGCTTGGTGGTTTGGCGTCCGCAAGCTTTTACGTTCCCTACCGTCAAGTGAAAGCCTGGTCGTGGGAAACTTATTGGTTAGTCGGTGGTTTCTTCAGCTGGATCATTGCGCCTTGGTTCTTGGCCTTCGTGATGACGCGCAGTGTGGCCCAAGTCCTTCATGAGACTCCAACGAGCAGCCTCTTCTGGACCTACGCATTCGGGGCTCTTTGGGGCCTGGGTGGCCTCACGTTCGGCCTCACCATGCGTTATCTAGGCATGTCCCTCGGTATGGCGGTCGCGCTCGGCTACACCGCCGTTTTCGGGACTTTGATGCCACCCATTTTCCGCGGCGAATTCAGGTCCGAGGTTTTGGGTACCTCCTCAGGACGGATCATCCTGGTGGGTGTGGTCGTCTGTCTCCTTGGCATCATTTCTGCTGGAGCAGCGGGGATGTCGAAAGAAAAGGAGATGTCCGCGGAGCAGAAGCGCGCGTCCATCAAGGAGTTTGATTTGAAACGCGGCCTTTTGGTCGCAACCTTCTCTGGAATCATGAGTGCCTGCTTCGCTTATGGCCTCGCCGCAGGCGATCCCATCAAAGCTCTTTCGGTAAAATACGGCACTTCGCCAATTTGGCAGGGGCTCCCGGCACTAATCGTCGTACTGCTCGGCGGATTCACTACAAACTTTGTTTGGTGCTTGATCCTCAATGTAAGAAACCGCACGGGTTATCAATACTTTTCCTCTAAAATCCGCGAGGGCGGGCCCGACCGAACGAAAGAGCCGATTCTCGAATCGGTCACGGATGCCCCTGGCGAGGAAATGGCAGTAGCCGCAGCGATTTCGGCCGACAAAACTACTCTAACAAGAGCGCCCATGCTCCCGAACTACTTCTTTTCAGCTTTGGCGGGAACAACCTGGTATTTTCAATTTTTCTTCTACACCATGGGCGAAACCCAGATGGGTCGCTTCAAGTTTTCTAGCTGGACTCTGCACATGGCCAGCATCATTATCTTCAGCACTTTGTGGGGCATTGCCCTTAAAGAATGGAAGGGCGCCGGCACGCGTACGAAATTACTCGTTGCCCTAAGTCTCTTGGTGCTGGTGGGCTCAACGATGATTGTGGGCTATGGCAATTACATAGGTAAAGCCAGTACGGCAACGCAATCTGCACCTTCACACTGAACTAGGTCCTCCATGAGACTGCATGTCGCGACAAGAAATCCGGGACACCGTGCGTAGCACACCACGCTCATTGGCCTCTCCGCGGGTCATTAATATCCAGGACCTCCGCCATCTGGCGCAGCGCCGTCTCCCTAAAGTTGTCTTCGACTATCTTGATGGCGGCGCCGAGAGTGAAGTCACTCTACGCGAAAACTGCCGGGTGTTCGATGACGTCACCTTTCGCCCTCGGCAAGCTGTTGCCATTCCCGAATGTGACCTCCGCACTCGCGTTCTCTCCGCCGATTTGGCCTTCCCCGCGATTTTAGCCCCCATTGGTTACAGTAGATTGATGCATCCCGGCGGAGAAGTCGCCGCGGCAGCCGCAGCGGAGGAGGCTGGCCTTGCCTACACCCTATCCACGATTTCTGGTCACAAACTGGAAAATGTCCGGGCCGCTTCAAAAGGACCCGTTTGGTATCAACTCTACCTCGTGGGTGGGCGCGAGGTTGCTGGAGGGGCCATTGATCGCGCTCGGCGCGCTGGATTCTCGGCACTGGTCGTTACCATCGACACTCCCGTGGCGGGAATGCGCGAGCGCGATCCGCGCAACGGAATGAAGGAACTCTTGGGCGGCACTTTATCTTCCAAATTGCCTTTCCTGCCACAGATGTTTGCACATCCCGGCTGGCTCGCATCTTTTCTTCTGGATGGGGGCGTGCCAAAACTAGAGAACATCGTTATTCCAGGTAAAGGACCCATGTCCCTCGTCGACGTTACAGCTGCACTTTCTCATGCTGTCGTCACTTGGGAGGACATTCGCTGGCTCAAGGGCATCTGGACCGGGCCGATTGTCGTCAAAGGGGTTCTCACCGGGGATGACGCGAGGCGCGCCCTAGACGAGGGAGCTGCGGGGATCATCGTCTCCAATCACGGTGGACGTCAGCTGGACGGCGCTCCGGCCGCCTTGAGAGTGCTCCCAGAAGTAGTTGCCGCCGTCAACGGCCAAGCGGAAGTCCTTATGGATGGCGGGGTTCGGCGTGGCAGCGATATCGTAAAGGCGATTTGTCTTGGTGCACGCGCCGTTCTCCTGGGCCGTGCTTATGCATTCGGCCTCGCCGCAGCCGGAAAGCCGGGCGTCACGTGCGCCCTCAAGATCTTACGTGAAGATGTGGAACGTACTCTGCGCCTCCTCGGCTGTCCGTCTGTCTCCGCGCTGGATTCCTCCTATCTGAACATTCCGAAGCATTGGTGAGTGCGACCCACGTTTCTATTCAAGCCGATGTTAACCGATGCATTCAATATCTCATCATCTCCGGGCCATCATTCTCGACTACGGCTTGGTTCTCTGCCGCCAGCCTTCGCTAGGAGAGATTGATCGAATCGCCCAAATCTTCGGCGTTGATCACGCCACTTTCTGGCAACTCTACGAAAAACACCGCGGCGCCTACGACAAGAACGATATTGAAGGTAAGGAATACTGGGGCCGTTTTGCCAGCGACACAAACACTCATCTTGATGACGATACCATGGAGCAATTACTGCGGTGGGACATCGAGATATGGAGCAATCTTGAACAACCCTTGCTCTCCTGGACACGGTCCCTGCGAGTAGCAGGTTTTCAAACGGCTCTACTTTCCAACTTGCACCTCGGATTTTCCGCTCATATGCGTTCGAGTTCAGAATGGTTACGTTTGTTTGATCATTTAATCTTTTCCTCGGAAGTACGTCTCATCAAGCCCGATCCCGCAATATTTCTTAAGTGCCTGCAGGCTCTGCGCGTGAAGCCAGAACAAGCTCTTTTCATTGACGATCGCGATGCGAATGTCGAGACAGCCATCGCGCTGGGGGTCTGCGCAATCATATACGAATCTGTACCTCAACTGAACACAAATCTAAAGGCCTTGCAATTCCCAGTATTGCCCCCGTCACTCTGACGGGATGGCGCGATTAGTTGAATGTCTAAGGTTTCGGAGTGCCGAGCAGGATGGATGCTTCGGGAACCACACATGTGTGTGACCAGCCCGAGTTTTTGTACCAGTTTCACCGAGAAACTCCAAATCACACACAGCGTTGTGGGAAACGAAAGACTGATTCTGCGCGATTCGTAGCCGGAAAACACCTCAGCAGGCACCCGGCCTTTCAGTTGGTCTTGGAACGGCTGCTTCGATTCGTCAAAGTCTGCTTCGGAATACTGGTTCGCCTCTCGCCCATGTCTGTGTTAGTTAGTATGAGTCTTGCGTGAGCGCGCTGATATTTACAGGCGGTTTTGCCAGGAAGGACTGCTATTGCAGGCAATCCAGGCGAACGGTGCGCTGTATGCGAATCTTGCAAAGCCCTTATTTGCAAGGTTTTACGGTAAGTCGTTGATTCCACGGCTGGGGACGTAGTTCAGTTGGTTAGAACGCTGCCCTTTTGCTGCACACTGTCACGGGCTCCTGTCCTTCCTTCGACAAACAGAAGCGCAGAACCTTCACGACCTTGCGGTCACCGGATTTTGAGTCCGGCGCCCCTGCCAGTTCTGCCAGTCCGGCATGGAAACTTCGAAGCTAGCCAGAGGCCAAATCGGAAATTCCGGTCCAAAACCCTTGGGCAGCCTACACAAATTACCTGCCGGAAATTGCAGTTTATCCCCTATTGCCGGCCAGGTAGTCCGTGGTAGAAAAACCTTGGGAAGTGCCGCGTAAGAAGCGCTTCGGCGGCCTAGACTGTTCCAGGCACGCAGTTCCTCAATCCCCACCCGCGAGGGACCGCTTTCACTTGTAGTGTTGCTCGTGCCACCAGCACATCAAGCCATGTGCAAACAGGAGGTCGCCCTTCCAAGACTGAAACGAACCAGCATTGAACACACCGGCCAGCGGGGTGCAATGGAAAAACGTTGCCCTGGCAAGTGGATGTGACAATGCCTATGCCGACTGGCAGAATCGAAAAACGAATCGCGAAAACGGTGATCCTGGAAATTTGTCTCTACGATGAACCAAGGCTTGAAGAAAGGACGATCACAGAAAACGTGAGTCCCCGCGGCGCACGCGTCCTTGTTGAGCGGGAATGGCGGCCGAGGCAGCAAGTGCTGGTTATCTCTCCAAATGAGGGTGTGCGGTCGCGAGGACAGATCGTTTACTGCGACCGCGTGGCTGAGGGTAGGTTTGCTGTCGGGCTGCAACTGTCAGTCGGGGGGGAACGATGAGAGAGGCCTCGCTTGCTGTTAAGCTCCGCGCTTTTTAACAATCTACAGGTAGGAGTCATGGCCAGAATCTATCCCAACCACCCGCTGGGTGGCTCTGCTTCTTGCGCTATCCGCACGAAGTCTCCTGATTAGTATGGCTCGCGGCACATTCCGGACATTTCCACAAGCGGAAACTTGTTTTCGCTGGCTCGACCTTGGCAAGGTACATGAGCTGTCCATCCTTGGGACAACGGACGCGCGGCTCCATCTCTAGCTCGGTCGCATTTGCGCCCTGTGCAACGATGAAGTACCCGCGCGAACTTGCGTAGTGGACTAGACAGCCGGGCTCCTGGCATGCATACAGGGGCGTCTCTGCCGACTCGTCACGGAGTTCCGGCCGAGCTCGGCCAATCTTCATCTCGACGTGATGTTCGTAGCACAGCACGTAAGGCTCCTTCTCGTACTCTTCTTTCGCTTGCCAAGTCTAGGTGGACGCAGACTTGCGCCCCAGGGCACGGCTAAGCAGATTCTGGCCCACTCCCAGATAGCCATTCGTAAGTACCTTTATCTCACAGATAGTATGAAACTTACGGGCGCAAGCCGGAGGCAGCAAGTATTTCCAGGTATCCTGGAAATGAAAAACGCCTTGCACATTATGATGAATTCTCAATCGTCCCTCCCCTTGCCTAGCTTGCCTAGCGGAGAAGGGTGAAGAAATAGCCAAAAAATATACCTGCCGGGAACACCGACGCCCTCAAGAGGCAGCCTGGCAGTCTGGAAGAAGAGCAGGCGCGGATAGCACGCCAGGCTGATGAGTTGAACTTCGAGAGGTCATTCAGCAGACTGGTTTGGGGCAACTTTGAGATCGCATTACCCTGATCTTGCCAAGTCGGGACATCCCGGCGACCCCGGCGACGCGTCGTGGCTTGTACGTGAATTGGCGGTGAGCTACGATGATTGCGCCGCACATACCCCGGGTGTGAGAGCCGTGCACTCACAACTAAGGTGTTCAACCATTCCAATTTAAAGTAAACACCCGATTGATTCTAAGTGTTGCGACGCCTATCTATGCATACCATCTGATTGCACTTGAGGCATCCTGCCCGTCCGGGAGGTCCCAGGGGTCGTGGCCGCACGCATTTCAACCAGTCGAACCAACGGTCGATCCGGAAGGCGTATCCCACAGATATTGCCCGCAGAGCTATCGCGCGCAGACGAATCTGGGTTTAAGGAAATGACGTCCACTGAGAACGTGAGTCCTCAGGGTGTACGCGTCACCACGGTGCGGCGCTGGCAAACTGAGACTCGCGTGCTGGTTACTTTTCTCCGGAATGGCGTTCGGTCTGAAGGAAGGGTCGCTTACTGCCAGCGCAAGGAGAGCGGGGACTTCGCCATTGGAATAGAGCTGTCCGGACAGTTGCAAGCCGCATAGGGAAGCTAACCTCATCTTGATGAGGACGGACAGGGCCGAAACTGTTGTCCGGCGTGTGAAGTCCGGTAGCGGACTGGAATTAAGATTCACCGCGCTGACTGAGGAAGCCGGCCCCCGTCTGAGAGGCCGATTCGAAGAGCGTCATGCGTTGGACCACCGAAGAATCACAAATCCCTGAGACACCCGGAGACTCCGCGGCTCACAAAGACGTGCATCCCAAGGAGAAGAAGAGAAGGTAAGCTATGAAGTTCAAAGCGCTCTGCGTACTCCTGTTTCTCGGTGGACTCTGGCCCGCCAAAGCCTCTGCCGACAACCGGTTCATCGTCCGCACGACATTCGATCTCCAGACACTTCAAACGGCGTGCAACCCTCCCCTATTGTCCCCCATCTGCACAGTGGTAGGTGGGCTGGGCGATCCCTTGGGGCAACTCTTCCTGATCACCAGT
>WNGJ01003389.1_pt1 | contig 18489 bp, 17 predicted proteins | sample 5400611 | NCBI WGS metagenome assembly WNGJ01 (sample SAMN13153375, study PRJNA577476) | soil metagenome | isolation source: 40 cm soil or saprolite under Garry oak tree replicate 1 | place: USA:California | collected 2016-06-15 | reverse complement strand
GTTTCGCGCGCGGAAGTACCGACGGTCGTCTACCTTGGGCAGCTCCATCCAATAAAGCGAATCGACGTCCTGATCGACGCGTTCGCACGGGTTCGCGCCGAGGTGCCGGATGCGAGGCTTGAGGTCATCGGAGCGCCAAGCACTCATGGCGAGGGCTTGCGCGAGGAGGCGGTGCGCCTGGGCCTGCACGAGTCGGTCACGTTTCGCGGGCTCGTCCCCGAGGATGAGAAGGGTCGCGCCCTCGCCTCGGCGCACGTGTTCGCACTACTGTCCGCGAGCGAAGGGCTGCCGCTGACGCCGCTTGAAGCGCTCGCCTGCGGCACTCCGGTTGTGCTCTCGCCCGGTTGCGGACTCCCACAGGTCGATGGGGTCGCCGGGATCGTCTGCGATGGCAGCGCGGCCGGCGCCGCCGACTCTCTGCTCACGCTCCTACGCGACCCGGCGAAGGCGGAGGCTCTCGGGCAAGCTGGCCGGACGTTCGCAGCCGCCTACCGTCGAGAGGTGGTCGTCCCCGAGTTCGTCGCTCTGCTCGAACGACTCGCGACCTCGTCAAGCAGCGCGGCGTAACGCGCGGCGATGCGCTCAACGTCGAAGTCGGCGAGCGCCTCTGCCGGTGCTGGCGCTGGGGGCGCGTCGAGCAGGCGCTCGATCGCTGCCGCGATTGCGGCGGGGTCGTCCGGAGCTGCGAGCCCCGCGTCTTGGCCGAGACGTTCGAGTAGGCGGGCTGTATCACTGCCAGGGTTCGCGAGTGCGAGGACAGGCCGGCCGAGTGCGAGCGCTTCGGTCAGCTTGATCGGTAGCGCCACGTCCCCGCCTGTATTGGGCGCATTGATGACCACAACGATGTTCGCTGCAAGCGTGCGCCCGATCGCCTCGTCCCAGCTGACGCTCCGCTCGATAGTCACGTCGACGCCGGTACTGCCGGCGAGGGCGCGGCGGGTGCGCGGATCAATCACCCCGATGAGCTCGAGCCGAACGCGCTTACGCAGACCCCGAATCGCAAGGGCCTTAAGCAGCGGTTCCGCCGTTCGATCGCCGTAGAGTGCGCCGGCGTGGATCAATGTCACCCGGCCTTCGCGGGGCCACGCGCCACCAGTCCGGCGTTCGAGGAGCAAAGCGTCGAAGCCGTTGGGGAGTACTTGAAGGCGTGGAGCAATCTCCGGATGTAGCTCGAGGAGTTTGTCCCGGCAGCCCTCGGTGACCGTCACCACGGCAGCGGCATGCTCGAAGGCACGTCCTTCAAGCGCGGGCAGAAGCCGACTACCGCGATCGAAATACGGGTTCCCCGCCCAGAGATCTCGCAACTCGGCGATCAGTGGCACCCCGTCAGCGACTGCGGTCGCGGCAAGCAAAGCGCTCGGCGGAGGCACTGTCGCGACGATGGCGTCGGGACGCTCGTCCGCGATCGCTCGCCGGACGAGTCGGCGCCCGGTCAGCGCCCAAGCATTGTTCGGGGCGAGTGCCTCCGGCTTCACGCGGAGGAGCCGCGCGAGAGGATCGATCACCCGCCCCAGCGCCGCCATGACGCGCGCCCGTTCCTCGGCCAGCCCCGCTGCGCGCGGGTTCGTGCTGGTGTCAAGCGCAGTCGCTCGCGCGCGAGGGCTGCATTCGACCACGCGCCAACCGTGGCGTGGCAGCTCGCGGCGTAGGTGCCGCCAACGGGCGCTCCCGCCGCCGCCGAGGTCGAGTGGGCGCTGCGAGACGACAAGCAGCGTGCGATCGGCCACGGGGCCAGGTTATGCGTTCGCTAGGTTCAGCTCCATGGACCCCATGCGCGCTGCGACGGACCCGATGCGGGTTCTGGTCGCCGGGTGGTTGGACTCCCCCCATGTCATTTCCTGGACCGAGGCCGTCGAGCGGGCCGGTCACGAAGTTCACCTAGTCGGCCGAAGTACTCAGGGCCCGCCGAGCAGAGCAGGGGAAAACGTGCACCAGCTTTCGGGCGAAGGTCCGCCGCTTGTCCGCAGCCTGCGGATGAGCCGCGGCCTGGCTCGTGTCGCGGCCGAGGTGCAGCCTGATCTTGTTCACGCTCATTGGCTTCCAGAGCTCGGCTGGATGGCGGCGCGTGAAGGGCTTCACCCGCTGGTCTGCTCTGCCTGGGGATCCGACGTCCTCGGCGTTGGCGGCATCGGCAGGCGCCGGTCGAAACGCGCGCTGGACGGATCGGATCTCGTCACGGCCGACTCTGTGCACCTTGCGCGCGCGACACGTGGGCTTGCGGGCCGAGACCTGCCGATCGAGGTTGTGCGCTGGGGACTGGACCTCGAACGGTTCGCGCCCGGGGACAGAATGGCGGCGCGCGAGGCACTGGGCCTCGACCACGACGGGCCGCTGGTCGTGAACGTCCGCGGCTTCAAGCCGGTGTACAACCCCGATCTGCTCCTCGAAGCGTTTGCTCGCACGAGGGCACACTGTCCGGACGCACGCCTCTTGCTCAAGCATCCGGAGGAAAAGGTGCCGCCTGCCGTGACATCCGCAATCGACCGGCTCGGGCTGGGCGAGGCCATCCTATTTGTCGGCACCCTGCCTCCGGACCGAATGCCCGACGTCTACCGCGCTGCCAACGTGGTCGTTTCCGTTGCGTCAAGCGACAGTTCGCCGCGGAGTGTCTGGGAAGCCCTCGCCTGCGGGCGTCCGGTCGTGGTCTCCGACCTGCCCTGGGCGAGCGACGAACTCGAAGACGGACGTCATGCAGTGCTCACGCGCTTGGACGCGGTGGCGGTTGCCGATGCGATCGACCGAGCCCTCAGCGACGAGCGGCTCGGGCATGAAGGCCGGGCTCTCGCACAGGCAGAACTGGACCCAACCGTCTGCACGGCCCGGATAGACGCCCTTTACCGCTCAGTCGTGGAAGGGTCACGCCGACGCGCTACGAGCAGGTGATGGTTGTAGGTCATCCTCACGACCGGAATGCGCCACATCAGCTTGCTCAGCTTCACCATTAGGGAAGCTTCCGAGTTCAGAGGTGGGATCCGCAGCGGTTCGTCGGTGTTCAGACGGCTTTCCGTCTGGTGCTTCTCTGCCGTCTCGGGCAGCGGCTGGCCCGTCTGGGGTACTGGCTGGTCGCCGAGCATTCGTTTGATGGCATGACGCACTGTCGGCGGGAGGCGGGCCAGGAGCCGAAGTCCAGGGACGGTCATGTAGAGGGAGTGCAGTCGGACGATTTCGGCCTCGGCCGGCATGAGATCTCTGATCTGCTCAAACGTGAACGCGTCGTGGAAGTACGGCTCGTGCTCGATACCCGACTCCGTGACGAACGGATTGATGTCGATCCGCTGCACATCGACTCCTGCGGCCTCGGGCGTTGGCGCATTCCGGTGACGGAGCCGCTGCCGGCGTGGGATCTCGTCGAGGGCGTGTGGCGTGGTCGCGACGAGCACTCCACCGGGGCGTAAGGCGCTAAGGGCTTGCTCGAACGCCTCCCTTTGCTCACGCACGTGCTCGAGCACCTCGATCATCGCAACAGCGTCGTAGACGCCCTCACGGATCGGCAGACTGCGCATGTCGCCGCTGCGGAAATCGCACTTGTCGGCGACGCCTGCCTGCTCCGCCCGTCGACGGGCGAGCGCGACGCTTGCTTCCGAGATGTCGATGCCGGTCGCCCGGCCGCCTGCCTTGGCGAACGCGACGGAGTAGTAGCCGCTCGCACAGCCGATATCGAGCAGCTTTCCGCCCGAGCGAGCAGCCGGCAAGAGCCATTCGAGGGCCAAATGCATACGGGCGACCGCGTAAGCATTGATCTCCATGTACCGCTCTTCGAGCTGCGCGGCTCCGATCTCGTCGTAGAACCTTTCGTAATCTTCGGGGTTGCGGTCGGGCCTGAGCACCATGGGCCTGACTCTAGCCAGCGTTGTCCGCGCCGCCGCGGTCGCGGCTCGCGACGAGTTCGGCGATCGTCTCCAGCTCGAGTGACGCTCTCTGCTCGGGCGTCAGAAACCGTTCCTCCGCACGACTCCGCGCCTCGTTACCGAGCCGCCGGCGCAGATTGGGGCCGTTGACGAGGCGGGTGATCGCTGCGGCGGTCGCGGGGATGTCGCCTGCGCCCACAACGAGGCCGTTCACTTCATCCTCGACAAAGTCGCGCGTCGCGCCGGTGTCTGCGACGACTACGGCGACTCCGCAGCCGAGGGCTTCTAGGAGGGCCACACCTACGCACGAATAGTCGTAGAGCGAGCAGAACACATCGGCCGAGGCGATGAGCCTCAAGTTCACGTCTCGAGGCAGCCCGCCGAGAAAGCGAACCGCGTGCTCGACCGAGAGTTGCCGCGCAAGCGCTTCGAGCGCCTGCCGCTCTTCGCCCTCTCCGGAGATCGCAAAGAGCGTGTCCGGCCGCGCGCTGAGAACTTCGGGCGCCGCACGAATGAGGCGATCAACTCGCTTCCAGGAGACGAGCCGGCTCGCAGAGACCACAAGTGGAACGTCCGCCGACAGGCCGATCTCAGCGCGACCGTTCGCTTCTCTCGCCGCCGTGCAGCTATCAAGGTCGAGCCCGTGCATCCAAAAGCGGACGCGCGACTCGGGCACTCCGAGAAAACGGGCGACATCATCGCCGCGCGTTCCGTCGTTGAGGATGAGCAAACGGTCGACCGGACTCTTGAACGCGAGGATCTCTTCGAAGTGGCCGAGACGGTCCCGCCTGCTGCCCAGGTGCGGGTAGAGAAAGGTCCCAAACAAAGCGCCGATCGTCGGGCGGCGCAGCAGGACGCCGCAGGAGATGCCCGCCGGGACAGTCAGTGACGACCACGCGTAGATGACCCGTGGGCGGCCACGCCGGATCGCGACGGCCAGTCCGCGGCCGATCAGCCGGATCGTCCGTTCGAGCCAGGTAATCCAGTGCCCGGCATATCCCTTCGCCGGAAGGCGAAGCGGGCCGAAGCGATGGACTCGGAGTCGGTCGTGGCTCGGGAGCCAATCGTTCTCGTCTGCCTTTGGCGCGACGTAGTCGATCGTGTAGCCCGCTGCTAGCAGGGTCTCCACGAGATCTTGCCCCCTCGGCGTGCCTCCGCCCCCCATCGAGAAAATCGACGGCCACGGGCTCAGGATCAAGATCGATCCGCCTTTCATCAGGTTGCCTCGCGGCTGCTGCGCCTGAGCAGGTCGAGGGGCGCTCGGAGGATCGCCGTCACCGGTCTCCATTCCTCCAGCGTGACGTACCGGAGAGCCAGGAGGATCGTGACGTAGGCGACCGCTCCGGTCGCCGCGCCGCCGATGGCCGTGTGTGTCGCGATCAGAGCGGCGACCGGCACGACTACGAGGCCTGCGCCCAGGGGCTTCGTCAGTAGGCCGGAAAACGGGATCGCGAAGAGGCTGCGATGAATGAGGATCACTTGCCCCGCGATGACCACGAGATCAGACACGAGGAGTGCCGTTGCGGCCCCGGTGGAACCGTACAGCGGGATTGCAAAGGCGTTGATCGCCACGTTGACGACAAGGCCTGCGATCTGGATGTAGAGAACCGCCCGTTCTCTTCGCGCAGCGAGGAGGGCGTACCAGAAAACGTAGTTCTGGAAGCCGAGGGCCGAGGTCCAGGCCATGATCTGAAGCACCGTCACGGAGTGGGAGTACGAGTTTCCGAAGACGAAGGGCAGCAAGGTTGGACTGCTGAGCGCAAGTGCGAGCGAGATCGGCACGCTGAGGAAAAAGAAGACTCGAACGACGAGGAAGAAGAGGTACTCGGCCTCGTTGCGGTCGGACTCGAGCGTTCGACTGAGCAACGGGAAGAAGGCCGCCGAGATTACCGAGGGCAGCAGCCACGTAAGCCTGACCAGACCGTAAGGGACCGCGTAGAAGGCGACCTTGCTCGAGGTCGAAAGCACCGAGAGCATCACGATGTCGACGCGGGCATAGACGACGGCGACGAGGTTGATGCCCGCGATCGGGACAGCCGCGCGGAGGAAGGCCCAGACCTGTTTCGGGGCTTGCCGCAGCCGCAGCTGCAGCCGCAGCTTCGCCCGCAGAAGGAAAAGGGCGAGGATCGCGGCTGTGAGGGAGGCCGCGACTGTCGCCAGGGCGAGGCCCGTGACTCCGAGCGAGCCCGCGATCACAATCACGGCGACGGTCCCGAAGACGATCGCCTGCGCGATTTGGAACAGCGCGACGTAGAAGAGTCGAGACCGGGCGTTGAATGCGGCGCCGAGGTTCGCGAGCGCAGGATCGAGCAGCAAGGTCGGCGACAACACGAGTACGAGCACGAGCACTTCCCGCGGGTACCCGAGCGCGAACGCGGTCACGAATAGTGCGACGACCGCCAGCAAGAACGTCCATGCGAGCGCCTGAAAGGTCGTTCCCAGGATCTCGGCCTGCCGTCGCGGAGCCGCCGTCATCTCGCGTAGCGCGAGGGACGCGAGCCCGGATCCGGAGACGATGGTGAAGAGGGCGACCAGAGCCAGCGCCGTGGAGTAGTGACCCCAAGAGCTGGTCGTGAAGTTCCGGATCGCGTAGATCGAGACGGCGCCTGCCGTGAGCACCACGATCGCTTGGGCAAGCAGCATCCAGGCCGAGTTCGCGACGACCCCGGTACGCGGCTCGGATTCGTCGTTGATCGGCTCGGCTGGAGCGTCTCCGAGCGTAGAACTGCTCAAGCGCGACCCTTCGCCGTACAGAAGACGACGTCGGCGTAACGGCCGTTCGTCAGCGGCTCTTCGTTCAGCCGTTTGGCCTCCCTCGTCACGAGCCATGGCACGACAGGCAGGCGGGCGAGCACGGGAAGCAACTGCGCCATGGCGACGATCCTCGAGTTGCCCATCCGGATCTTCGAGACCTCGAGTAACCGCAGGCCGGCTCCGCGGAGCATCTCTTCATATGCGGCGATCGCTCCACCACGGCCGATGTCGTCTTCGGCCACCTGTTCGATCGCGACGAGCCTGCCGCCGCCGCGGAGGACCCGTCCGAGCTCTTGCGCGATCCTCACGTCACCATCCACGTAGTACTGCAGAACGTAAGCGGTGACGACCAAATCGAAGCGCCCGTCGGCGAACGGGAGCGTCGCACCTTCGATCGTGTGAAACCGGGCCTGCGGAACTCTCGTCTGTGCAACCGACACCATCTCCGGCGTAATGTCGACGCCTTCGACGCGCGCACCGTTTCGGACCAGCCAGTCTGAAAGCCTGCCGGTCCCGGAACCGAAATCGAGGACGCTGCTTCCGTGGACGTCGCCCACCGCGCGACCGAGCGCGCGTTTGTGGACTCGGTCGATGAGGCGGTTCTTCCGGCCGCGCCGATCTGCGGGATCGAGGACGCTGGCCAGAGAATCGAGCTGCGCCAGTTCGGCCCACGATTGCCCGGCCTCCGTCCCTCGGACGATCACCGGAGCCTCGCTCGAACGGCGCGCGAAAGAGAGGCCACGGCGCTGTGCGTCATCCGGACGGCCGCCGCCGGGACGGTTTCGTGCCTCCACTCGCGCATCCATACTTCTCTCGCCCCAAGGTGGCGTTTGAATTCTGCGCCTCCGCCGACGCTTGCCCCGAGATTTACCGCCGTGATCCCGGCCGCTCGAGCTTCTGTCAGCACCGCGTCGTAGGCGAGATAGCTGGCCGCGATTGCGCGCCCTTCCTCACTCTGAGCGGCGAGCCAGCACATCCAATGCGAGCCACTGACAAGGGTTAGTACCGAGGCGACGACGCGCCCGCCGAGTCGGACTGAGTGCACGCGTGCAACCGCCTCGTCGACCAATCGGTGCACGAGGGATTCCGGGTATTGCATCGCCCATCGTCGCGCTGCGGCCGCATACAGAGGCCAAAAGGACTCGAACGAGTCCGTCGCGACGACCGTTGCGCCCGCATCGGTTGCCCGCTTCAACGACCTGCGGGCCAGGCGGTTGTAGCGCGCGGCCGGAAGATCGTCGCCAACGATCGGAATGACGCTGGCCGTCCCAACATGTGCCCCCGCCACAGGAGTCCCGGCGAGCTCGAGCGATCGGACTCGCAGCCGAGGCAGGCCGAGCTCTCGCGATGCGAGCTCGAGAAACGCGAGCGTCTCGTCGGAATCGAGACGCGTCGACGCTATGACCCCTCCATACCCCTCGGGCGGCATGGACTCGCCGCCACGCGGTCGCCCAAGCACTGCGACCGCGGCCTGCGTTCGGTCTCCGTTGCGTGCGCCGAAGCTGACATCGCGCCATCCGGGAACCGCCGCGATCATCGCTTCGCGGAAGGCTTTCGTGCTGAAGGGCCCTCCCCTCAGATCCAGAAGTGTCAGCGCGTCTGTGTCGGGGGTCCACATCTCGCGCTCAAGGTGTCTGTCAAGGGGTCGCGCCGCGGCCAAATCGTAACGGTAGCCTTGCCTGCCGTGTCCGGCCGATTCCCCACAGGCTGGTGAGGAGCTCCGTCGTTCGCCGTGTCGCGGGCGCCGCATGCGCGCTGCCCGGACGCATCCTCGCTGTCGCACGACGGTTGGACGGGAGGCGCCGGGCGAAGCGGGTCCTTGCCGAGGAGCGTCTACTGGTGACGGAGCTTCGAGGCTGGAGGCTCTATTACCCTAGCTCGAGCATTATCGGTCGTGCCGTCGCCGGTGGATCGGGGTGGGAGCCCACACTCGAGACGGCGGTGGACATCGTTCTCCCACGCGACGAACCCCTGTTGATCGCAGAGGTGGGAAGCAACATCGGCGCGAGCCTCGCGCAGATGATCTCTGTCCGGCCGAAGGCGCGGTATGTGTGTTTCGAGCCTGCTGAGCGCTTCCGCGACGTGCTCGTCCGAAACGTCGGCGAGAACCACTGGGAGAACGTGACCGTCGAGGAATCTCTCGTCGGCTCGCGCGCCGACACCGTCCGGCTGTTTACGAACACCAGCACGGCAAGCGTTGCGAAACGTCATTACGGCGAGCATGTGTTCCTGGACGAATCGATGCGTCGGGTGGTGACGCTCGACGACTACTTCAGCGACACTGAGAGCCTCGACCTGATCAAGACGGATACGGACGGCTTCGACTTCGACGTCCTCCTCGGCGCACGGGCAGTCCTCTCACGACTCCTTCCCGCTCTCTACTTCGAGTTCGCGCCATTTCTGGCACGTAACGTTGGACGCGAAGGCAGCGACATCCTGGCCTACCTCGGGAATCTGGGTTACGGACGTTTCCTCGTGTTTGCGCAGGCGGGCGACCTCTTGTCGCTGACGGATGACCCAGCTGATGTGATCGAACTGGCGGACGAACACGAGTACGTCGATGTCCTGACGGCCACTCGGCCGGAGCATCTCGCGGCCTTCCTGAAGTGGCTGCCGCGACGGCGTCGTAACCGCCCGCTCGAGGTCGGCGTCGCTTACGTTGCGAAGATCTCCGGCGCGCGTTCGAAAGCCTCGACCGCGCGTTGATGCTCGCCGGCTGTGCCGATGTCGAACCATTCCACGTCACTCCGGAAGGCCGCGACCGTCTCCCCGGCGTCCAGCAGCCGCTGCACGAGCTCCGGAAACTGGCAGGGACCTTCCGCCGGTAGCTGCGCCAGCGCGCGCTCGTCGTAGACGTAGATTCCCATGCTCGCCTCGTAGTCGAGTTGCGGCTTCTCTCGGAAGCCGGTGATCTGATCGCCGTCGGTCTCGATCACGCCAAGGTCGACGTCCACGCGTTTGGCGTGCGTCGCAACAGTCAGCGCCGCGCCCGTGCGTTCGTGGAAGGCCAGCAGCTCACGGTAGTCCAGCGTCGTCAGGATGTCGCCGTTCATCGCGATGAACGTGCCGTCGAGCCCCGGGACGATTCGTAGCGCGCCTGCCGTGCCGAGCGGTTCGTCCTCCCAGTGCCAGCGCAGCTCGAGATCGGCCGGCAACGTGTTCGTCTGCGTGAAGTAGAGCTGGATCAGCTCGCCGAGATGCCCGACGCAGAGATCGACCTCGCGCACGCCGCAGAAATGCAGTCGGCGCAGGATGTGCTCAAGAATCGGCCGCTCGCCGACCGGCACGAGCGGCTTCGGCAGGATCGTCGTGTACGGGCGCAAGCGGGTGCCCAGCCCGCCCGCGAGGATCACTGCCCTCATGCCGACAGGCTATAGCCGGCCCGAGACGATCGGGCGTCGTCTCCGCTCGGCGGCACCCCTTGAACAAGCCGTTAGCCCAGTCCTGATTAGCTGATGGTCCCTCGCGGCAAAGGGCGCTTTCCTGCCATGCTCGGGCTGTGGCGACCGATTCGTCCGTCCACGCGAGGCCGCTCTTCGTCCGCGAAGCGCGTGGCCGATCACTGAGGCTCTCTGCCTCCCTCTCGGTACGGTTCGTCACCGGGGCGTACGCGGGGGTCTTCGCGGCGGCCGGGGTGCTGGATTACGTCGGCTTTCGCAGCGCGGGGTACGACCTCGGCAACAACGTCCAGGCGATCTGGAACACGGCGCACGGCCGGCTGCTCGAGACGACGGCGGTCTACGGAGCGCAGTTTCCTCGCCTCGGGTGGCACGTCGACCCACTGCTCGTGCTCTTCGCGCCCCTATGGTTGATCTGGTCGAGTCCAGTGATCCTGCTGGTCGTCCAGGCGGCCGCGGTTAGCGCCGGCGCCCTACCCGTTTTCTGGCTCGCCCGGAAGCATCTCGGCTCGGAGCGAGCCGCGGCCTATTTCGCTCTCGCGTACCTCGCCTACCCGGCAACGCAGTGGAACGCGCTCGACCCGAACCTGGGGTTCCACCCGGTGAGTCTCGCCCTGCCGCTGCTCCTCTACGCACTCTGGTGGCTGGACGAGGAGCGCTGGATACGGTTCGGCGCCGTCGCGCTTCTGGCGGCGGCCTCCAACGAGAACATTCCGGTGATGGTCGGCTGCCTCGGCCTCTGGTACGGGGTGACGCGAAGGCGACCCGTCCTCGGGGCGTCGATGTTCGCGGCGGGTCTGGCGATCACCGCGGTCGACTTCCTCTACATCGTTCCGCACTTCACTCCCTACGGATCGAACCCGTTCGCCGACCGCTACGCGGCCGTCGGCGGTACCACGGCGGGAATCCTGAAGACGGTCCTCTTTCATCCGTTGAGGGTCGCGGAAGTCGTGCTCACCCAGCACAAGCTGGCGTACCTCGCACTGCTCTTCGTCCCGTTGCTCGGCCTGTGCTTCCGCGTGCCGCTGCTCCTCTTCGCGGCCGTCCCGCCGCTCGCGATCAACCTCCTTTCGTCCTCGTACGACCAATCGCTGGTGAAGAGCCATTACGCGGCCTCGATCGCCGCCGTTCTCTTCGGCGCGACGATCTTTGGCGCATCCCGAAGTGCGAACCCCGAGCGGCTTGCGTCCGCCGTCTTACCGGCCGTTGCGATTACGGCCGTGATCTCGCCTTTCTGGACTGCGCTTCCCGTCGCCCGCGACGTCGCGACCGCTGCCCCGCTCGTGCAGGCTGAACGCCATGCGGTGAGTCTGATTCCCGATGGTGTGGTGGTCAGTGCCTCGAACCGTCTCGGAGGGCACCTCTCGAACCGCCGGCGAATCCTTCTCTTCCCGGTGATTCGCGACGCCGACTGGATCGCGGTGGACACGAGCGATCTGGAGGGTGCATCGTCGTTCCGCGCAGTCGTGCGGCGGCTGGCCGCGAGAGGCCGGTTCGCAACCGTTTACGAGTCGAACGGGGTCGTCGTCATGCGGCGCGTCGACCAAATCCGAGCCAGCGGAGACAAGAGCGGCTGATGAGGCTGGAAGCTTCCGGCTCGGTGAGTACGCTCAGAAAGATGCAAAGCGAGCAAATCGCGGATCCAAGCTCGCCGAAGGTCGATTCGCGCGTGGCTGTGCTGCGCCGGATCGCGGTCATCCCTGCGCTCAACGAAGAGCACTCGATCGCCGGCGTGATCGCCGAGATCCGCGCCGCCGATCCCGGGTTCGAGGTGATCGTCGTCGACGACGGCTCGAACGATCGCACTGCGCAGGTCGCGGCCGCTGCGGGCGCGCACGTTGTCCGGCATCCGTACAACCTGGGTATCGGCGGGGCCGTCCAGACCGGGCTTCAGTACGCGCGCGACCACGCCTTCGATGTCGCCGTCCAGGTCGACGCGGACGCGCAGCACGACCCGGCCGAGATCGACCGGCTGCTCGAGCCGATCATCGAGGGCCGGGCCGACCTCGTCGTCGGCAGCCGCTTCCTCGACGAGTGCGATTACCGCGCTCCCTTCGCTCGCCTCGTCGGGATCAAGCTCTTCGCCGCGCTCGTCTCGCTGATCGTGCGGCAGCGAGTGACGGACACGACCTCCGGCTTTCGGGCTGTCAACCGCCGCGGGATCGTGCTCTTCGCGTCCGACTACCCGCACGACTACCCGGAGGTCGAAGCGAACGTTCTGGTGTTCAAGCACCGCCTGCGCCTGACGGAGGTCCCCGTGCAGATGCGGACGCGGACGACCGGAGCCTCCTCGATCACGTTCCGGATGTCTGTCTACTACATGATCAAAGTCACGCTCGCGCTCTTCGTGGGCCTCTTCCGCCGCTCTCCGACGCCCCTGGAGGAAAAATGACGCCGACGCCGATCCGTGTTTCCATCGCTGCTTCCGTCGCCGCGATCCTGCTCCTGTTCGTGATCTTCGAGCTGATTCGCAGCCGCCGTCTGCAGGAACGGTACGCCCTCCTCTGGCTGCTGACGGGGCTCGTAATGCTCGTCCTCGCGGCGTGGCGCGGTGCGCTCGGAAAGCTCTCGGAGACCCTCGGGGTCTCTTACCCACCCTCGATGCTCTTCCTTGCGACCGGCTTCTTCGTCCTCGTCCTGCTTCTGCATTATTCGACCGTGATCTCGCGCCTGTCGGACCAGAACCGAATCCTCGCCCAGCGGCTCGCGCTGCTCGAAGGCCGCCTTGGCGAGAAACGAGCCGAGGGCTGACCTTTCTTTTCATGACCTTCACCGTTCAGCTTCTGCGAACAGTCGATAGCTCAGAGCGCGCCGCAGAAAACCCGCTCGCCTGAGCTGTCTCAAAAAGGAGGCGAGAGTCGGAGGGAATAGCTCCTTGTCGAGCGCGGGATCGACGTAGTCGTCCTCGATGATCTCGTGACGCGAAAAAAAAGCGCCAAGTGCTTCCCCCAGTTCGTCCCGGGTAAAGAAGTTGACATGGTCTTCGGCAAGGTAATGGTCGAAGCAAGCGGAGGCTCGAGCGAGATCCGGTGTGGCAGTGCAGTTCGGGACCGAGATCAGAACGTTCTTCCGAGTGACTCGACGCGCTTCCGAGAGGACGAACCGATAGTCGGGGACCTTCTCGAGCGTTTCGAAGAGAACGACCGTGTCGAACGACCGATCTTCGAATGGAATCGGATCGCCGACTCGAACCAGTCGCGCATCGACACCTTGGGAGCGTGCGCGTTCCACCGGCGCCGCGTCGAAGTCGATCGCTGTGCAGGAATAGCCTCGGTCCCGAAGCGCGAGCGAGTAGCAACCGTAGGCGAGCAGCCGCTTACCGGCGGCGCGGCGCTCGACGAACTCGAGATTCTTCGCCGCGACGAATCTGCTCGGCACGGCTTCGAGATAACTCGACGGCAACCCGAGAAACCTGGTCGCGGCGCTCATACGCGGCTGGGAGCTCGCGCAGCTTTGCGGACGATCGACACCTGCCGCCTAAATTAGTGCTTCTGCAAAGATCCGATAGCTGAACTTTTTCCGAAGCAGACCCGATCTTGCGAGGACCGATAGTCCAGCAGCGAAGAACCTGGGGAGCAAGAGTCGAAAGAAGGCAGCGTCTTTGTACTCCTCTTCGCGAATGTCGTAGGCGCGAAAGATCGACGCGAGGCTTCTCTCGATCGTCTCTCGCGTGAAGAAATTGACGTGGTCGAGCTCGAGCATGTGGTCCGCCACCAGGGAGGCGCGTAAGAGCGCCGGAGCCTCGCCGCAATTCGGAACGGTCACGAGCACGTTTTTCCTCGCGACGCGACGCGCCTCCTCCAATACGAACTCGTAGTCCGGCACGTGCTCGAGAACCTCGAAGAGGAGAACGGTGTCAAAGCTGTCGTTCCTGAACGGAAGCGGCCGGCCGGCGACGATCGTGTGGGCGTTGACTCCGTGTTCCCGCGCTTTCTCCGCGTAGCTTTCGTTGATGTCGACGCCGGTGCAACGAAAGCCTGCCTCGGCAAGGGTCAGGCAGTAATTGCCGGTTGCGCACCCGTAGTCGAGTATCTCTCGGCCGGCGCGCTCCTTTGCGAAGGACACATGACCCGGTGCGACAAAAGCCTCGGGGCTTGCGTCGAGGTAGAACTTCCGGGTATCGCGAAGGTGCACGCCCTCCATCCGACTAACGCTACTAGCCTTAGCCCGGCATGAAGTCCTTCGGTTCGCTTTTCCCGCGCGCCCGCGGCGCGCTCGGTGCGACGCTCGGCTCGGGCACCGAGGGGCGCAACCTAGCTTCGAAGGATTTTGGCTACGGAGCCAACTGGGTCCCGCGCGACTTGGCCGAGGCGAGGAATCAGATCTTCAGCAATCCGGATCCGGAGGCGTTCGAGGCTGCCGGTCGCCACGACGCCGAAGTAATCCTCGGCCCGTTGATACAGCCAACGGACACGGTGCTCGATCTCGGCTGTGGCATCGGACGCGTCGCGCGCTACGTAGCGCCGCGGTGCAAGGAAATTTGGGCTGTCGATGCTTCCGAGACAATGCTCGAGTTGGCGGAGGAGCGGCTAGCGGGGCTGCCGAATGTTCGTTTCGCGCGCAGCTACGACGTATCGGTTCCCGACCTGTCGGACCAGAGCATCGACTTCGCGTACTCGCTGCTGACACTCCAGCACGTGGAGCGCGAGCACGCGTTCATGCTCCTGCGTGAGGTGCGCCGAGCGCTGCGCGATGGCGGTGTTGCCTACTTCACTTTTCCGAATCTACTTTCAGACCAGTATCTGCACGACTTTCTGAAGTACGCCGAGACCGGTGAGGCCCAGAATCAGGCTAGGGCGCGCTTCTACACGCCGCAGGAAGTCCGGCGGATCTTGCCCCCTTCGGGCTTCGCGGTCCGGGAGCTCGCCGCGGACGTCGAGATCGTGGTCACCTGCGACACCGCCTGATCGGGATCGTCTAAGGCACGGGCGGGCGCCGCAGGATTCGGTACGCCTCTTGTGCTCCGCCGGTAAGCCCGCGGTGACGGACGACAGTCTCCAGCCCCAGTCCGAGGTAATTGAATGCCATCGCGGCGACTTTGCGCCTGGGCTTGACTTCACCGCCCGGCAACGACGCGAGCCTGGCGAGCTGTTCGACCACCCGCGGCCAGGCGAACTCTCCGCGCATCTCCTCGACGTTTCGCCGGACTCGCGCAAGCTCGTGCGGGTCGTCGACGAGCTCCTCGATCGCCGCGGTCCAGCCTTCGACGTCCTCGAATCCGACCGCGCGGCCGAGATTCCGCTCCCGAACCAGGTCGGAGAGGACATCCCCCTGGGTCGCGACCGTGGGCAGGCCGGCCCAGAAGTAGTCGAGCATGCGGGTTCGGAACGAGAAGCGGGTCTCGACCGTATCGAGGTGGCTCGAAATTCCGAGGTCGGCGTCGCGCAAGTAGTTCGCCCGCTCGGCGTAGGGCACCCAGCCGAAGTTGAAGAAGACGAAGCGGTCGTAGAGACCGAGCTCCTTTGCGAGCTCGACCGCTCGGCTCGCCATTGCCATCTGGTGAACGCCGGGATTCGGATGCTTGACGCCTAGGAAGTAGAGCTTCACGTCGTTGCGCTGCTTTGAAAGTGCGTGCACGGCACGGATCGGGGTCAGTGGATCGAACCAGTTCCAGATCCCGCCGCCCCAGAGCAGCACCTTGTCGCCCGCGTCGATGCCCGGGACCACGTCCTTCAGCGCCGGTGCTGTCGCTACCGGGGGATCGCTTTCGAGCCCGAATGGGACGACGTCGATCAGGTCGCGCAGACTCGGATCGGCGTCCGCGACCTCGGGCTCGATCCGTCCGAGCGCCCCGAGCATGCCGAGCCAGAGATCGCGCTGGCGCTCGCTGGCGCAGATGAACGCGTTTCCGGTCACGAGCGCGATCTGCTGGAGGAGCGCCGGGGCGCGAAACGCGACAGAGCGATGCCGTGGCGAGACGCCCTCGCCGGCATGCAAGGCCAGGTTGCCGATCAGAAAGGGGTCGTAGAGGTCGTAGATCACCCGCACGTCGGCCCGCGCCAGCGTCTTCATCGTCCAGGAGCGGAGGGTCTGGGCGACGACCACGTCGAATCGATCCGCGAGCGCGCGGAACCGGCGGCCTCGCCATGCGGCTGCCTCGAGCACCTCGTAGTCGCCGAGCGGCTGCTCCGGAACGCTCGGCACGACCAGCGTCACATCGAAGCCCTTCGAGAGCTGCTGGGCGAATTGGTGGTAGCGAATCCCGGGTCCCGCCATCCGGGGCCCGACCTCGTCGTTCGAGACGAGCAGGATTCGTTTCAAGGGCGGGGCCTCAACGCCCGGACGCGCAACGCGAGGTTTGAGGGAGTGACGAGCAGACCGGCGACCATCACCCCGCCGGCGACAGCCGCCTTGAGCGAGACTCCAAGCGCGGGCAGATACTCGGCGTAGCGCCGAACGAGCACGAGCAGCACGACCAGTGCCAAGAGCTCGGAACCCGTGGCGACAACCGCGGCGGCCGTGTAGCTGTAGGACGGGATCAGGGCGAGGTTGAGCGCGAGGTTGAACGTCACGGTCGCGAGGCCGGTCCAGAGCAGCAGAACCTGCCGGTCGATCGCGATCAGCACGTACGTGAAGAGCCCGTTCACGAACATCAGGCCGGCGCCGGCGATCACGATCCTCAGCGGCGTCACGGCGGCGGCGAAGCCCGCGCCCGCCAGGGCGTGGACGATCTCTGGAGCGAGGACCACGGTGCCTAAGACGACCGGAACGGCAGCGAGCACGAGCAGATCGAAGGCGCGCTGCATCACGTCGCGCAGATTGACGAGGTCACGACGCGCATACGCCTGCGAGAGCAGCGGGAACACGGAGACGTAGAAGAAGCCCGGGAACGCGACGATCGCCTCGAGCAGGCGGTAGGCGACGCCGTAGATGCCGACCGCGTGCGCGCCTTTCAGGATCGAGAGCAGAATCGCGTCGGCGCGGAAGTAGATGGTGGCGATCATCAGCGCCAGCCCGAGCGGCAGTGCTCGACGCAGGAGCGCGAGCCAGCGGCGCGGGTGCATCAGAGGTCGAACGGAGGCCACTCGTCGCGCGAGCACGAGCAGAACCACCACGTTGACGAAAGCGCCGATGACGACCGCCGCAATGACGGCGTTGAGCGAGCCGCCTAGGATGACGATCGCGACGATGAGGCCTGCCGCGACGACCTGCCCTGCAATCTCCGCAAGCGCGACGCGGTCCATCCGCAGCCGTGCTTGGAACAAGGCCGTGAGGGTCGAGGAAGCCGAGGAGAAGAGGATGATCGGGAGCGCGATCGCGATTCCCTCTTGGATCGAAGCATCCCCTGCGCCGCCGTACAGGGCCGCCGCGATCCCATAAGCGAGCAGTGCGGCCGGAAACGATAACGCGAGCCGGAGGCCCAGAGCCTCGCGGAAGAGATCAGTGCGACTCGGATCCGTCGACAGCGAGCGGACGACGAGCGTCGTTACGCCCGAGTCGAAGAAGAGCGCGAAGAACGGAACGTAGACCGTAACCGTCACGTAGGCCCCGTAGCCCGAAACACCGAGATGCCTCGTCAGGAGCACGGTAGTGACGACCGACAGCGCGAGCGTGCCGACCCGCGCGGCTGCCTGGGCGATCGTGTTCCAGGCGACGCGGCGGGCGAGATTCATGCGACGTTGTCAGCCGTGGAACGCGGTCGTCCCGGCAGCCGCGCGGACGGCGGGTTGGTGAGCGGCGTCGATGACGACGATGAAGCCGTTGCCGACCTTGTCGTCGGGATCGAGGCTGTCGACGACGCCCAGACCGAGGTCGCTGCAGAGCTCGAGGAAGCTTTCGCGGTTCCAGACCGACCAGTGGGCCTCCTGGCTCTCGGTCGAACGTTCGGTCGCGGTGCGGTACGACCAGGACGACGTACGTCCGCGCGACTCGAAGCCATTCCTTCAAGGCGCGGATCGGATCGACGAAGTGCTCGATCACGTGTGACGCGAAGACGAAGTCGACCGAATCGTCGGCAAGCGGCAGCTCGTCGCCCGGCGCGACGATGTCGACCGCCCGCTTGCGGCCGCACAAACGCCACTCCTCCTCCTTGTAGATCGTGTCCATCGACTCGAATCGGTCGACGTTGAGCGCGTCGAGCCCGTAGTCGTTCTGCGCCGAGCCTCCGATTTCGATTCCGCTCAGTCCACCGAGGTAGCGGTCGACGAACTGGGACCGGCGCTGGGCCCGGTCCCAGAGAATCCGCCGGGCGAGCACGGAACGCTCACTCGTCCAGTCGCGGATCGCTTCCCGGAGGCGCCGTGGCCTCGGAGATGTCGTCTTCGCCGCGATTTCGTGAGGCTATCGCGGCGGCCGCCCGGCGCCGCCCGCCATGATCTTGCGGCGATGGGCGGCATGCCGCAGCGGATCGGGCTGAACCTACTCTTCCTCGTTCCGGGCGAGACGGGGGGGATGGAGACGTATGCGCGGCGGCTCGTGCCGGCTCTCGCGGCTGCGCTGCCGGACCAGGAGCTGATCGGTTTCGTCGGCGCCGAGGCGCACGAGCGGCT
>WNGJ01014867.1_pt1 | contig 18492 bp, 19 predicted proteins | sample 5400611 | NCBI WGS metagenome assembly WNGJ01 (sample SAMN13153375, study PRJNA577476) | soil metagenome | isolation source: 40 cm soil or saprolite under Garry oak tree replicate 1 | place: USA:California | collected 2016-06-15 | reverse complement strand
TCCTTCTCCAGGTGATCGTAGGCCTTCCCGCAAATTGCTGATGCGGTCTTTGCGAACCGGATTGCGTTGTGGTCTGGCGCGAGTAAAAAGTCGACGTCGGTAGTCTTAAGGTGGCGCCCGAGAGCGGGGATACCGTCGATATCCCTGGTGACTATGGGGAGGGTTTTCAGAATGTCCGGGTTGTGGATGGTCATTGTTAGGAGCTCGTTTGCGTCAACCGCGATATGTTTTCCGATTGCCCTAGCCGAAATGGCTTCCCCTTCCAGGAACAGCTTGTCCTGCCGACCGTAGCCGAAATATGGGACAACGGCGGTCAGTCGACGAGCACCGGCATCGCGGATTGCGTCCGCGAGGAGAAGAAACTCGACAATCATCGGGTCCGGATACGTCGTCTGCACGAGGACGACGTGGTCTCCCGCGACCGATCCCAAAAGACGGACATACCGCTCGCCATCCGGGAAACCACCGCGGTGCTTCTCGAAAGCGACATCGACAATTCCGGCGGACAGTTCGCGAGCAACCGCCTTTGCCAAGAGGACTGACGCGGAGCCTCCGATGACTTTCATTAACAACCAAAACCGTCGAACGGGATTGGGCTATTTGAATGGTCTGACGCCTCGCACTCCCGATAACGGGCCGCGAGCTTTCTTATACGGTAGGCGAGGGTGAAACGAACCGAGAGGATGAGAAACATCAGTACGATAGTTGGCGGACTGATCCATTCCAGAAAAGCGACGATCCTCTTTGCCTTGCTTGTGACGTTCATGGGGGTCGCGCTTCTTATCGATCGACCGGAGGGGGTAGTCCTTAGTGTTCTCGCCCTCCCCTTCCTCGTTTCCGGAGGAGCCCTGTTCGTGTGGTCTGTGTCGCCACGCCGAACGGGGCTTGCTGGGAACCATGATTCTATTGCCGAACGGTTTCTGAAGAGTGTCAGTTTCAGCGGTCGATTGCTCCCGTGGTTCCCGGTAATAGGAGGCACCATCGTCGTCTTGGATCTCGCTTACAACCTAGCCTTGTCGTCAGCCCCGGTGTTTCGGACGGAGGACATGATAGTACTATTCGGAGGAGCAGTGCTTTTCGGTTACAACCTTGCCCCTGATCGCTTCGCCAAGGAACGCGACTTCGTGCTCTTATTTGTTCTTTGTCTCAATGCCATCCTCGTCGCCCCGCTGCTCATTGCCCGTCTTTACTTCGCTGACTTTGACAAGTCCGTTGATTTGTATTCTTGGATTGCTCTTGCCCCAGAAACGAGCGCCGTGCTCAGTCTGTTCGGTGTCCCGAACTCCGTGGGGCGGGTTGCAGGAGCCAGTGCTCCCGGATTGACGTTTACCCCAGTTCATTTTCAGATCGAGGTAACCGTTGTCATCACGACCGCTTGCTCTGGAATCTACTCTTTTGGGATTTTCGCGTCTGCGTTTTTCGCCTTCGTCCTGACCGAATTCGAGCGATTGACAAACCGGACTTGGGCACTCTTGTCAATGGGATTACTCACCTCTTACGTAGCCAACGTCCTTCGGATGGTCATAATCGTTCTGGCTGGATACTATGCCGACACGCCAGCGGCATCCCTGCAGAACCTGCTGGTCGCCCATTCGTACGCAGGTTGGCTGATATTCCTCGGATGGATTTCGCTCTTCTGGAGCCTTTTGTTCAAGTTCGGATGGCGAAACGAGGAGCCCAAGTCGGAAGAAAGCCCCGAGCCTAGTGCCCGCCCTCGCTTACCGAGATGCACGATCTGCCAGACGCTCCTGACGCCTGCGTTGGCGGCGGTGCGCTGTCAATGTGGGAGTTACCTTCACTCGAGTTGCATCTCGAGTTTGGGCAAGTGTCCAGCGTGCGGGAGTCCGCCGTCGCGAGGAACGACGACCCTGTCCAGGACTACTTAGGTGCCAGAAGGCTCGCCCCAAATGACCAAAGGTGAAGCAACAGGGTTTTCGTTATCTACTGGGATAACGCCACGGAAGTCGTTAAGAACGGATGCTGGCTGTTTTGATGCGACGAGAGCCCAGAGGCACTCTGTTCCCGGGACTCGGTCGTCTTTCCAGATGAAGAGACACTCACGATGTCGAAAGACTCGTCAGACAAGAATCAACCGAGAGTAAAAGCCGATAGGATGGCGGTCGGCACGACAGCGAGCCTCGGAGCAACAATTGTCTCCCGCGTAGCCGGAATCGTGAATTCGATTATCATTGTTCGTGCGTTAGGTGTGTACGATGTTGGAGTCTTGGCAATCATCGGCCTCATTGTCGCGGTTGCCTCGGTGACTGCGAGCATGGGCATCCCGCCTGCGATGGTGAAGTTCCTGTCTGGACCGACTCCGGGTTCGCTCCGTGAACCGGGTCGTCTTATTGGTGCAGGGTTGGTAATTGTGGGGATCTCTACCGCCGCGACCGTCGTAATCATAGTGTTACTAGCCTCGACCGTGTTTGTCTCGGTTTACAACGACTCTCGGATTCCAATGCTAATCCTCGTCTCCCTTGTGAGTGTAGTCACCAGTGTCGTTACGTCGACCCTGTTTTCGGTGTTCCAAGGTTTCGAGCGAATTCTCGAAATGAGCATTCGCGAGATGGTGATTTCAGCGATCTCGATCCCTGCCACCTACTTCCTCGTGCAGGGATACGGCCTCTTCGGGGCTGTCCTGGTTGCGGTTGCATCGTCCGGAATCGCGGTCTCCGTGAAAGTTCCCCTCCTCCGACGGGTTTGGCGTGAACACGGCGTCAAGGTAACTTTCCCAAGAGAACCACCGCACTATCGTGTCCTCCTCAATTTTGCAATCCCCGCGTTTCTGTCGACCCTCATGGTAACGCCGGTTCTCTGGTTCAGCAGCACCCTCCTCGCGACCTCGGCATCATTTGTTGCGCTCGGAGAGTACAGTGTTGCCAATGGGCTCGCGGGATACCTTCTGCTGGTCTCTGCGTCGATCGGAATCCCGCTGGTCCCGATCGTTGCTCGACTCAATCGCGACGATCCTGGCCAGGTCTCTCCGTTCCTAATCAAGACATTGAGAATCACGACTTTTCTGTCGTTGCCACCTGCGGTTGTTCTGGTGTCGCTGCCCTCTCCGTTTCTCTCCTTGCTCTACGGCTCACAATATATGACGGCGGCTCCTTTGGTCGCGATTCTTGGGCCCGCAATGTTCTTAGCCAGTCTTTCCAGTATTGTGGGCTATTCGATAGCCGGTATCGGGCGGATGTGGGATGGGTTCTATCTCAACCTAATATGGGCGTATGCCCTGGAGAGACCCTGGAACCTCGTTGCCCTTTCTGTAGGTCTGGGCATGCTCCTAATCGTAGAGTACTTTGCACTATCGCCCAGAGAACTTGCAGTTCTTGTTGGACCAGCGAGGAGAGTGTTCAATTGGATAGGTCGATCGCCTTGAACACACAGAGTCACTTCGACAACATCGCAGATGCCTACTATCGAATCGTCGACAGAATCTGGTACGACATTGGTTACTTTCACCGCCGGGAGAGAGACTTCCTCCGGGAACAACTGCGTGGTCCCTTGAACCTGGCGGTCGATGCGGGCTGCGGACCCGGTCGGCATCTTCCGACGCTCATGGAACACGCGCGCAAGGTAGTCGCAATCGACTTTTCCCGGCAAATGCTTAATAACGCACGAATTGAAATTCCCCGGGAACAACGCGCGGGAGTAGATTTCGTTCAAGCGGACGTCCGACATCTTCCCCTCAGATTCGGTGTGGCTGATCTCGTCATCAACTTTGAAGTCCTTGAACACCTTTCCGGAGGCCTTGCTGATGCGGGACTTGCCCTCGAAGAATTCGGACGGGTTCTGATCCCATTCGGAAGCCTTGTTGTCGAGGTTCCGCTGAGAAGACACCGACGGTGGAACCGTGTCTGGCCAAAAGCCCCTTCCTACCGGGAGTTAACCAATGAGGAGAAATCGAGATATTATGAAAAATTCCCGCTCACAGAAGAGCACTTCTTCTTGGACGAGGATGTAGATCGACTCCTTAAGCGAGCGGGGTTTCGACACGAAACGAAATGCTTCGTGCGGTTCCTACCCTCTGGTCTGATTGAACAGCATCCCTTACTTGAAAAGGTAGACGAGGTTCTCGAACGCGTGCCTGTTCTCAATCGTATATGCCGCGAAGCGCTCTGGTACGCGAGCGTCGATCACGCCCCTCGGAGGAAGGCAGCCGCATGACCGCCGCTAGGCAGCGTCGTCGGTTCCGTCGTCTCCGGTCCTCCGCTCTACTCCTACCGGCTTGGTTCGCCCCGAGCTCCGCGCTCCGAACAGCCTTCCATCGCGCGAGAGGGGTCCAAATCGGCGCGAATGTCGAAATCGGGTACTTCGTCATCTTGGACAATCTGTACCCCGCAAAAGTCGTTTTGGAGGCCAACGTAACCGTAGCGGCCAGATCGACCGTGCTTGCCCATGACGAATCCCAAGCATATACTGGTACGGGATCCGAAATCATCGAAGAGACCAGAATTAAGGAAGGAGCCTTCATAGGTGTTCATGTCGTTGTCCTCCCTGGCGTAACTGTGGGCCGTCGAGCGATTGTAGGCGCGGGCTCGGTAGTTACCGAGGATGTCCCCGAATTCGCTCGGGTTGCTGGCGTTCCTGCTCGTATTCTGTCGTCCAAGACCCGTTAGCCGACTCCCGCCGCTCGCTCGCTCACCGGGGCGTGTCCTCCTAACGGCCAATCGAATCATAAAGACTAATCAATTTGGGTATGTAGTGTTCAATCGTGAACTCCTCGCGGAAAGGCACTCTGTGCGGATGAAACGATGCAACATCCCCCAGCTGGTCCAAGGGTTGCCCGCAGTCATAGTCCCGAATGAACTCAAGCAACGGCTTGTAGGGCGATACAAGTACGGGCAATCCCGCCGCAACATACTCAAAGATCTTGTTCGGCAGTGCAAGGTCAAGGAGGGCTGCATCATGGTGAGCCAAGAGGACTAGCCCAGCGTCGTACCGTCCAAGCTCGCGATACAATTCATGATATGGCAGCGGCTCGTGCCATCGAATTTGGTTATTCCCCCGGAGCCGTCTTACGACGCGATCGCGCTCAGGCTCAGGAATTATCGGATAGATGTGAGTGATCACGTCTCCTTGGGAGATTTTATCGAGCTGATCGCATATATCTCGATGATGGCCGGATTCGGAATCGCGAATGACCCCAGTGTAAACGAGGTGGAGCCCGCCTTCGATTAGCGAAAGTTTGTCGGGATCTGCCTCGTGAGGGAGCAGCTTGCCATACACCGCGTTGGGGATGACCACGCTCGGGCAGCTAATGGAATATTCCGATCGCGCGTAGTCCAGCATATGCCGACTCGTGTACACAAGACCTGCTGCTTGTTGGTGAGCTACACGCTCCCATCGAAGAACGTTTCGAATCACGTGGTCGAGCATCCACTTTCGGGGTCCGCGCAACCGTCGTCCCTTTCGAGTGAAGAGGGTCCTGATGTTGGTTACCTCATACAGGGAGGTTAAGTCGTACACCTCGGTGACAACGGGCAGACGCCCCCATCGAATCATGCCGGCTGAGAGGTGCTCAGTCACCGAGTTACAATGCAGCACTCGAAATCCCTCTCGTGCCAGACGCATTGAGAATCGAGCGTACGAGGCCGCGTTCGGGAGCTCCAAGTGCCGGAGGACAAATTCGTAGGCGCGCCCATCATAATAGAACCGATACGCATGCGTATCCACCGCTGAGGCATATTGACCGAACATCGGATGGTATGCATCCAGACGTACAAATTCTGAGCTCGATTGTCCGGCATCAATGAGCGCCCCGCGAATCTTGTATGTACGCGGATCGACCCTATCGCGCAACATTGCGACACTAGTCAGCGGATCACAGCCTTGCGCGTTTGATTTGAAGAGACAGGCATTAGATTTTCGGTCTGGATTTCTTAACAATGATTAACTCGGTGCGATTCATTTGCCGCATAACATGGCGGATGTTCGATCTCACGCAACCGTTGTTTACCTTACGAAAAACGGAGGGTCCGATTTCCTTCGAAGTCTCGAATTGGTACGCACGCAGAAAGCCGTCTTCCATTATGATGTGCTCGTGATCGATTCTGGATCCACGGATGGTACAATCGAGGAAGCGGAGGAGAGCGGAGTTCGCGTAGTGCGGATTCCTCCGGAGGAATTCAACTACGGCGGGACAAAAAATCTGGCCGCGCGACTGGCTCGAGGTGAAATCTTGGTTTTTCTATCCCAAGACAATATCCCTTCAAGTCGCGAGTGGCTCGCGACTCTACTCTCACACTTCAGGAACAACGTTGACGCGGTCCAGGGGCATAGCATCAGCGAGGCCAACGGCTACTACTGGTGGGTGGCAGGTGGCTTTTTCTATACCCGAGAAACGAGACGATGGATTCGCGAACACGGGCTCGGCCTTTCTTGCTGCAATCTTGCTATCCGTCGAGATGTTCTTCTCAGACTACCGTTCCGAGAAGTTCCTATGAACGAAGACAAAGTTCTACAGAAGGACTTGTTGTCAGCGGGCGCCGTCATTGTCGAGGCCGTTGACGCGCCCGTCTACCACACTCACTCGTACGGCTTCCGGACACTGGCTCAAAGGCTCAAGAACGAAGGACTTGGTTGGCGGTACGCAGGAGCCACGTACACAGTGGTAGACATGGTTTTGGACATGGCATCTCCAACCATGTGGACACGATTAGTGCGGGCCGCATCGTCTGGCGAGCTCCGCGGACTCCCTGAACTACTTTTCCCTATTGTCCGCCCTCTCATGGTCTACAAAGGCCTTCACTTCGCCACCGCTTATGTGTGGGAGAAGGAGACAGCTGCCAAACCCCGTTCTCGTGCACGAGATTTGAGGAACAAGGGCTTTAGGTAAGTCAGTTCGATCAGCTCCCTCGAACCCTGATGTCTCGGATGATCGTCATCATTTGCACGTTTCGCCGATCCAGCTCTTTGGGCGCCTGCCTCGATTCCTTGACAAGTCAGGCCACTTCAGACTCGCATCTTCTTGTCGTAGGGGTGAAGGAGGATCCGGCTTCAGGCGACGTCGCGGCCGACAGGGGGGTGCCTTTTGTCGCCCAGGCCAAGCCGGAAGGAATTGCGTCTGCGAGGAATTTTGGGATCAAGTGCAGTACCGATCCATTCGTTGCTTTCATCGATGACGACGCTCGCGCCCGACCTGGATGGACAGAAGCTCTACTAGGGGCGTTCGAATCCAATGAAGTAGGCGGCGTTGGAGGACCGGTGTTTGACACAAGGAAAGGAATCCAGTACGTCTTCGAGTGGCAAGTCGATCCTTTCGGAATTTCGCATGCCGTTCGGGACCACCAGCCCCTGATGGGAATGCTTCCGACAATCAATGGGTGTAACATGGCATTTTCGCGATTCGCCCTTGACAAAATTGGAGGTTTCGATCCATACTACCGATATTACTACGACGAAACTGACGTGTGTGTGCGACTCGCCCAGCATGGATTTTCTGTCCGATTCGAGAACTTGGCAATCGTGGACCATGACTTCGCGGAAGGACCCACCCGAAATCGATTTCTGTACAATTCCACGCGGACCCGAGCGTACTTTTCAGTGAAAAATTTCGGCAACACTATTCCAATTGCTCGTCTGCTCGCGGGCCAGGTTCGCCTCGTTCGTAATGATATCCGTGCCTATAGGGGTTCTAGGGAGAGATATAGGGGCCTACGGGGAGGCTTGAAGGCAATCCGAGAAGCCTGCACCGGCCGAATACATGGAATCGTTGATGGCGTTCAGGTGCTGAATGGGCAGTCTTTTCACCCAATGAGCGTGTAGGGAATGTCTACCGAAGAGGAGGTGACCGTGTACATTGCCGTCCTCAACGAATCAGAGACGATCGAGCAGCTGCTCGACTCTCTTGTGGATCAGACCCGGCCCCCAGATGAGATACTAATTGTCGATGGAGGCTCAACGGACGGAACCGTCGAGATTGTCCAGCGTTTCTCCGAGCGATACCGGTCAATCCGGCTGATACTTGCGCCCGGAACGAACATCGCGGAGGCTCGGAATCTAGGTTTTGAAAATGCCCTTCACAATCTGATCGCTTCGATCGATGGCGGTTGCACTGCCCGCCCCGATTGGTTGTCAAATCTCATGGCAGCCATGAAGGTGGATGTCGACATGGTTGTTGGGGTTTACGTAGCAGATTCTGAAACGACATGGGATCGTGTCATTGAACACTTTTACTATCCGAATCTTTCCGCAATTCCTGACGATTGGGACAATCCGTGGTGCAGTTCGATTCTTATTAGACGAAAGGTCTGGAAACAAATTGGTCCGATTCCAGCAAATCTCTATCGTTCCGAGGACAAATGGTTCAATTTGGAAGTGCGCAAGCAGGGCTTTCACTCCGTTGTCGCGCGCAATGCGGTCGTGCATTGGAAGACCCGTCCAACCCTGTGGGAGGTTTTCTGGAACGCTTTCGTTTGGATCAAATCTGATCTTGAGAACCAGGTGAATCTATCATTCGAGAGGAGGCGGGCCGTCCGAATATCCCTTCGCTTGACCGGAAAGATTCTGGCCGTTGCCTTGTGGATGGGCAGCCTCATTGTCTCTCCCATCGCCGGGTTAATGACCTTGCCTTTACTGGCTGTGAGTCTCGTCAAGTTCTCACACTCCATGAGGGGACTGTGCCACATCGCCCTTTTCAACATCGTTGATTACACAATCATGTTTGCCTCAGCATCCGGCCTGGTTGCGGGAGAAATGGCACGACTTCGAAATGGCAGACGTCCCGCGGGAGGCCGCATAACGACGAGCTGACCGGATGCCGATCCGTGACGGACCAATGAGGAGTCTTGACGACAATCATCAGGCTATTAGCCCACACGTCCGGAAGAGGGAATCCATCGCGGGGGGAATGGTCTTGTTCCAATCATACCGTTCCGCGGCCAGTCGCGCGTTACTCGAAAGACAATCCAGTTTCGCCGAGTCTTCCAAAAGGCGGATGACTGCATCTGCGAACGCAGTTTCATCATGAGCGACAATCCCAGCGTTTGTCTCGAGTAGGAGGTCGTCGACACTGCCGCTTGGATGGCCGAGGTATGCAACGGGGAGGCCCATCGCAAAATATTCGAAAACTTTCGTGCCCACCAAGACTCTACTCGACTCCTCCGGGTACAGGGAATAAATGCCAATCCGAGCTTCAGACATCAATTTCAGCAGCTCTTCGCGAGGAAGCTGCCCCCGGAACTCAACGTTCTTGTCGAGCCGGAGTTGCTCAACCTTCAACCGCGTCGACGCCACATATGGATTCTCGCGACAATCGGTGAATACTAGTCGCGTATGAGGCCTTCGGTTACAAATTCGTTCGAACGCCTTGATGAGACGCAGACTGTCATAATACACGCGTGGCGAACCTGCGTGAATCAACTCGACGTCCGATCGTCGGGAGTTTCTGACCGGCGTCGGGAATCGATCCGAGTCGAATCCATTGTACAGGACAACGGTTCGCTGCCTGTCCATGCCATAACTCAGAACCAATTCGTCAAGCATCTTAGGCAGAACCACAAATGCGAAATCCACATGGTTGACAACGAATCGTTCGAGTAGTAGTTTCGGTTTGCGCCAGGGACTTCCCCTAGCGAAAACCTCGTCCTGGAGATAGATATCTTGGATATCCATGACGAACTTTGCTCCCGTTGCTCGGGCAACAAGAAGTCCTTGGATCGGAAGAGTATACGAGGGCTGACTGGCGATGATAACGTCAGGTTTGAGCCGCTTGACCCGCAGCGCGAGCAAGAAGAGGAATATCGGCACCACAAGAATCGCGAGAACTGGGGGAAACCATTGTCGAAGGGACTCGTATGTTACGTGTCGCTGAATCGACTCACCTGATTCTGAAGCACCAGGAGGGACCTTTGATCGACCCGGTGCAATTACGGTGACATCGTGACCATGCCTTCGCAAGAACTTCACAAAAGCCACTCCTCGTACCGACAGAGCACGACCGAGCTCTTCGGGCGGATAGTGTTGCCAAAACAGGAGAATCCTCATCGATGCCTCGGGAATTTCGCCTTCCCGCTCAAGATAGCTTCACCCCGAACTCGGCCGCAATCGACGCTAGACTCGCAGGCGAAAAAGAGCTCGTAGCTTGCTCCAACAAGTTGGCCATTTCCTTGGTGTTCTCCTTGCATATCGCCAACAGCCAACCGGGAAGATCGTCTGAGGCTTGAGTCAGATCGACACACTCCCACGGGTGGATAAGAAAAGTCACCGGATCCCCCTTGGATTCGCAAAGTGCCTTTAGTGTATGATCGACCCCCTTCCAATTCAAGTATCCTGCACCGATCGGACCGCCCTCGTTCAACGGGTTGGAGGTGACTGGAATTTCGAGTATTGCTCCATTGCCCGGGTTCGCATGATCGGTCGCATCAGGTCGGTAAGGATTGACCGGTGCACCTCGATGATCCACTAATGGCCAAATTCCATATTTTCTGACGCACCGGTTCGGAAGCACGGATGAATCAACGAGAAAACCGCATCTCGATAAGAGAACCAGGGAGCGCACATTCACTGCAAAGTTCGCCTCCCGGTACACAACCGGCGAACGGCCGGTGGCTAATTCGAGCGAGCGCTTCGCTTGTCTCATTTTGGCCTCGAGGATTTCCCCCCGCAATTGACTTGCGAGTAGAGGATCGACGTGGTCACCGTGGCATGCCAAATGTGACCCTCTTCTCGCTGCTTGGGTCAGTATGAGCGGGTACCTCGAAGCCACCGTTGCCTCGACAAACAGATCGGGAACGAATTCTGTATCCTTCAAAAGTTCGAGTAACGAAGGTATCGCCTGCTCGACGCCGAGGAACGAATCTCTGAGATAGCGTGGAATGTCTCTCTCTAGGTCGATGCTGACAAGGAGCCTCCTTTTCCTCACGAATCTACCCCGTACAAATCCAGAAAATTCCTCGCGACTTGTATCCAGTTGAAAAACCTCTGCGCTTTCCATTCGGCCCTTTCTCCCAATCGTTTGGCTAGGACCGAATCCGAAAGAACGCGCGAGAGCATGTCGGCGAGCGAGTCGACGCTCTGGTCGGCAAGAAGCCCCTCGGCGTCATGAGTTATTGCCTCCTTCATGAAAGGCGTCCGAAATCCAACTATCGCGCAACGGAGACGCATCGCCTCTAGAACAGAGAGGCCCATTCCTTCCTGAAGTGACGCGTGGCAGTAAACGTCGCACCCTGCATAGACGAACCCTGGGTTCGCCACCTCGCCAAGAAAGAGGACTCTGCGCGAGACACCTAGCTTGTCAGCGTACTTCTTCATGCCGTCAAGGAAAGACCCCTCGCCAGCGACGGCTAAGCCCACCCCTCCGAGCGAAGGTTCGGCGAGAGCTTCCAGCAAAAAACCGAAACCCCGGGCTTTTTCGCGCCAATGAAATTGACCTACGTATCCGATACTTCTCGTGCACCTTCTGAGGAGAAATTCCGCTCGCAACCGGTTTCGAGCTTCCTCATCAATAGAGAGAAGTTCGGACCCCGGATAGACGACCTTCACCTTGTCCGAAGGGAGGGCGAGATGGGTTGAATCCCGTAGGTGCTGACTGGGAAAAGTAAGATGGTTGTTGCCCAGCGGGTATGGAAGCTGAAAACGACCTTTGAGTCAGGTCCGCGAGCGTCGAGGGCGGCGCGGACCGCGTACCAGTGCCCATGAGCATGAATCGCGTCAGGCTCGAATTTACGGGCAGCCAGGCTCGCCTGATGCGCGAATGTACTTGCGTCGCCGTGGAGGATTTGCACCCCGGCGTCGGCTGTGCCTTGTCGGGAGAGAATCAAAACATGGGCACCCTGCTTCGTCAGTTCTGTGGAGAGATTACGAACAAACGTCGTTATTCCCCCACGGACGGGTTCTGAAAAGGGAGTAATCATGACGATGCGTGGTCGCTTCACTCACTCACCCAGAAAAAAGATTGACTCCTCGGAGTCTTGATAGATCGCATACCTCGATTGATGGGCTGTCTGAAGAAGCAGCGACGGGTAGAAGTTGGCATAGGCGGTGTACTGCCCCTCGAGCGATCGCGATTCGAGAGCGTAGTGCACATCGTAATGCGTGTAAGCCTGAGGGATGCTGTCAACCGGAGCCAAAAGGAAAAACGCCCAGTCGGCCTCCGCTTGGACTCCCGGCAGCTCGAATGGCGAATCTGAGTCAATCGTGAGTTGAGTAAATGGGACGAGCCGAATCTCGCTCAAAACGTTGGTTCGATTGACGAAGCCAAACATTAGCAATTCCGGACTCTGGAAGGCAGTAGTGGCACCTCCCACCGGTAGAAATGGCACACCCGACACTGCGGATGCACGACTTCCAATCAGTCCTTCGTTCGCGATAACGGCACCATTCGCATTGACTCTTACATAGAGAGCCATGGAGTACGTTCCGTCCGACATGTGAGAGGTCGCCTGGACGTTGTAGGCCGAGATCGCAGCTGAAGAACCAGCCACCAAGGAAAGAACGAGAATTATGCCAACCGCACGCAGCCGGTTCGAATGAACGGATCGGCCGAGGGCATACAAACCGTAAGCAACAAATAACGAGGTAAATGGGACGGTGTAGAAACCAGTATATTCCCTCAAAAAAAGCATGGGTGTAAAGGTGAGCAGGGCGAGAATCATGAACGGCTCCGTTAGGCCCTTGTTGCGCTTCACCGTTAAAGCGAAGAGTCCCGCAATCGCAACTGGCAGTAATATCCCAGAACTTCTAGCCAAACTAATACCAAGGTTGAGCAGCTGGACAGCGGGCGAAGTACCTGAAACAACCACGCCGGCAGAATATTCCGATAAGACACCGGTAAACAAGACTGTCCCTGCCGCAACGCTGCCAACCACCGAAACCGCCAGAATTGGAACACCCCTGACAAATGTGCGCCGGTAAAACACTCGAGGTTTCCAGAGTCTGAGCGTTTTGTATCCAATCAAGACAATCCCCGTCAGAACGTAGGATACGGCAACGAGAGAGACCAGAACCGTTAGCCGATGGAACGCCGCCATGAGGATGATGAACAACGCGAACAAGAACGCGTGTTGGCGCTGGGGGTTTCGGGCCAGGCGAATGAGCAGCCATAGGAAAAACGGAAGTAGAGTTGTAAACATAATGCGCGTCGGGATTTGCCATGTGAGTCCGCTGATCATTGTTGGAGTCAGCGAGAACACAAACGACATGAGAAGCGCAAAGCGCACATCATGCGTGAATTCCAGACCGAGAACAAACGCTCCCAAGACTGCGAGGGTTGTAATCCCCAAGTCAACCACTAGGATCGCGCCTTCGATTGGCACTCCACTTAGATCCGAGACGGCAATTACCAGAAACGGGCCACCACTCGGATGGCTCAGGGGGAAAAGACCCAAGTACGACAGTGGGTTGAGAGTCCATAACGCCAAGCCGTTCGCCTGAAGCGAAGAGGCCAAGCTGTGGAACAGAAAGCTGTCGACTCCAAGCTCGTGAGGGGTCGAAGGGTACCTGAGGAGTAGATTCAGGATCACGATGGATGCCAACGCGCTTAGAACAGAGCGTCTATGAAGCGGCAAATAGTACCTCCGACACCCGTTGACCAACACGGTCCCAGCCATATGGTTGAGCCGCACGCACACAATCGTCCCGAAAATTGCCTGCGTCCTCGAGGTGAGCCTCCAAGACACCACGTAAAGACTCCGGAGAACCATCAAAGAAATAGCCGGTCCGCCCGGGCACGATGACTCGAGGTAAGTCACCCACCGGCGTTGTTGTAATTGGAACCCCGCACGCCAGCGCCTCCAACGCGATAGTGGGCATCCCTTCAAAAGCGGATGGAAGTACTAGAAGGTCTGCTGCCGCAATTACATTCGGCATCCCGCCATGCTCAACTGGGCCGAGAAAGACCGCGTTGGTGCCGCGCGCCTTGGCTTTGATCGCCGCCTCGTTATGCCCGCTCCCCGCAATCATGACCGTTGGTGGATCGCGCATCGATGAGACAGCCTCGAAAAGTACACCCACACGTTTCTCCGGGTCGAGCCGTCCTGCATAGAGAATTGTGGGCCGATCGCGAATTCCAAGCCGATCACGCTCCTTTTGTTTATTCTTCGGGGTAAACCTGTGTAAATCGACTCCATTGGGAATGTGCGCCACTTTTCCCTCGAGGAACGGATACCTCACGAGGTATTCCGCAAGACCGCTCACGCTCACTGAAATTACGTTATGCGACGCGGTGAGTCCGGCGCCCTCAGCCAGACCATAGGCCATCGCCCCCAGGGGGTGACGTTGGTGAATCGCAGAGAAAGGATTGCCGTGAAGAGTCGATACCAGACTAAGTTTCGCGGAATTCCTAATGAACGAGCGAAGGAAATCGGGCCGTTGGGCATCGATGACGTCTCCGTCCGCGAACCGGGCGCGCCGCACCCATCTCGATAGTCTCCGATGATATTCGAAGTTGGAATTCAGCGATTTCTCTGACACGGCCACAAACCCAATGTCTCCGTCAATAATAGGCGGTCCATTTCCCACAATTGTGACCATGAGTCCCAAGTTCGTCAGGCTCCGGCCGAGCCCGAGAGTGTAAGTCCGAGTGCCTCCCACGTTGGGGCCGTTCGGGTTCACTGGGGCGACGAGGAAAACCTGAATTCTTGCAACCTCCTGTCCTACGGCCCCTCGATTGCCGTTATCATCGATGATGCCGCCCATCCGGACTCCTCGGCATAGTAGAAAGGTTCGAGATGATGCTGGGTTTGCTTGAGCTAGCCGAGAGGGAATCCAGAAATTGCCGGACCACCTCACCGACCTCAGGCCCTAAACGGACGGTTTCCAGTGCCGGCGCTTCGTTAAGTCGGGCAATCGCGCTGGCTAATTCAAGCGGATTCGTGACAAGCGTAATCCACCCGAGTCTCGCAAGTTCCTGCGCGAGATCTGAGGTGGTGTGATACGACACTTCGCCTTGAGACCACATCCGCGGAACTACGACAACCGGTTTACCTGTGAAAAAAGCGTCTCCGATCGATCCTGCCCCGTCGTGTGTGACGACAACATCTGCGAGGCGCATGTGCTCGAGCAACGAGTCACGCGGGAGGAAATCGAGGTAACCATAGTTGCGAGGCCGGTACCGTGCGTGGCCCACTTGGGCAAAGACGTTGGCCTCCAATTCACCTCGCTCCAGCAATTCATCGATTGATGCGAGGAGTCGATCAAAACCTCTGCTATGGGTTCCTGTTAGGACCACGATGTTAGGAACTGACGGCACGGTGTCGCGTGTGCCTCGCGGCCGAAAAATCGGTGCGGCGAGAACAGAGCTAGCGTATGCAATCGAGAGCCCGGGCCATTGGACCACCGTGAGTTGAGCGAAACGGTTGATGATCCTGCCGAACAAAGAAGGATTCTCTGTACGGGCCATGCTCTCTACGAAGACGACCGGAATACCAAGACAGGCGGCCCAGAGGGCAGTGGGGAGAGCGTCGCCCGCTCCGGTGGTGAGGACCGCGCACGGTCGCTCACGAATTAGTATTGCTACACTCTGGGCAGCGTTCAAGACAAACCCGATTGGGTTTCTCAAAATCTGATGAACATAGTGCTTCCTGGTCTTCGGAAAGACCGATAAGGCTTGAGGCGAACGTACAGTTACCAGATACAAGTCGTAATATTGCAACGACGCCGCTATCGCTTCCAATTGAGCCAAGTGTCCGCCTGACGTCGAGGCCAAGCAAATAGTTCCTCTATCCGCAAGGCTGCGTGATTGTCTTTTTGTACGGCGCAGTTCTTGCGCGATCGGTCCACCGGTCATCCTAACACCGCAAGGGCCACAACGAAGAGAGAAACACATCCCTCTAGGCACCAAAGGGTAGCAACAATCTGCCACTCCTTCATTGGACGCTTCTGCATTACAAGATGTGTGAGTGATCCAATCTGTCCCGTGTGGTGGAGTCTTCCGACATCGTCCGGGGCTCCGTAGTTCTCCGCATGGAAATGGCTTCGAAGTTTGAGTCCAAACTCCACAATCATTGGGGCAAACAGAATGGCACCAATGGCCTTCTGGTGGGAAACTATTGCAATCGAAGCAATCGCGGCTCCCATGAACAAAGTCATTGAGTCACCTGGAAAGACCCGCGCAGGATATTTGTTGAACGCAAGAAATGCGACTAAGGCTCCTAGCAGCGGAAAGGCTATGAACAATCCACTGTACGACCCCTGCAAGAACGCAAGGGTCACCAGGGCAACAGTCATGATGATCCCCATGCCCGCTCCGAGTCCATTCAAGCCTTCGAGCATGTTCGTGGCGTTCGCAGCGCTGGTTACTCCAAGTGGGACAACGAGGACAGTCAGGAGACCGAGGTTGACCCCAAGGAGGTACGTGTCGCCCGAGCTGTACGCGACCGCGCCCAACGGAATCGCTAGTAAGTATGGAAGTATCGCTTTCGCTCGTTGTCTGAGTCCAAACATATCGTCGATCAGACCGACAAAGCCGGCTCCAAGCGATGCCGCTAGCGACGCGTAGAAAACGGACGGTGGCAGGCTTGCCGCGAAAACGATCAGCAAAGAGACGCCGATGTAGAAACCGAGCATCACAGCCAAGCCACCCATTTCAGGAACCAGTGGGCGCTCGCGCTTGTTCAGATCCTTACCAACTGCGGTTGTCCCTCGCAAACTGTGAATTAGCCACGGGATAAACGCGTAAGTAGCACCAAACGCCGCTAGGGCTGCGATTATCAGGAAGAGGATCTCCGTTCGGCTACCTCATCTCGCCGATGCTTGCCCCGTGTATTTCTCCGTTTAGACGATATTACGAAAAACGAGAACGCTCGCGTAGCCCTGGCGTACCAATTCTATCATTGGCGATAGTCTGCAAGAAAGATACTTAACCCATCTTGGAGACCTCTTACCCAGATGCACGCAGAAAAGATCCGAACTGCAAATCTTCCCGGTCTGCGCTTAGAAACCCGGGACGCGCTGATTCTGATGAGTTTCATCGGCGTCTTGGGATTTGTGCTCGGTCTCTTTGTTGGTGTACCGTAGCTTCACGCCGACGTGTTTTGACCTCAGCCAACCTCGCTCCGCAAAAGGTACTATTAGTGCCATAGACATTTGCGACCCATGTCCGGTTCGGTACATCCCACCGCAGAAGTCTCTCCCTCGGCGGCCATCGGCGACGGGACTCGGATCTGGCATTGGGTTCAAGTCCGCGAGGGAGCCCGCATTGGCAAAGGCTGCAACATCGGGAAGGATGTGTACATCGACGTTGATGTCGTTGTAGGCGACCACTGCAAGATTCAGAACTTTGCGACTCTCTACAAAGGCGTCACCCTGGCCGACAATGTCTTCATCGGGCCCCACGTCTGTTTCACAAACGACACATACCCACGAGCTACTAGTCCGGATTGGAAAGTTGTGGCAACAAAGGTGGAGGATGGCGCCTCGATCGGGGCAAACGCGACTATCCTGTGCGGACTGACCATCGGCCGGAACTCGATGGTCGCTGCAGGTGCCGTCGTTACCACCAATGTCCCTCCGCAGGCCCTTGTCGCAGGGGTTCCCGCAAAGCGAATCGGTTGGGTGTGCGACTGCGGCCGACCCCTCGACCGAAACATGCGGTGTACCTTTGACGGAAAGTCGTTTCCCGCGTTGAAGTCGAAGGCTCGAAAATCTAGTTCCCGTCGTCGCAAGTGAGTGGCGAACCTTCATACTCCCACGGCTCTTCCGCGCCCCGATGATCCCCATCGCTCGCCCGATCCTCGGTAACGATGAACTTGCCGCGGTCAAGGAAGTCCTCGCCTCGGGGATGCTCACGCAGGGCCCGAAGGTCACTGCGTTCGAGGACGCGTTCACGAAAGACATCGGCCGAAAGCATGGCATCGCGGTAGCGAACGGGACAGCGGCCCTGCACATCGCGCTCCTTGCCCACGGAATCGTTGCAGGCGCAGAGGTCCTCATTCCTCCGGTCACGTTCTTTGCGACAGCGTCAAGCGTCCTGGTCTGCGGGGCGAAGCCTGCCTTTGTCGATGTCGATCGCAATGGCTACAATATGGACCCCGCGAAGGTCACTTCGCCAATCACCCGAAAGACTGTGGCCATTATGCCGGTCCACCTCTACGGCCAAACGACGGACATGGAACCGATCGTCGAGGCCGCGAAGGAACACAGCATCTCAGTCATCGAGGACGCCGCCCAAGCGCACGGCGCCGAATACCACGGGAGGAAGGCGGGCAACCTCGGCGACACCGCGTGCTTCTCCTTCTACGCGACGAAGAACATGACGACGGGCGAAGGCGGCATGATCGTCACCGACAATGACGAGATCGCGGAGAAGGCCCGCCTCCTCCGGGACCACGGCCAGGTTTCCAAGTACCAGCATGTCCTCGTCGGCTACAACTACCGCATGACGGAGATCGCCGCGGCTATCGGGCTTGTGCAACTCCAGAAGCTCGACGGCTGGGTGAAGCAGCGTCGCGCGAACGCTGCCGCCTTGACGAAAGGCCTCGAGGGGATCGACGGTCTCGTCCCGCCCTCGGAAGGGAACTGGATGGTCCACTCGTACTACCAGTACATCGTTCG
>WNGJ01018618.1_pt1 | contig 18497 bp, 18 predicted proteins | sample 5400611 | NCBI WGS metagenome assembly WNGJ01 (sample SAMN13153375, study PRJNA577476) | soil metagenome | isolation source: 40 cm soil or saprolite under Garry oak tree replicate 1 | place: USA:California | collected 2016-06-15 | reverse complement strand
GCGACGCGCGCATCACGCCAGGCTGCACCGGACTGTGGAACGATGAGCAGGAGGCCACGTGGCGGCGCATCGTCGATTTCGTCCACGCCAATTCCACGACGAAGATTGCCCTGCAACTCGGCCACGCCGGCCGCAAGGGCGCCACCAAGCTGATGTGGGATGGCATGGACCGTCCGCTGGAGCAGGGCGGCTGGGACGTGGTGTCGGCGTCGCCGATACCTTATTTTCCGGACAGTCAGGTGCCGCGCGAAATGGACCGCACCGCGATGGACGTGGTCAAGGCGGCGTTTGTTCAAGCCGCGGAGCGCGGTGAACGCTGCGGCTTCGACATGCTGGAGCTGCATTGCGCCCACGGCTACCTGCTGGCGAGTTTTATTTCGCCGCTCACAAATCAGCGCACGGACGCCTATGGTGGCTCGCTTGCCAACTGCTTGCGCTTTCCCTTGGAAGTGTTCGAAGCGCTGCGGGCGGCGTGGCCGGCGCACAAGCCGATGTCGGTCCGCATCTCCGCCACCGATTGGGCGGAGGGCGGCGTCACCGGCGACGACGCGGTGGCGATCGCGCGCGCCTTCGCCGAGGCTGGCGTCGATCTGGTTGACGTCTCCACCGGACAAACCGTGCGCGACGCCCAGCCGGTCTATGGACGCATGTTCCAGACGCCCTTCTCCGAGCAGGTTCGCAATGAGGCCCGCGTCGCGACCATGTGCGTGGGCAACATCACCACGTCAGACCAGGTCAACACCATTCTCGCCGCCGGGCGGGCCGATTTGGTGGCGCTCGGGCGCCCACATTTGATCGATCCGTCGTTCACGATCAAGGCCGCGGCCTGGTACGGCGCGGAGGTAGCCTGCCCGCCGCAATATCTGCCCGGCAAGGAGCAGATTTTCCGCAACAGCGTGCGCGACCGGCAGGATTTCGACGACCTGAAAATTAAGGCTAAGCCGAAGACGCGCGCCGAGCTGAAGGCGGAGGCAGTAAAGCCGCTTGCGGCGGAGTGATCGGCTATGCGACGTTAAGGGCCGCTGCGTAAGGGTTTGAGCGGAGTTGAGGCGATGAAGGCAATTATCGTCGGCGGCGGTATCGGAGGCCTTACCACTGCGCTGATGCTGCGGGCCCGCGGCATCGGCTGCGAACTGTTCGAGCAGTCAGACAGCATTCGCGAACTCGGTGTCGGCATTAACACGCTGCCGCATGCGATCCGCGAACTCGCCGGCCTCGGGCTGCTGCAGAAGCTCGACGATGCCGCGATCCGCACCGACGAACTCTATTATCTCAATCGCCACGGCCAGGAGGTCTGGCGCGAATCCCGCGGCATCGATGCCGGCCACGATGTTCCGCAATTCTCGATCCATCGCGGCCGGCTACAGAGTGTGATCCACCGCGCCGTCGAGGAGCGGCTGGGGAGTGAAGCAATCCACACGGGAAGCAGACTAGGAAGTTTCACCCAGGACGAAGGCGGCGTCACCGCCTATTTCTTCGATCGCGCTGGTAGCCACACCAGAACCGTCCGCGGCGATATCCTGATCGGCGCGGACGGTATTCATTCGCGGGTGCGCGAGATGCTGTTCCCGGACGAAGGGCCGCCTTGCTGGAACGGGCTGATGCTGTGGCGTGGCGCCCGCGACTGGCCGGTGTTTTTGAGTGGCCGTTCGATGATCGTCGCCGGCGGCTTGCATGCCAAGGTCGTGGTCTATCCGATTGCGGAGGGATCGAGCCCTGCGAGTCGTCTGACCAACTGGGCGGTGCTGGTGAAGGTCGGCGATGGCAATGCGCCGCCGCCCCGCCGCGAAGACTGGTCGCGACCCGGCAAGCGCGAAGAATTGATGCCGCACGTCGCACGGTTTTCAGTGCCCTATGTTGATGTGCCCAGCCTGATTTCTGCGACGCCGGAGTTCTACGAATACCCGACCTGCGACCGCGACCCCTTGCCGTATTGGTCGAGCGGCCGCGTCACGCTGCTCGGCGATGCTGCGCACCGGGCCACGCAGGCCATTCTCGATGCGCGCTGTCTAGCAGACGCACTGGCGCGTTCCGAACATCCGCGCCAGGCATTGGTGACATATGAGCAGAAGCGATTGCCGATGACGGCGGAGATCGTGCGCTCGAACCGGCGCGGCGGCCCGGAGGGCGTGATCGATGCGGTCGAACAATTGGCGCCTGACGGCTTCGACAATGTCGAGCACGTGCTGAGCTATTCCCAGCGCGAGGCCATTGTGCGCGGCTATGCCAGCAAGGCTGGCTTCGCGGCCGTGCCGGGGCTGACAGCGGTGCGCGCGTAAGCGGCTCACGCTCCTGGCGGCGGCAGGAAGTGGATGTTGTATTCCGCGGCCATCGCCACGACGTCCTCGGGCTTTTGCTCCTTCATGTTGTGAAGGCCCCAGAATAGATCGTACAGCTTCTTGGTCGGCGATACCCAGAACAGCACTTTTGCAGTCTGGTCGGATTTGTTGAAGATGCCGTGAGGAACGCCCATGCCGAGCCGTATCAGATCGCCCGGCGCCGCCTGGGCCTCCGCGCCGGCAAGCATGAAATCGAGTTTTCCCTCCAGCATATAGAGATATTCATCCTGATCCGGATGGATGTGCGGCGGCACGAAGGTGCCTGATGGCAACGTCGCGTGCCAGGAGAAGCAATGCTCGGTACAGTTCTTCGGCACATAGGTCTGGCCGAGGATATTCCAGGAAATGCCTTGCATGCCCTCGTTGGCCCGGGTGATGCCGGTGATCTCGCTTTTCATCGCCTTGTTTCCTTATCCCAAACGTTTAGATCATGATCCGATTAGATTGAATCGGATCGTGATCTCATCTCTTTGTTTGAGCATGATCTCCGGGCAAACGCTTCGCGTTTGTCCCGAGGGAAAACCGGTTCCCACTTTTCCGGATCATGCTCTAACTAGTTGCCCGGCGTGCAATCCTTCGCGTAACGGTCGCCGTAATTCTCGAAGACCTTCTGGACAATCTCGGTTTGGAATTTACCGTCCGCGCGTTTTGCGACCTTGGTCAAATAGAAATCCTGAATCGGATAGCCGTTGCTATTGAATTTGAAACTGCCGCGTAGCGAGGTGAAGTCGGCCTTCTTCAGCGCCGCCGTCACGGCCTCTTTATTGGTAAGATCGCCTTTGACCGTTTTGACCGCGCTGTCGATCAGCATCGCCGCATCATAGGCCTGGAAGGCGTAGGTGCCGGGCACGCTGTTGTAGGCGGCCTCATAGGCGCTGACGAATTTCTTGTTCTGTGGATTGTCAAGATTGGGCGCCCAGTTCGCGCCCCCGAACATGCCGACTGCCGCATCCTGCTGCGCCGGCAGCGTCGATTCATCGACGGTGAACGCGGAAAGCACCGGAATGCGATCGGCAAGGCCGGCTTGTTTGTATTGCTTGACCAGGCTGACGCCCATGCCGCCCGGCATGAAAGTGAACACGGCGTCGGGCTTCAGCGACGCGATCTTGGAGAGTTCAACCTGGAAATCCAGCGAACCCAGTGGCATGTAAGTCTCCTCGACAATTTCTCCCTTGTAATCGAGCTTGAATCCAGCGGCCGAGTCCTTGCCGGCTTGATAGTTCGGAACCAAGAGATAGACCCGCTTGTAGCCCCGATCCTCGGCGACCTTGCCGAGGATCTCGTGCACCTGATCGTTCTGGTAGGAGGTCACGTAGAAAAACGGGCTGCAGTTCTTGCCGGCGTAGCTCGACGGGCCGGCATTCGGGCTGATCAGGAAGGTTTTGGATTCGGTCACCGGCTTGTGGATCGCCTGGAGAATATTGGAGAAGATCGGCCCCACCACGAAATCGACCTTGTCGCGTTCGAGCAAACCTTTGGCCTTCGTGACGGCGGCGTCAGGCTTGAGCTCATCATCGACCACCACGACCTCGACATCGCGGCCGGCCATCTTGCCGCCGAGATCCTTGACCGCGAGCGCGAAGCCGTCGCGGACCTGTTGGCCGAGCGCCGCCGCTGGACCGGACAAGGTCACGATCACACCGATCTTCACCTTCTCCTGCGCGACAGCCGGTTCGGCCACGACGTTCAACAAGACCGCCAGTCCGGCCCACTTCAATACCTGTTTCATGACTTCTCCCTGGCTGGTTAGCTTACCCGCAGCCGAAATCCACGCCAACTCCGAGCTCTCAAGCTCGAAGCTTATTCTCATGTCGGCTATCGCCGCAAGCAAACCGGCGGCGAGCCAGAGCCCATAACAGAGATAACGAGCAAGCAACATGCAAGCCGCGCGCCAATTGCTTGAACCCTAAAGAAATTCAAAACCGCAGTATATTATCGTCATCGCCGTTTTGACTTGATGCACCCGCTGGATTATTTGAAGGTCCTTGCGCAGGCGAACCGACAGGCGTGACCGCATCATGATCCTTGATTCCGAGACCAAGGCCGTCGAACTGCCGGAAGATCACGGCGACGAGCTTAGATTGTGGCTGCGCCTCCTGACCTGCACGACCTTGATCGAAGGTGAAGTGCGGAGCCGGCTGCGCGAACGGTTCGATGTCACGCTGCCGCGGTTCGACCTGATGGCCCAGCTCGACAAGGTGCCCGAAGGCATGACGCTGTCGGACGTCTCGAAGCGGATGATGGTTTCCAACGGCAATGTCACCGGACTGGTCGAGCGTCTGGTCGAATCCGGTCATGTCGACAGACGAACATCGGATAGCGACCGGCGAGTCCAGGTCATCCGGCTGACGAAAATCGGCCGAGCCGAGTTTCGCAAGATGGCCGCGGAGCACGAGACGTGGATCGCCGACATGTTTTCGGATCTTGCTCCGAAGGACGTTCGCGAACTGATGAGGCTATTGGCCAAGACCAAGGCTTCGGCGCGGAAATCCGCCCAAGCGCGGGCATTGTGAGTCGTGAACGCCGATGTCGACTACGAGGTCGAATATAACAACCGGGCGCGGGTTCCGGAAAATCCCTCGCTGATCACCGGTTGGGCGCGCGACGCGGCAGCCTGGCGCGAGCGCCACGCGCCGCGCTCCATTCCCTATGATACGGGCGCGCGCACCATGATTGATTTTTTCCCAGGTGTTGGCGAAGGGCCGATCGTCGTCTTCATTCATGGCGGTTACTGGCAGGCGTTGGACGGCTCCTTTTTCAGCCATCTTGCGCGCGGATTGAATGCCCATGGCGTCAGCGTCGCCATTCCAAGCTATGACCTCTGTCCCGATGTCAGCGTCGATCACATCATCCAGCAGATGCGGATGGCGTCTTGCGAGCTGGCGCGGCTCGGGCGACCCCTGGTCATGAGCGGCCATTCGGCAGGCGGGCATCTCGCTGCGTGCATGCTGGCGACCGATTGGCGAGCATTCGATGCCGCGTTACCTGAAGACCTCGTGACCGCGGCCTACGCCATTTCGGGCCTGTTCGACCTTGGGCCGCTGGTCGAAACCTCGATCAACGGTTTGCTGCGGCTCGACCATGGCACCGCCAGGGCGGCGAGCCCGCTGTTCTGGAACGCGCCAGCGCACGGAAGCCTTGACGCGGTCGTCGGCGAAAACGAAAGTGCGGAGTATTTTCGGCAAAGCCGGACCATCGTCGACCTCTGGGGCGCAGCCGGCGTCGCGACACGGTTCGGCACCGTTGCTGGCGCCAACCATTTCACGGCGATCGCCCCGCTGGCCGATCCAAACTCGCCGATGGTGCTGCGCATTCGGGAATTGGCGATGCGCTGAGGGCCGTCGACCTCAATAAAAAGCGTTGGATCGCCTGGATTTCGGCTATTGCGCCAAATTACTTTAAGTATAAAATGTTTATGAGCGGAGCCTTTCATCAGGAAACGAGGGGCGATGAAAATGTCAGGTGCAATTCCCAGGCTTGGTCCGTCGGGTCACGTTGATGATTTTACGCGGAGAAATCTTCCGCCGTTTCACCAGTGGCCGGAACTACTTCTAGACCGACCGGAGTTTCAATATCCCGAATATCTCAACGCCGCGGTCGAGCTGACCGACCGGATCGTCGAGAAGGGGCTCGGCGACCGAATCGCGCTCATCGGCAACGGGCGCCAGCGCACCTACAAGGAGCTGGCCGATTGGTCGAACCGGCTTGCGCATGCATTGGTGGAGAATTACGGCGTGAAGCCCGGCAACCGGGTCCTGATACGCTCGGGCAACAATCCGGCCCTGGTCGCGGCATGGCTTGCAGCAACGAAGGCAGGAGCCGTCGTTGTCAATACCATGCCGATGCTTCGCGCCGGCGAATTGACCAAGATCGTCGACAAGGCAGAGATCGCGCTCGCGCTGACCGACAGTCGTATCGCTGACGAACTGGTGGCGTGCGCGAAGACCAGCCGGTTTCTCAAGCAAGTTGTGAATTTTGACGGCACCTCCAACCACGACGCCGAACTTGACCGCGTGGCGCTGAACAAGCCGGTTCGGTTCGATGCCATCAAGACCGGCCGGGATGATGTCGCCTTGTTGGGCTTCACCTCGGGCACCACGGGCGAACCAAAGGCGACGATGCATTTCCATCGCGATCTCATGATCGTCGCGGATGGTTATGCCAGGGAAGTACTCAACATCACCCCGGATGATATCTTCGTGGGGTCGCCGCCGCTTGCCTTTACGTTTGGGCTCGGCGGTCTCGCCATCTTTCCGTTGCGGTTCGGCGCGACCGCGACGCTCTTGGAAAACGCGGCACCTGGCGAGATGGTCAAGATCATCGAAACCTACAAGGCTACGATTTGCTTTACTTCGCCGACCGCTTATCGGGCGATGATCACCGCGATGGACAAGGGTGCCGATCTGTCTTCGCTGCGTCTTGCGGTTTCGGCCGGGGAGACCTTGCCGGCGCCGGTTTTCGAAAACTGGACACACAAGACGGGCAAAACGATTCTCGACGGGATCGGCAGCACGGAATTGCTGCATATCTTTATTACGAACCGGGTAGGCGACTCCGTCGCTGGAACGACAGGGCACCCGGTTTCCGGTTACGAGGCGAAGATCGTCGATGAGGAGATGAACGAGTTGCCGCCGGGCACCATCGGCAAGCTGGCGGTTCGCGGGCCGACCGGATGCCGCTATCTCGCAGACCAGCGGCAGTCGAACTATGTGCGCGACGGCTGGAATCTGACGGGCGATGCGTTCGTCCGCGACGAGAAGGGCCGCTTTTCTTTTGTGGCCCGCTCGGACGACATGATTGTTTCCTCCGGTTACAACATCGCCGGACCCGACGTCGAAGCTGCATTGCTGACCCATCCGGCGGTGGCCGAATGCGGGGTCGTCGGTGCCCCCGATGAAGCGCGCGGCATGATCGTCAAGGCATATGTGGTGCTAACGCCGGATGTCGCCGCCGATGCCGCGCTGGCGACGGCGCTGCAGGAACATGTCAAGCGTGAGATCGCCCCGTACAAATATCCGCGCGCGATCGAATTCGTCGCGCAATTGCCCAAGACCGAAACCGGCAAGCTGAAGCGATTTGCCCTGCGGCAGATAGCTGGCGCAGCGTCTGCGTCGGCAAGCATGGCGGCGGAATGAATGTAAGGAAGAATTGTCAGTGAACACGCCAAAAGGGCCCAGCCTTGCTGTGCTGAATCAGGACGAGAGTGTAACCGCGAGTCCGCAGATTCTGCAGCCCAGCGGTTGGCCGGCACCAAAGGGATATGCCAATGGGATGGCGGCCGACGGCCGTCTCGTGGTGACGGGCGGCGTGATCGGCTGGAACAGTCAGGGTCATTTGCCGGCCGACTTTGTCGCCCAGGTTCATCAGACGCTCAGCAACATTGCAGCTATTCTTGCCGAGGGCGGTGCCCGGCCCGAACATCTCGTGCGTCTCACCTGGTATGTCGTGGATATGGAAGAATATCTGGCGAACCTGAAGACACTCGGGCAGGTTTATCGCGATATTTTCGGCGCGCATTATCCGGCCATGGCGCTGGTGCAGGTCGTGCGCCTGGTTGAAAAGGCGGCGAGGGTCGAGATCGAGGCAACCGCGGTGGTGCCGCGCTGAAGCGCGCTCTGCGGCTGCGGGCAAAGCACGTCCGGACCGTCCACGCAATGGATGTGTGTGCGTGCTTTGCCGCACCGCCAAATGGCTGATCGTCGCAAATCCTTCATACGCGGCCTATACTTGATCACCCCGTTAGTGTTGAAGTCCCGATCTCGGGGATGTCCTTTGCTATCGGAGCGATTCATGAAGACCGTCCGTTTTGCCTTAGCCTTGCTCGCGCTGTCGCTGGTGGCGCCGTTGCAATCCGCCAAAGCGGCCGACGTCATCTGCTATAATTGCCCGCCGGAATGGGCGGACTGGGCCTCGATGCTCAAGGCCATCAAGACCGACCTCAATTACGACATTCCCCACGACAACAAGAATTCCGGTCAGGCACTCGCGCAGATTCTCGCCGAGAAGAGCAATCCCGTCGGCGATATCGGCTATTTCGGCGTCACCTTTGGCATGAAGGCCAAGGCGCAGGATGCGCTGGAGCCGTACAAGCCCGCAAACTGGGATCAGGTCGCGCCCGGATTGAAGGATCCGGACGGCTATTGGACCACCATCCATTCCGGCACGCTCGGCCTGTTCATCAACAAGGATGCGCTCGGCGGTAAAGCGGTGCCGGCCTGCTGGAAGGATCTCCTGAAGCCTGATTACAAGGGCATGGTCGGCTATCTCGATCCTTCGTCGGCGGCGGTCGGATATGTCGGCGCCGTTGCAATCAATCTCGCGCTCGGCGGCTCGGACACCAATTTCGATCCCGCGATTACCTTCTTCAAGGAGTTGCGGAAGAACGACCCGATCGTTCCCAAGCAGACATCCTATGCCCGTGTGGTTTCCGGCGAGATGCCGATCCTGCTGGATTATGATTTCAACGCCTATCGTGCGAAATATTCCGAGAAGGGCAATTTTGAGTTCGTGATCCCGTGCGAGGGGTCGGTGGTATTTCCCTACGTGGTCGGCCTGGTCAAGAACGCGCCCGACAAGGATAAGGCCAAGAAGGTGATCGACTATCTCTTGTCCGACAAGGGACAGGCGATCTGGACCAACGCCTACCTGCGCCCGGCGCGCCAGATCGAGCTGCCTGACGCGGTCAAGGCAAAATTCCTGCCCGATAGCGACTATGCCCGCGCCAAGAGCGTCGATTGGGGCCAGATGGAAACCGTGCAAAAAGGCTTCGTCGACCGCTATCTCGCCGAGGTCCGCTGATGCAGTATAGCCCCCCGCATTAGGGGCGCTATTTTTTGATGCCGCATAAATCGTTCGTCTGGCTATGTCTGTTGCCGCTCGCCGTGGTGACAACGGCTTTCTTTCTGCTGCCGATGGCGCGGCTGGTCGTGACTGGCGCAGAAGGGCCGCAAGGGCTGGCCGGTTATCTGGCGATTCTGACCGAGCCGCGCTACCGCGCAACCCTGATCAACACCGTTCTGTTGGCGACGGCGACCACGATCGCTGACCGAGCCGCGCTACCGCGCAACCCTGATCAACACCGTTCTGTTGGCGACGGCGACCACGATCGCCACGCTTGTCATCGCGACGGTGGCGGGGATGTTCCTGCAACGGCATCGCTTCCCCGGCCGGGCCGTGCTGATTGCGATGCTGACCTTTCCGCTGGCGTTTCCCGGCGTGGTCGTCGGCTTCCTGATCATCCTGCTCGCCGGACGTCAGGGCCTGATCGGCGATCTCTCAAGCCGGGTGTTTGGCGAGAAGCTGGTTTTTGCCTATTCGATTTACGGACTGTTTCTCGGCTATCTCTATTTCTCGGTCCCGCGCGTCATTCTCACCATCATGGCTGCGGTGCAGAAGCTTGATGTCGGCCTGGAGGAGGCCGCGCGTTCGCTCGGCGCCAGCCCTTGGGCTGTGCAGCGCGATGTCGTGCTGCCGGCGCTGGCGCCCGCTTTCGTTGCCTCAGGCGCCATTGCCTTTGCGACCGCGATGGGCGCGTTTGGCACCGCGTTCACGCTGGCAACCAATATCGATGTGCTTCCGATGCTGATTTATACCGAGTTCACGCTGGCCGCGAATTTCGCGACATCGGCAGCACTATCGGTCGGTCTCGGCATCATCGCCTGGGCTATTCTGGCGCTGGCCCGCTCGTTCAGCGGTAGCACGGTTGCGGCGGCTGGATGAGATGATACGCGATCGCCTGATCTTCGCCGGTCAACTCTTTTTCACGTTGCTGGTTGCCGCGTTTCTTGTCGTCCCCGCGATCTTGTCGATTTCCGCAGGCGTGACGGTGAATTATTTTCGCGGAATCTCCTCTGGCATAACCCTGCAATGGGTGGTTCAGGTTTGGGAGCTTTATGCCGGCACCATCCTGTTGTCGTTCGTGATCGCGTTTGCGACGCTGGCCCTCACGCTGGTGGCCGGGGTTCCCTCGGCCTACGCGCTGCACGTTCGGGGAGGGCGGCTGTCGCGAATTGTCGAGGAAATCATCACGCTGCCGCTCGCCATTCCCGGGCTCGCGATCGCGCTGGCATTGCTGCTCACCTATGGCGGCTTCAGCGATTTTCGCCGTTCATGGCTGTTTATCCTCACCGGTCATGTCATTTTCACCATGCCGTTCATGGTGCGCTCGGTGATGGCGGTGTTCGCAACCGTCGACATCAAGACGCTGGATGAAGGCGCGGCATCGCTGGGCGCATCGCCGTGGCGGCGTTTTCGCGACGTGATCGTTCCCAATGCGGTGCCGGGGATTCTGGCAGGTAGCCTGATGGTGGTGACGCTTTCGCTCGGCGAATTCAATCTAACCTGGATGCTGCACACGCCCTTGACCAAGACGCTCCCGGTCGGCCTGGCCGACAGTTACGCCTCCATGCGGCTGGAAGTGGCTTCGGCATACACGCTGATTTTCTTTGTCATGATCATTCCGCTTCTGGTCGCGATGCAGTTGTTTGCCGACAGGGAGCGGGGACGATGAACTTGACCGGTGGACATGGCGCGTCGGTGCGGATCGAGACCTGCGGCAAGACCTTTGCCGACGGAACCCGGGCGCTGGAGCGCGCGACGCTTGACATTGCGCGCGGCGAGACGCTGGTGCTGCTCGGTCCCTCCGGTTGCGGCAAAACTACCATGCTGCGCATTATCGCAGGGCTGGAAGTGCCCGATGCGGGCGGTCGGGTTTTATTCGACGATAAGGACATGACGTCGGTGCCGATCGAGCGGCGCAATGTCGGCATGGTGTTTCAGTCCTACGCGCTGTTTCCCAATATGAGCGTCGCCGACAATATCGGTTACGGCCTGAAGATCCGGGGCATGGGAAGGCAAGAGCGCGCGGCGCGCGTTGCCGAATTGGTGGCTTTGACCAACATCTCGGGGCTAGAGAACCGCCGCGTCAATCAGCTCTCTGGCGGCCAGCGCCAGCGCGTGGCGCTGGCGCGCGCGGTGGCGATCCGGCCGGGCATTCTCTTGCTTGATGAGCCCTTGACCGCGCTCGATGCCGCACTCCGCGATCGTCTGCGCGGCGAACTCAATCGCTTGCTGCGCGCGCTCGGCATCACCACGATCTACGTGACGCACGATCAGTCCGAAGCCATGGAGCTCGCTTCGTGGCTGAATTCATTGGTGCAGCGAATATCATCGAAGCCCCGGTCGAGGACGGCCATCTTGTGCTGCTGGGCGGACGGCAGCCGATCGGCGGCGAGGCGAGCGTCAAAGCCGCAGTCGCCATGATCCGTCCCGAAACGATCGGGATCGTCGAGGTCGCCGGCGCACCGCTTTGCGGCACGATCGACAGCGTCAGCTTTGTCGGCGACAGACAGCGGTTGGTCGTCAGTGGCGCGTCCGACAAATCTCTTAACGTCGACGCGCCCAATACCATCAAGGCCCAGGCCGGTGAACGAATCGGACTCTTGATCGCGCCGGACGCCGTCCGGCTGTTGCCGCCGGAAATTTGAGGAAATTCAATGCCGCAAAAGCCAGTCCTCATTGCGCAGATTTCCGATCTCCACATCAAGCCACCGGGATCGCTCGCTTACGGGCGGGTCGACACGGCAGCCGCGCTAGAGCGTTGCGTCGCTGCCCTGAACGAATTCGCACCAAAGCCTGATCTCGTGGTGATATCAGGCGATCTCGCGGACACGCCGACAATTGAAGAGTATGAACATCTCAAGCGCCTGCTGCATTCACTGAAACTGCCTTTTGTCGGCATTCCCGGCAATCACGACTCGCGCGAACTGATGCGCGCCGCATTTCCGCGCGCGCCCTATGCCTTTTCAACCGGGCCGCTCAATCAAAAGGCCGAAGCCGACGGGCTCGATCTCCTGCTGTTGGATTCGAGCGTGCGCGGCAAGCCGCATGGCGAACTCGAAGCGGTTACGTTGCAATGGCTCGAAGCAACACTGGCCGCCGCGCCAAACCGGCCCGCGCTTTTGTTTCTGCATCACCCGCCGTTCCAAGCCGGGATTTGGCACATGGACCGACAGAATCTCCTCAACGCCGGCGAATTGGCCTCGATCGTCAGACGCCATCCACGGGTACAACTGATCGCCACCGGCCACGTCCATCGCGCAACCCTGACGATGCTCGCTGGCGTCCCGGTCACGATTTGCCCCGCGCCCAATCACGCCGTCGATCTGGACCTGGCGCAATTGCGCGAACCCTCATTCAAGGTCGAGCCGCCGGCCTTTCATCTCCACTGCTGGTTTCCGGACGAGGGATTTGGGCGCGTGGTGACCCATCAGGTTCCGATCGGCGTTTTTGACGGGCCGCATCTGTTTTTTGGGCCGGATGGGAAGTTGCTGTAGCAATCGTCTGAGATTGCACTTATCGGGCGGCAGCTGCGTTGCAGCCCACCTGAGCGAATTGACAAGAAAACCCGATCGCCTCCAAATGCGATCAAGCATGGCTATTTCGACAACAGCCTCGTTCCGGTTCATCGCGAGGATGGCAGTCTTGCGCTCAACCGGGCGGAATACCGGCGTTGCCAGACCACGCTCAAAGGGCTTGTCAGCCTGAAGCCCGCCTTCCGGGGGCAGAGGATCGCGAGGTCGCCTTTGACGATTATCGCAAGCTTGGTGTCGAAGCCGCGCTTGCGACCATCGGGGAGGTCGTGCCTGGTTGCCAGGTCCATGCGCTGGGCTATTGCCTGGGCGGAACGCTGCTGTCGATCGCTGCCGCTACGATGGCGCGCGACGGTGACCACAGATTGAAGTCGATCACCTTTCTCGCCGCCCAGACGGATTTCACGGAAGCCGGCGAATTGACCTTGTTCATCAACGAAAGCCAGGTGTCGTTTCTCGAGGATATGATGTGGGAACGCGGCGTTCTCGATACCACGCAAATGGCGGGCGCGTTCCAGTTGCTGCGCTCGAACGATCTGATCTGGTCGAAACTCACCCGCGACTATCTAATGGGAGAACGGGCGTCCCTTAACGATCTGATGGCCTGGAATGCTGACGCCACCCGCCTGCCATACCGGATGCATTCGGAGTGCCTGCGCAAGCTGTTCCTCAACAACGAGCTTGCCGGCGGCCGTTACCTCGTTGAGGGAAAGCCGATTAAACTCTCGGATATTCACGCGCCGATGTTTGTGGTTGGGACGCTCCGTGACCATGTCGCGCCCTGGAAGTCGACCTACAAGGTCCATCATCAGGTGGACGCCGACGTGACATACCTTTTGGCCAGCGGCGGCCACAATGCAGGTGTCGTCGCGCCGCCGGGCGAACAGGGCCACTTCTACCAAGTCAAGAACAAGCCGGAGCATGCTCCTTATATCGGACCTGACGAATGGCTGAAGGCGGCGCCACGGGTCGAGGGGTCGTGGTGGCCGGAATGGACGAGGTGGCTGGCCGCGCGATCCAGCGAGCGATGTGAGCCGCCGCGGATGGGTGTTGGGTCGGCCGACGGTCATAGCCTACCCGATGCGCCCGGCGAGTATGTTCGCCAGTGAGGCCGGCCTCACGTCACAGGGCCGAAACGGATTTCAGCGCAGCCAACTTCCGGTAAGCCTCGGCGGCGGTTCGGATCAGCCGTTTTTCGCGTTTGGCGCCGAGAAATGGCAAGGATGCCTGCACGCCGGCTTTTTCGAGCGCGGCGATCAGCGATTGGCGATTTGCATCATCGTTCAGGCGACCGAGAGATTTTTGCGCCTTGCGCAGGTGTTTCAGAGCAACCGGCTGTTTCGAAAATCGTCTGTCAGGATACAGGTCTTCCAGGAATTCGATTGAATAGCACAGCTTCTTGTTGAGCAGCCGCAGCTGGGGTCTTTTCTTCGCGTCCATTTTTTTTAGTTTTCGGCTCCTTTTCAGAAGCTTTTTCTGCCATCGCGCCAGCTTGCGCGCACCGTATGCGGCGATCGGCGAAATGCGCTGCTGGGCGGGCTGCTTTCCAGCCCGGGAGGACCAGGGTCCACGCTCGATCCAATCGGACGTGCTCCCGACCAGACGGCGATACCTCGCTGACCGAAGCGCCCGCGCCAGATCTCGATGGCTTTCCTTGCGCCGACTATTCCATGAACTATCATCGGGCGAGAGCTGCAACGCCTGTTGGTCGCTTGCCTTGAGGTCCTCGATCGCGACGTCCAGATCTCTCACCACGCCAAGATGGCCGTGCAGCCATTTCAGTTCGGTCGTTATTTGCGTCTGCTTGGGATCGGTAACCATCGGCGAGAAGAATGAAATCACGGTGCGCAGCCGCGTAAGCGTGATGCGCATCCGATGCAGGGCGGTGGCGCTACCGTGACATGTCGCCTTGTGATTTGCAGTTAAATCCGCAAGACAGCGGCGCGCGACCACACGAAAGGCTGTGTCGCACGCCATCATTGAATTCAGGCGCGGATGCCTCTGCCGCTCCGTCCGTACGACGCGGAAAGAAGCTTTACGTCCCGATTTAGGGGAGGAAGACATTGCTGTTTCGGAGCTCACGGCTGTCAGACGGGTCCACCTTGTGTGATCTGGCTTTGGCAGTCGATGAGAGTTTGCGCTAAAGTCCCGGAAACGTCGATAATGGCCCAATCAACCACGCCAATATTATATCTCTCCTGAAGTCCGGCAATCTCGGCTGTAGCGTCGGATGCGTCGCCTTTGCGGCTGCCGATGCGAGCACGCCTGGTCGCCAGATCGGTTACGAGAAAGAGGCCGACAAACCGGATATTCAAATCGCGCGCGGCCGCGCGGATCGCGGCTCGTTCGATCTCATGCGCAAACACTGCATCCGCGACGACGGAATGACCCTGCGAAAGCGCCCGGATGGCGCGTTGCACGAGGATTTCGTAGATCTGCGCAGTCATCTCCGGTTGGTAGGCGCTCCCGGGCAGCCTGTCGGTCTCATTGACCTGAAAATGCTGCTTTCGCAGCACGTCGCTGCGCAGCACAACCGCTCCGGGCTCCGGCGTGACAAGCGGCGCAAGCGCGTGCGCCATAGCGGATTTTCCTGTTCCGGACAGCCCGCCGATTGCGACCAGCGTCGGTGCCGGGGGATGGATCAAGCGGTGTGCAAGTTCGAAATAAGTCTGCGTCGACCGTCTGACCGTCGCCTTATCGTGACCAGCGCGGTCAAGACGGGCAAGCAGCACTTTGGCGCGGATGGCGGCGCGCAATGACATGAACAGGGGAAGCGCTGCGAGCGCGTCGAGATTGTCGCTGGATGCTGTCCCGAGGTATTTGTTGAGCAGGGTGTTGGCGGCAGCCTGCCGGCCGTAGCGGATAAAGTCCATCATGGGGAACGCCAGATCGTAAAGCACATCGACCGAGGCGATCGCCGGATCGAACTCGATCGCATCGAACAGGACGGGCTTGCCCTCGATCCGCACGATGTTCGCCAGATGCAGATCGCCATGGCAACGGCGGATGTATCCCTGCCGGCCGCGTCGCTCCAGTAACCGGCGCACCCCGGACCATGCCAACAAAGACGTTTGCGCGAGGTCATCGATGTCATCCGCCGGAAAGCAGGCTGCGGCTCGGAAAGCCGCGGTATTGTCTTCGATGAAGCCGGGAATCGATGCGATCCAGGGTTCAGCCGACGCGCGTGGCGCGATGGCATGCGAGGCTGCGATGGCATCTGCAATACCGTCAACCAATTCGGGATCCGGTGGACCGGCTTCCGCCAGATGGTCGATGGTCTGGCGCTCGTCGAAGCGGGTCATTTCAATGGCAAATTCGACCGGCGTGCCATCCCCGTCGATGCTCAACGATCCATCGTCGGCCTGCGTGATCGGAACGACGCGATGGTAGATCTGCGGCGCCAGCGGCCGGTTTATCCGTATCTCCTCGTCGCATGCGGCCTTTCGTTTTTCCAATGTCGAGTAATCCAGAAAAGGAAAGCGAACGGCGCGCTTGATTTTCAGCGCACGGTCGCCTTCCAGAAAAACCGACGCCGCATGGGTATCGATCCGATGAACATAAGGATGGGTCGCCGGATCGGTCAGGAATGCGAAGACATTCTCCTGCCCGCGAGCCTCGGATTCGGTTGAAACTGCCATGCGCTCGCGATTTTTAGGGTTTGAGGACGGCCGCGCCCAGGATTTGTCCGGACCGCAGTTTGGCAAGGACCTCGTTGGCTTCCGCGAGCGGGAACGCCATCGTCTGGGTCCGGATCCCCGCCTGGGGAGCAATTTTGAGGAAGTCCAGCCCATCCCGGCGGGTCAGGTTGGCAACCGAGACCAATTGTCTTTCTTCCCAGAGAAGATCGTATGGAAAGCTTGGAATGTCACTCATGTGAATCCCCGCGCATACCACCCTGCCGCCCTTGCGTACCGCCCGCAGTGCCGCGGGGACCAGTTGTCCGGCGGGAGCGTAGATGATGGCCGCGTCGAGCGGAACGTCAGGCCTCTGATCCGACGCCCCGGCCCACACCGCGCCTAGTTGGCGTGCAAAATCCTGGGCCGCGAAATCATCGGACCGCGTGAACGCGTAAACCGAACGGCCCTGCCATCGTGCGATCTGGGCGACGATATGCCCGGCGGCGCCAAAGCCATAGATGCCAAGCCGGTCTGCGCTCCCCGCCATCACCAGCGAGCGCCAGCCGATCAGGCCGGCGCACAACAACGGCGCGATGGAAACGTCGTCGCCGTCTTCGCCGAGCGGGAAAGCGTAGCGGGCGTCGGCAATGGCATGCGTGGCGAAGCCGCCGTCGCGGGTGTATCCGGTGAAGAGGGGATGGTCGCAGAGATTTTCGTTGCCCTGCTTGCAGAAGCGGCACACGCCGCAGGTATATCCAAGCCAGGGGATTCCGACCCTGTCGCCGATCCGATGCGTCGTGACGTTGCCGCCGACGAGATCGACGCGGCCGACAATCTCGTGGCCCGGAACAATAGGATATTTGATGGCGGGAAGCTCGGCGTCGACCACATGCAGATCGGTCCGGCAGACCCCACAGGCGCTCACTCGGACGCGAATTTGTCCCTCGCCGGGGAGAGGGTCGGCGCGATCCTGCAACTGCAAAGGTGCCCCCGGTATCGAAAGCACCATCGCACGCATCAACGCTTCTCCAGGCGAGAGATCGGAGCAGGAAACCGCAGCCCTATCAATGAATATACCACGATGGCCGGCCGGTTTTGACCTCCGTCAAAGTCAAATTTCGCGGGCAAGCTTCAAATGCCCGCGAGCCGAAAGGCTCGGCGAGGTTTGCTCCAGGTAGGAGCGGCGGCAAAGCGGCGGCCTGAGTGGTGGCGAAAGGTGCGCTGCCACCGCCAGCAGCGCACCTTCACTTCCGCCTTGATGAAGATCAACAATGGCTTGCATGCAAGCGCCTATCGTCAAACCCTGAGGAGAGCGCACATGCCGATCAAGGATGTCCTTTTGCCGCTTACCGGTGAGCCAAGTGCGGCGGCGATCGCGGCTATCGAAAAATGCACCGCGGTCGCCGGGGATATCGGCGCCAGGGTTACGGCCATGGCGGTCGAACAGGATATTCTGGTGCGGCCGAGCGTCATGACCTCTGTCGATCTGGATAATGCGGCGGCGGTCGAGGAAGCGCGCAGCGTATCGAATGCGCATGTCCTGCTGCAGGTATTCGACACTGCGGCAAATCGCATCGGCGTAGTCAACGACCAGAGACTTGAGGGGCTTGCCACGGCGGCTATCGCGCCAGCTATCGCGGCGCGCGCGGCTCAAGGATTTGTCGATTGTTCCGGTCAAGCCTCATGACGACCAATCGGAAAAGATCGTCGAGCAGCTGATATTCGAATCGGGCAGGCCGGTCCTGATGTGTCCGGTGGAATACGCCAGCGAATTGGCGGTGGCCTTCGATCATGTCGTCATTGCCTGGGATCATGCCGCGCCGGCCGCAAGAGCCGTAGCCGACGCATTGCCATGGCTTCAAGTGGCGGCGAGCTTGCACATCATCACCGCCACCGACAACATGACACCGGCAGAGTTGGAATCCGGAACGGCGCTCGTAAGCCATTTGACCGAGCATGGCATTAAGGCCACCTTTGAAACGATAAGGATTGCTGGAAGCGCGGTCGGAAAGGTGTTCGAAGCGTATATAAAGGCCAACGCGATCGATCTTCTGGTCATGGGCGCCTATCGTCACTCCCGCCTCAACGAAATCGTCTGGGGTGGTGCGACCAAAACCGTCATCGGGCGGCCACCGTGCTGGGTTATGATGTCGCATTGAGCGTTTCGGTCA
>WNGJ01002541.1_pt1 | contig 18497 bp, 17 predicted proteins | sample 5400611 | NCBI WGS metagenome assembly WNGJ01 (sample SAMN13153375, study PRJNA577476) | soil metagenome | isolation source: 40 cm soil or saprolite under Garry oak tree replicate 1 | place: USA:California | collected 2016-06-15 | reverse complement strand
ATCTGGCCGTGCTCGACATGCTGATGCCGGGTATGGACGGACTCGACCTCGCCGCGGCGATCCACCAACGTGCGCCGCGCCTGCCGATCGTCTTGGCGTCCTCGGTGAGCCAGCACGACGTCGCGGCGGACCCCCGCTGGCCGGCGTCGGGCATCGGGGCGGTCGTGACGAAGCCGATCAAAGCTTCGCCGCTGCATGCCGCGGTGGCCACGGTCCTCGGAACCTCCCAGGAAGATGGCGCCGAAGGAGCTACGAGCGCCCTCGATGAGGGGCTCGCATCCAGGCACCCGCTCCGGATCCTCCTGGCCGAAGACAACGTCGTGAACCAGAAGCTCGCGATCCGGCTGTTGGAGAAGCTCGGGTACCGGGCGGACATCGTGGCGAACGGTCTGGAAGCGCTCGAGGCCGTCGAGCGCCAGACGTATGACCTGTTGCTCTCTGACGTGCAGATGCCGGAGATGGACGGGCTCGAGGCGACGCGTCAGATCCTCGAGCGCTGGCCGGAGGGCGAGCGCCCATGGATCATCGCGATGACCGCCGAGGCGATGAGCGGTGACCGCGAGCGTTGCCTTGAAGCGGGGATGAACGACTACGTGGCGAAGCCGATCCGGGTCGATGAGCTGGTCGCCGCGATCAAGCGGACGCCACGACGCGGACCGGGGGACAGCAGCCAGGTGGCGGATGCGCCGAGGGATGGTCTGATCGATGAGTCGGTCCTGGCGCGGCTCGCCGATGGGACGGGGGGCGACGCAGGGTTCGTCTCGGAGCTGATCGAGCAGTTCGTCGCCGACACCCCGGCGCTCGTCGCCGCCGCCCGCGCCGGTATCGACGGCGGCGATGCCGAGGGGGTTCGGCGGGCAGCCCACACGCTGAAGTCCAACGCCGCGACGTTCGGCGCCCACGAGCTCGCCGGGCGCAGCCGTGAGCTCGAGGACGCCGCGAAACGAGGCACGCTCGAGGAAGCGTCGGCGCAGGTGGATGCCATGGCCCGCGAGCTCGAGACGGTCCGCGAAGCGCTCCCCGCGGTCTGGCGGAAGATGTCCGGCGGCTAGCGCGTAACGTCGCCGGCGATGAGCACATCCTCTCCCGCCAGATGAACAGCTCGACGTTCGATCCGGAGCGACTGCGAAACCTCCCTCACCCCGAGATCCCGGACGGCGTCCGTTCCGCTCCCGAGTACCCGCGGGGCGATACCGACGACCAGGCGGTCGGCGAGGTTGCGAGACAGGAACGACGTGATCACGCTCGCACCACCCTCAACCACAACCGATCGGATCCCTTGCTCACGCAGGACGCTGAGCGCCATGTCGAGGTCGACCCCGAACGGCCCGGCAGGCACCACGACGACCGCGATCCCCCGCCGGCGGAGGTCGTTGCGCCGCTCGGCCGAGGACCGGTCGGTCGTGACGATCGTCGTCGCGGCGTCGTCGGCGAGCACGAGCGAGCCGTCGGGGATCCTCAGCGTCGAATCGAGCACGACACGGATCGGCGATGCCCCCGGCACCATCCGGACCGTCAGCTGAGGATCGTCAGCGAGGACCGTCCCGACACCGACGATGACCGCGTCGCACGACGCTCGAAGCGCGTGCGAGACACGGCGTTCCTCCTCGCCGCTGATCCACCGCGAATCTCCGCTCGACGTGGCGATCCTCCCGTCGAGCGTCTGGGCGTACTTGACGACGACGTACGGCTTCGTCCGGGTGGGACGCACGGTCCCCAGGAGCGCTGCGATGTCGTCCGGAGGGCTCACGTCGGCGATCAGCGGCGTGCCCATCGGCACACGATGGCCCAGGAGGTCTTGCTTCGTCGTCAAGTACCGGACGTTGCGACTGTGAGCGGCGGTCGGGAGTCCCGCCACACTGAGCACGCGGATCCCGGCATCCGTCAGAGCACACGCTTTCTCCGGGTTGTTGGACAGCAGACGCACCGACCGGACGCCCAGGGCGCGCAGGCACGCGGCCGCATCGGCGAACGTCCGTTGATCCACGGGGAACCCAAGGTGCTGATTCGCCTGCAACGTATCGAGACCGCCATCCTGAAGCACGTACGCTCGCAGCTTGTTGGCGAGACCGATCCCGCGACCCTCGTGGCCGGTGGAGTAGATGAGCACGCCTCGGCCCTCCGCGGCGATCGCCCGTTGTGCTTGGCGAAGCTGGACGCCACAATCGCACCGGAGCGACCCGAGCGCGTCGCCGGTCAGGCATTCCGAGTGGAGACGCACCAAGATGTCCTCGCCGTCCCCGATGGCTCCGCGGCACAGACACAGATGGACCGAGCCCTCGTGATCGAACGCCCGGGTCTGCCACTCGCCGAAGGGAGTGGGCAACGTTAGCGCTGCGACCTCCGTGGGAACGACCGTCGTTGAGGACATGTATCCGCCGCCTTTCCCGTCACGTCATCCTTTCAACCGCCGCGCGATCGACGGGCGTACCCTCAGGGTAGGTGCCGATCGATGAAGGGGCGTGTCCTATCGTTCGTCGCTCCGCGCCGTGTGGGATACGCCCACGTCGAGGTGCGTCCACCGGCGGCCGGAGAGCTCCTCGTCCGCACCCACTGGTCCGGGATCAGCGGCGGGACCGAGCTGCTGGCGTACCGAGGTGAGCTCGACGCCGGATCGGCCCGCGACGACACGATCAGCTCGCTCGGCGGCCGCTTCGAATACCCATTCGTCTACGGGTACAGCTGCGTGGGAGAGGTCCTGACCTCCCGGGTCGACGGCGTCCCCGACGGTGCGACGGTCTTCGCGTTCCACCCGCACCAGGACCTGTTCACCGTTCGCGGGAGCGACGCCGTCATCGTCGAGAAGGTCGAGGGCCGCCTGGCGACCCTGTTCCCGCTCGTCGAGACGGCTCTGCAGGTCTCGCTCGATGCGGGTGCCCGGCTGGAGGAGCCGGTGGTGATCTTCGGTCTCGGGCCGGTCGGGATCCTCACCGCGGCTCTGCTGGACCGAGCCGGGGCGGAGGTCGTGGGCGTCGATCCGCGCACGGACCGTCGTGAGGCTGCGATCCTGTTCGGGGTTCCCGCGGTCAACGTCACCGAGATCGGCGAGGTCGTCGAGCGGCTGACGTCCGGCGCCGGTGTCCCGCTCGTCGTGGATGCGACGGGGCACCCGCCCGCTCTCGCGCGCGCGCTCGAGCTCCTCGGTCACGAGGGTGAGGTGCTCGTGTGCAGCTGGTACGGGACCAAGGACGTTTCGTTGCCACTCGGTCGGGAGTTCCATCGACGCCGTCTCCAGATCCGAAGCACGCAGGTGTCGACGATCCCGGTGCATCTGGCGGGAACGTGGGATGTGCAGCGCCGTCGCAGGGTCTCGACCAGGTTGTTGAGCGAGCTGCCCCTCAAGGTCCTGACGACGCACGACGTGGCGTTCGACCAAGCGGCGGAAGCGTACGCGGCGCTCGATCGGGGAGATGTCGGGCTCATGCACGTTGCGCTGAGGTACTGATGTTCGAGGTTGGCGCTAGGGCGCGATTCCGCGCGTTCCACAGCATGCCTTTGCAGCCACCGCCCGAGAACGAGCGCCACGCGCACGACTACCGCGTGGAGGTGGTGGCGGAACGGGAGAGCCTCGATGACCGGGGGATGGTGTGCGATCTCGACGTCGTCACGGCGTCTCTCGCGGACGCGGTGGACAGGGCGCGCGACCGCGACCTCGCCGATGTCTGCGCGGTGGAGGTTGTGACCGTGGAGGCCCTCGCCGCGTGGATCCATGGCCAGCTGGCGGTGCCGCTCAGGATCGACGGTGCTGAGTTCCTCGCGGTCCGGGTCTGGGAGTCCGAGGACGCGTTCGGAGGTATGCGTGAGCGACTCTGAGTCCGCTGGGATCGTTCGCTCACTTGCCCCGATCCGGCGGCCCGTCCTTCGCCTCGCTCTCGTGACGCTCGGCGACCAGAACCAGCAGACCGGTGGCCATCGTTACCACCGCAGGATGGCGCGTGCCGCTCCCGGATACGGCGCGGAGATCCGGTTCTGTTCGATCCCCGACCGTTCGTGGCCCCTCCCGATCGCGGCGGCGGCGAGGGCGTTCCGCACCGCGTCGGAGCGCTCGGACGCGATCGTGCTCGACAGCCTCGCCGCGGCGTCTATGGCTCCGTGGATCGCTCGGTCGCCCGTGCCGGTCATCGCGGTCCTGCATCAGGCACCGGGCAGCGTGGGTCATGGATGGATCCGCTCTCTCTCGCAGGGAGCGCTCGATCGCCTCGCGTACCGTCAGGCGGGCGGCTTCATCGCTGCAGGCCAGAGCCTCGTCGACACGCTCCGCGGGCTCGGGGTGCCGGACGACCGGATCCGTTTCGTGCCGCCGGGATGCGATGTGCCGTTCGACGGGGGACCCCCACTCGACCTCCGTCAGGGACGCGATGTGGCGGTCTTGTGCGTCGCCAACTGGACGCCGAACAAGGGGATCGTGGAGCTCCTGGACGCCTTCGCGTCGCTGCCGGATGCCGCTGCGACGCTCTGGTTGGTGGGAGCCATCGACGTGGATCGAGCGTATGCCGAGCGCGTCCGTCGGCGGATAGCGGCGCCCGACCTGTCGGACCGTGTGGTGGCTCGAGGAGCGCTGCCGTTCGAGGAGGTCGGCCGGATGTATCGATCGGCTGACGTCTTCGCCCTCTGCTCGTTCGTCGACGCGTACGGGACGGCTTGGGCAGAGGCGATCTCGGCGGGTCTTCCGGTGGTCGGCTGGCGGACCGCGAACCTGCCGCGCCTCGCCGAGGACGGCCGCGAAGCGCTCATGCCCCAGCCGGGAGATCATCGCGGGCTCGCTTCGGCGCTGCAGGCGATCACCAGTGACACCGGCCTACGGGAGCGACTCTCGGCCGGGGCGAGACGGCGAGCGGGAACGCTCCCGACCTGGGGCGATTCGGAGGAGTTGTTCTTCAGCGGGGTGCACGAGCTCCTCGCGACCATGCCGACGCTCGACGGCTGAACGACGCGCCTGCGGCTCGCGTCGTGCGGATCCTTGTCGGAAGCGAAGGGATATACGATCCGTCGATGCGCAGGGGTTCCTTGCGGTCGGAGGGTGAGCGACCTCCTCGCTGGCGGGTCCTCCTCATCGGCGGAGCGTTCGTGACAGCCTTCTTCTTCTCAGCATGTGGCGGGGATGAACGCGGCTCAGGCGCGCATGGGTCCCGCGTGGTAGGACGTCACCCCGAGCTTGCTGCGAGGGATCCACGAGCCAAAGCTGTTCATGGCCGGCAGGGGGGCGGTGGAAAGCGGCTACGAGCCCACGGCCGACGCGCGATCGATGTTCAGGTCCTCGAGCCGGCCGAAGGAGCTCGTGATCTTGCCTTTCCCCCTCCCCGGGAACTCCCTGCTCATCGAGGCACGAGCGCGGAGCGCTCTGTTCCGATTCCTCGGCGGATATCGGTGATGCGCTGCTGAAAAGGCGAGAGTTCGCGCCGCGTTACGACACGAGGGGCGTCCAAAGGAGACGCGCCACGTCCGCGCCAGTCGGGATCATGGTGTCGGCGGCAGCGGCTACAAGGGCCTTCGCAAGCGCGGCCACCATCCTGCACGCGAGCTGGTAACCGCCTGACGCGAACGATCCGAAGATCAGGAGGGGTGCCAGAGGAGAGACTCGAACCCCCATGGCATCTCGGGCGGCGGATCCAAAGGTTGCTCCGGCGACGCAGGGGATCAGCCGATCTGCGTCATCCTGTGTCATCGGAAGTTGTCGTGTGCCGCGGAGCGTCGTGCCATCACGGCCCACATCAGAGGAAGACGAGCGGCTTCTCCCCGAGCCGACTCGCTTCGGCTCGCTGAACCCATGGAGCTTCGACAACGCTGCTGTGCGACTCCGGACCCCCAGCTTGTGAAAGACGTGCTCGAGGTGCTTGCGGACGGTCGTCGGCTCGATCCAAAGCCTTCGTGCGATCTCGGGGTTGGAGAGACCTTCCTCGACACAACGCATCACATCCCGTTCACGCGCGGTCAACATCCCCACGCCGGGCGGCTGCTCGCTCAGCAGCAAGGCTGAGCCGTCCCCGGAAGCTTCGACGACGATCGTCGAGTCCTCCGTCGCGACGACGAGAGCTTCGTCGGCATCCGTTCGCCAGCCGGCGATGTTGTCGGGGAGCGCCATCGCGGGCATGTCGAAATGGTCGCTCAGGATCCGTTGCGCCGACCCGGACGCGTATTCGATCCTCCCTGCGTCGTCCAGGAGGATCACCCCGGTGTCTTGCTCATGGTCGAGAGCCGAGAGTGCGGCGCGCAATCGTCGGCGAACCGACGCGTTCCGCCAGATCTCGCGGAGATGTGGCTGCAGGATGCGCGCCAGTTCTCGCTCGCGTTCCCCGAAGGCTCGCTCGCCGGAGTCGAAGGCGATACCCGCCCATGAGGGTCCTCCGATCTGGATCCACATCCGATCGACGAGATCCCACCGATCGAATTCCGATTGCCAGCCGTTGACGGCCTGTGAGCTCTCGGATGATCGCGAGGCCAGGTCGGATGCGATGAAGATCCCGCTCGGCTCGGAGAACGTTGCCCGGTAACAGGGGTCGAACCGGACCGTATTCCAATCGGCTTCGGTCATCTCGACCAGGTCCGCTCCGAAGGCGTCGATCTCGGCGGAGCAGGGCACGTGGGCGATCTCAACTCGTCGTGCGAAGTCGATCTCCTTGTACCGCGCGTACTCGCATCCGACGACGTCGGTAAGACGGTCGACGAGATGCCGCGTGAACGGCGCCGTCCCTGAGACCGATCGTGCATCCTCGAGGAAGCCCAACACCGCTGCGAGATCCTTCCTGGCTACCCGGGGGGACATGCCTCGCGAAGATACGCGGAAAGCGCCGTTGACTCAAACCGAACGTGGGCGAACCCCTTCTCGTTCGCTCTCGCCGGTCGGGTTCCCGGGCTCAGGTCACTGGACGGGTTGGAAGTAGTGCTCCGCCATGTACCGGACGACGTTCCTTCCGAGGAGCCGCGCCTGCAGGTCGGCGGTCCGGTAGTGCAGGCCCGCCCAGATGCGGGCGCGGACGATCTCATCGAGGGGCTCCGAGAACCGATCGAAGAAGCGCGTTTCCCCTGGGAAGCGAGAGCTCGTCACGCCGAACGGGATCTCGTCCGTGCCGAAGAACCTACGCAGCACGCGGAGGTGTGCGCCGTCGAGGCACAGGTGCCCCGACGGGTGTTCGGGGTACGGGGCCGTGATGAGCGCCGTCCAAGAGGCGTCGGGCCGGGTCGCCGGATTGCCGTCCCTGTTCGCCTCGTGGATCGCTTGCCAGGGTCGCCAGAAGTCCCAGTAGTACTTGTCGTTCCAGCAGTTGATCGCCGCATCCGCTCCGGCCAGGTTCATCTTCGCGAGCAGGAGAGCGCTGTCTCCGAGGTCGACGGCCCGACTCGGGTCCTCGATCAGGTTGCGCGCGACGGCGCTCCAGAGCAGGGCCGGCCCTCCGGCGCTCTGCCAGAAGATCGCGATGTGCGTCTGTTCAGGTGTGCGCTTCGCACTGTCCACCGAGCCGAGCCGCTTGACCTGGTTGAAGTCCCGGGCCCAAGCGTCACTTCTGAGCGCTTGCGGCCCTTCGGTCCGGAACTGGGAAGAGCTCTGGATCAGGAACGGCTTCACGTTGGCGACCCACGGGGTCGGGTCGAGGATCTGTGTCCCGTCCGGGTTCAGCTGCGGCTGCCAATGCCCGCGGTGATAGTTCGGCACCCACGGTGACGGCCCGAAGCGTCCGTCGCCTTGCCGAGCGGCGATCATCGCCGCGGCCGCCGCGTTCCCCGCGGCGATCCCTGCGGTCTTGCTCGCTGAATCCGGTATCGGCGCGAGCGACGTTGCGTATGCCGTCGCCAGCGACTGCAACAAGGTTGGCTGGTTCGGGAAGAGGATGGTTGAGGGTACCGTCGAGACGATGTTGGAAAGGACGCCGTACGCCGCGGTCGCGACGGCGGCCTCCTTCGAGGCCGTCGGGTCGAAGCGCGTCGCGAGGAGATATGGCCGATGCCTCCGTTCGATCGCGTTGACGGCGTCATAGACGGCGCCCTGCGTCATCCCCATGTTGATCTGGAGGGCAGGGGCTGCCCCGCCCGCCGCAGGAGGGAACAGGACGAGCGTCTCCGTCGCGATCCGGTTCCAGTTCGTAACCTCGTTGGGCTGCGCCGCAGCTGGGGCCGCGTGCACGGCGACTGCGGTGATGGGTGCGGGTCCGGCGAGCGCAACGATCGAAACGAGCGCTCCGAGCGAGATCAACCGTCTACGTGTCATCGTCTCCCTCTCTCTGCCCCGTGCCGCGCACGGCATCGTCGTTCGGATCGAAGACAGGTTTGCCTGCATGCCGAGAGAGGGTCTATTCGACATTCGTCGTATCTTTCCGCGGGCTATCGTTCGTCGTGATGGCCCGAGTCCTCGTCGTCGCGACCGCCGGAGCCGGTGGCGATCTCCAACCGCTGATGTCCGCCGCGTCGGCCCTCCAGGACCGAGGACACGCGCTCACGGTGCTCGGCGACCGTTCGGTCGAGCGATCCTTGGCGGGACTGAAGATGAAGTCGGAGGTCTTCCCGCCCGAGCTGGATCTCGGTCCGGTGCTCAGCGGCTCGATCCGGGACGCGATGGCCGCGGCCGGTGGCGATCTCGCGGCGGCGGGCCCGATCGTGCGGGAACGGATGGCGGCTTGGGCCATCGACGTCGCGGGTCCGATCGTCGCCTCGATCAGAACCCAGCGTTCCGACGTTCTCGTGACGTCCTTGTTCGGCGTCGAGGCCGTCCACGACGCTGACCCCGCTTGTCCCTGGGTGGTGGTCAACAGCACCTTTTACGTTGGACCGGATCCGCCACGGCCACTCGAAGCGGACTTCGGTCCTCGTGCCCTTCCACTCATCAAGGGATACGCCTCCTTGTTGGGATCGCCGGATCTGGTGCTCCATGCGACCGACCCGGTCTTCGACTTCTCGTTCGACAAACTTCCCGAGAAGCACCGCTACGTCGGCCCACTCGGGATCTGGGAACCGCCGAGTGAACGACCCTCCTACCTCGATGAGCCGGGAGACCCCTGGGTCCTCGTTTCGATCAGCTCCCAGATGCAAGACGACGTGCCCATCGCCGAAGCGGCGTTGGCCGGGCTCGGGACGCAACCGGTTCGTGTCCTGATTACTCTGGGGCCGGACCACACCCCGGCCGAACTCGCAGTGGTGCCCCAGAACACGCGTGCCGAACAGGTGATCTCACACGCGGCCGTACTGGAGCGGGCTCGGCTGCTTGTGAGTCACGCCGGTCATGGTTCGGTCATGAAGGCGCTCTGGTACGGATGCCCGATGGTCCTGGTGCCGTGGGGGCGGGATCAGCCCGGTGTCGCGGCACGCGCCGCCGCCCTCGGTGTCGCGGAGGTCGTGCCGCGGGATGAGGCGTCGCCGGCGGCGATCGGGGACGCCGTGACCCGGGTCCTCGATGACGATGAGATGCGGGAGAAGGCCAAGCAGCACGCTGCGCGGTTGCAGCTCACGGACCCTCCCGACGTTGCCGCCGGGCTGATCGAGGGGCTCCTGTGAGCCAGCCTACGATGCATCGCATCGAAGTGGACCACCGTTCCATCTTCTACTGCGACGAGGGGAAGGGAGCCCCCATCGTCCTCCTCCATGGCTTCCTGTGCGATTCGCGCGCGTGGGGCCCGCAGCTCCACGATCTCTCGGAGGGATCCCGGGTCGTGGCGTGGGATGCGGCCGGCGCGGGGGCGTCGGACGATCCGCCCGAGACCTTCACCATCACCGATTGGGCGGAAGACCTCGGGAAGTTGCTCGACGCGCTCGCGATCGAGGAGGCGGACGTCGTCGGCCTGTCCTGGGGCGGCCTCGTCGCGCAGGCCTTCTACGGTCGGTACCCGTCGCGTGTCAGGAGCCTCGTCCTATCGGACACGTACGCGGGCTGGATGGGCTCGCTGCCCGTGGTTGCGGTCGAGAAGCGGCTCGCCAGATGTCTCTCGGAAAGCGAGCTTGCCCCGGCGGAACTCGTCGCGCGCTGGGTGCCGATGGAGTTCTTCACGGAGGCCGTGTCGGACGAGGTGACGTCGGCGATGGCGTCCATCGTCTCCGACTTCCATCCACGCGGCTTCCGTCTGATGGCGAGATCGCTCGCCGTGAACGACACTACGTCGCTGCTGCCGACGATCCGTGTACCGACGCTCCTCCTGTGGGGTGAGGCGGATCAACGCAGTCCGATCGATGTCGCCGAACGATTCCGCGACGCCATCCCTCACGCGGAGCTCCGGATCATCCCCGCCGCCGGACACGTGAGCAACATGGAGCAGCCAGACGCGTTCACCGCTCATGTTCGCCGGTTCCTCATGGCGAGCAAATGACTACGGGGTTCGCGCCGGGCAGGCTGATCGACTAGGACGTGGAGTTTCCAGCCTCCTCGCCACCATCGGGCTGCCGTTCTTGGCTCGCTCCCGTGTTCAGGGCGGTTCCGAGGTGGACCCTGGATCGGAGGTCGGTGTTCTCGAGTTGGAGATCCGAGATCTGTCGCTTCAAGGCCCTTCGCCGGCCCCAGCTACCGCGGAGGAGGCCCAACCCAAGCATCACCAAGACCACGGCGAGAGCTCCGAGGAGGGCCGCTGCCAGCACCAGTTCGGGCTGCGAGAGGCTGAATGAACCGCCGAGCAGATTCACCGACTGGCTGGGCGCCGTGGTTAAGTCGTTCTCCACGACGTAATCGGCCACCAGACCGGCTGCTGCCAAACCGACAAGGATGAGGAGCATGCCCATGGCGATTACCTCCGCTTCCAGGGTCTCTTATCGTACCGACCTTCAGGTGACGCCTGCCGCATGGGTGAACGCTGGGAGTCAAGCTCCCTTCGCCGTTCGAACCGGTTTCGGTTCATGCATGCGCCGTGACCCCTGATCCGGGCACCGCATCGTGGGTCCGGGGCGTCGAAAGACGTTTTAGCCATACCTCGGTTTGCACATCAGTGGGGCGAGGGGGTAGAACCGCCGAAGGAGGCGCAACCGATGGTGGCCTGGCAACCGCGCCTGAGCCGTCGCCTCCGCCGCTCACGTCGTCGGAGGCACCAAGCCGGGGGTTCGGTTCCGCGCGCTCCTCCCGTACCGTCCGCCGTCCTGTCCGCGGTAGGTACTGGAGGTGGTGGGGATGCCGGTAGCTGGGATCGATCCTCGGCAGATCGAAACGTTCAACAAGGAATACAGCAAGTCTCCCAAGAGTTTCACGCTCGGTCTCGAGGCCAGGAGCATCTGGGAGGGAAGGGGCCTCGGGAACCTCGGGAAGGTTGGCCCATGGAAGCTTGGCACCAACCCGATCAGGAGGGCCTCGAGGGACTTCTCGGTTCAGCTCGGGTCTTGGCGAGAGGTTGGGGACGCCCTCGGCGTCGAGGGCGCGGCTGACCGGATCGAGCCGGTCGAGACGGCCCTGATGGCGCTGTGCTCGTGCGTGACCGAGGCCATCACGCTGAACTGCGCCAGGAAGGGCGTGAACCTCGAAGGACTCGAGGTTCGAGCGAACCTCGACGTTGACCCGGGGCCGATCACGGGCGCCAAGGACCCGATGGACTGGGAGAAGTCGCTTCGCTCCGTGAAGCTCGACGTCACCGCTCAGGGCAAGCTCTCGAAGAAGGAAGAGCAGATCGTGGAGGAGGGGGCGCACCGGTCGCCCGTCCACCACATCTTCAGCAGGGCCCTCGACGTCCGGACGTCGTTCCGTTACACGTAGCCGGAACAGACACGTTGCAGGGGACGGCATCCGGGGAGCCGTCCCCTGCCGACGTCGGCTCAGATGGCCCCGAGCTGGCTGCGGCACCTCGGACAGAGGCCGACGTCATCCTTGGCATCCACCGGGCCGGTCAAGCATCGCCAGCACGACTCGAGAACGTGTGTCTCCCAGTACGAGCCGCGAACGAAGTGCATCGGATCGACGTCAGGCACTTCGGTCAGATCCGAGCGGCAGGTTGCGCACAGCACGCGTCCGTCGTCCACGGTGCCGACCTCCATGGACCCACATCCCCAGCAGCTGTCGAGCGGGTCGATGGCGATCGACGGAATCACATCGATGTGATTCTGACACGACATCTGACATCTTCAACGCTGGCCGACGACGGTTGGTCGTAGACAAGACCGGGCGCATGGGGTCGTGCTGATGGCCTATGGCCGAATGGCCGTAGGCCACGGATCGCGGTCGTGCTACCGTGCGGCGCTCGCGTCAGTCAGGGAAGGAGCCCGAGGGCATGCTCGCGCGTCTGCGGTCCATCACATCGGTCGGAGCGGTCGCCGTGTTGGCGATCGCCACGATCGGGTTCGGGGCGCCGGCCCGAGCTGCCAATGCCCACGCCTCGTCGCGAGCGATCTGTCCCGCTCCGATCACCGGATACGCTCACTGCCATGCCTTCGTCACGACCGATGCGAACGGCAACCCTATCGCTGTGGCGCTCCCGAGCGGCTTCGGACCGGCACAGTTCCACGGTGCCTATTCGCTCCCGAACACGGCTCCGAACGACCAGACGATCGCGATCGTCGACGCGTACGACGATCCGACCGCGAAAGCGGACCTCGACATGTTCGACACCACGTTCGGGCTTCCGTCGTTCCCTTCATGCGGCGGATCGGTGACGACCTCCTGTTTCCAGAAGGTCAACCAGAACGGGAACGCCAGCCCGCTCCCTCGCAAGAGCGCAGGGTGGGCGCTCGAGATCTCGCTAGACGTCCAGGTAGCGCACGAGATCTGCCAGAACTGTAGGATCCTGCTCGTCGAAGCGCGCACGAACAGCTTCTCGAACCTTTCGACCGCGGTGAACACCGCCGCGAGCCTGGGCGCCACCGTGATCTCGAACAGCTACGGCGGTTCGGATAGCAGCCCCAGGAGCGCGTACAACCATTCGGGGATCGCGATCACCGCGAGCTCCGGCGACGGGGGTTATGGCGTGGAGAGCCCGGCTTCGTTCAATACAGTCGTGGGCGTCGGGGGGACCACCCTGTCGCTCGGCGCCAACAACACGTATGTGAGCGAGAAGGTGTGGTCGGGAGCGGGCAGCGGATGCAGTTCCTTGAATGAGGCGCAATCGTTCCAGACCTCGACCCCAAACTGGCTTGCGACCGGGTGCGGGGCGAAGCGGGGCGTTGCCGACGTAGCCGCCGACGCCGATCCGGCGACGGGCGCGGCCGTCTACGACTCCACGTCCTACCAGGGTCGCAGCGGATGGTTCCAGGTCGGAGGCACGAGCCTCTCCGCACCGTTGATCGCCGCCGTCTTCGCGTTGGCCGGCAACGCCGCCTCCGCGACGTATCCCGCATCGATCCCGTACGGTCACACAGGCAGCCTCCACGACGTGACCAACGGGTCGAACGGCTCCTGCGGCACCACGATGTGCAAGGGCGCGGCCGGCTACGACGGTCCGACGGGTGTCGGCACGCCGAACGGCACCGGCGGTTTCTGACCCGTCCGTCGTTATCGACCCGGCAAGGCCGGCGTCCGCCTGGGCTTGACCACCGGGACACCGCGATCGCTTCAGGATGCACCGGTTCGAATGGCACCGGACTGACGGAACCGTTGAAGACATCGAGTTCCGGCTCGGCCCGCAGATCCGAGCTCGTAAGGCGAACTACGTCCCCTACCTGAGGCGGATGATGTTCGCGGTGATCAGAGCGGCGTAGTCGGATACGAGGAACGCGATCAGGTTCGCTACTTCCACCGGCGAAGCGATATGGAACATCTCATCGCTGTCTCGAACCATCCGTTCGACGGCGGGTGTGATCCAGCCGGTATCGGTCATCCGGGGGTGCACGACGTTGGCCGTGATCCCGTGCTCGGCGAGTTCGAACGCTGCGGACATCGTGAAGCTGTCCTGCGCCGCCTTCGCGGCGCCGTATGAAACCTCCTGCGGGAACCCCAACGGCCCCACCCGATGTGAGGCCAACGATCCTTCCCAAGCTCGCACCTCGAGCGACGTGCCGTCGGGCGAACTCCGCGATCATCAGGGCGGAGGCCCGGGCATCGATGGCGAAGTTCTGGTCCAGGGTCGTCGGCGACAAGGCGACGAGCTCCCTTCCGATGTCACCGACTCCCTGCGGGCGGAACGAATCGGGCGCCCAATCGCTGGCATTGTTCACGAGGATATCTACGCGAGCCGCTCCTCCGCGGCGTCGAACAGCAGGCCGACGTTCGCGGCGTCTGTGAGGTCTGCCTCGATGGCGGCCGCTCGACCACCGTCCGGCACGATGCGCTCGACGACATGTTGGGCATCCGAGGACCCATCGCGGCCACCGGGATCCGGCATCCCGAAGTCGGGGGAGCGCTCCTGCCGGAGATAGGTCAGGAAGACGCTCGAGCCACAGTCCGCGAGCACCCCTGCAGTGGCAGCGCCGATGCCGTGGTTCGCGCCGGTGACGATCGCGATATGACCGTGAAGGTCGAACGGCGCCGAGTGGCTGGTGGAGGACATCCGCCCGAGTCTCGCGCCGATGACGCCCCGCCTCAAACGCGCGAGCGCGGAAGGCGCGTTGGTCCCAGATGGAACTGCCAGCCGAAACCGTGAGCTTGCTTCACGATCCGGGTGATCCACACGCCCGCTGGCAGCGAAGGCAAGGCATCGGGGCAAACTGCCCCCGATCCGGTCCGGCAGATGCCGAACGGTAGTGCCGTCCACGGCGACAAGAGGGAGGGACCTTCGAGGTCGACGGAGGTTCCGACGTGCGGTCAACGACGGGACGGATGAGAAGGAAGGTGGGGAGGATGGCAGATTTCTCACGTCGTGAGTTCCTTCGCAAGGGATCGATCGGGGTCGCCGCTGGCGTGGCCGCTCTCGGACTCGGGACCGAAGGTGGGATCGCCCGCGCCGCAACGCGCGCGACGAAGACGAACGACCCGCCAGCTGAGCACGGCGAGGCGATCACCTCCGAGCCGATCGTCGCCTACGTCAGGCGGGGCGCATCCGGTGAGGTCACCGTGATGGCGGGTTCCAGAGAGGTCGTCCACATGGATCCCGACCTCGCGCGTCGGATCATCCGAGCTTCGAAGCACTAGCCGCGGGCGGCCCCCGCGACGGCTCTTGCGCCGTGGAAGGAGACAACGATGTCCTCACACCGAGAGGCGCCGGGGGTCTCGAAAGACCCCGTCGCCGACAACACCGATCTCTACGCCTTCGTCAGCCCCGATCGACCGGACACGGTCACGATCATCGCGAACTACATCCCGCTCCAGTTCCCGGCCGGCGGGCCGAACTTCTTCGAGTTCGGTGACGACGTTGCCTACGACATCCACGTCTCCAACGGTCGACGCTCCGACGCGCAGCTCACCTATCGGTTCCGGTTCCAAACATCGCTCAGGAACGACGCGACCTTCCTGTACAACACCGGACCCATCGACTCGCTCACGAGCACGAGCTGGAACCGGCGGCAGTTCTACTCGGTCACGAGGATCCACAAGGGGAAGGAGTCTCTGCTCGCTCAGGGATTGGCGTGCCCCCCCGTGAACATCGGGCCGCGGTCGACCCCGAGCTACGCGAGCCTCGCCGACGCCGCGGTCCACACCGTGAGGTCGGGAGAGGTGGTCTTCGCCGGGCAGCGCAACGAGGGGTTCTTCGTGGATCTCGGCTCGATCTTCGATCTTGGCACCCTCCGGCCCTTCGAGAACCTGCACCTCATCCCGTCGGCCGCCGCAACGGGCGTGGACGGAACCCGGGGCTTCAACGTTCACACGATCGCCCTGCAGGTGAAGATCAAGCGGCTGACGAGTGACGGCACGGCACCGACGGATCCGGCGAGCGGGAGATCCGTGATCGGCGTCTGGGCGTCGGCGAGTCGCCGCGCGGCGACGCTGCTCGAGTCCGATGGCGACGTCGTGGAGAGCGGTCCGTGGCGACAGGTGTCACGCTTGGGGAACCCACTCTTCAACGAGGTGATCGTGCCGATGGCGGACAAGGACGGTTGGAACGCGGTGCCTCCGTCCGCGGACTCCAGGTTCGTGAAGTACGTGGCCCATCCGGAACTCGCGGGTCTGCTCCCGGTCCTGTACCCCGGGGTGTTCCCGAACCTCGCCGCCTACTCCAAGGACCGTGCCGACCTGGAGGCGATACTGCTGACCGGCATCCCGAACGGCATCGTCGGCGGCTTCCAGAACTTCACGGGGCCTGCGCCGGCGGACATGCTCCGGCTCAACGTGGCGATCCCATCCACGGAGACCCCCAACCGATTCGGCATCCTCGGCGGCGACCTCGCCGGCTTCCCGAACGGCCGACGTCCGCAAGACGATGTCGTCGCGATCGAACTCCGGGCGATCGCCGGAGCGACGATCCCATTGGTCGATCCTTCCTTCACCCCGGATGGCGCCGCCTCGTTGCTGACGGATGGGACCACAGAGAGCGACAATTCCTCGCCATTCTTGGCCTCGTTTCCGTACCTCGGCACACCGGTCGCCGGCTACGACAGCATCCCGCCGGACGAGGCATGAGGTCACCATCGGTTCGAACCTCGAAGGGACTCCCGGGCCACGAGGGCCCGGGAGCCCTCGAGGGTCTGATCGTCGACGTCGGCGATCACATCGGCGCGCTCGTCCTGCTGGTGGATGAAGTCCTCGCCGGCTCCGAGATCGAGGTGAGCCCCGTCGGGCGCGACCGCGCGCGTACCCACTCCGAGGTTCATCCCCGCCGGGCCGGCGCGAGGGTCGTGCAGGCAGCGGTATTCGTCCATCTCGATGAGGGTGGCTACACGGTGTGGGGGAGCGACGGAGGACCGCGTGCCGTGGTCCACGTCGATGGGGGCACGGTTGCGCAGGTCGATCTGCGAACGACGAGCTGGATCTCGAATCGTTCGGGCTGAACGCTCGGCGGATCCGTTCTCGATCCGTCGATAGCGAGCGACCGCCGAAGGCGACATAGTTCCCCACATGGAGCTGCCGGGCGGAACCGTGAGCTTGCTGTTCACGGACATCGAAGGATCGACGCGGCTCCTCGGAGAGGTCGGGGACGCGTACGCGGACCTGCTCGCCGAACATCGCCGATCGCTCCGCGCGAGCTTCGAGCGACACGGAGGCATCGAGCTGGACACCTGGGGCGACGCGTTCTTCGTCGTGTTCTCGTCCGCAGCCGCCGCGCTGGTCTCTGCGAAGGAAGCCCAGGCCGAGCTCGAGTCCGCGTCGCCGATCCGTGTCCGTATCGGGATCCACACCGGTGAGCCGATCCGCACCGACGAGGGGTATGTCGGGATGGACGTGCACCGCGCGGCTCGGATCGCGGCCGCCGGGCACGGCGGCCAGATCCTGCTCTCGCGCGCCACCTACGAGCTGGTCGATCCCACGGGGCTCCTGGACCTCGGCATGCATCGATTGAAAGACGTCGGGGAGATGCACCTGTACCAGGTGGGCGACCGGCCCTTCCCACCGATCACGGGCGCTCGCTCGACGAACCTCCCGGTCATGGCGTCGGCGATGCTCGGCCGTGAGGCTGAGCGCGAAGACCTGCTCCGACTCCTTGGCGACGAGGGCGTCCGACTCGTCACGGTCACGGGGACGGGCGGCATCGGGAAGACGCGACTCGCGGTCGAGGTCGCGGTCGAGGTCGCGGATTCCTATCGCGATGGTGCGTGGTTCGTCGATCTGTCGGCCGTGATCGACCTGGACCTCCTCGAACCGGCGATCGGTGACGCGCTCGGGACGACGGCCGAGCTGACGGGGTTCCTCAAAGACCGGAACACGCTGCTCGTGCTCGACAACTTCGAACAGATCGTGGGGGCGGCGGGCACCGTGGCATCCCTCCTGACTCGATGCCCCGGTCTGACGTGTCTGGTGACCAGCCGGGAGGCCCTGCGGATCCAGGGAGAGCACGAGTACCCGCTCCAGCCCCTGGCGGAAGCTGCGGCGGTCGATCTGTTCGTACAGCGTGCACGGAGGCTGGACCCCAACTTCGAGCCCGACCTCGACGTCGTGGCGCAGCTCTGCTCACGACTCGACGGGATCCCGCTCGCCATCGAGCTCGCCGCAGCCCGGGTGCGGCTCCTCGGCGCGCGGGAACTGCTCGCGCGTCTCGAAGCGAGACTTCCCGTCTTGACGAGCACGGCTCGTGACGCGCCGGAGCGCCACCGGACGCTCGAGGCCACGATCGCATGGAGCTACCAACTGCTGGACACTGAGGAGCGGGAACTCTTCGCGCGGCTCTCGATCTTCCTCGGAGGGTGGACCCTCGAAGCGGCCGAAGACGTGTGCGACGGCAAGATCGATGTCCTCGAGGCGTTGGTCGACAAGAGCCTGGTTCGATCTGAACGCGGGCGCTTCGACCTGTTCGCGACGATCCGCGACCACGCGGCCGAGCGGCTCCGGAGCGATGGCCACTGGGAGCTGACGCAGGATCGGCATGCGGCGTATTACGCAGCGCTGGTGGAACGTGCGGAGCCACAGTTGACGGGCCCTGAACAGCACGTGTGGGTCAGCCGGCTCGCGGACGACTACGAGAACGTGCGCGCCGTCCTCGAGCGGACGACGGACACGGACGCGGGCGAGGGTCTCCAGCTCCGGCTGGCCGCAGGGCTGGCGTTGTTCTGGTTCCTTCGTGGGATGTTCGAAGAAGGGCTGC